>FTFF01000851.1_pt1 | contig 9857 bp, 7 predicted proteins | sample 1640361 | NCBI WGS metagenome assembly FTFF01 (sample SAMEA3914816, study PRJEB12502) | metagenome | biome: forest; material: soil | place: USA | collected 2011-09-16 | depth 0.3 m | reverse complement strand
GGCGCCCGCGTAGTCGAACTGCTCGAGGCGCGTGACGATGAGGAGCGGCACGATCTCGGTCTTGAGCGGCATGTTGCCCGAGATGAAGACCACCGACCCGTACTCGCCGAGCGCGCGCGCGAACGCGAGGGTGAAGCCGGTGAGGAGCGCCGGCGTCACCGTCGGGAGGATCACCGAGGTGAAGGTCTTCATGCGGCTCGCGCCGAGGACGGCCGCGGCCTCCTCGAGCTGCGGATCGAGCTCGTGCAGCACGGGCTCGACGGTACGCACCACGAACGGCAGGCCCACGAAGACGAGCGCGACCGTGATGCCGAGCGGCGAGTACGCCACCTTGATCCCGTGGGGCGCGAGGAAGCGACCGATCCAGCCGGTGGGTCCCCAGATGGCGGTGAGCGCGATCCCCGCCACCGCGGTCGGCAGCGCGAACGGCAGGTCGACGAGCGCGTCGAGGAGCGCGCGGCCGAAGAAGCGGTAGCGCGCGAGCACCCACGCGACCAGGAAGCCGAAGACCACGTTGACGGCGGCGGCGGCGATCGCGGTGGTGAAGCTGACGCGGAACGCCGCGCGGGCGCGCGGGCTGGCGACCGCGGCGAGGAGCTGCGCGGAGGTGAGGCCGCTCGCCTTGTAGGCGAGGACCGCGAGCGGGAGGAGGACGAGCAGGCCGAGGTAGGTGAGCGTGACGCCGGCCGAGAGCCCGAAGCCGGGCACCACGCCGCGGCGGCGCCAGCGCAAGAGCGGGACCCGCGCGCCGAAGGCCGGGCCCTCGGCCGTCAACATCGTCGCACCCGCCGTCGCCTCATGGCTTCGCTCCGTAGAGCTGATCGAAGAGCGCTCCCTCGGCGAAGTGGTGTTCGTGCGCCTGCTGCCAGCCGCCGAAGACCTCGTCGATCGTGAAGAGCGAGAGGGGCGGCAGCTCCGCGGCGTGCGCCTTGGCGACCGCCTCGCTGCGCGGGCGGAAGTGGTGCCGCGCCGCGATCGCCTGACCCTCGTCGGTGTAGAGGAACTGGAGGTACGCCTCGGCGACGGCGCGCGCGCCGTGCGCATCGACGTTCTTGTCCACCACCGCCACCGGCGGCTCGGCGAGGATGCTCACCGACGGACGGACGATCTCGAAGCCGTCGCGCTTGAACTCGCGCACGAGGAGCTCGGCCTCGTTCTCCCAGGAGAGGAGCACGTCGCCGAGGCCGCGCTGCGCGAACGTGGTCGTCGAGCCGCGCGCGCCCGAGTCGAGCACCGGGACGTTCTTGAAGAGCTGCGCGATGTAGGCCTTGGCGGCGGCGTCGCCGCCCTGCTTGAGCGCGGCGCCGTACGCGGCGAGGTAGGCCCAGCGCGCGCCGCCCGACGTCTTCGGGTTCGGCGTGACGACGACGGTGCCGGGCTTGATCAGATCCGCCCAGTCCTTCACCGCCTTCGGGTTGCCCTTGCGGACCACGAAGACGATCGTCGAGGTGTACGGCACGGAGCCGTTCGGCAGGCGCGCGGCCCAGGTCTTCGGCAAGAGGCCCTTGCCCCGCTCGGCGATGGCGTCGATGTCGTAGCTGAGCGCGAGCGTCACCACGTCGGCCGAGAGCCCGTCGATCACCGCGCGCGCCTGCTTGCCCGAGCCGGCGTGCGACTGGTTGATCGTCACGTCCTGCCCGCTCTTCGCCTTCCAGGCCTTGGCGAACGCGGCGTTCACCTCCTGGTAGAGCTCGCGCGTCGGGTCGTACGAGACGTTGAGGAGCGTCACGCCGCCCGACGCCGTGCCGCCGCGGCCGCAGCCGAGCGCGGCGACGAGGGGCAGGGCGAGGAGGAGCGTCGTCGTCGCGCGCATGGCTAGAACGACGCCTGCAGGCGGCCGATGAGCACGTTCTCCGTCGGGCGGAAGCCGCCCGACGCCGCGCCGCCGTCGAAGATCGTCCGCTCGTACATGAGGCCGAAGCGGAAGTTGCGCGACAGGTACCAGTTGAGCTGGAGCGCCCAGGCGAGCGCGCGGCGCGCGGACTTGTTCGGGTCGGCGTAGCCGAGGAACGCGCGGTCGTCGACGCGCAGCTCGTTGACGCGGGCGGCGAGCTCGAACGCGCCGGGGCCGCGCTGCTTTACCCCGAACGGGCGCCTCGGCGCGACGCCGTCGTACGCCGCGTTCTCGCCGGTCAGCACCGCCGAGATCTGGACGTTCCACGCCTGGTTCACGACCACGCCGGGGTGCGCGCCGTCGGTGACGTCGGTCGAGGCGCGCACGTACTCGGCCAGGAGGCCGACGATGCCCACGTAGGCATAGAGCTGCGGGTTGAGGCGCCACCGATCGCCGTTCGCGACCACCGTGGTCACGCCCTTCGGGTCGACGAGCCAGCTGAAGAACGTCTGCTGGCCGCCGCTCTTGTACGCGGCGAGCCCGGTCGTCGCGGCGGAGCCCTTCTGCTTGCCGTAGCTGTACGCGAAGCCCAGCCCCAGGTTGTCGAGCCACTTGTTCTTGAGCGGCCGGAACGGGTGGGCGAAGACGCGGACGAAGAAGTCCTTGCCGTAGCTCGTGTCGAGGTCCGCGCTCTGGCCGTCGGCGACGCCGTTCAGGACCGCGAGGTCCCAAGCGAGCGTGCCGCGGGCGAGCTCGCCGCGCACGCTCGCGCCGATGTCGCGGTCGGGCGCGATCGCGCTCACGAGGCTGCGTTCGTTGAACGTGACGAACTGCTCCTGCTGCAAGCGCTCGAGGCTGAACGGCGACTTGAACTTACCGCCGCGGATCTGGAAGAACTTCCAGAAGCGGAGGTTGACCCAGGCGTCGAGGAGCTGCACCTGGCCGCCGGCGAAGTCGGGCATCAGGCGATAGTCGAAGTGATCGCCGATCGTGCCCTCGACGTAGAGGCGGGCGCGGCGAATGAGGAAGGTGTCGGCCTGGCGTTGCGGCTCGTTGAGGTACGCGCGGCCGTCCGCCTGCACCACGCTGCGCAGGCGCAGCTGGAAGCCGCCGTCGCGGGTCTGCAGGAAGAAGCCGTCGGGCCCGATCCCGAACTGGACCCCCGGGGACGCCGCCTGCCGAGCCTCGCCCGCGGCGATCTTGGCGTCCTGCGCGGCGATGCGCTCGCGCAAGGCGCGCTGCTCGGCGAGGACGTCCCGGTAGGCGCGCAGGAGCTCGTCGCGGGAGGGACCGTCCGTTATAGCGGACGGTCCCGGTGACTCCTGCGCGGCGGCCGAGGCGGAGAGAAAGAGGACGACGATGAGAAGACCGGTGCGGGGCGCACGGCAGATCATCATCGGGAGACTGTATCCGTTACAGCGGACGATCGTCAACAAAAATCCGTTATAACGGATGCCGCCCCGGGCTACGCGGAGCACTCACCCTCGGTGGTCTCCGGGCGGAACGCCTCGGTCTCCCCGATGTCGATGAAGTCCTCGGGCGTCGACTCCGCGGCGGTGAGCTTCTCGAGGTCGGCGAGCAGCGTCTTCACCGCGGGCAAGGAGACCCTTCCGAAGAACGTCGCCGCGCTCTCGCCGTCCTGGCGCTCGTCCAGGTACAGCTGCGTGAGCCGCTCGAGCGCGACGCCGGCGCGGCGCGCGGGCACCTTCGCCGCGAGCCGCCCGAACTTGCCCTTGTCGCCGCGCGCGTCGCCGCCGAGGTACACGAAGTACTGCGGCGCGGGGCGGCCGTCGACCTTGCGGAGCCCGCCCTGCAGGCCGATGCCGGCGACGTGGTGCAGGCCGCAGCCGTTCGGACAGCCGCTGACCCGGACATCGAGGGGTCCCACGCGATCGAGGTGCTCGAGCCGCGTGGCGAAGTGATCGTTCACGAGCGCCGCCACGCCGCGCGAGCGCGTGACCGCGAGCTTGCACGACTCGGCGCCCGGGCAGCTCGTCACGTCGACGAGGGTGTCGGCGTCGCTGCGGTGGAGCTCGATCGCGCGCAGCGCCGCGTACACGGCGGAGACGTCCTCGTTCCTGACCCAGCGCAGCACGAGGTCCTGGCCGTGGGTCGTGCGCAGCGTACCGTCGGAGTACGCCTCGGCGAGCCAGGCGAGCGCGCGCAGGTGCGCGCCGGAGACGTCGCCGAGCGGCAGCGTCGCGGTCACGATCGAATGGCCGGGCTGCCGCTGGGGGTGCACGTTCGTGCGCCGCCAGCGCGCTTCGGCGTCGGCGTCGGGCAGGCGGAGCGGCGCGGGGATCGGCGGCCGCGGCTCGTCCCAGCGCGCGGCCGCGACGAGCGCGCGGAGCTCGGCGAGCGTCGGCGCGGCGCGGCGCGCCGATGGCGGGGCCTCGACGTCGGGCGGCGCCTCGGCGTCGAAGGGCAGCTGCGGGAGCCCCGCCGCGCGCACCTTGGCGAGCTCCTCCTTCACGAGCGCCACGAACGGCTCCCAGCCGAGCGCCTTCACGAGGTACTTCATCCGGTTCGAGTGCTTGTGCTGGCGATCGCCGCGCGCGTGGAACACGCGGAGCACCGCCTCGGCGAGCGCGAGGATCTCGCCCGCGGGCAGCGCCTCGAAGAGCGTCGCGCCGCTGCGGCACAAGGTGGCGGTGCCGCCCGCGATCGTGATGCGGAAGGCGCGCTTGCCGTCGACGACGTGGGGCCAGAAGCCGATGTCGTTGACCAGCGCGAAGGCGTGATCGGCCGGCCCCCCGGCGAACGCGATCTTGAACTTGCGCGGCAGCGTCGACGACAGCGCGTGGCGCAGGAGGTAGCGCGTGAGCGCCTGCGCGTAGGGCGTCGAGTCGAACGCCTCGTCACCGGCCACGCCGGCGGTCGGCGCGCAGGTGATGGTGCGCACCGAGTTGCCGCACGCCTCGCGGGTGGTGAGCCCCGCCGCCGCGAGGTGCCGCATCGCGGCCTCGACGTTCGAGAGCTTCACGAAGTGCATCTGCACGTTCTGCCGCGTGGTGAGGTGGCAGAACCCGCGCGACCAGCGCTCGCACGTCTCGGCGACGGCGCGGGTCGCCTCGGCGGAGAGGATGCCCTGCGGGATCTTCACCCGCAGCATCGAGAGGTCGCCCTCCTGGCGCTGGCCGTAGGCGCCGTGCACCAGGCGGAAGGCCCGCCACTCGTCCGGTCCGATCTCGCCGCGCTCGAACTTGGCGAGCATCTCCACGAAGCGATCGACATCGGCCTCTCGCGCGAAGTGGAGGCGCGCGGGCCCGAGCGTGGTCTCATGCGATGGCAAGGTGATCCTCCGAGGAGATGGGGGCGGCGATGCGGTCCGCGATCGCGACGACGTCGCCGACGACGAGGAGCCCGGGGAGCTCGCGCCGGTCTTCGGGCAGCGCGGTGCCGGCGAGCTCGGCGAGCGCGCCGGTCCAGCTCCACTGGCGCTCGGTGTGCGCCCCGAGCACCAGCGCCGCGGGCGTGCCGGCCGGCCAGCCGCGCCGGAGGAGGCGCGCCGCGATCTCGGCGCGTGACGAGAGCGACATGAGGAAGACGAGGGTGAGCGCGCCGGGCGGCAGCGCGTCGACGGTGGCGTGCCACGCCTCCACGGGACGCGCGGTGAGCACCGCGAAGCCCGAGGCGACGCCGCGGTGCGTGACCGGGATGCCCGCCGCGCCCGGGCCCGCGATCGCGCTCGAGACGCCGGGCACCACCTCGACCTCGAGGCCGGCGGCGGCGAGCGCGATCGCCTCCTCGCCACCGCGGCCGAAGACGAAGGGGTCGCCGCACTTGAGCCGCACCACGGCGCGGCCGGCGCGCGCGGCGCGGATCATCGTCGCCTCGATGGCGCGCTGATCCATCGACGCCTTGCCGGCGCGCTTGCCGACGGAGAGGCAGAGCGCGCGGCCGGCCAGCGACAGGACGCGACGATCGACGAGCGCGTCGTAGAGGACCACGTCCGCCCCGGCGAGCGCGCGGGCCGCGCGGACCGTGAGCAGCTCCGGATCGCCCGGCCCCGCTCCGACGAGGAGCACCTTGCCGCTCACCCGCGCGCCTCGTACAGGGTGGCCAGCGCCTCGACGAGCAACGGCCGCCGGGCCTGGTGCGGCACCGCGTCGCGCTGCCACGCGCGGCGCGCCCGCTGCGCCAGCTCGATCCAGCGCGACGCCTCGCCGTCGTCGGGGAGCAGCGCCTCGAGCGCCTCGCGCAGGAGGCCGGCGAGGGCGGGCGCCGCGCCCTCGGTCGAGATCGCGACCGTGAGCCCGGCGCGCCGCAGCACCGCCGGGCTCTGCGCCGAGCCGACCGCCGGATCGTCGACGGCCAGCACGAACAGCCCGCGCGCGTGGGCGACGGTGGTGACCGCGCGGTTCACCTCGGGGGTGGCGGCGGCCACCACCAGCTGCACGCCGTCGAGGTCGCGCGCGTCGAACGGCCGCGCCGCGAGCGAGGCGGCGAGCGGCTGGAGCTCTACGGAGATCACCGGCGCGACCACGCGCAGCGCCGCGCCCGCGGCGGCGAGCGCGCGCGCCTTCTGCGTCGCCACCGCGCCACCGCCGACGACGAGCACGGCGCGTCCTTCCAGCTGCAGGTTGATCGGGTAGAGCTTCATCCGGTGCTCCCGCGGCGGTGCAGGCCGCACTCCTTCTGATCGGGGTCCTCCCACCACCAGCGGCCGGCGCGGGGCGGGTCGCCGGGCGCGACCGCGCGCGTGCACGGCGCGCACCCGATCGACGGGTAGCCCCGGCCGTGCAGCGGGTGCACCGGCACGTCGAGCGCCTTGGCGAGCGCCCAGGTCTCCTCGTCGCTGAGCGCGATGAGCGGGCTCAGCTTCCACAGGCCGCCGTTGCCGATGTCGCGCTCGACGCGCTGGACCTCCGCGCGCGTCGGCCCGTGCGCGCGGCGAAGGCCGACGAGCCAGGCCTCCGCGCCGGCGAGCGCGCGACCGAGCGGCTCGACCTTGCGGATGCCGCAGCACTCCTTGCGATCTTCGACCGAGTTGTAGAAGGAGAGCGGCCCCTTCAGGCGATAGAGCTGTTCGACCGCTTCGGCGCGCGGGAAGAAGACCTCGATCGGCAGGCGGTATCGATCGCGGAGGCGCTCGAGCATCTCGTAGCTCTCGGGCGGCAACCGGCCGGTGTCGAGGGTGAACACGCGCGGGCGGACGCCGACCGCCGCGGCCGCCTCGTCGAGCAGGTGCAGCATGATGGTGTCTTCGATGCCGAGGCTGAGCGCGAGGGCGAGCCGATCGCCGAAGCGCTCGGTCGCCCAGCGGATCACCCCGCGCACGTCGTCCGGGGCATGGGCGGCCCCTTCGACGACGAGGTCCGAGGGGGTCTTGGCAGCGGAGGTCGCCACTTGTCTCCGCTATGGTATATCAAACTCCGTTATCTAGGACAAGGCAGACCTCGCGTCATGATTCCAACAGATTAGTTGCGGCCGGGGCGGACGCGACGAGCTCTTCGCGCGAAGAGCCCGAGCAGCGCGAAGCCGAAGAAGAGGTCGCTCCCGGCGGAGGCGCCGGCGGCCGAGCAGCCGCCCTTCAGGTCCGCGGGGGCGCCCGGGTCGTTCGGCGCCGCGGGGATCTGGGTGCCGCCGTCGGGCTGTCCGTCCGGCGACCCGGGCGTTTGCGGCGGTGCGCCGCAGCCCTCGTCGATCGTACCGTCGCAGTTGTCGTCGATGCCGTTGCACAGCTCGGGCGCGCCGGCGTGGATCGCCGGGTCGCCGTCGTTGCAGTCGGGGCCCTTCGGCGATCCATCGCCATCGCCGTCGGCGGCCAGCACCTGCACGAGGAGGTACGACGCGAGCGTCGGGCTCAGCTCCTTCGACCAGAAGTGCGCGCCGTTCTGGTCGGCCGCGGCCGGGACCAGCGCGAACGAGTACAGCGCGGGGTCCTTCACTTGCGCGGTCACGTCGACCGCGTACCACTGGTCGGCGGCGACGGCGGAGATGCGGCCCGCGCTCGCGCCGGGCATCGGGCGGTTGTTCCAGGTGAGCGCGCCCTCGGACCACGCGTTGCCCACGACCTTCACGTCGCCGCCGTCGCCCGCCGCCGAGCCGCCGGTCGCGGAGTGGACGTAGAGCGTCGCCTTCGCGGCCTGGCCGGCGAGGGCGCGGAGGTCGAACTTCAGGTACACCCAGCCGTCGCTGACGCCGCAGGCGAGATCCTCGCTCACCGGCACGACCGAGGCCGGCGCGTCCGCGTTCACCATCGCGTCCTCGGCGACGGTGATCTTCTGCGAGTTCACGGGTGGGCCGGCGAGCTGGAAGCAGACCATGTCGTTCGACGCGGTGGCGTTCGGCATCGCGTGGCCGCCGGCGACCTCGCGGAGCAGCGCGATCTTGTTGACCGGCATCTGGTCCGTGTTGAGGCCGGTGCCGTGGTAGGCGGTGCCGCCGTTGCACGTGATGTCGTAGGAGACGGCGTTCGGGTTCACCTTGACCACGATCGCGCAGACGTCGCTGCCGACGTTGAAGATCTTCGGGCCCGGGTTCGGATCGGCCCAGCGCTCGACCGGGCAGGCGGCGCCCGCCGGGCAGCACGCGCTGCCGTACTCGAGCTTCACCGTCCCCGACGGGTGCGCGGTGCCGCCGTTGGTGCCGTACACCTTCAGCGTCGCCGCGCCGTAGCCCGCGGCGCAGCGGCTGTCGCCGAGCTCGGCGAGCCAACCCTTCCCGTCGGTGTAGTCGTCGAGGTTCACGCCGGTCACGGTGTAGCTCAAGGTGACGTCGTTCGCCGACGAGGTCTGCTGATCCATGTACGTGTTGAACTGCGCGACCGGCATGCACTGCGGCGCGGCATGGGCGCGGGCGGCGAGGGCGAGGAGGACGACGACGAGGGAGGTGCGCATGGCCCGGGGAGGTGCAACGGCGGTCCCAGCGGCGGCCCGAGCGGTTTCCAGGTGTTGGGCTGCCTCGCGGGTCAGTTGACCCCAGGTCGGACGTGGCGCGGGGACGGAGGGGGTGCGGACTGCGGATTGCGATCGGAAACAGGGGACCGGCAACCGGCAACCGGCAATCAGGTCGGCTTGGCGTCCACGGTGGCGTGCGGGGTCACGATCGCGTCGGTGAGATCGGTGGCGACCGCGGTGTCGGGCCAGATCACCACCCGCTCGAGCTTCACGTTCGCGGCGACGGTCGCGTCCTTGCCGACCACCACGCCGGGGCCGATCCGCGCGCCCGCGCCGATCTTCGCGCCGCGGGCGATGCGCACCGGCTCCACGATCGTCGCGCTCGGATCGACCTGCGCGGCCCGATCGACGCCGGTGAACGGCGCGGGACAGAAGCGCAGTCGCGCGCGGCCGTAGAGCGCGTTGAGGTTGCCCTCGAGGTAGCGCGCGGGCGTCGAGTGCTCGTGGAAGTAACCGTCGAGCCGCACCGCCTCGATGCGCTCGCCGTCGAGCAGCGCCGGCAGGTAGCCCGCACGGATCGAGTCCGATGCGCCGGTCTTCGGGAGCCGCTCGACGAGCCGCGGCGAGATCACGTGCACGCCGGTGAACATGGACGCGTGCGCGATCGGCGTCGCCGGCTCGCGCCCCTGGCCGATGATGCGCTGCACGCGGCCGTCGCGGTCGCTCTCGATCGCGCCCCACTCGTGCGCGTCCGGCACCTCCTTCACCAGCATCGTCGCGGTGGCGGCGGTGCGCTCGTGGCGGGCGCGCAGCGCGTGCAGATCGGCATCGACGAGGAGCTTGCCGTTCACCACGAAGAAGTCACGGCCGCCCCCGTCGGTGAGGAAGTCGGCGAGCTTCACGATGCCGCCCCCCGTCCCGAGGATCTCCGGCTCGTGGGACCAGGTGATCGCGACGCCGAGCTCGGCCCCGGTGCCGAGCTCCGCCCGGATGAGCTCGCCGAGGTGGTGCAGGTTGATCGCGATCTCGGTGATGCCGTGCCCGGCGAGGAGCGCGACGGCGTAGCGGATGAGCGGCACGTCGCACACCGGGACGAGCGGCTTCGGGCGCTCGCTGCCGAGCGACCCGAGGCGGCTGCCGAGGCCGGCGGCGAGGACGAGGGCGCGCAGTGGGCGATCGGG
>FTFF01000462.1_pt1 | contig 9892 bp, 7 predicted proteins | sample 1640361 | NCBI WGS metagenome assembly FTFF01 (sample SAMEA3914816, study PRJEB12502) | metagenome | biome: forest; material: soil | place: USA | collected 2011-09-16 | depth 0.3 m | reverse complement strand
GAACACCGTCGGGCCGCGCAGCCAGAGCTCGCCGCTCTTGCCCGCGGGCAGGCGCTTGCCCGCGGCGTCGCGCACCTCGAGCTCGTACCCGGTGAGGAGGCGGCCCGCGCTGCCGGGCGCGGCGTCGTCGAGGCGGTTGCAGAGCACGTGGTAGAGCGCCTCGGTGCAGCCGAACCCGTCGAGGAGCGGCGCGCCGAAGCGCGCCTTCCACGCCTCGAAGAGCGCCGCCGGCAGCACCTCGCCGGCGGACAGCACCATGCGCACCGTGCCGAGCTTCGCCTCTTCGAGCTTGCAGTAGCCGGCGAAGAACGACGCCACGCCGAACAGCAAGGTCGGCGCGTGGCGATCGATGAGGCCCTGCACGCCGGCCGGTGACGCGGGAAAGTCGCTCACCACCGACGACGCGCCGGCCGCGGCCGGGACGTAGACGGCGTTCCCCAGGCCGAACGCGAAGAACATCTTCGAGACCGACAGCACGATGTCGGTGGGCGCCACCGCCATCACGTCGGCGTCGAGGATGGTGGCGGCGGCGCGCAGCCCACCGTGGGTGTGCACCGCGGCCTTGGCGGTGCCGGTGGTGCCCGAGGTGTAGAGCCAGAACGCCGTGTCCCGCGCGCGCGTCGCTGGGGCGGGGAGCGCGCCGCCCTTGTGCCGTACGTCCTGCCACCGCTGCGCGCCCGCGATCGCGGAGTCGTGCGTCGCTATGAGCAGCGCCGCCCCCGGGGCGGCCGCGGCGACGATGCGCTCGGCGGTCGAGTCGAAGAGCACGGCCTTCGCGCCGCTGTCCTCGAGGATGAAGGCGAGGTCGCTCGACGAGATCGCCGGGTTGAGCGGGACGGGCACCAGGCCGACTCGGATCGTCCCCCAGAAGGTCGCGACCAGCTCCGGCGAGTCCTGGCAGAGGATGAGGATCCGATCGCCCGGGACGAGCCCGCGCGCGAGGAGCCCGCCGGCGATCCCTTGCGCGGCGGCGATGACCTCGGCGTACGTGAGGACCTGGGACTCGCTGCGGAGGTACGGACGCGCGGCCCGCTCCGGCGCCGCGTTGCGCTCGAGGAGATCGACGGTCGCGTTGTAGAGGGGATCGGTCATTTCGACACCGTCCTGGCGCCCAGCCCTTCGATCGCGCCGAGGATCCGCTCGATCGTGTCGAGGCGCTCCTTGGTCCTCATCGAGGGCGGCAGCTTGACGCCGTGGCGGCTCTCGACGTGGACGATCACCTCCACGAGGGAGTAGCTATCGAGGAGGCCGGACGAGATGAGCGGCGTGGTGGAGCTCAACGCCAGCTCCGGATCGACCAGCAGCGTCCGGATGAACGCGGCGAGCTCGTCTGCTGCGGGGGGAGCGGTCATGAAGCGTCCGACACACGGTAACACAAAGCGCGCGGTCTCGTCCCTCAGTTGAGGCGAGCGCGGCTCGCGCCGACCCTCGTCGTCGGTCTGCGTCGCGACCTGGCCTTACGCCACCAGCCGCGCGCGTCGCGCGTGCTCGTCGTGCTCGACCGGCGCCAGCACGACGTGCTCCGTGCGGACCCGCGGCGTCTGCCGGTCGACGCGCGCACAGACGAACGACAGCTCGTCCGTCACGCTCGACCAGATGAGGTCGAGCAGGCGCTCGCTGGTGTCGAGGAACGGGCTCGGGCGATCGGCCCGGATCGCCTGGAGCGCGCTCGATAGATCGCCGGTCAACGCGAACGCGACGCGCGCCGCGGTCAGGTCCGCGGCCGCCAGCCAGCGCGCGGCCAGCACCTTCGCGCCCTCGTGTCGCTCGGCGAGCTGCCGCCCGACGGCGATCATCTGATCGAAGGCCACCGGGCTGAGCCCGCCCCGCAGCGCGGTGACCGTCCGGCTGCGCGCCGCCTCGCCCTTGCCGTCGCCCTCCGTCGCCAGCGTCCGGATCACGTCGATGAGGTACGCGATGGCCGTGGTGTCGGGGAGCGCGAGCCGGAGCAATCGCTCGGGCCGCAGGTTCGCGAGGCACATCGCCACAGGCACGATCAGATCCGACGACCGGCGGCGGTCGCCGAGCAGCGGCGTGCCCATCAGCAGCACGGGCGCGAGCGTCGTCTCCGAGCGTGCGTTGAGGAACGTCACCGCGCGCGTCTGCTCGCGGCGGATGTGCACGTCCGGCACGGCCACGCCGAGCAAGCGACCGACCTCCCGCGCGGCGACCGCGCACGGGCGCGCATCGAGCGGCTCGAGCGCGTCGCGAGGACGCAGCCCGAGCGCGCGGTGCGTCTGCGACTCGAGCCCGGCGATCAGCGGCGCGATCCGTCCCCAGAGCGCCACCAGCGCGAGCTCCTCGTCGGGGTGGCGCAGCCGCGCCCAGTCCTCCTCGCCGAGCGGCACGCGCGCCGCGGCGTCGGGCCTGATGTCGATCACCGCCGCCGGCACCGCCGGCTCGACCTCCGGCTCGCACCCCTCCTGCAGCCTCGCCGAGACGAGCGCGGCCATGGCGGCGCGGCAGGCCAGCGCGCGCCGCGGCTGACCGGTCCGCTCGTAGAGCTCTCCCAACGACCGGTACGAGCTCGCCCGCCCCTTGCGCCGGGCCAGGATCGCGTGGTGCTCGGCGATCGCGCGATCGATGTAGTCGACGCCACCGCGGACGCAGGCGTCCGCGAAGCGCGCGCGCAGGTCGAGCTGCGAGCCGTCGATCTTGGTCGACACCTCGAGCGCCAACCGCGCGGCCTCGCCGTCGCCCATCTTGTCGCAGGTCGCGGCCAGCGCCGTCCACACCCGGAGCCGTTCGGCGTCATTGGCGTCGCCCATCGGGCCGAGCTGCTGGACGCGACGCGAGTAGTGGCGCAAGAGCTGCGCGGGATCGCCGCGCCCCTCGAGCCGGCGCTCGATCGCGAGGGACGCCTTCTCGAGCGACGGATCTTCGTCGAGCGCGCGGCGGAAGTAGGCGATCGCCTCCTCCCCGTCGTCGAGCTCCTCGTCGCAGATGCCGCCGGCGACGTGCCAGTAGCGGGCGCGGAGCTTCCCGTCGCGCTCGAGCGCCGCCGCGCGCTGCGCGACACCGAGCGCGTCGAGCCAGCGGCCGAGCTCCGCGTAGACGTGGAGCACGCGCTTGAGCGCGGTGAGGTGGTCCGCGTTGAGCCGCAGCGCGCGCTCGAACGACGCGAGCGCGGCGCTGCGGTCGCCCAGCTCGAGCGCCGCCACGCCGAGGCGGGCGTGCGCGTCGGCGAGCGCGTGGGGGCCGAGCCGTCCCGTGTCCTCGGCGACCACGCGTTCGAGCGCGGTCCGCGCCGCGCTCCAGCGGCCGTCGGCGAACAGCAGCTCGCCCTCGAGCAGCCGCGCGTCGAAGCTGTCGGGGGCGAGGACCTGGGCCTGCTGCAGGATCGAGAACGCCCGCGCACGCTGCCCGGTCGCCTCGAGGACGCGCGCGAGGCGGACGAGGCGCTCCGCGCGGGCCGCGACGTCGGCCTCATCCTCGCAGAGCTGTTGCAACAGCGGCAGCGCCTCGTGGTAGGAGCCCCGCGCGAACAGGAGGTCGGCGGCGCGCACCTGCGCATCGCGGCGTGCGGGATCGGCCTCGAGCGCTCGACGGTAGTACTCGAGCGCCTGCACCGCGTCGCCGAGCGACTCCTCGACCTGCCCGATCGCGACCAGCAGCTCGGCGCGCTCGTCGTCGTCCGCGGCGTGGATGACCGCGCTCGACAGGAGCGCCGCGGCGGGCAGGCGCTCGTTCCGCTCGAGGTGGAGCTGCGCGAGCGCGCGCGCGGCCGGTGGGTAGCCCGGCTGCACGTCGAGCACGTCGCGCAGCAGGCGCTCGGCGCGGGCGACGCGCTCGGGATCGGCGGGTGGGCCGAGCAGGAGCTGCGCGGCGCGCGCCAAGCGCCCCGCCCGCGTACGCGGCGTGCGCGCGAGCTGCGCGGCGGCCTCGAGGTGCTCCGCGGCGCGATCGTTCGCACCGATGAGCTCGTGCATGCGGGCCAAGGCGACGAGGATCGACTCCGTGCGCGGCGCGAGCTCGTCGGCCTTGCCGTAGTAGTCGATCGCGCGCGCGGGGTCCTCGAGGTGCTCCTCGGCGACCATCCCGAGCTGCACGAACAGCTGCGCGCGGCGCGTGGGATCGACGCGCTCGGCGTGCCGCGAGATCGCGTCGATCATCGCGCACCAGTGCTGGTCGGCGGCGTAGAGGCGGGCCAGCGCCTCGAAGGCCGCGTCATCGCCCCCCTCGCTGGCGATGACCCATTCGAGCGCCTCGGCGGCCCGCCGCGTCTCCCCGATCGCCTCCCACCCGGTGGCCAGCCGGCGGTTGATCGAGATCCGCTCCTTGCCCTCCGGCAGCGCGCCGGAGAGGGCCTCGAGGGCGGCCAGGTGCTCGTGCGGGTGCCCCGCCGCGTAGAGACGCTCGAGCGCGCGGAGCGCCTCGATGTCGGCGGGGATCTCGGCGCCGATGGCCACGTAGCGCTGGATCGCGTCGTCGGTACGTCCGGCGGCGACACAGGCGGCCGCGGCCTCGCGGCGGAGGGCGAGCGCCTCGTCACGGGTCGCGAGCGCGATGCGGCGATCGAACAGATCGAGCAGCTCGCCGAGATCGCTGCGCTCGCGCGCCACGCGATCGAGCAGCGCGATCGCCGGCCGCGAGCGCGGGTCGGCGTCGAGCGCGTGCTCGCAGCACCCGCGCGCGCGATCGAGCGCGCCGAGCTGCCGGAAGACGGTCGCCGCCTCGACGAACAGCGCGACCCGAGCGTCGGGGTCGACCGCCGCGTTCGCGCCCGCCTCGAGGTGGCTCGCCAGCTCCTCCCACCGGCCGGTGCGCGTCGCGAGCCGCCGCAGGTCGACGCGGATCGACGAGTCGCCGGCGCAGCTCGCGGCGAAAAGCGTGGTCAGCGCGCGATCGGGATCGTCGAGCGCGTGCTCGTAGAGCCGCGCGACCTCGCTGAGGAGCGCGCCGCCCTCCTCCACCGAGCCGCAGCGCTCCGCGAGCGCGAGCAGTCGTTCGATCTCTTCCTCATCACCGATCCGACTGCGGCTGTGGTCCATCCCCTCTCGTCTCGCAAGGTGGAGGCCAAGCCGCGGAGGTCGCGATCGCCGGGGTCGCCGCGGCGACGCGACGAGAATCGTTGCGCTCGGGGTGTAGGCGTCTGTCGGAGGGTGCGCGCGGCGAGGCGCTGCGTCCGGCCGCCGCTCCCCACTTGTCTCAGGGGCGACACAGCGGCCTTACGCGGCCGATCGCATGTCGCGGGTGCGGACGAGGTAGTGGTGGCGCTGCGCCAACCACCACAGGAGCTCGTGCGCGAACACGCACCCGAGCACGGTCCCGTCGTCCGCGACGACCGCGACGCCCGGGATCCGCTCGAACGCGAGGAGCGCGGCGACCTTGGCCAGCGAGGTCGAGGGCGAGACGACGAGCCCGGTCGGGAGCACGATGTCGGCGACGACCTGCGCGCTGCCCGCGACGTCGACGTCGGAGCGAAGCGCGAGGCCGACGAGCTTCCCCATCCGGCTCTTGACCGCCACGCCTTCGAGGCCGTGCGCGACGAGCAGCGTGGTCAAGGAGGCCAGGTCCAGATCCTCGCGCACCCAGGGGACCGCCGCGCACATGACCGCGGAGATGGGGACCTGATCGGCGGAACGAGCGAGGGCCGGGGGGAGGTCGTTGATGCGGCGCCGGTCCGCCGCGCGGATCCGCGACCACTCGCGCTTGCCGATCCTGCGACGTTTCATGACGGCCTCCACGACCCTGCCAGAAGCACGTCTCGCACCATGCTGGGTCAGAGGCAGCAGCGGAAGCCGATCGTGCGTGCGCCGCCGACTCCGGGGATGAAGTAGTCGCGATACAGACACGTCGCGCGGTCCTCGCCCGCGGCGAAGGAGCCGCCGCGGACCACGCGCTGGGGCGCCCCCGCGGACAGCGGGCTCGAGGTCCACTCGGCGACGTTGCCGCTGAGGTCGGCCACGCCAAAGCTGCTCAGGCACGCGGCGGCCGCGCCCGCCCGCCGCGGCCGCTGCTCCACCGGCGACGTGACGCAGATCTTCGGATCGTACAGCGTCCCGTACGGGTAGTGGAGGCCGTGCGTCCCGGCGCACGCGCGCTCCCACTCGGCCTCCGAGCACAGCCGCTTCCCCGCGCGCGCGCAGAGCTCGACGGCGGCGCCCCAGTCGACCTGCGTCTTCGGGACCGACCCCTTCTCGTTGGGGTATTCGTACCGGTCGATCCAGAAGTCGTCGACCGGCACCATGCCGGCGCGCTCGGCGAAGGCGCCCTTCTCGGCGCGCGCGAGCCGCGCCGCGACCTCGCGGTCGACGATGCCGACAGAGCCGAGGCCGCGGTAGAGCGCCGCCGCCTCGACGTGATGGCGCTCGTCGAGGAGCGTGTCCGCGCGCGCGCGGAGCGCGGCCGCGAGCGCGGCCTTGCTGGCCGCGAGCTCGCCGCGTCCGGGGAAACGAGCGGCCGCGCTCCGCCACCTCGCGAGCGCCGAGTCGTCGGCCGGCGCGATCAAGGCGCCGCGCTCGATCCGCTCCGCGATCGCCAGCCGCTCTCGCCGCAGCGCGCGCTCCTCGCGGACCGCCGGCCACCTGAGCGCGATCGCCGCCCCGACGAGGAGCGCGACCGCGACGGCCGCCGCGAGGATGCGGCCGCGCGGGCGCGGGCGCGCGAGCTCCGGCCGCGAAGGGAAGGAGCGCGAGGCGTCGGTCGTCGACGCCTCGTGGACCGACAGCTTCCGCGTCTCGAGCGCCTCGAGGGCGCGCACGCGCCACGCCGCCGGCGCGAGCGCGATCATCGCCGCGAAGGCGCCCTCGAGCTCACGGATCGTCTGGAAGCGCTTCGCCCGGTCCTTCGCGAGGGCGCGCAGGACGAGCGCGTCCATCGCCTCCTGCAGGCGTCCCTTGGGCAGCCGCCCACCCACGCTCGGGGGCGGCTCCATGAGGTGCTTGCGCAGCACCTCCTCGGGGCTCGCGCCCTCGAACGGGGGTCGCCCCGTCAGCATCTCGTAGAGCACGCAACCGACCGCGTAGATGTCGACGCTCAGGCTCGGCGGCTCGCCGCGGATCTGCTCGGGCGACATGTAGCTCGGCGTCCCCTCGATCCGTCCGCCGGCGCTCTCGAAGACCTCGCCGAGCGCCCGGACCTTGGCGAGCCCGAAGTCGAGGATCTTGACGACGTCGACGCGCCGCTGATCCTGCAGCAAGAGCACGTTCTCCGGCTTGAGATCCCGGTGGATCACGTCGACGGCGTGCGCGGCCGCGAGCGCGGCGAAGATCTGCTCGATGATGTTGCGGATGCGGCTGAGCGGCATCGGGCCGCGCCCGATCTCGTGCGCGAGCGAGGGCCCCTCGAGGTACTCCATGGCGAAGAAGACCTCGCCGCTCTCGGTCCGTCCGAAGTCGGTGACGTCGACGATGTTCTCGTGCCGGATCTTGGCGGCAATGCGCGCCTCGTTCAGCATCTTCTCGGCGACGCCCGGCCGCGTGAGCAGCCGCGGCGCGATCATCTTGATCGCCACCGGCTTGTCGATGTCGACGTGGCGAGCGAGGTAGACGACGCCCATCCCGCCCTCGCCGAGCGGGCGGACGAGGCGGTAGCGCCCGCCGATCACCCGATCGCGGACGCTCGAGTCGGGCGCGTCGCTCACGGCGTGATTCTAGCATCCCCATGCCAGCCGACGCCTCGCGCCTCAGGTGGCACGGCGGACGGGACGCCGCGGCGGGCGGCGCGGCGTGTCGCCCACGAGCTCGACGTCCTCGAGCGCGATCTCCATCGTGTCGAGCTGCTGGATCGCCCGCGCGACCTCGAGCCGCATGTTCCACTCGAGCTCTGCGCGCGCGGACTCGAGCGCCTGCTCGACGACGATCTCCCGCTCCTCCGACGTCATCCGGCGCATCGCGCGCCGCTCCGACTCGTCCAGCTCGACCTTGGTCTGCATCTTCATCCTCCAGCTCAGTTCGCCTCGAGCCAAACGGGGATCTCCGCCTGGTAGTCCGCGATCCGCGACGGGAACGTCCACTTCGAGACGACGCGCGCGAGGCACCCGACGACCGCGGCCGGGGCGCGCCCCTCCGCCACGAAGAGATCGGACAGGCGGCCGGCCTGGGTGATGAGCACGCGGAGCTGGAGCGCCTCGTCGAGGCGCGGCGCCCGATCCAGGCACGCGCGCAGCGACGGCCGGTTCTGCGCGACGAGCGCGGCGAGCTCCAGCTCGGCCCGCGCCGCCGCGTCGTCTCGCGCCGCGTCGTCTCGCGCCACGTCGGGCACGTGCGCGATCGTCGGCGGCGCGATGTCGGCGATCGGCCACGGCTGCGCCGTCGTGGATCGGGGCGGCGCGAGCACGGCGACGGCCGCGATGCCGAGCAGCGCCGCGGCGACGACGATCGAGCCGTACAGCGGTGGAACGTCCAACGAGACCACCTTCATCCAGATCCGCATGCCCGTCCCCGCTCTTCCGATTTTGCAAGCGTGCAGCCAACGCCGGCGAGCCTCTTCATCGTGGGTTCCGGCCGCGGCCCGAGGGCGCTTCCCCCGTGTGTAGCCCGCGCGCGACAGGGTCGGCTCCACGGCGCTCAACCCACCTGCGCGCGCTCGCCGGCCACCCGACGCGCGCGACGCCACGGCGTCTTCGCCTTCTTCGACTTGAAGATCCGATCGAGGACGTGGCGCTTGCGCACCGCGGCCGCCTTCGGCGCATGCGCCACCAGCCGTTCGGGCGGCGTCAGCGCCGTCGTCGGGCGACCTGCCGCGGCGCCGATGCACACCACCCCGACGACGAGCGCCACGGCGGCGGAGCCGGCCCACCACTTGGCGCTGCTCGTCGACCCGGTGAGGATCGGCACCGCGCCCTCGGACGGAAGCGCCGGCTCCGCGACCAGCTCCTCTTGAGTGAGGATCAAGAGCTCGGCCGACTCGATCGGAACGAACAGCTCCGGCGCGCGCACCGGCAGCGGCGGCAGCCGGCGCGGCGCCGCGGCAGACGGCGCGGGCACGAGGCGCGCCGCGAGCGGCTCCGGCAGGGTCACGGAGTCGAGCCAGGCGGCGATCGGCGAGGACCCCTGCGTGAGCGGGTCCCCCGTCGCGAGCGGATCGACGAACCAGCTGGAGGTCGGCATGGCCGCGCGCCACGGCACGCCGCCGAGGTCGTCGCGGGCCATGTCATAGGTGCGGAGCTGCGGACCCAAGAACACACGCTTGATCGCCGCGAACATTTCTCACCTCCACCGCTCCACTGCAGAGGCAACAACTGTTCCGCGCGACGAGCGCGCCGCGTCTGCGCGCCCAACCGCTCCAGATCTCTCCCCCGCACGGGCGCGGCGGGCCCGCGGCGGAACCGGCGATCGGCGCGACCTCCCGGGGCGACGGCCCCAGGTGTCGCAGCCGCAATACACAAACGAGCGTCGCTCGAGGCGCCGCGCGCGCGGCGAACAGGGCGCTTCCGCGTCCAACCCCAATCAACGCTTCATGACGCCGACTCGCGCGACCGCGGCGCGGCGTTGGCGCGAACCATGCTCTTCCTCGCGTCAACCGGGGAGAACATCCATGAATCGGACGACGTTGAATGCAGGTCTCATCGCCGCGACGGTCGCGCTCGGCGGCGCGTGCAACCTCATCGGCGCGCACGGCACTGCCGAGCAGCCCGCCGCGCCCACCTCCACGGATCCGGGCGTCACCACGCATCAACCGCTGCTGTGCGGCGGCATCGGCCTCAACGACGTGACCTGCAGCTGCCCGAACCTCGGCGCGATCCAGCTGTGCTGGCCCGGCGACCCGGCGGTGCGTGGGCTCGGGGATTGCCACGACGGGATCCAGACCTGCGAGACCGGCGCGGAGGGCCTCCTCGGTTGGAGCCAGTGCAGCGGGTTCAGCATCGGCTCGATGTGCGTCGGCACCTGCGTCGAGAGCGCGACGCAGTCTTGCAAGACGCACCTCGATTCGGAGAACACGCCCGGCG
>FTFF01001281.1_pt1 | contig 9896 bp, 9 predicted proteins | sample 1640361 | NCBI WGS metagenome assembly FTFF01 (sample SAMEA3914816, study PRJEB12502) | metagenome | biome: forest; material: soil | place: USA | collected 2011-09-16 | depth 0.3 m | reverse complement strand
TTTCGCTCTAAGGGCAGGAGGAGGGGGAACATGGAAGGACAGCGGAGCCGAGAGCTGGCGGATGCGATCAGGGAGCTGGCGGGCCTCCTCGGGGTGGCGGGGCAGCGCGACGCCGCGGAGCTGCTCGACGATCAGGCGGCGTCGCTCGCCGCCGGCGTCGCGCCGCGCGGGCTCGCCGCGCTGCGCCGGGCCAACGCGATCCGCGTCGGGCTCGCCGTCGCCGCCGAGGTGCGGGACGACAAGGTCGATCGCACGCACCTCGCGGCGCTCGTCGACGACATCGCTCGCGCGATGGCCAAGAACTAGCCCGTCGCTTGACCGCTCACGGGCGTCGCGGTAGGTGAACCGGCCATGAGCGAGACGAACGCGCGCACCGCGGCGGCCAAGCACACCTACGGCACCTGGCGCCGGCAGAAGGGTTGGAACCCGCTGCACGTCGTCTCGGCCGCGGGGTCGCACTTCACCGACTCCGACGGGAAGCGCTACCTCGACTTCTCGAGCCAGCTCATGTGCTCGAACCTCGGGCACGACAACAAGGCCGTGATCGCGGCGATCCAGAAGCAGGCGGAGGAGCTCTCCTTCGCCGCGCCGGGCTACGCCACGACCGCGCGCATGGAGCTCGTGAACGAGCTGCTCGAGGTCCTCCCGAAGGGGCTGACGAAGTTCTTCTTCACCACGTCGGGCACCGAGGCGAACGAGGCCGCGATCAAGATCGCGCGCATGTTCACCGGGAAGCACAAGATCATCTCGCGCTACGCGAGCTACCACGGCTCGACCGCCGGCTCGATCTCGCTCACCGGAGACTTCCGCCGCTGGCCCGTCGAGGGGACCTGCACCGTCCCGGGCACGGTCTTCGCGCCCGACGCCAACTGCTACCGCTGCCCGATGAAGCAGCCCGATCCCGCCTCGTGCGGGCTCGCCTGCGCCGACTACGTCGAGTACATGATCGAGCGCGAGGGCAACATCGCCGCGATGATCCTCGAGCCGGTGGTCGGCACGAACGGCGTGTTGCTGCCGCCGCCCGGCTACCTGAAGCGGATCCGCGAGCTCACGAAGCGCCACGGCGTGCTGCTCATCTGCGACGAGGTCATGTCGGGCTGGGGCCGGACCGGCGAGTGGTTCGTCTCGTCGGCGGAGGGCATCGTCCCCGACATCCTCACCACCGCGAAGGGCATCAGCTCCGCGTACGTCCCGCTCGGCCTCACCGCGACCACCGACGAGGTCGCCCGCTTCTTCGACGACAACTTCTTCGCGCACGGGCACACCTACGAGGCGCACCCGATCACCCTCGGGCCCGCGGTGGCGGCGATCCGCGAGTACAAGCGGCTCGGGCTGCTCGAGCGCACGAAGACGGTCGGCGAGGCGTTCGGCAAGAAGCTGCGCGAGGTGTGCGCGAGGCACCCGTCCGTCGGCGACGTGCGCGGCCGCGGCCTCTTCTGGGCGGTCGAGATCGTGCGCGATCAGAAGGCGAAGACGCCCTTCAACACGCAGGCGGAGAAGCTCGCCGGCAAGCCGCTCGTGATGGATCAGGTGACCGGCAAGATGACGCAGCTCGGCGTCGCGTGCGTCGGCTGGGCGAGCCACCTCGTGATCGCGCCGCCGCTCGTCATCACCGAGGCGGAGCTCGACGAGGGCCTGCGCGCGCTCGACGAGGGCCTGCAGCTGGCCGACGCGGCGCTCGCCGCGTAGGCGTCCTACGGCGCATGGCCGAGATCACCCACGCCGACGGGCGCGTCGAGCTCGATGACGCGGCCACCGCGGAGCTCGCGCGCAGCCCGCTCTTCAACCGCGACCTCGCGCCGGTGCGGGTCGCGGATCGCCGCTGGACCACCTACAACTACGCGGCGCTCTGGGTCTCGATGGCCCACTGCATCCCGACGTACACGCTCGCCTCCGACTTCATCGGCGTCGGCATGTCGTGGTGGCAGGCGCTCCTCACGATCGCGCTCGGCAACGTCATCGTGCTCGGGCCGATCCTCGCCAACTCGCACCCCGGCACGAAGTACGGCATCCCGTTCCCGGTCTTCGCGCGCGCCGCGTACGGCACCACCGGTGCGAACCTGCCGGCGCTCCTCCGCGCGCTCGTCGCCTGCGGCTGGTTCGGCATCAACGCCTGGATCGGCGGCAAGGCGCTGCACACGTTCTTCCGCGCGCTCTGGCCGGCCTGGGAGACGTGGGGCGGCACCGTGGGCGGCCACCCGACCGGGCTGTGGATCGCGTTCGCGCTCTTCTGGGCGCTCAACGTCTACATCATCTTCCGGGGCATGGACCTGCTCCGCCGCGTCGAGAACTGGGCGGCGCCGTTCGTGCTCGTGATGACCGCGCTCCTCGTCGGCTGGGCGATCTGGCGCGCGCACGGCCTCGGCAACATCATGAGCGCCCCGAGCAAGCTCGCGACCACGGCCGACTTCATGAAGAAGTTCGCCCCGTCGCTGACGGCGACGATCGGCTTCTGGGCCACCCTGTCCCTCAACATGCCCGACTTCACGCGGTTCGGGCGCTCGCAGCGCGAGCAGATGGTGGGGCAGGTGATCGCGCTACCGTCGACGATGACGATCTTCGCCGCGATGGCGGTGCTCATCACCTCGGCGAGCGCCGTGATCTACGGCGAGGCGATCTGGGACCCGGTCGTGCTCGTCGGCAAGTTCAGCCAGACGTGGATCGTCGCGATCGCGATGTTCACGATCGTGGTCGCCACGCTGGCGGTGAACATCGCGGCCAACGTCGTCTCGCCGGCGAACGACTTCGCCAACGCCTTCCCGCGCCTCATCGACTTCAGGCGCGGCGGGCTCATCACCGGGCTCATCGGCGTGGCGATGATGCCGTGGAAGCTGGCCGAGGACCCGTCGGGCTACGTCTACCGCTGGCTCCTCGGCTACTCGGGCGGCCTCGGCGCGATCGCCGGCGTCCTCATCGCCGACTACTACGTCGTCCGCCGGCGGACGCTCGTGCTGGCCGACCTGTACAAGCCCGACGGCGTCTACCGGTACCGCGGCGGCTGGAACCCGGCCGCGGTGGTGGCGACCGTGGTCGGCTGCGGCGTCGCGTGGGCGGGCGCCTTCGTCCCGGCGCTGGCGCGGCTCTTCGACTACGCCTGGTTCGTCGGCTTCGCGCTCTCGGGCGGCCTCTACCTCGTGCTCATGCCGCGGCGGCGGTCCTGAAGGGGGTACGATCGGGACGCCATGGCGTTCTCCGTCGAGGAGGTCGATGAGTTCCTGCAGTACGCGGTTTTCCACAACGTCGTGGTGCTGCTGTATCGCGCGCGCCTCACGCCGCTGTACGTCGATCTGATCGGCCGCCTCCTGCTCGAGCTCGGCGCCGATCGCCCGCACGGCGTCGTCGTGGTGACGATGCCCGCGCCGGGCGTCACCGCGTCCTCGGCGGCGCTCGCCGGCCCGCTCCGCGACCTCGACCGGCGGCTCGGCGGGAGCCTGCGGCTCTTCGTCCCCTTCGTCGACGCCCAGAGCACGTTCGCCGCCGCGCGCGTCGCGTTCTGGCGCGGCCTCGCGCTCCTCCTCGGCCCCAAGCAGCTGCGCCTGGCGCAGTCGATCGAGGAGGCCGCGTTCGAGGCCGCGCACGCCGCGCGCACCGACGACGGCGTCCCGGTCGACGAGCCGGCGCTGTGCGAGTTCCTCCGCTTCTGCGACGCGCGGCACCGCCAGGCCGGCGGCTGACGCCCGCGCTACAGCAGGTTGAGGGGCGCGGCGGTGACGAGATCGAGGAACTCTTGCCGCGTCGCCGGGTGGTCGCGGAAGAGCCCGCGCACGCCGCTCGTGACGACGCGCGCCTCGTGCGCCTGGATGCCGCGCGCGGCCATGCACAGGTGCAGCCCCTCGATGTACGTCGCCGAGCCGCGCGTCTCGAGGCGCGCGTGCAGGATCTCCGAGAGCTCGTGCGTGAGGTCCTCCTGCAGCACCGGCCGCCGCGAGAGCAGGCCGACGAGGCGCGAGAGCTTCGAGATCCCGAGCACGCGCGCGCCCGGCAGGTACGCGACGGAGATCCGGTAGATGACCGGCAGGAGGTGGTGCGGGCAGACGCCGAAGCAGATGTTGTGCTTCGAGATGACCATCTCGTCGTAGCGCGCGGAGAACGTGCGCGACAGGAGCGCGTCGAGCTCGGCGTTGATCTCGGCGACGGGGAGGATGAGCTCGGTCGTGGCGCGTACGGCGCGGGCGGCCGTCTCGGTGAAGTTGTCGTCGGTGGTGATGGGATAGCCCATCAGCCCGAGCGCGGCGAGGATCTTGTCGTAGCCCTCTGCGAGCAGCGCGGTGACCCGCGGGTCGCGCGCGACGGCATCCTTGTCAGCGCTCATCGGCGCTTCTTTACCGCGGGCGGAGCGTTTCGTCGAGCAGGCGGCGCGCCCACGCGGCGAGCCCGAGGCCGTCGAGGTCGCGCGGCGCGATCCAGCGCAGCTCGGCGTACAGCCCGTCGGGGTCGCGCGGCGCGCCCGTCGCCGCTGCCGCGACGGGCCGGAAGCGGTAGCGGCGGTGGGTGAGCTCGTGCGTGAAGGTCGGCAGCGCCCGCGGCGCGGTCAGCGACAGGCCGAAGCGGCGCGCGGCGCGGCGCGCGGCGACCACCGCGTCCTCGCGCGCGGGGCCGGCGACGCAGGGCGGCTCCCAGAGGCCGCCCCACAGCCCGCGGGCGGGGCGGCGCGCGAGGAGCACGGCGCGGCGGCGGGTGCGCACCGCGACGAGCGCGAGGCGATCGACCGTCGGCGCGGCGCGGCGGACCTTGGCCCGCGGCAACGCCTGCGCGCGTCCCTCGGCGCGCGCGCGGCACTGCACGGCGATCGGGCACGACGCGCAGGCGGGCTCGCGCGGCGTGCACACCGTCGCGCCGAGCTCCATCATCGCCTGGTTGAAGTGCGACGCGGCGTCTGCGGGGACGAGCGCCGCGGCGATCGCCCAGAGGCGTGCGCGGGTGGCCGGGGCGTCGGGCACGGCGTCGATCGCGAAGACGCGGCACAGCACGCGGGCGACGTTGCCGTCGAGGATCGGCGCCGGCAGGCCGAACGCGATCGACGCGATCGCCCCCGCCGTGTACGGGCCCACGCCGGGGAGCTCGCGCAGCCGCGCCGGATCGCGCGGCACCGCGCCGCCGTCCTCCGCCACGAGCCGCTCGGCGGCCGCCTTGAGGTTGCGCGCGCGCGCGTAGTAGCCGAGCCCGCTCCAGCGCGCGAGGACGTCGTCGAGCGGCGCCTCGGCCAGCGCACGCACCGTCGGAAAGCGCGCCATCCAGCGCTCGTAGTACGCGCGCACGGTGTCGACGCGCGTCTGCTGCAGCATGATCTCCGACACCCAGATCGCGTACGGATCGCGCGTGCGCCGCCACGGCATGTCGCGGTGGCCGCGGCGGAACCAGCCGACGAGCGCCGCGCGGAGCGCCGCCGTGGTCTCGGCGTCGGGCGCGGCGGCGGTCAGCGGGCTACTGCTCGACGCAGTAGAAGTGGCGCGCCGTCGCACACGAGGTCGTGAAGTAGTTGAAGAAGCTCGGCGTGGTCTCCGGCGAGAAGCCGACGTTGCCGGTCGCGCTCGAGTTGGCCCAGTCGCTACACGTCTGCCCCGCGCTGCCGGCCGCGGCCGGCGACGGCCCGCCGCCCCACACCTGCAGGTCGGTGCCGCTGATCGCGTTCAGGTACTGGCCGCTCGCGTACTGGGTGATCGAGGCGGCGAGGTTGGGTGCGTTGCCGATGAGCCCCGCTCGGTCGGTGACGCGCACGTTGTCGGGGCGGATGAAGGCGTAGATCCCGAAGCCGGTCTGCGACGCCGCGGCGGTCGCGTTGGTCGCGACGAAGGCCTTCCAGGTCGTGCCCGAGAACGCGGCCAGGCCCTCGGCCTGGCAGGAGGCGTCCATGTCCCCGCGCGTCTTGCCGGGCGCGGGGGTGAACGTCGCCGCCGACAGGAAGATGCGCCGGTTCGCCCCCGCCGGCGCGGGCGGCGGGGCGACCGGTACGTTGAGATCGGTGCCGACGCAGTACAGACGCATCTGTGTGTTGCACCCCGAGCCGAACAGCGTGCTGCCGTCGATCCAGTTGAAGTTGCCCGCCGACGGCGTGCCCGAGTACTGCACCGGCGCGCCCATGTCGCCGATCGGATCGACGCTGCTGTTCCAGTTGCTGCAGTGGTTGGTGTCGCCCGGCATGAGCGCGGTCTTGCGCTGGCCGTCCCAGCCCGAGTACGTCCGCGCGTGGTCGCCCGCGCCGTTGCGCGTCGTGCCGGCCTCGTCGACGACGAGCGGGTAGTAGAGCCGCCAGTTCGCGTTCGGCTGCACGCCGCCGAGCTGCCCGAACAGCGTGGTCTTGTCCTGCGCGAACGGGAGGCCGTCGATGCGCACCCAGCCGTTCGCACCGTTCGGGACGCGATCGCGCGCGTTCGTCGTCGAGTCGGAGAGGAGCGCGATGTAGTTGCCGGGCAGCCCGACCACGCTCGCGGCGGTGTGGCAGAGGTTGTCGGCGCCGCCGAGGCCCGCGAGCGCGCCGTTGTAGTTCTGCGACGTGACGAAGGCGTAGTTGTGCGCGCTGTACGTGACGTCGAGGTTCACGTCGGCGGTCATCGTGAACGTGCAGCTGGCCGACGTGGCGTTCACGCTGTAGGGCGTGCCCGAGGTGCAGGTGACGCCGCGGATGCGGCGGAGCGAGGGGTTGGCCGCGGCGAAGGACGCGTTGACGGTGACGACCGTGCCGCCGTCGACCACGATCGGGGTCCCGCCGGAGCTGCACGGTCCGTTGCAGAACGTCCCGACCGGGATGCCGCCGATGGTCATGCTGCCGATCGCCCCCGACGGCCCGAACACGAAGTCGCGCCGCTGGTAGTTGAGGTTGAACTGCTGCTTCTTGTAGCTCGCGGTGAACGCATAGGCGCCGGCCGGGACGCTGGGGTCGAGGAGCAGATCGCACGTCGGGTTGAGCTGGCCGCCGGCGCAGGACGGCATGCCCGGCTGGTTCCACCGCAGGAAGCTGGAGTAGCTCGGCGCGTCCGGCGTGGCGATGAACGTCACCGGGACCGAGCTCGTGGTGCGGTCGAAGGTCTTGCTGCAGACGTTGTTACCGCCGCCGCAGTTGAAGTTGTGCGGCATGGCGGAGTCGCCGATGACGCCGCTCGAGCCGTCGGCGCTCGCGTTCGAGACCAGGATCGTCACCTGATCGTGGCCGACGCCGGTCACGTAGGTCGTGCCCGAGCCGCCGGGGGACGCGCTCACGGTGAGCTGCACGTTCTTCGTGCCGAAGCTGCTCGGCTTGAGCACGATGTCCGCGGTGCAGCTGTCGCCGGGGTTGAGGATGGTCGGCATCGGGCTCGTCGAGTCGTTGCAAGTGAGCCCCGCGCCGGGCTGGAGATCGCCGAGGCTCGGGACGCCGACGAAGGTCAGCTGACCGGCCGGCGTGTCGCCGTCGTTCTTGATCGTGAACATGTGGTGCGTCGACCCGTTCACGCCGACGTCGACGGTGCCGAAGTTGAACGGGCTCGCCATCGGCGCGGTGCCCGTGAAGGTGAGCTTCGCCGCGATGAGCCCGCTCGCGCCGAGCGTGACCGTGGCGAGGCCGCCGGTCGTGGCGTCAGCGGAGAGCGTCGCGGCGAGCGGGCCGCGCTTGGTCGGCTTCACGCGCACCTTGACGGTGCAGCTCGAGTTGCCGGCCAGCGTCTTCCCGTCGCACTGGTCCTCGCCCGCGACCTTCTCGAAGTCGCCGGCGTCGGAGCCGCTCAGCGCCACCGCGATCGTCGAGGTCGCGCCCATCCCGTTGTTCGTCAGCGTGAAGACCGTGTCGCCCGCGGCCGCGCCGAGGAGCGTGTTCGGGAACGTGTGCGTGGCCTCGCTCCAGTCGAGGCTCCCCTTGGCGCCGGCCTTGCCCTTGAGGAGCGCCGAGGTCGCGCCGCCCGGCGTCCCGTCGGGCGCGAGCACGCGGAGGAGGGCGTTCTTCTCGATCGCCGTCGACATCGGCGCCAGCTGCACGTCGACGGTGCAGCTGCCGTTGGGCGTGAGCGCCATGCCGAGGCACGGGGTCGGCGCGATGACCTTGAAGTCGGCCGCGTCCATGCCCGCGATGAGGACCATCAGCGGACCGCTCGTGGCGGTGCCGGTGTTGGTCACGGTGAAGCGCTTCGCGGCCGAGCTGCCCCCGACGACGATCGTGCCGAAGTCGTTGCTCAGCGGTGCGATCATGAGCGGGCCGGTCTGGAGCCCGAGGTCGTCGCCGACCTGCGTGGTCGCGAATGGGATCGACAGGTGGACGGTCTTGTTCTGCTCGACCTTGACCATCGCCATCGCGGTCGCCAGCGTCTTGCCGGCCTGGTCGAGCACGGTCGCGTTCACGACGAGGTCGCCCGCGCCGGTGCCGATCTGCAGCGTCGCCGACGTCGGGAACGTGATGCCTCCCGAGACGTTGTAGGTGGCGTCCGCGGTCTTGCCGTCGAGGCTGAGCGAGGCGTGGATCGACGCCGCCCCCGCGGGACCCGACGGGAAGTCGAGCACCACGAACGTGCCCGAGCTGCAGGCGCCGAGCGTGAGCGCGAGCAGCGCCGCCGCCGCGGGGCGCTGCCTCATCGAGCACCGCCGAGCAGGAACACCTTCTGCGTGCCCAGCTCGCTCGACGGCGCGCCGCTCCGCGTGAGCGCGACGCCGACGCCTGCCCCGACGCCGCCGGCGACGACGATCGCACCGACGACCACGCCCCAGAACCAGCCCTTCTTGTAGAGCGGCTTCTTCGGCGGCGGGCTCGGCGTCGTCGAGACGGCCGCGACCGGCGACGGCGCGGGCGGCGACACCGCCGGGACCGGCGCGGGCATCGGCGCGGGGGCGGGCGGCGTCTCCGGAGGCGTCGGCGCCGCGGGCGTCGGCGCGGGCGCCGGCGTGCTCTTCTGCGCCACCTGCGCCTCGAGCTGCTCGATGCGCGACTCGATCTCGTGGCGGTTCGGCGTGTTCGGCTGGTTGCGCAGGAACGAACGGTAGAAGAAGAGCGCCTGCGGCAGGTCGTTCCCGAGGCGGTACGCCTGGGCGATGTTGTACAGGAAGACCGGGTCGGGCTTGGCGTTGTACGCGGCCTTGTACTCCTTCACCGCGCGGTCGAACTCGCCGAGGTTGAACGCCTTGGTCCCATCCTCGAAGTGCTTGCGCGCCTCGACGATGGCCGGATCGGCCGGCGCGGCGAGCGCGGACCCCGACCAGAGCCCGATGAGCGCGAGCGAGAGCAGCGACCCAAGCAAACGACTCTTCAAGACCACCCCCACGAAGGCCGGCGCTCGACGGAGCGCGGCCCTAGCATGTTACCGGGGCGGCCCCGACGGCGTCAAACGCCGCGAGGCGCTACTTGTGCGGCTGCCACGAGCTGTAGCGGACGAGGTAGGTCAGGCTGCCGTGCTCCGGCTGGAAGAGGCCGTAGTCGGCGTCGTTGGTGGGCTTGACGAAGAGGAGCGCCATCCCCTTCTTGAGGACGATGTCATGCTCGGTGCCGGAGCCCGGCGCCGAGAAGGTCGTCGGGAAGTCGGCGGTGAGCACGCCGTGCTCGCCCGGCTTCGGCGCGTGGGCGATCCGGTGCACCGTGCTCGCCGCGTCGTGGTGCGGCTTGACCTTCGCCGCGGCGGGATGCAGCTCGGCCGCCTCGTTGTCGGAGAGAGCGTGTATCTCGGGGGTGCGGTCCCGGGTCTGGCCCATCGATTCCGATTCCCGATTGCGATTGTACTCCAAGCCGCAAAAAAGAAAGAGGGCGGCCTCTTTCGAGACCGCCCTCCCCGTAAAAAGAAAAGCGGGACGCCCGCAGGCGACGTCCCTCGCGGCTAGAAGTCGCCGCCCATGTCCTCGTGCCCGGCGCCGGCGCCCGCGGACTTGTCCTTCTTCTTCGGCTTCTCGGCGATCACGGCCTCGGTGGTGAGCATGAGGGCCGCGACGGACGCCGCGTTCACGAG
>FTFF01001298.1_pt1 | contig 9908 bp, 5 predicted proteins | sample 1640361 | NCBI WGS metagenome assembly FTFF01 (sample SAMEA3914816, study PRJEB12502) | metagenome | biome: forest; material: soil | place: USA | collected 2011-09-16 | depth 0.3 m | reverse complement strand
GACGGCGATTCAGTGCGAGTCGGGTGTGTGTGGCGTCGCGGCGACGGGCGTCACGACGAAGACGTGTCTCGAGAACTTGAATGGGGTGCAGTGCGTCGGAAGATGACGGATCGGAAACAGGGGACAGGGAGCGGGCAACCGGCAACGGGCAATGATCAGAGGCGGGATCTCGCGGTCCTTGCCGATGCATTGAGGATCGCGGCCAGCTCGCGGCTCTCGCGGCGAAGCTCGGTTGGTGCCGGGACGAGCATCTGCGCCGCGATGATGAGCTCGATCCAGTAGCAAGCCTCGCGCATCTCCTTTGCCGCCACCCCCACCTTGTGGGCGAAGTCTGCGCGGCTCTCCGCGGCGCGCGCTTCCTCGTAGTTTGCCCCCGCGCTGGTCGCGGATCGGATCCACTGCGTCGCGATATGACGTCCTGCAAAGTCGCGCCGCATCCCTCCCGCAAGCCTCAGCGATGCGCCCGCGAAGGCAAGTAGGCGCCGGGCGATGTCCGCTCCCCTCTGCAATTGCCGGTCGCCGGTCGCCGGTCGCCGGTCGCCTGTTTCCGATCCCACGAAGTCGTCATCGACGTCACACCGCCAAAGTTGCCGCCCTCCGCCAAGGCACCACCCGCTACGGCTTCCGCCCGTTCTGATGACATCCGCTCATCAGGCAGCTCACCGAGTCCGGCTTGAACTTGCCGGGCGCGACGACGAGGTGGAGCGCGGTCACCGCCGCCTGGATGTGGCAGCCGGCGTTGAAGCAGTAGCGGATCGTGAAGTCGGCGTACGCGGGGCGGCCGATCTGCACGCTCGGGTGACAGGTGAGGCAGCCCTTCTTGTTGTGCGGGTAGCCGGGCGTGATGCCCCACGGCAGGTGCTCCGCGACCCGCGGCACAAGGCCATTCGGGTGGCAGCGCGCGCACAGCTGGGACTGCCACTGGAAGCCGCCCGCCTCGCCGTGCTGCGCGCCCGTCGCTGCCGGCGCGTGGCACGGCGAGCTCGCGCAGTTGAGCGCGTGGCGATCGCCCGGCACCGCGTGGCACTGCGCGCACGGCAGGTTCTCGTGCTTCGTGCCCGCCGCGATCGGGAAGTAGCTGTGGTCGATCTGCTTCGCGCCGCCGAGGTGGCAGTTGAGGCACTGACCGCTCGCGTACGCGTAGCTCGGGAAGCCCTGGTGCTTCGCGTCGTTCTCCGGCTGCGCGTGGCAGCCGCCGCCCAGGCACGTCACCGGCTTCCGGTTCACCGGATCGCGGTGGCAGCTCTCGCAGACGACGCCGGCGTGCTTCGTCCCCGACGCGATCGGGAAGAACTTGGCGTGGTCGTGCTGTCCCGTCGCCGCCGAGGGGTGGCAGGCGAGGCACGACGGGCTCAGGTACTCGTACCCGAGGACCGCGCCGTGCGTGTCGTCCGTCGCGCCGCGCGCGTGGCAGTCGCCGCTCGCGCAGGTCACCTGCTTGCGGTCCGGCGACCGGTGGCACGACGAGCACTGCTGATCGCCGTGCGCCTCGCCCGACGCGATCGGGAAGAACTTGCCGTGATCGGCCAGCCCCGGCAGGCCGTTCGGGTGGCAGCCGACGCAGCTCTTGTCCGCGTACTCGTAGCCGCTCACCGCGCCATGCGTGTCGTCGGTCGCGCCGCGCGCGTGGCAGCCGCTGCCGGTGCACGTGACCTGGCGGTAGTCGTCGCGGTTCTCGTGGCACGTCGCGCACGCCACCGCGCCGTGCGTCTGCCCGCGCTCGATCGGGAACAGCGCGCTGTGATCCACCGAGCCGACCTTCGCGTTCGGGTGGCACGTGAGGCACGTCGACTTGCCCCAGTCGTAGCCGAGCACGTCGGGGTGCGTCGCGTTCGTCGCCGCCTCGCCGTGGCAGCTGCCGTCGGCGCAGGTGACCGCGCGCGGATCCGCGGCGCGCGTGTGGCACACCGAGCAGCTCGTGCTCTCGTGCGCCTGGCCCTTCGCGATCGGGAAGAAGCTCGTGTGATCGACGCCGGTGCCCTTCACGCCGCGCGGGTGGCAGAGGTAGCAGCTCTCGCTCAGGTACTCGTAGCCGGCCGCCTTCACGTGCTTCGGCGCCGTCTCCACCTCGGCGTGGCACCCCGACGTGTGGCAGTTGAACCGCTCGAACGTGTCGAACTGGCCGTGGCAGGTGTTGCACTCGATCTTCTCGTGCGGCGAGCCGTCGGTGATCGGGAACCGGTCGTGCGTCGCCGGCGTCACCGGCACCGCGCTCGAGCCGCCGGTGCAGGCGGCGAGGCACGCGAACGCCGCGAGCGCGGCGGCGCGGCGGACGGTCGTGTGTCTCGAGGTGCGCATCTACGGCAGCGAGTAGAGGATCTCGTACTCGACCGCGGCGACGCTGCCGAACGAGCCCGTCCGGTAGCGCGCGGTCGTGAGGTTGCTCGTCGGCGGCAGGTTCGCCTCGCCGATGAGGTCGTTGCCCGAGGTCGAGTCGTAGTCCTGGACGACGACGTGGATCGCGCCGCCCCGCAGCGCCGAGCCGTGGAACAGGATCGGATCGCACACCGTCTTCGGGCTCGAGCAGAGCCAGCACGTCGGCAGCGCGTAGCAGTACTTGAGGAGGCCGTCGGCCTGCGTCAGCTCGCAGGTCGTCGTGTCGGTGCAGCTCTTCGTGCACGCCGAGCGGCGGACCGTCTGGCCGCGATCGTCGATGTCGTCGTAGCTCAGGCAGGCGAGCGGCTCGGGGTCGGTGTGGAACGGGACCAGATCCCAGTACGAGCCGAGGCTCGTCGTCTTCTCGACCTGGATCGAGCGGACCGACAGGTAGAAGTACTCCTGGTCGTCGATGAAGTTGTTGCGGCAGGTGCCGTCGCCCTCGCAGAGCGTGCCGCCGAGCGCGCACGTCTGGCAGGCGTCGCCGTGGACGCCGCACGCGGACCAGCTCTGATCGGTCACGCAGCCCGTCGGCGAGCAGCAGCCGGTCGGGCAGGTCGCGCGGTTGCAGACGCCGGCGGTCGGCGTCACGCAGGAGCCGGTGTCGTTGTCGCAGACGCCGCCCGCGTCGCACGCGCGGCATTCCTGGCCGCGCTTGCCGCACGCGGCGTCGCTCTCGTGCTCGAGGGGCACGCAGGTGTCACCGCGGCAGCAGCCGTCGCAGGTGCCGCAGCCGCTCGGCGGCGCGCCGCCCATCCCGGGGATGCCGCCGTCGGGCACGTCGACGTCGCAGATGCAGCCGTCGAATCCGTCGCCGCCGGCCTTGCAGACCTGCGTCCCCGAGCCGCCCCCGCACGCGCAGACGCGACGGTCGCCCTCCGAGCAGACCTGGCCCGCCTGCTTCTGCGCGCCCGGCGGCTCGACCCCGTAGCCAGCGCAGCCCCCGAGGACACCGGCGACGGCGAGCACGAAGATCCTCAGCTGGGCGGCGAGCGACACGACGAGGCCATAGCGAGCAGGCTTCGGGCCAAGGGCAACCCTTCGGAAGGGCAGCGAGAAGGGTCCCTTCCGGGGTCTACTGTCCTCACCGCTATCCTCGCCGGGCCCGCGGATCGTTTTCCCCAGGCCACGTCGACAGTTGGCGCGGGAAACCAAGTACGATTCGGCCGGCGGAACTGGCCGTGCGCTGGGCCCTAGAGCTTCTTCATCGCGTCGAGCAGCTGGGATGGTTCGCGACGGTCGTGGTCGCGAGCGTCCTCTTGCTCGCCGGCGGGCTGCTCTTCCGCCGCGCGCGCGCCCGGCGCGCCCGGCGCGACGCCCGTGTCTTCGCCGTGGCGCAGACCGAGGGGGTCCACCTCCCCGCGTCGCTGCACCCGGTCATCGATCCCGACATCTGCATCGGCAGCCTCTCGTGCATCAAGGCCTGCCCCGAGGGCGACATCCTCGGCGTCGTCGACGGCGTCGCGAAGCTCATCATCGGCGCGAACTGCATCGGCCATGGCCGCTGCGTCGTCGAGTGCCCGGTCGACGCGATCAAGCTCGTCATCGGCTCGAGCGAGCGCGGCGTCGATCTACCGCAGGTCGACACCCACTTCCAGTCGAGCCGCCCGGGCGTCCACATCGTCGGCGAGCTCGGCGGCATGGGCCTCATCAAGAACGCGGTGCGCCAGGGCCTGCAGGCCGCGGCGTTCCTCGGCCGGCAGCTCGACGCCAAGCGCGCCGCGGCGGGCGGCGACGCCTGCGACGTCGCGATCGTCGGCGCCGGTCCCGCCGGCATCGCCACCGCGGTCGGGCTGCGCGCGGCCGGGGTCTCGTTCCGCATCCTCGAGCAGGGCGCGTTCGGCGGCACGATCGCGCACTACCCGCGCCACAAGGTCGTGATGAGCGAGCGCGTCGAGATGCCGCTCGTCGGCAGCTTCGGCAAGCCGCTCGTCACCAAGGAGGAGCTGCTCGACACCTTCCAGCGCATCGCCAAGAAGGTGAAGCTCACCATCGAGGAGGGCGTCAAGGTCGAGGGCATCGAGGGCGACGACGGCGCGTTCGAGGTGCTCACCAACAAGGGCCCCGTCCTCGCGAAGAAGGTCGTGCTCGCGATCGGGCGGCGCGGCTCGCCGCGCAAGCTCGGCGTCCCCGGTGAGGATCTCGACCGGGTCACCTACAACCTGGTCGACGCCGAGCAGTACGCGGGCTGCAAGGTGGTGGTCGTCGGCGGCGGCGACTCCGCGCTCGAGGCCGCGATGGCGCTCGCCGAGCGCGGCGACGTCGAGGTGATCGTCGTGCACCGCACCGCGTCCTTCGACCGCTGCCGCGCCGCCAACCGGCAGCGGGCCATGGCGATGATCGAGCAGAAGAAGATCGTCGCCTTCTTCTCGGCGACGGTGGCGCGCATCGAGAAGGACACGATCACGATCCTCTACGACGCGCGGAAGCTCCGCTTCGCCAACGACTACGTCATCGCCTGCCTGGGCGGCGAGCTCCCCGCCACCTTCCTCGAGAACGCGGGCGTCGAGATGATCCGCCACGAGGGCATGGACACGATCGAGTCGCCGGCGCTCGCCCCGCGGCGGACGAAGGACGGCGCGCCGCAGCGCACCTACCTCGGCGTCGGGCTCGCGCTCATCGGGGCGACGGTGCTCCTCGGCCTCGCGTGGGTGGGCTCCGACTACTACGTGCTCGGCCGCTCCGCCCGCGCGCGCTCGCCGCTGCACGACTTCCTGCGCTCGTCGGGGCCGTGGGGCCACGGCGTGGGCATCGTGGCGACGCTGTTCATGATGTCGAACTTCCTCTACCCGCTCCGCAAGCGCTGGAGCGCGCTCAAGGGCACGGCGCCGATCCGCTCGTGGCTCACGTTCCACATCTTCGTCGGGATCATGAGCCCGCTCACGATCGCGTTCCACGCCGCGTTCCAGTCGCGCAACCAGCTCGCGACCGCCACGTTCGTGTCCCTCTGCGTCGTGGTGGCGACCGGGCTCGTCGGACGCTTCATCTACGGGCTCGTGCCGTCGACCGGCGACACCGCGATCGAGCTCTCGGTGGTGCGCGGCCAGCTCGAGCGCGCGCAGGCGCGGCTCGGGCCGGTCGGCGAGGGCGCGCAGGCGGACGATCCGATCGCGCGGCTCATCGCGCGCATCGCGGTCGATCCCGCGCGGCGCGGCGCGCTCCTCGCGCACCTCCTCGCGATGCCGCTCGCCGGCCTCGTGGCCCGGCTGCGGCTGTGGCGGGCGCGCGGCGCGTTCGCCGACCGCGAAAGCTACCTCGACTTCCGGGAGACGTACCTCGCGACGCGCCGCCTGCACACGCAGGTGAGCTTCTACGGCGGGCTCAAGCGCTTCCTGTCGGGCTGGCGCGTGTTCCACGTCGTGCTGTCGATCTTCCTCGTCGTGATCATCGCCGTGCACATCGGCCTCTCGGTGTACCTCGGGTACCGATGGATCTTCTGAGCGCGCGGCGGCTGGCGATCTGCGCGCTCCTCCTCGTCGGTGCGCGGGCCCGCGCCGAGCTGGCCTCGCCGGGCGACCTGGCGAAGGCGCACGCGAAGCTCGACGGCATCGGCAACTGCAACAAGTGTCACCCCGCGGGCAAGCAGCTCTCCGCCGACAGCTGCTTCGTCTGCCACGCCGAGGTCGGCAAGCGCGCCGCCGCGGGGCGCGGCTTCCACGGGCGCCTGGGCGCGACCGAACGCGCCGCGTGCAACACGTGCCACCGCGAGCACGAGGGACGCGACTTCCAGCTGATCGAGTGGAAGCCGTCGAAGGAGCGCTTCGATCACGCGCGCACCGGCTGGCCGCTCAAGGGCAAGCACGCCGGGCAGAAGTGCGCCACGTGTCACGAGCCGCGCCGGATCGTCGACGCCGACGCGCAGGCGCTCGTGAAGCGCGGGGCCGAGACCTACCTCGGCGTCGGCACGAGGTGCGCGACCTGCCACTTCGACGAGCACCGCGGCCAGCTCGGCGCGGCGTGCGATCACTGCCACGGCGAGACGTCGTGGAAGCCGGCGCCGAAGTTCGATCACGGCAAGACGCGCTTCCCGCTCGCCGGCAAGCACCAGCCGGTCGAGTGCGCCCGCTGCCACACCACGCTCACCGACGAGAAGGACCGGCCCACGTTCCCGCCGCCGCGCGCGCGCACGTTCGCGCGCTACGCCGACGTACCGCACGAGCGCTGCAACGACTGCCACGCCGATCCGCACGACGGTCGCTTCGGCGGCGCCTGCGAGAGCTGCCACACCGTCGACGGCTGGAAGCTCATCCACCAGACGTCGAAGGAGCGCGCGTTCCACGATCGCACGCGCTACCCGCTGCGCGGCCTGCACGCGGCCGTCGCCTGCGTAGCGTGCCACGGGCCCGCCCCGGGGCGGCCCGCCAAGTTCAAGGGGCTCGCCTTCGAGAAGTGCCGCGACTGCCACGTCGACGCGCACGGCGGCCAGCTGAAGGATCCGGACTGCGAGCGCTGCCACTCGGTGAACGGCTTCCGCCCCGCGACCTTCGAGCTGGAGGATCATCAGAAGACGCGCTACCCGCTCCTCGGGTCGCACGCGGCGGTGCCGTGCTCGAGCTGCCACCCGTCGAAGCCGATCGCGCCGTCGCCCGCGAAGCTCGACCGCCGAAAGAAGGCGCCGCCGCCGGGGCCGCACCTGGCCGCGATCGCGCTCAAGCTCCCCGACAAGGGCGAGGCCTGCGAGGGCTGTCACCACGACGTGCACGTCGGGCAGTTCAGCGACGTCCCGGGCGGCTGCCGTCGCTGCCACGACGTGAAGTCGTTCAAGGAGGCGCGCGTCGATCACGAGCAGACACAGTTCCCGCTCACCGGCGCGCACGGCAAGGTCGCCTGCGACCGCTGTCACCGGCCGGTGAAGATCAACGGCATCGACGCGGTCCGCTACCGTCCCCTCGACACCAACTGCGTCGGCTGCCACGCCGACGTGCACCTCGGCCAGTTCAAGCCGCCGGGCTGCGAGCGCTGCCACACGACGGAGGCGTTCGCGAAGACGACCTTCAACCACGACGACCGGCACTTCACGACCTTCCCGCTCGACGGGCGGCACAAGAAGGTGGCGTGCGCGGACTGCCACCGTCCGGTCGCGCTGCCCGGCGGCAAGTGGCTGCAGCGCTACCGGCCGCTGCCGCGCGACTGCGAGACGTGCCACGCCGACTTCCACCGCGGCGACTTCCGCGGCTTCGCGGTGACCGCCACCGGCGTCGGCCGCGACGAGCGCGGCCGCGACACCCGCTGCGGGCTCTGCCACGTCGCCGCCGGCTGGGACGAGGTGCGCTTCCCGCACGAGCGCACCGGCTTCCCGCTCGCGGGTCGCCACGCGCGCGTCGACTGCAAGGGCTGCCACCCGACGAGCTTCAAGGCGCGCGTCCCCGATCGCTGCGCCGCCTGCCACCGCGATCGGCACGCCGGCGAGTTCGGCCAGCGCTGCGAGGGCTGCCACAACGAGGAGAGCTGGCGCACCACCTTCTCCGCCGACGCGCACCGGGCCACCAACTTCCCGCTGAGCGGGCGCCACGCGCTCATCCCGTGCGTCGAGTGCCACCCGCAGGCGCGCGACCGCGGCTTCTCGCGCGCGCAGGTGGCGTGCGTCGCGTGCCACCAGGCCGACTACGACCGCACCGCCGCGGGCTCCATCGATCACGCGCGCTCCGGCTTCACCACCGAGTGCCGCGGCTGCCACAGCTCGACGCGGTGGCGGCCCGCGCGCTTCCCGCAGCACGACCGCTGCTTCCGGATCGTCGACGGCCCGCACGCGGGCATCCGCTGCGTGGGCTGCCACACCACGATCCCCTCGGTGCCGATGCTCGGCGCGTGCGCGTCGAACACCGCCGCCTGCACGAGCTGCCACACGCACGCCAAGGCGCAGACCGACGCGATCCACGCCGCCCACAACGTGGCGGGCTACGACTACAAGGATGCCAAGTGCTACCTCTGCCACCCGTTCAAGTGAGGCCCGTCGCGCGCATCGTGCTCGCGCTCGTCGCCGCCTCGCTCGGCGGCGGGAGCGCGCGCGCGGCGCCGCTCGGACGCGTCCGCTTCGTCACCGCGAGGCGCGCGTACTTCATGGCCGGGCGGCTCGACGGCCTCGAGCTCGGCGCGCTCGTCCCCCTGTCGCGGAACGGTCGGCTCATCGAGGCGTGCAAGGTCGATCAGCTCGGCGACCACGAGGGCTCGTGCGCGAGCACGAAGGCGCGCGCCGGCGACACGTTCCCTTTCCCCGCGCCGGAGCCGCGGCCGCCGGAGGCCCCGCCGCTCCCGCCGCCGACCGACGACGAGCTGGTGCGCGCCGCGGTCGCGCTCGAGACCGCCCCCGTCGAGAAGATCGACTACGCCGGCGGCGTCCGGAAGGTGCAGCGCGGCGGCGGCGCGCTCCTCTCGGGCAGCCTCGGGCACGACGCCTACGTCACGCTCGGCGGCAGCGACTTCCAGCAGGAGCGGATCGACCTGCAGCTCAACGGCGTCGGCATCCGCTGGGCCGGCTTCCGCGCGTTCGCGCACCTCACCGCGATCATCGCGAGCGTGCGCCCGACCGAGCAGCGCTTCCGTCCGGGCGACGTGGCGCAGATCTACCTGTGGGAGGCGGCGTTCTCGTCGCGCGAGGTGGGGCGGCCCTTCACGCTGTCGGTCGGCCGCATCTGGCCCTACCACACGCCGGGCCTCGCGATGCTCGACGGTGCGCAGGTCGGGTGGCGTCGCAAGGACGGGCTCGCCGAGGCGGGCGTCTACGGCGGCCTCGTCCCCGACGCGACGACGCTCTACCCCGCCGGGCAGCGCTACGCGGCGGGCGCCTACTACGGACACACGCTCCTCCGCACGCAGGCGGGGCGGACGCCGCTCATCCTGTCGACCGAGGGACGGCTCGGCCTGCGCGGCGCGCCGACGCCGGGCGCGCAGCTCGAGCTCGAATGGGCCATGCTCGCCACCGTCGGACGGCGCTTCGACATGGGCCTGCAGGCGCGCGGCTCGATCGGCGCGGGCGACTGGACGCACCCCGCGTTCGAGTCGGCGCGCCTCACCCTGACCGCGCGGCCGATCGACGCGCTGCGCCTCATCGGCTCCTTCCGCTACCTCGATCCGAAGGCCGACTACGACGACTTCGCCGTCGGCTTCTTCGAGACGCGCCGCACGCTGCACGGCAACCTCGACCTCACGTGGGACCCGCGGCCGTGGATCTCGGTCTCGGTGATGTCGGGCGTCGACAGCGCGATCGGCGATCAGTCGAGCACGCGCGGCTCGGTGGGCCCCGAGCTCGGCTTCCCGCGGCTCTTCCACGGCCAGGGCGGGATCGCGGTGGGCTACCGCGAGGAGATCGGCTGGTTCGCGGGACGCAACGTCTATCTACAAGCCACCGGCACCGCCGGCAACCGTGTGCGCGCCGTCGGCCGCTTCAGCTACTTCGAGGACCGGCCGAGCGGCGTCACCAGCGACGCGCCGTACCGCGAGATCGGATTCTACGCCTACGTCGAGGGGCGGCTGCTGCGCTGGCTCTCGGCGCGCCTGACGTCGATCGGCCGGCTCAACGTCGATCGAAGCGG
>FTFF01000977.1_pt1 | contig 9964 bp, 6 predicted proteins | sample 1640361 | NCBI WGS metagenome assembly FTFF01 (sample SAMEA3914816, study PRJEB12502) | metagenome | biome: forest; material: soil | place: USA | collected 2011-09-16 | depth 0.3 m | reverse complement strand
GCGCCTCGAGGCGCTGCACCGCGTGCGTGAGCGCGGGCTGGGTGACGAGCAGCGCGCGCGCCGCCTGGCGCAGGCTCGGGGAGGTCGCCGCGGTGCGGAAGTAGCGGAGGTCGTGGAACCCGATCATGATAATAATTATTTATCATAGACATGTCGCGTTGAGGGGCAGACATCATCGCCGGCGAGGTCGAGAGTCTTCTCATGAGCCCCCCACGCAGCGCGTCCTCGGTCCTGTTCGCGATCCTCCTCCTCGGCTGCCACGCCGACACCGGCCTGCCCGGCGCACCGGCGACGCCGGCCGCGACCGGCCAGGCGCTCGGCGAGACGGTCCTGCAGGACGCGACGACCCCGATGACGATCGTCCTCGACGAGTCCACGGTGCGGTGCTCCGCCGCCGACTACAGCGCGACGTTCCTCAAGGTGCTCATCCCACAGATCGCGGAGGTGACGCTGCTCGATCACACGAACGCGGGCGCGCCCGCGCCGTGCATCGCCGCGGGTCCGTGCACCGAGACGATGAGCCCGGCGTCGATCGTCGACCCGCAGCGCGCGACCGAGGCGATCGAGCTGCGCGTCCTCCGCACCGAGGTCACGGCCGTCGATCACGACCAGCGGACCTGCCACGTCTCGCTCCGGGAGGAGCTGTTCACGACGATCCGCGGCGTCGCCTTCTACCACCTGCGCAACGGGCTCGACCGCGAACCCGCGTACGCCGACTGCGTCGCGCCGTAGCCCTCCCGATTCGAGGCGAAACGTCACGCTGTGGCGCGACGCGACGAGTGGGCGCCGCGTGGCGACGGGCATTTCCGCCTCGTTTGACGGTGGTACGCGCGGTGCACGACGGGGCCGCCGGAGGCCCCCCACGTGCGCCGCGGACTGCACCCGCTCGAGTCGCTCTCCCGCTGGGCGGCCCGCGCGACCGGCACCTCCACCGCGTTCGCCCTCGCCGTTCTGGCCATCGTCGTCTGGCTCGCGACGGGTGCGCTCTTCCGCTACTCCGACACCTGGCAGCTGGTCATCAACACCGGCACGACCATCGTCACGTTCCTCATGGTGTTCCTCATCCAGCGCGCGCAGAACAAGGACGCGCTCGCCATCCAGCTCAAGCTCAACGAGATCGTCGCGGCCCTCGACGGCACCAGCAACCGCCTGATCGACATCGAGGACCTGAGCGAGGACGAGCTGATCGTGCTGCGCGAGCACTTCCACCAGCTCGCGCTGCTCGCGAAGCGCGACCGCGATCTGTTCCGCTCGCACTCGATCGACGAGGGCCTGCGGCGCCACGCGCACAAGCGCGACGTCGCCGACGCGGAGCGCGCGTGACGGCGGCGCTGGCGCGCGAGGTCTGGCCGGGAACGCCCTACCCGCTCGGGGCGCACTACGACGGCGCGGGCACCCACTTCGCCTTCTTCTCCGAGGTCGCCACCGCGGTGCACCTCTGCCTCTTCGACGAGCAGGGGCAGGAGGAGCGCGTGCGGCTCCCCGAGTGCACCGCCTACTGCTGGCACGCCTACCTGCCGCGCGTCGGCCCCGGCCAGCGCTACGGCATCCGCGTCGAGGGGCCGTGGGCGCCGGAGCAGGGGCACCGCTGCCTGCCGCACAAGCTCCTCATGGATCCCTACGCCCGCGCGTTCGAGGGCGAGGTCCGCTGGGACGAGGCGCTCTTCTCGTACCGCTTCGACGATCAGGCGGCGCTGAACGAGACCGACAGCGCGCCGTTCATGCCCCGGTCCGTCGTGGTGAACCCCTACTTCGACTGGTCGAACGACCGCCGCCCGCGCACGCCGTGGCAGGACACGATCATCTACGAGCTCCACGTGCGCGGCTTCAGCCGGCTCATGGCCGCGGTGCCCGAGTCGCTGCGCGGCACCTACGCGGGCCTCGCGCACCCGGCGGCGATCGACTACCTGCGCCGGCTCGGGGTGACCGCGATCGAGCTCATGCCCGTGCACCAGTTCGTGCACGACCACCACCTCGTCGAGCGCGGGCTCCGGAACTACTGGGGCTACAACACGCTCGGCTTCTTCGCGCCGCACAACGGCTACGCCGCCTCGCAGACGACCGTCGGGCAGGTGCAGGAGTTCAAGAGCATGGTGCGCGAGCTCCACGCCGCCGGCATCGAGGTGATCCTCGACGTCGTCTACAACCACAGCGCCGAGGGCAACCACCTCGGGCCGGTGCTCGGGTGGAAGGGGATCGACAACGCGGCCTACTACCGCATCAGCCCCGAGGACGGCCGCTACTACGTCGACTACACCGGCACCGGCAACTCGTTCAACATGCGCAACGCGCACGTCCTGCAGATGATCATGGACTCGTTGCGCTACTGGGCGACGGAGATGCGCGTCGACGGCTTCCGCTTCGATCTCGCCTCGACGCTCGCGCGCGAGCTCCACGAGGTGGACCGCCTCTCCGCGTTCTTCGACCTCATCCAGCAGGACCCGGTCTGCCGCGGCGCGAAGCTCATCGCCGAGCCCTGGGACCTCGGCGAGGGCGGCTACCAGGTCGGCAACTTCCCGCCGCTGTGGACCGAGTGGAACGGCAAGTACCGCGACACCGTGCGCGACTACTGGCGCGGCGAGGATCGCGCGATGCCCGAGCTCGCGTCGCGCCTCACCGGCAGCTCGGACCTCTACCAGTCGACGGGCCGCCGGCCGTACGCGAGCATCAACTTCGTCACCGCGCACGACGGCTTCACGCTCGAGGACCTCGTCTCGTACAACGAGAAGCACAACGAGCAGAACGGCGAGGACGGGCGCGACGGCGAGAGCCACAACCGCTCGTGGAACTGCGGCGCGGAGGGGCCCACGCCCGACGGCGGCGTGCTCGCGCTCCGGCGACGCCAGAAGCGCAACTTCCTCGCGACGCTGCTCCTGTCCCAGGGCGTGCCGATGCTGCTCGCCGGCGACGAGCTCGGCCGCACGCAGCGCGGCAACAACAACGCCTACGCGCAGGACAACGAGCTGTCGTGGATCGACTGGACCGCGCTCGACGAGCAGCTCCTCGCGTTCACGCGGCGCCTCATCGCGCTCCGGCGCGCCCACCCGAGCTTCCGTCGGCGCCGCTTCCTGCGCGGGACGATCGCCGAGGCCGACGGCGACATCGACTGGTACCGGCCCGACGGCGGCCGCATGACCGAGGACGACTGGCGCCTGCCGTTCGTGAAGTCCATGGCCATCCTCCTCCGCGGCCGCGCGATCGGCAGCCGCGGCGCGCACGGCGAGCCGATGCAGGACGACGACTTCCTCTTGCTCTTCAACGCGCACCACGATCCGATCGAGTTCTACGTGCCGGGCGGGCTCACGCCCGGAGTGGTCGTGATCGACACCTCGCGCGACGCGGCGGAGCCGCCGGGCACCGCGGTCCCGCCCGACAGCACGACCGTCGTCGCCGGCCGCAGCGTCGTCGTCGTGCGGCTCGGCTGAGACGGAACGTCACACCGCGACGAAACGCCGCGAGTGAGCGGCGCGGCGGCGCGCGCATCTCGCGGACCGCGTGGGCGGAGCGCGGGCCCAATCCCTGCAGCCCCTCGCCGGGGCCAGCTTGACCAGCGCGCGCGACATCGCAGTGGGGGCGACCTACCGCCTCCAGCTCCACGCCGGCTTCGGCTTCGACGACGCCGCGGCGGTGGTGCCGTACCTCGCGGACCTCGGCGTGACCCACCTCTACGCCTCGCCGATCCTCGAGGCCGCGGCCGGCTCCACGCATGGCTACGACGTCGTCGATCACGGCCGGGTCAGCGACGCGCTCGGCGGCCGCGCGGGCCTCGAGCGCCTCGTCGAGGCGCTGCGCGCGCGGCGGATGGGCCTCCTCGTCGACATCGTGCCCAACCACATGTCGATCGCCGACGTGCGCAACGGCTGGTGGTGGGACGTGCTCGAGAACGGTCCCTCCGCGCGCGCCGCGCGGGTCTTCGACGTCGACTGGGACGCCCCCGAACAGAAGCTGAAGTCGGTCGTGCTGGTGCCGATCCTCGACGATCACCGCGGCGCGGTGCTCCGCCGCGGCGACCTGCGCGTCGACCGCGACCGGGCGCGCTTCCTCGTGCGCTACCGGGATCACCGCCTCCCGGTCTCCCCGCGCACGCTCGGGCAGATCCTCGCCGCGGCCGCGCGCACGGCCGGCTCGGACCGGCTCGGGTTCCTCGCCGACGCCTACGGCGAGCTGCCGCTCGCGACCACGCTCGACCGCGCGAGCACGGAGCGGCGCCACCGCGACCGCGCGGTGCTCGGGGAGCTGCTCGACGAGCTCCTCGCCGCGGCGCCGCACCTCGCGGACGCGATCGACGCCGCCGTCGCCGCGCTCAATGCCGACGTCGACGCGCTCGACGCCTTCCTCGACCGGCAGAACTACCGGCTCGCCTACTGGCGCGCGGCGAACCGCGACCTCGACTACCGCCGCTTCTTCGACATCGACACCCTGGTCGGCCTGCGGGTCGAGGACGAGCGCGTGTTCCAGGCCACCCACGCCTTCCTCGGCGAGCTCGTCGAGGCGCGCCTCATCGACGGCGTGCGCGTCGATCACGTCGACGGGCTGGCCGATCCGGCGGAGTACCTCGCGAGGCTGCGCGCGCTCGTCGGGCGACGGCCGATCTACGTCGAGAAGATCCTCGCGCGCGACGAGGCGCTGCGCGAGTGGCCGGTCGAGGGGACCACCGGCTACGACTTCGCGGCGGAGCTCGCCGCGCTCTTCGTCGATCCGCGCGGGGAGGCGCCGCTGGCGGCGCTCCAGCGGGAGCTCGCCGGCGAGGCGCGTCCGTTCGCCGCGATCGCCGCCGAGGCGCGCCTGCAGGTCCTCGACGAGGGCCTGAGCGCCGACCTCACCCGGCTGTCGAACCTGGCCGCCGCGATCTGCGAGCGCCACCGCGACGCCCGCGACTTCACGCGGCACGACCTGCACGCCGCGCTGCGCGCGCTCGTGGCGGCGTTCCCGACCTACCGCGCCTACGTCGCCCCGGTGCGCGGCGAGGTCGCGCCGGACGACGTCGCCCAGGTGGAGGCGGCGGTGGCCGGCGCCCGCGCGCTCGCGCCCGAGCTCGAGCCGCAGGTGTTCGCCTTCCTCGCCGAGGTGCTCCTCTTGCGCCGCACCGGGGGCGACGAGGCCGAGCTCGTGCGCCGCTTCCAGCAGCTGACGCCGCCCACCGCCGCGAAGGGCGTCGAGGACACCGCGTTCTACCGCGACGCGCGCCTCTTCGCGGCGAACGAGGTCGGCGCCGATCCGGGGCGGGCGACGCTCGCGCTCGCCGACTTCCACGCGCGCAACCAGGCGGCGCTGGCACGGTGGCCGCGACGCATGCTGGCGACCTCGACGCACGACACGAAGCGCAGCGAGGACGCGCGCGCGCGCGGCCTCGTCCCGGCGGAGGATCACGCGGCCTTCGCGGAGCTCGCCCGCGCCTTCTTCGCCCGCACCGCGCCGCACCGCGAGGGCGGTGCGCCCGATCCGCTCATGACCCACGTGGCGCTGCAGGCCCTCGTCACCGCGTGGCCCATCGACGCGACGCGCCTCGGCGGCTTCCTCGAGAAGGCCGCGCGCGAAGCCAAGCGGCACACCTCGTGGACGCGCCCCGCGCCCGCGTACGAGGCCGCGCTGCGCCGCTTCGCCGCCGCGGTGCTCGCCGACGCGGCGCTGGTGCGCGAGCTCGACGCCTACGTCGCGCGCATCGAGCCGGCCGCCCGCGCGATCTCGCTCGCCTGGGCGCTCCTCAAGATCACGTCGCCGGGCGTGCCCGACTTCTACCAGGGCGGCGAGACCTTCCGCTACGACCTCGTCGATCCCGACAACCGCCGCCCGGTCTCCTGGGATCGCGGGCGGGCCGCCGTGGCGCGGGCCCGGGCGGGGCACGCCGGCGATGGCGACGCGCAGAAGGTCCACGTGATCCGCGCGGCCCTCCACCACCGGCGCGCGCACCCGCATCGCTTCGCCGCCGGCTCGACCTACGAGCCGCTCGCCGCCGTCGGGCCGGCGCACGACGACGTGATCGCGTTCGTGCGACGCGGCGGCGCGGACCGCGGCGCGAGCGTCACGATCGCGCTCCGGCGCCCGGCGACCGCGTTGGCGCTCCTCGCCGACACGCGGCTGATCCTGCCGCCCGGGACCTTCCACGACGTCCTTTCGCCGGCGGGTCGCACGCCGCCGGCGCTGCGCGGCGAGGTCGCGCTCGCGCAGGTGCTCGGCGGGCCGCCGCTCGCCCTCCTGCACGCGGAGGCCGGCCGATGAGCGCCGACGAGGCGCTGCGCGTGTGGGCCCCCCGAGCCGACCGCGTCGAGGTCGAGCTCCTCGACGAGGGCCGCCACGTCCGCATGCTCGCCACCGACCGCGGCGTGTTCCGGCTGCCGCTCGATCAGGTGCGGGGCCGCTACCAGCTGCGCCTCGACGGCGAGGCCGTGCCGGATCCCTGGGCGCCGGACGTGGAGGGCGTCCTCGGGCCGTGCCGCCGCGACGACGCCGCGTTCGCCTGGACCGACGCGCGCTTCCGCGCCGTCCCGCTCGCCGACGCAATCGTCTACGAGCTCCACGTCGGCACGTTCACCGAGGGCGGCACCTTCGACGCGGCGATCGCGCGCCTGCCCTACCTCGCCGAGCTCGGCGTCACGCACCTCGAGCTCATGCCGGTGGCGACGTTCTCGGGCGAGCGCGGCTGGGGATACGACGGCGCGGCGCTCTTCGCCCCGCACCGCGCGTACGGCGGGCCCGCGGGGCTGTGCCGCCTCGTCGACGCCGCGCACCACCATGGCCTCGCGGTGCTGCTCGACGTCGTCTACAACCATCTCGGGCCGATCGGGAACTTCCTCGACCGCCTCGGGCCCTTCTTCCGCGCCGATCGCCCGACGCCCTGGGGTCCGGCGGTGAACCTCGACGGCGCGGGGAGCGACGAGGTCCGCCGCTTCTTCATCGACAACGCGCTGCACTGGCTGCGCCGCTACCACCTCGACGGCCTGCGCCTCGACGCGGTCCACGCGCTCTCCGACGCCTCCGCGCTCCCGTTCCTCGAGGAGCTCGCGACCGCGGTGGCGCGGCTCGGCGAGGCGCTCGGCCGATCCCTCGTGCTGGTGGCCGAGAGCGACCTCAACGACCCGCGGCTCGTGCGCGAGCCGGCGCACGGCGGCTTCGGCCTCGACGCGCAGTGGAGCGACGACTTCCACCACGCGCTGCACGTCGCCTTGACCGGCGAGCGCGTGGGCTACTACGCCGACTTCGCCGAGGCGCCGATCACGATGCTGGGCCGGGCGCTGACGCGCGGCTGGGTCTACGGCGGGGACCGCTCGGCGTACCGCGGCCACCGCCACGGCCGCCCGCTCGGCGACCTCCCGCGCACGCGCCTCCTCGGCTACGCGCAGAACCACGACCAGATCGGGAACCGCGCGCGCGGCGAGCGGCTCTCGCAGCTGGTCGGGCCCGCCCGGCTCCGCGCGGCCGCGACGCTGGTGCTCACCGCGCCCTACGTGCCGCTGCTCTTCATGGGCGAGGAGTGGGGCGCCTCGACGCCGTTCCTCTACTTCACCGATCACCGCGACCCGGCGGTGGCGGCGGCGACGAGCGCCGGGCGCCGCGCCGAGCTCGCGGCGTTCGGCTGGCACGCCGACGACGTCCCCGATCCGCAGGACCCGCAGACCTTCCTCCGCAGCCGGCTGCGCTTCGAGGAGCGGACCCGGCCGCCGCACGCCGCGCTCCTCGAGCACGTGCGCCGCCTGATCGCGCTCCGGCGCGCCGAGCCGGCGCTCCGCGACGGACGCCCCGACGGCGTACGCGTGGCGGTCGACGAGGCGCGGCGGACGCTGCTCGTCGATCGCGGCCGCTTCGCGATCGCCTGCAACCTCGGCCACGAGGCCGCGTCGATCGCCATCGACGGCGGCGCCGCGCTGGTGCTCGGTGACGGCACGCTCGTCGGGGGCGCGCTCGCGCTGCCGCCGGACGGCGCCGCGGTCGTCGCAAGGAGGGTCCCATGAGCGCGTCCACCACCGCCCAGCGCGAAGCCGCCGCCGCCCTGCGCGCGCCGCCGCTCGATCACGGCGTCACCGGGAACTGCCGCGTGCTCGCGCTGGTCTCGCCCACGAGCGCGATCGAGTGGCTCTGCCTGCCGCGCTTCGACTCCCCGTCCTTGTTCGGGCGGCTCCTCGATCGGGACCGCGGCGGCACGTTCCGGTTCCTGGCCGGCGACGAGGAGGTGCGCGGCGACCTCGCGTACGTGCGCAACACGAACGTGCTCCACACCGTCTTCCGACGCGGCGACGAGGAGTGGGAGGTCCTCGACTTCGCGCCGCGCGTGCCCGAGGGCCTCCGCGTGCGCGCCCCGCTCGAGCTCGTGCGGGTGCTGCGCCCGCGCCGCGGGCACCCGCTCCTGCGGATCGACTTCGATCCGCGGCCCGACTACGGCCGCTCCCGCCCGACGATCGTCGAGGCCAGCGACGGGGTGCGCGTCGACGGTCCCATCCCCATCGTGCTCGGCACGAACCTGCCGGCCAGCTATGTCCTCCAGCGCCGGGAGTTCGCGCTCGATCGCCCGCTCTACTTCGTCCTCTCCTACGGCCCGCCCGCCGCGCCGTCGTCGTGGCCGGCCGTCCAGTACGACCTCGAGAGCACGGTCGCCGGGTGGCGCGCGTGGGCCAAGAGCTGCGCGCTGCCGAGCTTCGCCGCCGACCGCGTCCTGCGCTCGGCCCTCTGCCTCAAGCTCCACGCCAACGAGGACACCGGCGCGATCATCGCCGCGGCGACGACGAGCATCCCCGAGGCGATGGGGACCGAGCGCACCTGGGACTACCGCTACTGCTGGCTGCGCGACGCCGCGTTCGTCACCGAGGCGCTGCGCCGGATCGGGCAGCTGTCCGAGGGCGAGCGCTTCATCCACTTCCTGCGCGACGTGGCGGCCGCCGGGCCGCTCCAGCCCGTGTACGGCATCGGCGGCGAGCGCAACCTCGAGGAGGTCTTCCTGCCGCACCTCGCCGGCTTCGGCGGCAACGGCGCGGTGCGGATCGGCAACGCCGCGGCGCTGCAGCGGCAGAACGACCTCACCGGCGAGATGATCCTCTGCCTCGGGACGCTCCTCAGCGATCAGCGCCTGGTGCACGACGACCCGCACTGCTTCTGGCCGCTCATCGAGCGCCTCGTCGAGGAGACCATCGAGGCGGCGCCCCGACCCGACATGGGGATCTGGGAGTTCCGCACGATGCTCCGGCACTACACGTTCTCGCGCGCGATGTGCTGGGTCGGGATCCACCGCGGCGCCGAGCTCGCGCGGCGGCTGGGCCACCCCGCGCACGCGGCGCGCTGGGCGGAGATCGCGGCCGCCGAGCGCGAGGTCGTGCTGCAGCACGGCTACGACGCGGAGCGCGGCTACTTCACGCAGTCGCTCGACGGCGATCACCCCGACGCGGCCAACCTGCTCCTCCCGGCCATCGGCCTCATCGACGCGCGCGATCCGCGCTTCGTGTCGACGGTGAACGCCTACGGGCGGCTGCTCATGGACCGCGGCCTCATCCTCCGCTACGTGAACCGAGACGACTTCGGCGAGACGACGAGCGCCTTCACCATCTGCTCGTTCTGGTACGTGGAGGCGCTGGCGCTCATGGGCCGCGTCGACGACGCGATCGCGCTCTTCGAGCAGGTCTGCCGCTTCGCGAACCCGGTCGGCCTCTTCTCGGAGGACATCGATCCGACGACGGGCACGCTCCTCGGCAACTTCCCGCAGGCGTACACGCACGTCGGCCTCATCAACTCGGCGATGATGATCGGCGAGTGCCTCGACACCCGCGCCGGCCGCGCCTGGGCCTGGCGCTAACGCGCCGCCACGAGCGGCGGGCCCGCGGCGCGCGGCGGCAGCCACACGGTGAGCGCGCCGGGCAGGACCTCGAAGCGGGTGGCCGCGCCCGCGGCGCCGGTGCGCCGCACCACGTCGCCGTCGAGGCGCAGCCGGTGGCCCCCGAGGCCGACGTCCACGCGCCGCGCGCGCCGCGTGTGGAACGGC
>FTFF01000518.1_pt1 | contig 9990 bp, 6 predicted proteins | sample 1640361 | NCBI WGS metagenome assembly FTFF01 (sample SAMEA3914816, study PRJEB12502) | metagenome | biome: forest; material: soil | place: USA | collected 2011-09-16 | depth 0.3 m | reverse complement strand
CGAGCTCACGCCGCGCCTGGTGCGGCTGCGGCGGCGCGCGGCGGCGCTGTCGCCCGAGACCGCGACGGTGCGCCAGCTCGCGGCGCAGTACCTCGGCGTGGTCGACGCCTGGACCGAGGCCGCGCGCGCCGCGGTGCACGCGATCGACGACCCGAAGACGTCGACCGAGGCCGGCGTCGCGCTGGTGCGCGACGCGCTCGCTGACGCCGCGCGCGCGAGTCAGGCGTTCTCGGCGCACCTCGTCGAGACGTGCGCGCACCACCGGCTCGCGGCGCCGCGCGCCGGTGCCGAGCCGCCGCGCTAGCCGCAAGATCACCTGGCTTCGCCCTGGTCCGGCGCGACGCCGAGGTGCTAGAGTCCGCGGCCGTGGCGACGGAAAAGACCTTCGAGATCCAGGCGGCCGATCTTCCGCTCGAGCTGATGTACCGGTGGGAGCGCGAACGGCCGCGCGACGTCTACCTGAGCCAGCCCGTCGGGGGCGGCGTGATCCGCGACTACACGTTCGCCGACACGCTCTCCGAGGCGCGGCGGATGGCGGCGCACCTCGCCGCTCTGCAGCTGCCGCGCGGATCGAAGATCGCGATCCTGACGAAGAACTGCGCGCACTTCTTCCTGAGCGACCTCGCGATCTGGATGGCGGGGCACGTCTCGGTGGCGCTCTACCCCACCTTCGCGGCGGACACGATCCGCTACATCCTCGACCACAGCGAGTCGCGGCTGCTCTTCGTCGGCAAGCTCGACACCTGGGAGCAGCAGAAGGGCGCGGTGCCCGCCGGCATGCCGTGCATCGCGTACCCGCTCGCGCCGAAGACCGAGCTCCCGACGTGGGACGAGATCGTCGGGCGCACCGCGCCGATCGCCGGCGATCCGGTGCGCGACGGCGCCGACACCGCGGCGCTGCTGTACACCTCGGGCTCGACGGGCCAGGCGAAGGGCGTCGAGCACACGTTCCACAGCATGACCGCGGCCACGAAGTCGCTCGGCTCGATCGTCACCGTCGGGCCGACCGACCGCGCGATGTCGTACCTGCCGCTCGCGCACGCCTTCGAGCGCACCGCCGTCGAGTTCCAGAGCTTCCGCTCGGGGATGCGCATCTTCTTCGCCGAGTCGCTCGACACGTTCGTCGCCGATCTGCGACGCGCGCGTCCGACGGTCTTCCACTCGGTGCCGCGCCTCTGGTTGAAGTTCCAGCTCGGCGTCCACGAGAAGATGCCGGAGAAGAAGCTGCGCACGCTCCTCAAGATCCCGATCGTCGCGGGCGTGGTGAAGCGGAAGATCCTCACCGGGCTCGGGCTCGACCAGGCGCGCTTCGCGGTCACCGGTTCGGCGCCGGTGCCGCCCGAGCTGGTGCAGTGGTACCGCGACCTCGGCCTCGAGCTGCTCGAGGGCTACGCGATGACCGAGGACTTCTGCTGCTCGCACGTCTCGGTGCCGGGCGCGGCGCGCGTCGGGTACGTGGGCACGCCGGCGCCGGGCGTCGAGGCCCGCATCAGCGACGAGGGCGAGGTCCTCGTGAAGAGCCCGGGCCACATGAAGGGCTACTACAAGGACCCCGCGCTCACCGCCGCGTCGTACACGCCCGACGGGTTCTTCAAGACGGGCGACCGGGGCGAGTACGACGACGCGGGCCGCCTGCGCATCACCGGGCGCGTGAAGGAGCTCTTCAAGTCGAGCAAGGGCAAGTACATCGCGCCGGCGCCGATCGAGAACCTGCTCAACGCCGACGCGCACGTCGAGCTCTCGTGCGTGACCGGCGCGGGCCTGGCCCGGCCGATCGCGATCCTGCAGCTCGCGGAGGCGCTGCGGGCGCAGCTGCGCGGCGCGGCCGAGCGCGGCCCCGTCGAGGCGGCGCTCGCGCTGCTCCTCGCGCGGGTGAACGAGCGGGTCGAGGAGTGGGAGCGCCTCGAGTGCCTCGTGGTCTCCGCCGACGAGTGGCAGATCGAGAACGGGTTCCTCACGCCGACGATGAAGCTGAAGCGCGCTGCGATCGAGGACCGCTACGGCCCGCACCTCGAGCGGTGGGCGGCGTCCGGTGCCAAGGTGATCTGGCCGGGCTGATCCGGCCGACCGGTCAGCCGGTCGCGAGGCGCGGATCGCCGGCCAGCGCCGCGTCGAACGCGGCGACGGCGAGGAGCAGCCCGGCGGCGAGGGCGACCGGCAGCACCGCGAGCGCGGCGAGGTGGGTCGGCATCGCCAGCGCCGCGCGCACGAGCGCGCACGCGAGCGCGGCGTGCAGCAGCCACAGCGCGACCGCGAGGCGCGGTCGGCGCAGCACGTGATCGAGCGCGGACGCGAGCGCGCGGCCGGGCGGGACGCCGCGCGCGACGAGCGCGACCGCGGCGACGGAGCTCGGCAGGAGCACGAGCCCGACCGCGACGGCGGGCGCGACGGCGGCCGCGAGGAGCGCGGCACGGTGCCACGCGGGCGCGGCGAGCCCGGCGAGCTCGGGGCCGAGGCGGAGGTAGCCGAGCACGAGCGCGTAGCCGCACAGGCCGCTGACGACGAAGATCGAGACCGCGCCGGCGGAGGTGCGCGTGGCCGGGAGGAAGAGCGCGCGCCCCGCGAGCGGACGGACCAGCGCGACGGCGCCGAGGCCGACCGCGAGCGAAGAGAGCACCAGCGCGAGATCGACGCCGAGGCCGGCCGCGGCCACCGCCGCGCCGATCGTCCCGGGCGTGCCGTGCGCGAGCCCGACGCGCAGGCGCGCGAGGCCCGTGGCCACCGCCAGGCCGCCCGTCGCCGCGGCGAGCAGCGCGAGGCCGATCGCCGGCGCGCGCGCCCGGATCCGCGCCAGCGCGGCCAGCTCGATCGCGACGAGCGCGCGGAGCGTCCTCACGCCCCTCTTCTACCACGCGGCGCCGCTACGGGCCGTAGGCCTTCAGCTTGCGGAGGAGCGTGTTCCGGCCGATCTCGAGCGCGCGCGCCGCCTCGGAGCGGTTGCCGCCGAAGAAGCGCAGCGTGGCGGCGACGTGCTCGCGCTCGACCTCGGCGAGCGGCCGGGCGACGAACGACGCCCCCGGCGGCGGGGGCGGTGGCGCGGCGCTCGGCAGCGACAGCTGCGCCGGCCCGATCGTGGGCCCCTCGCAGAGCACGACCGCGCTCTCGATGCAGTGCTCGAGCTCGCGGATGTTGCCGGGCCAGCGGTGCGCGCAGAGGCGCGCCTCGGCGTCGCGGCCGAGGACCAGGTCCGGCTTGCCGTGCTTCTTGCGGTAGAGCGCGAGGAAGTGCGCGGCGAGGCGGACGATGTCGCCGCCGCCGCGCGCGCGGAGCGGCGGCAGCGCGAGCTGCACGACCTTGATGCGGTAGTAGAGATCCTCGCGGAACTCGCCGCGGCCGACCATCTCCTCCAGATCCCGGTGGGTCGCGGCGACGACGCGTGCGTCGGCGCGGTACGTGCGCGTCCCGCCGACGCGCTCGAACTCGCGGTCTTGCACGAAGCGCAGCAGCTTCGCCTGCAGCGACAGCGGCAGCTCGCCGATCTCGTCGATGAAGAGCGTGCCGCCGTCGGCGGCCTCGCAGCGCCCGCGCGCGCGCGCCTCCGCACCGGTGAAGGCGCCCTTCTCGTGGCCGAAGAGCTCGTTCTCCATGAGCGTGGCGGGGATCGTGGTGCAGTCGAGCTTGACGAAGGGGCCGCGCGCCCGCGCGCCGTTCACGTGGATGGCCCTGGCGATGAGCTCCTTGCCCGTGCCGCTCTCGCCGCGCAAGAGCACCGACGCGGAGGTGGCGGCGGCCTTGCGGACGAGGTCGTAGACCGCGCGCATCGCGGCCGACTCCCCGACGATGCGGTTGTAGCGGTACCGGTCGCGCAGGGGCGACGCCGCCCCGCCCTCCGCACCCGTCAGCTCGGGGAGGAGCGACGTCGACTCGAGCGCGGTGGCGGCCTCCGCGCACAGCCGCTTCAGCTGCTCCTCGTCGCCGGGCGAGAAGCGGCCGGCGCGCGCGTTCAGCACCTGCATGACCGCGATGACCTCGCCGCCGCGGGCGCGCACCGGTGCGACGAGCATGCTGCGCGTGCGGTAGCCGGTCTGCGCGTCGACCTTGCCGAAGAAGCGTCGGTCCTCCGCGGCGGCGGGCAGGTTGAGGAGCTGGCCCGACTCGGCGACGGCCCCGGCGAGGCCCTGGCCGATGCGCAGCCGGATCTCGCGGAGCTCGGGCAGGTGCCCCGCCTTCGAGCACAGCTCGCCGCGGCGCGCGTCGACGAGGTACAGCGTGCCGCGATCGCCGCTCACCGCCGCCACGATGCGGTCGACGATCTCGCTGAGGAGCACGTCGAGGTCGACCTCCCGCTGGAGCAGGTCGCCCACGGCGAGCAGCACCGAGGACCGGCCGCTGATCCGTTCTGGCACGCTGTTCCATTGTAGCACACCGCGGTCGTCGCGGGCGCCGGCGTCGTCGCTCACGCGGCGTCGGCGCCCGCGCGCGGCTCGAGGTGGAGCCGCAGCCCCTCGCGCGCCGCGATCGTGCCCGGGCGCCGCGCCGCCGCGTCCCGCTCGATGCGCGCGACCTCGGCGTCGTCGTGCGCGGGATCGTGGTGGAAGAGGACCAGCTGGCCGACGCCGGCCGCGTCGGCCAACCGCGCGCCCTCGTCGGGTGTCGAGTGCCCCCAGCCGTGCCGGCAGGGCCCCCCGAGCCGCCCGTCGTACTCGGCGGAGGTGTACTGCGCGTCGTAGACGAGCACGTCGGCGCCGCGCGCCAGCTCGACGAGCGCGGCGTCGACCGCTCCGCTCTGCGGATCGTGCTCGGTGTCGGTCGCGTACACCAGCGACCGGCCGCCGCAGTCGATGCGGTAGGCGAGGCAGCCGTTGGGGTGGCGGGCCGCGCCCGCGCGCACGCGCATCGCGCCGACGGCGACCTCGATGCCGGCCGGCAGCGCGCGGAACCGCAGCCTCGCGCGCATCGCGTCGAGGCCGACGGGGAAGTGCGGCGCCCGCATCTGCGCCTCGAACGCGCGCCGGATGTCGCCCGATGGGCCCGCGCAGCGCTCGGGACCGTAGATCGCGAGCTCGGTCGTCGGCCGGAACGCGGGCGTGAAGAACGGGAACCCCTGGATGTGGTCCCAGTGGAAGTGGCTCACGAACAGGTGCACGGAGAGCGGCGCGGCCTCACCGTCGAGGGCGGCGCCGAGCGCGCGCAGCCCGGTGCCGGCGTCGAGCACGATGATCTCGCGCCCCGGGCCGCGCACCTCGACACACGAGGTGTTCCCGCCCACGCCCGCGGTGGCCGGCCCCGCCGCCGCGATGCTCCCCCGGACGCCCCAGAACCGGATGTCGATCATGTGCTTCGCCTCCTGTCGGGGAGGTGGAGCAAGGCCCAGGCCAGCGACGGCGCGCCGCGGTTTCGCCGGCTTGGCTGCCGCGTCGGTGCCGGCCAACCGATCCGCAACGGCGCAGTGCGCCAGATCGGATCAGTGCGGCGGATCGAGGAGCATCACCGACGAGGTGGTCGGCGGCGCGGCGTAGAACAGGTAGTTGACGAGGTGCGGCGCCGTGCCGAAGCGCTCGCGGTAGAGCGCGTCGTCCGCGCCGGCGAGCGGGACGTCGAGGAGGCCGAAGTCGACGTGGAGGAGGTCGCTCGCGAGCAGGAGATCCACCGCGGCGCGCATCCGCTTGAGGAGGACCGCGTCGTAGACGCCCGGCCGCGGGAGCTCGCGGATCTCGAGCGCGCCGGCGAGCGGCCCGGTCGCGATGCGATCGGCCTCGAACGCGACCTCCTGCACCGTGGCGAGCCGCGCGGCGGTGGAGAGCGCGACGCGCAGGTAGCGCTCGCGCACGCGCTCCTCGCCCTCGCCGAGCTGGGCCGGGGCGCGCTCGTCGCGGACGTCGAGCAGGCAGGGCGTGCGGCCGACGCAGAGCACGTAGACGTAGGCGCACTGGTCCTCGTCGCCGCCGTCGCGCACGAAGGTCGGCGCGCGGCAGGCGACCGCGAGCGCCTGCGCGAGGCGGGTCACCTCGCCGGGGCGGACGCCGGCGCCGAAGCGCGCGTCGTCATCGGGGTGGCCCCACGCCGACGTCGGGTACAGCCGCGCGAGCAGCGCGTCGAGCTCCGCCCGCTGCGGCGCCTTGCGCGCCTCGCAGCCGCCGGCGGTGTCGTCCCCGCCCTTGCGCGTGCAGCCCGAGCAACCCATCGCCCTACTCTAGCGTGGTATCCTCGCCCGAGCGAGGTCGCTTATGGATAGACGTTGGCTTGGCCGTGCCCCGCTCGCCACGCTGGCGATCTGGATCATCGCCGGAGTGGCCGCCTGCGGCGGTCAGAGCTGCTCCTGCATCCAGCCGCTCAAGGGCGGCTTCCCGGTCGCGCAGCGGCGGGAGAACGGCGTCCAGGCGCGCGTCACGAAGGGCTTCTTCGACTTCGCGTCGCAGAACGCGCTGACGCTGGTCCCGGCGCTCCTGCCGGGCGGCACCCTGTTCAACATCCCGCCGTCGTGCGGCGGCGCCAACCAGGTGTGCTGCGCGATGCCGCCGCCGATGTGCCGGCTCTCGCTCGATCCGCGCGATCTCGCGCTCACGCCGACCGCGCCGAACAAGGTCGCCTTCGACACCCGGCTCGTGGTGAAGACGCTCGACAACCTGCCCATCGACGCGAGCTTCCTCGGCATCAGCGCCCACTGCCTCATCTCGATCGACACCACCCGCGCCGGACCGATCACGATGCGCCTCACCGGCGACGTCGTCCTGCCCGTCGACGCCACGACCCACCTCACCGGCCTCTCGCTGCAGAACGCCGCCATCACCGACCTCGACGACGGCGACGTCAACCTCAACGAGCCCGGCTCGAGCGGCGCGTGCACCATCGTCAACAGCGGCCTCGTGAAGGGCTTCGTGCTCGGCTACGTGAAGGGACAGGTCGGCACGCTGCTCACGTCGGTGATCGAGGGCCAGGGTTGCCAGCCCTGCGTCGACATCACCGACTGCTCGGCGGGCGCCACTGCGTGCGTGACCGGCAGGTGCATCGGCCCCGACATGAAGTGCGTCCAGCGCCTCGGCCTCGAGGGCAGGGCCGACGTCGGCTCGTTCTTCACGAGCTCGGGGCGGGGGCCGAAGGCGTTCATGGACGTCATGGAGGCCGCCGGCGGCTACGTGCAGGCCGACACCGGCCTCTCGCTCGGCGTCCTCGGCGGCGCCCAGGGCGATCCGCACAGCGCGTGCGTGCCGCTCGTCGCCGCGCCGCCGGCGGTGCAGGTCGCGCCGTCGGCGACGTTCCAGGGCGACACCATCCCCGGGACGTCGACGCCGTACCACATCGGCATCGGCATCCACGTCTCGCACCTCACGCAGCTCGGCTACGGCCTGTGGGACGGCGGCGGCCTCTGCTTCTCCCTCGGGACGGAGCGCTACGCGCAGATCAGCGCGAAGACGCTGAGCCTCGTCATGCCCTCCCTCCTCGACCTCATCCACGGCGAGGACGCGCCCATGCGCGTCGAGCTCAGGCCGCAGAACCCGCCCTCGTTCGTCTTCGGCAAGGGCACCTTCACGATGAACGGCGGCATGAAGGTCGTCGACGAGCCGCTCGTCACGATGACCGCGAAGGACCTGACCGCGGACTTCAGCCTCTTCATCGACGACCGGTACGTGCGGGTCGCGTCGCTCACCGGCGACATCGCGCTGCCGTTCAACCTCGACACCGACATGAACGGCGCGGTGGTGCTCGTCGCGGGGGATCTGTCGACCGCGGTCACGAACGTGCGGGTCGACAAGACCGAGCTCCTCGCCGAGACCCACGCGCAGCTGCAGGCGACGTTCCCCACGATCTTCGCCGCCGCGCTGGCGCCGCTCTTCACCGCGTTCGGGCCGTTCCAGCTGCCGGCGGTCGCCGGGCTGAAGATCCGCCCCAAGGCGTTCGCGCAGACCGACCTCGACGCGAGCGGGCACGGCCAGTTCCTCGGCATCTTCGCCGACGCCAGCACGACGAACGCGATCACCCGGCCGACGCGCACGAGCGCGCAGATCGTGTCGGTGCAGACGCCGCCGACCGAGGTCTTCTCCGTGCGCGGGCGCGACGGCCGCGTGCCGTCGGTGACGCTGGCGGTCGGCGGCGACGCCGACGGCCGACCCGTCGAGTGGAGCTGGTCGATGGACGGGGGCGCGTGGCGCCCGTACCAGGCGAGCGGCACGCTGACGATCACCGATCCCCTGCTCTGGCTGCAGGGGCGCCACGCCGTGCGCGTGCGGTCCCGCGCGGTCGGCGATCCCGACTCGCTCGATCCGCAGCCGGTGGAGCTGCGCTTCCTCATCGACTCGGAGGCGCCGCGCGGCGACTTCACCGTCGCGGGATCGCGCGTCGTCCCACACGCGACCGACGGGGTGAGCGACGCCGCCGCGCTGCGCTACCGCGTCGACGGCGGCGCGTGGGCGACGTCCGACGACCTCCTGCTGCCGGTGGGTCGCACCGCGGCGGCCGCGCGGGTCGAGGTCACCGATGAGGCCGGCAACGTGGCGACCCTCCCCTTCCGCTTCGACGGGCCGACGCTGCCGGTCGTCGGCTGCGCGGCGGCCGGCCGCGCGCCGGGCGGGACGCCGCTCGCGCTCGGCCTCGCGCTGGTCGCGCTCGCGCTCGCGCGGCGAAGGCGCGCGGCCGCGCTCCTCGCGGTGGCGCTGGCGGTGCCCGCCGCCGGCTGTCACCACGGTCCGGGCGACGGCGATCGCCTCGCGCCCACCGACGCGGTCGGGCGGACGCACGACGCCCGGCTCCGCGACGGGGCGCTCCAGATCGCTGCCTACGACGCCAACTACGGGGACCTCGCGTACGGCAAGATCGAGGTCGCGCACCTCGGCGAGCCCGTCGACTGGCTGCTCGTCGACGGCGACGATCCCTCGTCGCCGCGGGAGAGCGACTCACCCTATCGGCACGGCCACTCATCACCGGGACCCGACGTCGGCGCCTACGCGGCGCTCGCGCTCACGAGCGGCGGCGATCCGCGCATCGCGTACTTCGATCGGACCGCCGGCGCGGTGAAGTTCGCGCGCGGCGGCTTCCCGTTCGAGACCCACGAGATCGACCGCGGCTCCGACGACGGCAGCGTGGTGGTCGGGCCCTTCCCGGCGATCACGCTCGACGTCTACGATCTCCCGACCGTCGCGTACATGGCGATCGGGCTCGGCGACGCGAGCGGCTTCCGCGCCGAGCTCCGCGTGGCGCGCGCGCGCACCGACTCGCCGAGCAGCCACGACGACTGGTCGATCGCGGTGGTCGACTCGACGCCGATCTCGTGCGGCGGGCGCTGCGTGGCCAACAGCGCCTGCGTGGTGAAGGACCTGGTCGGCATGGTCGCGAACACGAACCCCGCGCAGTCGAGCTGCGTGCCGGTCGATCTCGCGCCCTGCCCGATCGCGTGCAAGGACACCGCGGCGTGCGTCCAGGGGGTGTGCAAGCTCAAGGCGCCGCCGCCGGTGGCCGGCGAGCTGCCGCCGGGCACGGGGCTCTTCGCGAAGCTCGTGCGCGGACCTGGGGGCAAGGTCGCGCTCGTCTACCACGATCGTTCGCTCGGGCAGCTGCGCGTGGCCGTCGACGACGGCAACGGCAAGTTCCTGCCGGCGGTCATCGACGGGCAGATGGGCGACCGCGACGTCGGCCAGTTCGCGACCGCCGCGTACGACGAGGGCGGCGTGCTCCACGTGGCCTACAAGGACGCGGGCGCGGGGCAGCTGCTCTACCGCAGCATCAGCACCGCGGGGACGCCGTCGCAGGCGCAGGTCGTCGACGATGGCCTCCGCGAGGACGGCCCGCACGCGGTCGGCGCGAGCGCGAGCCTCGTGGTCGCGGGCGCGCAGCCGCGCGTGCTCTACCAGGACCAGGCGACGTCCGACCTGCTCCTCGCCGACAAGCCGGGGCCGTGGGTGCACACGACGGTGCGCGGCGGCGCCGACGGCTCAGGGTTCTCGTCGCACCTCCTCGACGACGGCGCCGCGCAGTACCTGACGAGCTGGGTGTTCGACCGCGGGCAGACGCCGTTCGGGCGGCTGGTGCTCGAGGCCGTCGCTCGTTAGCGGACGG
>FTFF01000919.1_pt1 | contig 10004 bp, 5 predicted proteins | sample 1640361 | NCBI WGS metagenome assembly FTFF01 (sample SAMEA3914816, study PRJEB12502) | metagenome | biome: forest; material: soil | place: USA | collected 2011-09-16 | depth 0.3 m | reverse complement strand
AGTCGCGGCGTAGCGGGGAGGAGGCTCGACGGGCTTTGCCCGGCGAGGAGGGGCGGCAGCCCCTCCCTAAATAGACTAGAGCCGCATCTCAAAAACCCCTTCGGGGTTTTTGAGATGTGCTCTAGCTCTTCACGACGTTGCGGCCGGCGTGCTTCGCGCGGTAGAGCGCGGCGTCGGCGGCGGAGACGAGGCGCCCCGGCGCCGTCGAGAGCGGGCGGAAGTCGTCGCCGGAGAAGGTCGCCACGCCGACCGAGATCGTCACCGGGCGCGGCGGGTCGAGCGCCGCCCCGAGCTGCGCGAGCTCGACCGCCCGGCGGAGGCGCTCGCCGAGGCGGACCGCGCCCTCGAGGAGGATGCCGCGCAGAAGGACGATGAACTCCTCGCCGCCGTAGCGCGCGAGGACGTCCTCGTGGCGGACCGTCGCCGCGCACACCGCGGCCAGCTCGCTGAGGATGTGATCGCCGCGGAGGTGCCCGTACTCGTCGTTCACGCGCTTGAAGTGATCGATGTCGAAGAGGACCAGCGAGACCGCCTGGCGGTGCCGCTCCGAGTACCCGACCTCCGACTCGAGGCGCTCCATGAAGTAGCGCCGGTTGAAGACGCGCGTCATCCCGTCGCGCAGCGCCTCGTCGACGAGGCGGCGCTGCATCTTGAGCTCCGCCTCGTCGTAGCGGGCGTACTTGAGGACGGTGGTCTGCCCGATGCGGATCTTCTCGCCCTCCGTGAGGAGGTGCTCCGACACGCGGATGCCGTCGACGAACGTGCCGTTCGTGGAGCCGGTGTCGACGAGCAGCGCGCCGCCGCTGATGACGCGGATGCGCGCGTGCGCGCGCGAGACGCCGCGGTCGTGCGGGAGGCTGATGCCGTGGTCGCGCTCGCGACCGATGAGGAGCTCGTCGTCGATGACGAGAACCTCCCCCAGCTGCGCGCCGGCGAGGCGGACGAGGCAGTGACGCTTGGCGCCCGACTCCTCGATGCGGAGGGCGCTCGTGATCGGCGTCTTCTCCTCCTCGAACTCGTCGGCGCCCACGGGCTTCTCCTCGGTCACGCGGCCTCGAGCGCGGCGAGCGCCTCGCGCGGGCGGTTCGTGATGATGGCGTCGACGCCGAGCGAGGCGAGGTAGCGGATCTCGGCCGCGTCATCGACGGTCCAGACGCGGATGGCGAGGCCGCGGCGGCGCCACCGGGCGACGGAGCGCTCGTCGCAGAGCGCCGCCTGCGGGTGCACCCCGTCGGCACCGACGAGCGGCGTCGCCCAGCCGCGCCGCAGCGGCAAGGCCTGATCGGCGGAGAAGAGCATCCCGGTGCGCACGCCGGGCATGCGGCGGCGGAAGCGCGCGAGGAGGATCGGATCGAACGACGAGACGACCGCGCGCTCGCCGCCACCGCGGCGGCCCAGCACGTCGACGACCGCGTCGACGAGGCCGTCGTCGACGAAGCGGGCACGCCAGCCCGGCGCGGCCTTGAGCTCGATGTTCACCAGCACCGGGCCGAGCGCGTCGAGCACCTCGTCGAGGAGCGGGATGCGCTCGCCGCGCACGGCCAGCGTGCGCAGGGTGGCCCACGGGGTCGCCGCGACACGGCCGGCGACGCCGCAGAGCCGGTCGAGCTCGTCGTCGTGGAAGACCACGACCTCGCCGCTCGCGCAGCGCATCACGTCGAGCTCGACGCCGTCGGCGCCGTCGCGGCGCGCCAGGCGGAAGGCCGCGAGCGTGTTCTCCGGCGCCTCGGCGGAGCTGCCCCGGTGCGCGAGCACGCGCGGCCGCTCGCTCACGCGCTCAGCTCCCACGGCGCGCGCAGCCGCGACGGATCGACGCGCACGTGGTGGCGGCCGAACGCGGCCTCCCACGCCGGGCGCTCGGCGTTGAGGAGGCGCGCGGTCGACTCGTAGCCGAAGCGGAGGATGCGGCGCTGCTGCGTGAAGCTCATCGGGTTCGAGAGGAAGATGTCGGCCTCGTCGGCGAGCGGCTCGATCACGAGCTGCGTCGCCTGCGGGTGCGAGGCGCGGTAGCGACGGATGCCCTGGTGGAGCTTGGTGCGCGTCGACATCTTCGCGGCCTGGCTGTAGACCGCGAGGAGGCCCTTGTCGCGCAGGTGGCGCGCGCCGACGATGGGCGTCGGCAGGCCCTCGCGGTCGGGATCGTTGAAGAGCGGCACGAGCGGGTTCACGATCACGACGAGGTCCGCGCCGCGGGCCAAAGGGACGTCCGCGTGCGCGACCTTGCCGACGGCGCCGTCGATGAAGTCCCGGCCGCCCCAGCGCACCGGCTCGAAGAACAGCGGGATCGCCGAGCTCGCGCAGATCGCGGTCGCGATCGGCACCTCGGAGAGCTCACCCTGGCCGAAGAGCACCCGGTGCCCCGAGTCGAGGTCGTTGGCGGTGATGTAGAGCTCCCGCCGCACGTCGGCGAACCGGGTCGGGAGCCCGTGGTGCGAGAGGAACCGCTCGAGGTAGCGCTCGTAGTGGCGCAGCGAGAAGACGCCCGCCGGCAGCGACTCGAGCACGCCGGAGATCACGACGCCCGGGATGTCCGCCAGCTGCAACCGGCCGCGCAGCGCGCGCGCGGTCGACGAGAGCGCGACGCCGAGGAGGTCGCGCACGATGCCGAGCCCCTGCCGCACATCGAAGCGGAAGATGTCGGTGCGGCGCGCGGGCATGAAGCTCTCGTCGTCCTCGAGCGCCGCGTGGAAGAGCCGCCGCGCCGGCACGCCCGCCGCGAGGCACGTGGCGAGGAGTGAGCCGGCCGACGTCCCGACGTACAGGTCGAAGTCGTTGAGCGTGAAGGGCTGCCCGCCCTCCTTGCCGGCGATGAAGTCGTCGAGCGCGGCGAGGGCGCCGATCTCGTACATGCCGCCGGTGATGCCGCCGCCGCAGAGACACAGCGCGGTGCGCGCGGGGCGCCCCGCGGGGGCCACTTCCATCCGATCAGTTTATCACGAGCACGTCGTGCAGCGTACGTTCCACGGCGCCGATGACCGCCTCCGGCAGATCCGCGGGCACCGACACCGTCACGGACTGGGGCGCGGCGCGCACCTCGACGGGCCGGCCGCACTGCGCGGCCGCGATCGCCGCCACCTTCGCGACCACGGTCGGATCGGCGCCGATCGCCGGGCCCACCACCGTCACCTCGCCGACCTCCTCGACGAACGCCCCGAGCTCGCGGAGGCGCCCCTCGATGCGGGGCCAGTCGGGGACGTCGTCGCGCACGAAGCGGACCTCACCGGGCGAGGCCGAGCGCAGCGCGATGCGCTCCTCGGCGGCGAGCGCGAGCGCCTGCGCCCCGCGCACCACGACGACGCCGCGCACGGCGGTGACCGCGCGCGCCCGCCGCGCGCCGCCGGAAGGCTCGCCGCCGACGCGCGTGCCGTCGGGCGTGCCGGCCAACGCCGGGGGCGGCGCGGCGGTGGCGCGCGCGAGGAGCTCGATCCCGGCGCGCTGCGCCCACGCGACCGCCTCGGCGTTGAGGACCTTGGCGCCGTGGAGCGCGAGCTCCGCCATGTCGTCGTAGGAGAGGGCGTCGATGCGGCGGGCGGTGGGGACCGTGCGGGGATCGGCGGAGTAGACGCCGTCGACGTCGGAGCAGATCTCGCACCAGCGCGCGCCGAGCGCGGCCGCGAGCGCGACCGCGGTGGTGTCGGAGCCGCCGCGCCCGAGGGTGGTGATCTCCCGGCGGTGGCTCATGCCCTGGAAGCCGGCGACGATCACCACGCGGCCGCGCTGCAGCTCTTCGACGATGCGGACGGGGCGCACCTCGATGATGCGGGCGCCGGAGTGGCGATCGTTGGTGATGATCCCGGACTGCGACCCGGTGAACGAGATGGCCTCGACGCCGCGGCGCTCGAGGGCCATGGCGAGGAGCGCCATCGCGATGCGCTCGCCACAGGAGAGCAGCATGTCGAGCTCGCGCCGCGGCGGCGACGGCGTCACCGAGCGCGCGAGCGCGTAGAGCTCGTCGGTGGTCTTGCCCATCGCCGAGACGACGACGACGACGCGGTGCTCGCGCGCGGTCTCGGCGACCCGCTCGGCGACTCGCGCCAGCCGCTCCGGATCGGCTACCGAGCTGCCCCCGTACTTCTGGACGACGATCGGGCGTTCGGGCGGAGGCGTCTCCATCGGCCAGCTCTCATCCCACGTCTACCGCCTGGTACGGAAGCCCCCGGCCGCCCCTTCCTCGATCCGCGAAGGTCGCGCTAGACTCCGCGGACGATGCGCCTCGCCCGTCGCCGCCGCTCCGGCGCGCTGCTCCTCCTCCTGTGCGCCTCCTGCGCGGGGACCGCCCGGGCGCCCGGGTCGGCCGCGCGGGGCGAGTCCTCGCCGCCGACGGTGCGCTCGGAGGAGGAGTACGCCGCGGCGCGCGCCGAGTTCGACGCGCTGCCGCCCCTCGATCCGCAGCGCGCCCCACGGCGCCGCGCGCTCGCCGACTACCTGCTGCGCGAGTGCGGCGTGGCGCTCGATCGCGCGCACCCGGATGACGCGGAGCCGCCGTTCAAGCAGGCGCTCTCGCTCTACTCGTTCGCGGAGCTCCGCGACGCGGCCCGCCCGGGCGCGCGCAACACCGGCGAGGCGACGGGCCTGCTCGTCACCGCCCGGCGCTACGAGGCCGCGTTCCGCAAGCGCGGCGCGCACGAACAGGTGGTGATGGCGCTCGGCGCGCAGATCTCGGTGGCGCCGCTCGGCGATCCGGAGTCCGCGCGCGAGGCGCGGCGCCGCTACGACGAGGTCGTGGCCTGGCTCGAGGGCACGCCGGGCGCGCGCTCCGACGAGGACAGCCGCGAGGGCGCGGCGCGGCTGGTCGAGGACCTCGAGGCCACCATGCGGGTGCTGTCCTCGCCGTTCCTCGTCGACGAGCTCGCACGCCGGTACCGCGGGCCGGCCCCGCCCGCGCCGCGCGGCGGCCGCGCCTCGCTGCGCGCGCTGCGCGAGATGATCGGCGAGGAGCCGCACGGCCCGCGCGCGTACGAGCTCGCGCGCGTCTTCCTGCGGGTCGGCGATCCGGCGCGCGCGCGCGCCGGATCGCCGACCCGCAGGAAGACGCGCGCGAGCTCGTACGCGCGCGGGCCGTGCGGCTCCTCGCCGATCATCTCGCGCAGCGCGCGCAGCGAGGCGCGGCCGCCGCGCGGCGCGGGCGGGGCCGGCCCGCGGTACCGGCGTGCGAGCTCGTCGACGAGGAACGGCGAGGACAGCACCCGCATGGTGGCCTCGAGGTCCTCGACCAGCCGCGCCGCGCCCTCGCGGCTGTCCTCGTCGGAGCGCGCGCCCGGCGTGCCCTCGAGCCAGGCCACGACCTCGTCGTAGCGGCGCCGCGCCTCGCGCGCGGACTCCGGATCGCCGAGCGGCGCCACCGAGATCTGCGCGCCGAGCGCCATCACCACCTGTTCGTGCGCGCCGCGCTTGCGGAACGCGGCCTCGTAGCGCCGGGCGGTGACGAGCAGGCCCGTCGCCTCGCCGGTGTTGCGCGCGCCCGGGCGGGCCGCGTCGCGGAGCTCCGCGAACGAGTAGAGCGAGAGCGCCTGCTTGAACGGCGGCTCCGCGTCATCCGGGTGCGCGCGATCGAGCGCCACGCCGCACTCGCGCAGCAGGTAGTCGGCGAGCGCGCGGCGCCGTGGGGCGCGCTGCGGATCGAGGGGCGGCAGCGCGTCGAACTCGGCGCGCGCCGCGGCGTACTCCTCCTCCGAGCGCACCGTCGGCGGCGAGGACTCGCCCCGCGCGGCCGACCCGGGCGCCCGGGCGGTCCCCGCGCAGGAGGCGCACAGGAGGAGGAGCAGCGCGCCGGAGCGGCGGCGACGGGCGAGGCGCATCGTCCGCGGAGTCTAGCGCGACCTTCGCGGATCGAGGAAGGGGCGGCCGGGGGCTTCCGTACCAGGCGGTAGACGTGGGATGAGAGCTGGCCGATGGAGACGCCTCCGCCCGAACGCCCGATCGTCGTCCAGAAGTACGGGGGCAGCTCGGTAGCCGATCCGGAGCGGCTGGCGCGAGTCGCCGAGCGGGTCGCCGAGACCGCGCGCGAGCACCGCGTCGTCGTCGTCGTCTCGGCGATGGGCAAGACCACCGACGAGCTCTACGCGCTCGCGCGCTCGGTGACGCCGTCGCCGCCGCGGCGCGAGCTCGACATGCTGCTCTCCTGTGGCGAGCGCATCGCGATGGCGCTCCTCGCCATGGCCCTCGAGCGCCGCGGCGTCGAGGCCATCTCGTTCACCGGGTCGCAGTCCGGGATCATCACCAACGATCGCCACTCCGGCGCCCGCATCATCGAGGTGCGCCCCGTCCGCATCGTCGAAGAGCTGCAGCGCGGCCGCGTGGTGATCGTCGCCGGCTTCCAGGGCATGAGCCACCGCCGGGAGATCACCACCCTCGGGCGCGGCGGCTCCGACACCACCGCGGTCGCGCTCGCGGCCGCGCTCGGCGCGCGCTGGTGCGAGATCTGCTCCGACGTCGACGGCGTCTACTCCGCCGATCCCCGCACGGTCCCCACCGCCCGCCGCATCGACGCCCTCTCCTACGACGACATGGCGGAGCTCGCGCTCCACGGCGCCAAGGTCCTCAACGCCGAGGCGGTCGCGTGGGCGCAGCGCGCCGGGATCGAGCTCCTCGCGCGCGCCACCGCCGCGCCGCCCCCGGCGTTGGCCGGCACGCCCGACGGCACGCGCGTCGGCGGCGAGCCTTCCGGCGGCGCGCGGCGGGCGCGCGCGGTCACCGCCGTGCGCGGCGTCGTCGTGGTGCGCGGGGCGCAGGCGCTCGCGCTCGCCGCCGAGGAGCGCATCGCGCTGCGCTCGGCCTCGCCCGGTGAGGTCCGCTTCGTGCGCGACGACGTCCCCGACTGGCCCCGCATCGAGGGGCGCCTCCGCGAGCTCGGGGCGTTCGTCGAGGAGGTCGGCGAGGTGACGGTGGTGGGCCCGGCGATCGGCGCCGATCCGACCGTGGTCGCGAAGGTGGCGGCGATCGCGGCCGCGCAGTGCGGCCGGCCCGTCGAGGTGCGCGCCGCGCCCCAGTCCGTGACGGTGTCGGTGCCCGCGGATCTGCCGGAGGCGGTCATCGGCGCCGTGGAACGTACGCTGCACGACGTGCTCGTGATAAACTGATCGGATGGAAGTGGCCCCCGCGGGGCGCCCCGCGCGCACCGCGCTGTGTCTCTGCGGCGGCGGCATCACCGGCGGCATGTACGAGATCGGCGCCCTCGCCGCGCTCGACGACTTCATCGCCGGCAAGGAGGGCGGGCAGCCCTTCACGCTCAACGACTTCGACCTGTACGTCGGGACGTCGGCCGGCTCACTCCTCGCCACGTGCCTCGCGGCGGGCGTGCCGGCGCGGCGGCTCTTCCACGCGGCGCTCGAGGACGACGAGAGCTTCATGCCCGCGCGCCGCACCGACATCTTCCGCTTCGATGTGCGGCAGGGGCTCGGCATCGTGCGCGACCTCCTCGGCGTCGCGCTCTCGTCGACCGCGCGCGCGCTGCGCGGCCGGTTGCAGCTGGCGGACATCCCGGGCGTCGTGATCTCCGGCGTGCTCGAGTCGCTGCCGGCGGGCGTCTTCTCGCTGCGCCACTACGAGCGCTACCTCGAGCGGTTCCTCTCGCACCACGGGCTCCCGACCCGGTTCGCCGACGTGCGGCGGGAGCTCTACATCACCGCCAACGACCTCGACTCGGGGCACCGGGTGCTCTTCGGCCAGGGTGAGCTCTCCGAGGTGCCGATCGCGACCGCGATCTGCGCGAGCTCGGCGATCCCGCTGTTCTTCGAGCCGGTGCGCTGGGGCGGCCGGGACTTCATCGACGGCGCCGTCGGCAAGGTCGCGCACGCGGACGTCCCTTTGGCCCGCGGCGCGGACCTCGTCGTGATCGTGAACCCGCTCGTGCCGCTCTTCAACGATCCCGACCGCGAGGGCCTGCCGACGCCCATCGTCGGCGCGCGCCACCTGCGCGACAAGGGCCTCCTCGCGGTCTACAGCCAGGCCGCGAAGATGTCGACGCGCACCAAGCTCCACCAGGGCATCCGTCGCTACCGCGCCTCGCACCCGCAGGCGACGCAGCTCGTGATCGAGCCGCTCGCCGACGAGGCCGACATCTTCCTCTCGAACCCGATGAGCTTCACGCAGCAGCGCCGCATCCTCCGCTTCGGCTACGAGTCGACCGCGCGCCTCCTCAACGCCGAGCGCCCGGCGTGGGAGGCCGCGTTCGGCCGCCACCACGTGCGCGTCGATCCGTCGCGGCTGCGCGCGCCGTGGGAGCTGAGCGCGTGAGCGAGCGGCCGCGCGTGCTCGCGCACCGGGGCAGCTCCGCCGAGGCGCCGGAGAACACGCTCGCGGCCTTCCGCCTGGCGCGCCGCGACGGCGCCGACGGCGTCGAGCTCGACGTGATGCGCTGCGCGAGCGGCGAGGTCGTGGTCTTCCACGACGACGAGCTCGACCGGCTCTGCGGCGTCGCCGGCCGTGTCGCGGCGACCCCGTGGGCCACCCTGCGCACGCTGGCCGTGCGCGGCGAGCGCATCCCGCTCCTCGACGAGGTGCTCGACGCGCTCGGCCCGGTGCTGGTGAACATCGAGCTCAAGGCCGCGCCGGGCTGGCGTGCCCGCTTCGTCGACGACGGCCTCGTCGACGCGGTCGTCGACGTGCTGGGCCGCCGCGGTGGCGGCGAGCGCGCGGTCGTCTCGTCGTTCGATCCGATCCTCCTCGCGCGCTTCCGCCGCCGCATGCCCGGCGTGCGCACCGGGATGCTCTTCTCCGCCGATCAGGCCTTGCCGCTGCGGCGCGGCTGGGCGACGCCGCTCGTCGGTGCCGACGGGGTGCACCCGCAGGCGGCGCTCTGCGACGAGCGCTCCGTCGCCCGGTGGCGCCGCCGCGGCCTCGCCATCCGCGTCTGGACCGTCGATGACGCGGCCGAGATCCGCTACCTCGCCTCGCTCGGCGTCGACGCCATCATCACGAACCGCCCGCGCGAGGCGCTCGCCGCGCTCGAGGCCGCGTGACCGAGGAGAAGCCCGTGGGCGCCGACGAGTTCGAGGAGGAGAAGACGCCGATCACGAGCGCCCTCCGCATCGAGGAGTCGGGCGCCAAGCGTCACTGCCTCGTCCGCCTCGCCGGCGCGCAGCTGGGGGAGGTTCTCGTCATCGACGACGAGCTCCTCATCGGTCGCGAGCGCGACCACGGCATCAGCCTCCCGCACGACCGCGGCGTCTCGCGCGCGCACGCGCGCATCCGCGTCATCAGCGGCGGCGCGCTGCTCGTCGACACCGGCTCCACGAACGGCACGTTCGTCGACGGCATCCGCGTGTCGGAGCACCTCCTCACGGAGGGCGAGAAGATCCGCATCGGGCAGACCACCGTCCTCAAGTACGCCCGCTACGACGAGGCGGAGCTCAAGATGCAGCGCCGCCTCGTCGACGAGGCGCTGCGCGACGGGATGACGCGCGTCTTCAACCGGCGCTACTTCATGGAGCGCCTCGAGTCGGAGGTCGGGTACTCGGAGCGGCACCGCCAGGCGGTCTCGCTGGTCCTCTTCGACATCGATCACTTCAAGCGCGTGAACGACGAGTACGGGCACCTCCGCGGCGATCACATCCTCAGCGAGCTGGCCGCGGTGTGCGCGGCGACGGTCCGCCACGAGGACGTCCTCGCGCGCTACGGCGGCGAGGAGTTCATCGTCCTTCTGCGCGGCATCCTCCTCGAGGGCGCGGTCCGCCTCGGCGAGCGCCTCCGCCGGGCGGTCGAGCTCGCGCAGCTCGGGGCGGCGCTCGACCCGCCGCGCCCGGTGACGATCTCGGTCGGCGTGGCGACCTTCTCCGGCGACGACTTCCGCCCGCTCTCGACGGCGCCGGGGCGCCTCGTCTCCGCCGCCGACGCCGCGCTCTACCGCGCGAAGCACGCCGGCCGCAACGTCGTGAAGAGCTAGAGCACATCTCAAAAACCCCGAAGGGGTTTTTGAGATGCGGCTCTAGTCTATTTAGGGAGGGGCTGCCGCCCCTCCTCGCCGGGCAAAGCCCGTCGAGCCTCCTCCCCGCTACGCCGCGACT
>FTFF01001351.1_pt1 | contig 10022 bp, 8 predicted proteins | sample 1640361 | NCBI WGS metagenome assembly FTFF01 (sample SAMEA3914816, study PRJEB12502) | metagenome | biome: forest; material: soil | place: USA | collected 2011-09-16 | depth 0.3 m | reverse complement strand
TCGTCCTCGGCACCGCGGCGCCGGCGCTCGCCGCGGACACGCTCACCGTGTCCGATCCGATCGCGGACCGACCCACCGTGACCACGCTCGGCGTGCAGCTGCCGATCGCCGGCGACGACAACTTCAACGCGAGCGTGACCGTCCGCTACCGCGCCGGCGCCGGGGCGTGGTCGACGGCGTTGCCGCTCCTCCGCGTCCACCCCGAGACGGTGCAGAGCCACGTCCCGCCCGCGCAGTTCGCCGGCAGCGTCTTCGATCTCTTGCCGGCGACGTCCTACGAGATCGAGCTGCACGCGGTCGATCCCGACGGCGGCGACTTCGTGAAGTCGATCACCGCGACGACGCGAGCGGTGCCGGGCGATCCGCCGAGCCCGCACGTCGTGAACGTGACCACCACGGCGGCGCTGCAGACCGCGCTCGACGCGGCCGTCGCCGGCGACGTCATCGTGCTCGCCGACGGCACCTACGGCCCGTACGTGAACATCTCGAGAGGCGGCGCGGCCGGGAACCCGGTCGTGGTCCGCGGCGCGACGCAGGGCGGCGTCGTCCTCGACGGCGGCAACTGCACGCCCTGCAACGTCGTCGAGGTCTACGGCGCCGGCTGGGTGCACCTCGAGAACCTGACCATCGCCAACGCGCAGCGCGCGGTCCGCGTGCAGACCGCCGGCACGCAGGGCAACGTCTTCCGGCGGCTGCACGTCAAGAACGTCGTCCTCGGCATCGGCACCAAGGCCGACGCCAACGACTACTACGTGGCCGACAACATCCTCGAGGGGCGCCTCACCTGGCCGAACGTCTACGCCACCGACGGCGGCGTGCACGCCAACGACGACGGCATCAACCTCGCCGGCAGCGGCAACGTGATCGCCTTCAACCGGCTCAGCGGCTTCGGCGACGCGATGAAGACCGAGCAGTCGGCGGTGCGCGCCAACGATTTCTACGGCAACGACGTCCTCTTCACGTACGACAACGGCGTCGAGCTCGACAACGCGGCCGGCAACGTGCGCGCGTTCCGCAACCGCTTCACCAACACCTACGCGACGACCAGCTTCCAGCCCATCTACGGCGGGCCCGCGTATCTGTTCCGCAACGTGATCGTCAACGTCGCCGACGAGCCGTTCAAGCTGCACGCGCTCGGCGGCGACAGCGAGACCTCGGGCGGGTACATCGTGCACAACACCGTCGTGAAGAGCGGCTCGAGCCTGCAGGTGTCGACCCCCGCGGCGTCCCACAACTTCGTCATCGAGAACAACCTGTTCGTCGCCAACCCGGGCGACGGCTACGCCGTGCGCTGGGACCAGCCGGTCGTCGCCCCGACGATGGCGCTCGACTACAACGGCTACTTCCCCGACGGCAAGTTCGAGCTCGGCTACTCGAACGTCGGCCTCGACAAGACCTACGACAGCTTCGCCGCGGTGGTCGCGGCGGGGCGCTTCGAGGCGCACGGGCTCCTCGTCGGCGCGAGCAACTTCGCGGGCGGCCTCGCCACCCCCTCGGCCTTCGCGCCGCTCTTGCCGCCGGCCGACGTCGCGCTCGCGGCGACGTCGGCGGCCATCGACCGCGCGCGGGCGATGCCCAACCTCAACGACGCGCACGTCGGCGCCGCCGCCGACATCGGCGCGCTCGAGTACGGCTGCGCGGCGCCGTCGTACGGTCCGCGCCCGATCGGCGTCGACGAGCGCACGCCGGCGGCGAGCTGCGGCGCGACGATCGACGCGGACGGAGGGACCGAGCCCCCGGGCCTCGACGGCGGCGAGGGCGACGGCGCGTTGGATCCGGCCGGCGATGGCGGCGCGGTCACGCCCGAGCGCGGCGGCTGCGCCTGCCGCTATGGCGGCGGCGCGACGTCCCCGGGGACGGGCGCGTGCGTGCTGGCGTGCGCGATCGCGTGGGCGCTGCGGCGTCGCGCGCGGGTCACTTCTTGGCGGGCAGCTTGCCCCACGCCCAGATCGCCGCGCCGACCGGCCGCACGAACGCGGTGATGTAGCGGCCCTTGTAGAAGGTCGGCGAGACGAGCGCGATGTCACCGTGGCTCGGCGTCCCGTCGATCTGCACCTGCGCGGTCTTCTTGTCCGACAGCAGCGTGGTGAAGTTCTTGCCGGTCTCGACGCGCAGCGGCAGCGGCTTCGCGGTCTCGATGCTCGCGGCGATGACCTGCTTGAGCTCCTTGCGGGTGTAGCCCTGCACCTTCGGCTTGCCGGCGGCGTGGGAGAGGGCGGGCAGCGAGGACACGGCGATGAGGGCGAGGCAGATCGACAGGCGCATGGGGTCTCCGTTGGGATCCCGTCGTGCAACCGGAAGGCCGCCGCGCACCCTCGCAACGCCTCGATCTGCCGTGGTCGCGCGGCCGCGGTCCGGCTGCGCGATCAGCCAGCGCTGTGGCCTGTCGTACCGTCGCGCGCGCGACCGGGACCGCGAAGGCCCACGGCCGCGCGCGCGGCGCTTTCTTCCTAGCTGTGCTTGCGGCCGCGCTCGAAGCCGGCGCGGACGTCGTCGCGCGCGATGGTCCAGTCGCGGTCGGTGCCGAGGCCGGTCCACTCGTCCTTCAGCGTCCGCTCGAGCTGATCGTTCCAGCCGTCGAACTGCGAGTACTGCGACGAGGCGCCGAAGCCGTAGCGGAGCGCCGGCTCGTGCGACTCGTAGCCGAAGTCCTTCGACTTCGAGTCCTTCATCGGCTTCATGTTGGGCGTGCCCTCGGGCGGGATCGACTCCTTGCCCGCGGCCTGCTTCACCGTGTCGCCGGCGTTCTGCTTGAGCGCCTGGCCCTTCTCCTTCGAGAAGTCGTGCTTCGTCTGCTCCCAGTCGCGGTGGAACGCGTCTTTCACGCGCTCCCAGCTGCTCGTGTGCTTGTCGCTCCACCAGCTCGGATTCTTGACGGCGTAGCCCATTGGGGGACCCCCTTGCTCGTGTGTGGTCGTCCGGCGACCTGCACTCGATGTTCCAAGGACGAACGAGGTGGTTCGCGTGCTTCCGAGCCGCGCCGCCGTGTCATTTCGCCGCAGCGTGACGCGCATGGACACGAGCGAGGCGGCTACGGCGTCGAGACGATGCCGAGCGCCTCGATGCGATCGCGCAGCTGGGTCAGCTGCTGTCGCGCCGGCACGCCGAGCGGGATCTCGGCCAGCGCCCCGACGAGAGCGCGCGCCTCCGCGATCCGCTCGGCGAGCTCGGCGCGCTCGCTCGGCGACGTCGCCCCACGCGGCAGCGCCGCGGCGTCGCTGTGCAGGCGCTCGAGCGTGTCGGCGTGGTCCGCGAGCGCGCGCAGCTGCGCGTCCCGACCCTGCGCCGAGAGGTCGGCGATCCGCGTCGCGATCGCGCGCTCCTGCGCCGCGGTGACCGGCAGCGCACGGCGCGGCATGCGCGCCGGCTGGTTGCGGTACGCGATGCCGTCGAGGTGCTCGGCGATGCGGTAGCCGACGTTCACGCTCGCGAGCGCCTGGCCCCACCTCGCGCCGAAGCGCAGGGCGTAGGGATCGACCGGGTGCTCGTTCAGCTCCCGCCGCTTGGCGCCCGCGCCGCTGCGCCGATAGTCGCGCTCGAAGAGGCCGCGCGAGGTGAGCACCAGGAGCTGGCCGGCGAGCGGGTTGCCGCGCTCCGCGAGGCGGATCGAGCGCTGCCCGTCGGAGAACACGCCCGGCGTCGCGTCGGCGAGCACGGTCTTGAGGTTCGTGTCCTGGGCGGCGCTCGCGAGCGCCGCCTGCTGCTTCGCCAGGTCGCGCGCCTCGTTGGAGCCGCGCGCCCGCACCCACGCGGCGAGGCGGCCGATCGGGCTCGCCGCGGCCGGCGCCGCAGCGGTGAGGATCGCGAGGAGGACGATTCGGCGCATCGCCGTCGGTTTTGCAAGCCGCTCGCCGCGCCGACCGCGCGCGGTTCCGGTGGCTTGGCGGACCGGGCGCGCTCGGTGCCGAGCGGAGCGGTCAGGTCGGTCGACCCCAGCGGGTGCCAACCGGCCGAGACCATGGGCCGCATCGGATGGCGCGGCCGTTGCTGAAGCGAGCCGCCCATGACCTTCGTCCGCAAGATCTTCGTCCCGGGCCTCCTGTCCCTCGCGGTGGCGTGCGGCGGCGGCAGCGCGCGCAACCCGATCGCCGACACCTGGCCCGGCGGTGGCAAGAGCGACTCCAGCCGGATCGCGACGATCCTCGACTTCGCGTGGAGCGGCAGCGTCGAGGTCGACGGCGACGTCTTCGATCCGAACCAGACGCTCGAGGGGCTCCTCTACTACACCGTGGGCCAGCTCAACGGCTCGCGCGCGGTCGGCCGCATGGACCGCGTGGCGTGGAGCAACGTGGCCACGTCCTCCGACGGCAAGCGCACCACGATCCGCTACCAGGCGACGATGCCGGTGGCGTGGGGATCGAAGACCGATCTGCCCGAGCGCTACACCTTCAAGCTGCCGAGGCGAGGCGACGCCTTCGGCGACTTCACCGCCCGCTACCACGACAAGTGCACCGACTTCACGCCGGATCCGAAGAACCCGACCCACGTCGTCGACGTGGAATCGATGTGGTACTACTACCGCCCCGATCGCGAGGGCTGCGAGATCGACGACGGCGACGTGATCGTCTCCGACGCGCGCGTCACCGTCTCCGCCGACAACACCACCGGCAAGTACCCCGAGTACGACCTCGTCTGGAAGGACGGCGCGCTCAAGATCGTCGCCATCTTCGGCAAGTACAAGAAGGGCGAGGTCGAGGACGACGTCGGCATCGACGCCTACGACACGTTCAACCAGGCGGTTCGTCGCCGCTTCCGCCGCATGACCGGCTTCGCGACCACGCCCGCCGGCGTGCCCGCGAGCCCCGGCGCGGCGGTCCCCGAGGTCGACTACACGGCGACGCTCGCCGACGGCCGCAAGATCGTCGTCGCCGCGCTCCTCGTCGACGAGGTCTCCTCCGCGACCGCCGAGTTCTACCAGCGCTACGAGGCGCTCTCGGTGGACGCCGACGTCATCGCGTACAACGGCCACGCGGGCCTTGGCGCCAACATCCGCACGCTCGCCGGGGTCGGCAAGTTCGACCGCGGTCAGTACACCATCATCTTCATGAACGGCTGCGACACGTACACGTACATCGACGGCGCGCTCGCCGAGAAGCACGCGGCGATCAACCCCGACGATCCGAAGGGCACGAAGTACATGGACATGGTCGTGAACGCGATGCCTGCGTTCTTCATGTTCGACTCGGCCTCGACGATGGCGATCGTCGACGGGCTGCTCGCCTACGACGCGCCGCGGACGTACGACGAGATCTTCGAGTCGATCAGCACGACGCAGATCGTGCTGGTGACCGGCGAGCAGGACAACGCCTTCCACCCGTAGGGGGGATCGGTCGAGCGCGGGGCGTCATCGCGGGGGCCCGGCGGATGACGGCGACATCGCCGCCGGGTCGCGCGCCGGCTTGCGCACGCGCGGGCGCGTCGGCCTCGTGCTCGACGGCGAGGCGGGCGGCGGGGCGAGGGGCGGCGTCGGCTCGACGAGCCGCGGCGGCGGCGTCGGCACGAGGTCGAGCGCGGGTCGCGTCACCGGCGGCGCGGCCGGCGCGGTCGGCGGCGTCGGCGCCTCCTCGAGCGCGGGGCGCGGGCCATGGTGCGGCCAGGCCGCGGCGATGATGCCGACGACCGGCGCGAGCACGAGGGCGAGGCGCGTGCGGCCCAGCCTCGGCGGCGCCACGGCCGCGCTGCGCGAGAGCTCCGAGAGATCGATGGGGAGCGACTCGCCGACGGCCGAGGCGACCGAGCCGGCCGGGCGCGCGGCGGTCGCGCGGCTCGACGCGGTGCGATCGTTGGCCGGCAGGACGGCGAGCTCGTCCTCCGGGAAGAGCCCGCGCACGTAGCGCGAGAACGAGATCGACGAGACCGCGAGCCCGTGCTCGCGGACGAACCGCTCGAGCTCGAGCTGGAGCTCCTCGGCCGAGCCATACCGATCGTCGCGATCGGTCGCGAGCCCGCGCATCAGGATGCGCTCGAGCTCGGGCGGGTAGTCCGGCACGACCGTCGACGGTCGGGGCGCGCCGCGGCGGATCGCGAGCAGCGTCTGCTTGTCGCCGTCGCGCGCGAACAGCCGCACCCCCGTGGTCAGCTCCCAGAGGACCGTGGCCGTCGAGAAGACGTCGGTGCGCCGGTCGACGGCCCGCGCGAGGCTCTGCTCGGGCGACATGTACCCGAGCTTCCCCTTCAGCATCCCGATCTCCGTCACCTGCGTGGCCGCCTTGGCGACGCCGAAGTCGAGCAGCTTCACCCCGCCCTCGTAGGTGACGAAGACGTTGTGCGGCGAGACGTCGCGGTGGATGAGCTGGAGCGCGCGCCCCTCGGCGTCGGTGGCGGTGTGGACGTGCTGCAGCCCGGCGCACATCCCGATGCCGATCGACAGCACGTGCTCGAGCGGGATCCGCTCGCCGCGCTCGGTGGCCGCGCGCGCGAGCTCGCGCACGTCCCGGCCGCGCAAGAACTCCATCGCGAGGTAGTACGTCCCGTCGACGCACCCGACGTCGTGCACGTGTGCGATGTTCGAGTGGTGCAGCTGCGCGGCGATCCGCGCCTCGGTCAGGAACATGCGCACGAACGCGGGATCCGCGGCGTGCGCCGCGAGGATCCGCTTGATGACGGTCAGCTCCTCGGAGCCGCCGAGCCCGACCGCGCGCGCGAGGTGCAGCTCCGCCATCCCGCCGACCGCGAGGGGGCGGATGATCTCGTACTTGCCGAAGCGCCGCGGCTCGGGCGGCTCGACGGCTCCGGTCACGGGGCCTTCGTGAGCCGCGCGTAGTTGACGAGGAGGCACTCGTCCCCGAGCAGCGCGTTGTCGTCGTTCATGGTGAGGTAGAGGCGCAGCGTCACCCGGGTCGTCGACAGGATCTGGAACGGCAGGTCGAGCGGGAACCAGCCGGCGGTGTTCGTCGGCACGCTGGGGCTGAGCTTGCCGTTGTCGCCGGCGTCGGCAGGCTCGAGAAAGACGGTCGCGTAGGAGGTGTAGCGCGCCGGGTCGCTGCGCTGCGACCAGGTGGAGAACACGTACCGCCCCGGCGCGAGCGGCAAGAAGTAGTCGATGCGTGCGGAGTTCGCGCCGGCGAACCCCGGGCCGCAGATCCGCAGCGAGGTGGGGAAGAAGCAGCCGGGCGTGCTCGCGTCGAAGGCGATCGTGGCCGCCACGGCGTACCAGTTGGCGGTGTCGTTGATCCAGTGGGTGTCGGCGAGGAGGTTGCCGGTCTCGTCCACGGTCGAGGCGCACGGCGCGAAGGCCGCGTCGGGCGCCGTCGCTTGATCCGTCACGCCGAGATCGACGACGTGGGTCCCGAACTTGTCGAAGTCGTAGCAGCCGCCCGCGAGCAGGACCACGAGCAGCGGTGCGCGCGTCACCGTGCGCTCCGGGCGGCGAGGACGATCGCCGCGATGTCGACGAGCGCGAGCGCGCCGGCGACGCCGAAGAGGCCGTAGCCGGCGTGCGCGCGGGCGGCGAGCCCGGAGTAGAGCGAGGCGTCGCAGCCCATCGCGCAGGCGCCGGTCTCGAGGTCGTGGTACGGGCCGGCCACCGAGCCGACCAGCCCGGCGGCGACGATCGCGCTGACGACCGCGGTGACGCCGACGCCGATCGCGAGCCCGTACCGCCGCGCCCTCGAGGAAGGACGATCGGTCGGGGCGGCGTGGCCGACGCGGGTCGAGAGGACGCGGATGCGCTCGCGGACGCTCGCCGCGTTCGCCTGATCGCTCGTCGCCGCGACGAACCGCTCGTAGGAGACGATCGCCTCCTCGACCTGCTCCAGCCGGTCGTGGCAGCGCGCGATGTCGAAGTCGAGCTCGGGCCGCGCCTTGATCGCGCGCGCCAGCCGGAACTCGGCGAGGGCGTGGAGGTAGTCTCCCTGCTCGTAGAGGCGCGTGCCCTCGGCGACGTGGCGCCGCGCGATGTCGAGGTCGGGATCCGCGAGCTCGGCGCGCGCACCGAGCGGCGAGCCGAGGAGGAGAAGCGCGATCACCGCGCGGAGCGCCGCCACCCCGTCGACGATATCATGGCGACCGCGGGCGCGCACGGCGCCCGATCAGCCGTAGGAGCCGACGACGGTGAGCTCGGTGGCGACCGGCGGCTCGACGCAGCGATCGCGGATGCGGGTTCGCCGAGTCGTCGACGGTCGGACTCACAAGCCCTGGGACTTGAGAAGCTCCACCACCGACGGGGAAGCGTGCGTGACCACCGCGTACTTCGAAGGCGTGTAGGTGCCGCCGCCGATGCAGCCCGCGCCGTAGCCTACCGGGCCGGAGTGGACCGCGGTCAACGTGTAGGGCCTCTGATCGTAGGCCTTGTTCTCGATGAGAAACTTCACCATCTCGAGGTTGTCGTTCTCGACCGCGAAGAAGAGGGCCGACTTGTCCCGGGCGTCGACGAGACAGGTGATGCTGTCGTTGCCGAACGTCGGGTTGGCGTTGCGCAGCTTCATGTTCGATCGACCGTTCACGACGAGGGCCGCGTTCGCGCCGGCGCCGATCAGGTACTTCACGATCTCGAGGTTGTTCTTGAGGGCGGCGGTGGTGAGCGGGGTGAACGAGTTGGAGAGCGACGAGTCGGACGCGTTCGTGAACACGGTGCCGCGCGTGTTGACGTCGGCGCCTTTCTCCACCATCGCCTGCACCACCTCGACGAAGCCGCACGACACCGCCTGGAGGATGACCGGACCGTAGGCGGGGTTCACGATCTTGACGTCCGCCCCGTTGGCGATGAGGGCGAGCATGACGTCCTTCCGCTTGCCGAGGCCCTGCGTCAGCGTCAGCTCGAGCGGCGTCTGCGGCTTGGTGCCATTCAGACCCTTGTTCGGCTGGTTGATGCCGAGCCCCTTGGCCATGAGGACCTTGACCATCTGATCGGCGGTGCCGATGCGATCCTCGGGCAGCGTGGCGGCGTACCAGGCGGGAAGGGTCATGCCGAGCGTCTCGAGGCTGGTCTTGACCGCCGCGAAGTTGGTCTTCCAGTGCTCCTTGCTCGGCCAGATCCCGTCGGCGAAGAGGTGCATCAAGGTGCCGTCGGTGATGCCGAGATCCAGCTTCGCCCCCTTGGCGAGCAGCATCTCGACGCAAGGCACGCAGCTCGTGGCATAGACGGCGTGTCGGAGCGGAAAGTACTCGACCGGCTTCGCGTTCTTCACCGCCGGGCTGTTGAGCAACGCCTCCCAGGCCTTGATGTTGCCCTGGTTCGCCGCTTTGCCCTTCGCGCGCTCGGCCGCGACCATCTTTCGAATGCCGTCGGCGGACGAGACCACCGTCGGCTTGTTCGGATCGGCCCCGGCATCGAGCAGTAGCTTCAAGGACTCGGTGGAGTAGTTCGCCGCGGCGCCCGTCACCGCGCTGCCCGGCCCGAGGTTGGGATTGGCCCCCTTCGACAGGAGCAGCTTCGTGATCTCGGGCCAGAAGTAAGCACCCGTGATGGCGGTGAAGCCATCGGCGTTGAACGCGTTGACGTTGGCGCCGGCGCCGAGCGCCTTCTCCACGCCCTCCAGCTGCCCCGCCTTGACCGCGGTCATCAGGTCTTCGTTGGCGCCGGCAAACGCATCGACCGTGCCGAGCGAGAGCACCGCAACCACCACCACCACGAGCACGTTTCGCATGACCGGAGAGCCTGCGCTCCGGATCTCCGGCGAGTCAACCGATGGGAGCGATGGCTTCGCGTGGGTCATGTCTCGAATGTCGCGGTCCTGTCGCCCACGGAACCGAGACGACTGGCGATCTTGCCGGCACACGCCTTGCGTTGCCAGCCAGCTCCCTACCCTGGAGTTGCCATGACAATGCACCGGGTGCTGGCCATGCTGGCCGTCCTGTTCGTCCCCACCGTCGCACTCGCGAGCTACCAGTGTGACCAACTCACGATCGGTCAGATCTGCACCTACCGGGATGGCTACGACATGGCCACCTGTTCGCGCTCGTACTGCGGCGACCCGCAATACAACTGTGAGACCTGTCCCGGGCTGCTCGACGCCGGCGTGGACCTCAGCGGTCGGGCGCCGGTAGGCGATGGGGGGTGTCAGATGGCGGCACGGGCGGCG
>FTFF01000746.1_pt1 | contig 10047 bp, 7 predicted proteins | sample 1640361 | NCBI WGS metagenome assembly FTFF01 (sample SAMEA3914816, study PRJEB12502) | metagenome | biome: forest; material: soil | place: USA | collected 2011-09-16 | depth 0.3 m | reverse complement strand
GTGGGGGCGGCGCGGCGGGGCGCGGCGCCTCGCGCATGCGCACGATGCGATCGACGAGCGCCTGCCCGTCGCCGAAGAGCCGGGTGAACTGCACGCCGATGCCGGTCACCCGGTTCGGCACCGCCGGATCCTGCTCGCGCACGAAGTCGACCCGGCCCTCGCCGCGCAGGACCGGCTGCTCGCCGGCGTCGCTCACCAGCACGAACTCGAAGCGCATCGGCGTCCCGACCGGGCGGAGCGTCTTGGTCGCGATGAAGACGCCCGTGCTCGAGATGTTCGGGCCGTAGCGCTGCACGAAGACGTCGAGGTTCGGGTACCTGAGCTTCACCCGCATCGCCGCGGACTTCGGCTCGCCCTCCCGTCGCTCGGCCACGGCGGCAGCTTATCACGCAGTCGCGCGTGCGTTGCGAGCCGGGCGCGTGCCCGGATCAGGCGCCCGCGAGCTCGTACGCCTTCTCGAGCGCCTCGTCGAGCCGGCCGACCTCCGGGCCGCCGGCCTGGGCCAGGTCGGCGCGCCCGCCCCCCTTGCCCCCGACGATCTTGGCGAGCTCGCCGATGATCTTCCCGGCGTGCAGCCGCCCGGTGAGATCGGCGCTCACCGCGGCGACGAGCGAGACCTTCCCGTCCTGCACGCCGCCGAGCACGACCAGCCCCGAGCCGAGCTTGTCGCGCACCTGATCGGCGACCTCGCGGAGCGCCTTCGGATCGGCCACGTCGGTGCGCGCGGCGAGCACCTTCACCCCGCTCACCACGCGGACGCGCGACATCAGATCGGCGCCGCCGCCGCCGCCCATCGCCATCTTTCGGCGCGCCTCGTCGAGCTCCTTGCGGAGGGCCTTCACCTCGTCGTTCAGGCGATCGACGCGGGCGGCCACCTCGAGCGGCGCTGCCTTGAGGGTCTGCGCCGCGAGCGACAGCTGATCCTCGAGCGCCCGGATGAAGCGCAGCGCCCCGGCGCCGGTCTGCGCCTCGATGCGGCGCACCCCCTGCGCGATGCCCGTCTCCTGCACGATCTTGAAGAGGCCGATGTCGCCCGCGCGGCGCACGTGCGTGCCGCCGCACAGCTCGACCGACTCGCCACCGATGCGCAGGACGCGGACGCGGTCGCCGTACTTCTCGCCGAACAGCGCGACGGCGCCGACCTGCTTGGCCTCGTCGAAGGTCATCACCTCGGTGCGGGTGTCGACGTTGCGGCGGACCTCGTCGTTGACCTTGTTCTCGACCCGCCGTTTCTCGTCCTCGGTCATCGGATGGAAGTGCGTGAAGTCGAAGCGCAGCCGTTCGGGTCCGACGAGCGAGCCCTTCTGCGCGACGTGCGGCCCCAGCACCTGCTTGAGCGCGAGGTGGAGGAGGTGCGTCGCCGAGTGGTTGGCGCGGATCGCGTCGCGGCGCGCGACGTCGACGGTGAAGGTGGCCTCGCCGCGGACGTCCTCGGGCGCGCCGCGCGTGAGCTTGCCCTCGTGCACGATGACGCCGCTCGGGCTCTTGAGCGTCCGCTGCACGCGGAACGAGAACGCCGGACCCTCGATGACCCCCTCGTCGCCGACCTGGCCGCCGGCCTCGCCGTAGAACGGCGTCCGATCGGCGATCAGCCAGGCGTCCCCGGCCTCGAGCGGCATAAGCTCGTCGACCTTGCCCGTCGCGGTGGTGGTCTCGTAGCCGAGGAACTCGGTCGCGCCTTGCTTCAAGGACTTGGTCTTGTCCTCGACGTCGCCGGAGCCCGCGAAGTCGCCGCGCGCGCGCTGCTTGCCCATCTCGCGCTCGAAGCCGGCCTCATCGACGGTGAAGCCGCGCTCCTCGGCGATGACGCGCGTGAGATCCGCGGGGAAGCCGTACGTGTCGTAGAGCTTGAAGAGCGCCTCGCCCGGGACCTGTCCCTTGGGAGGCAGCGCGGCGACGGCGTCGTCGAAGAGCTTCATGCCGCGGTCGAGGGTGCGGCGGAAGGCCTGGTCCTCGGCGTCGACGGCGCGCTCGATGAGCGCCTTGGCCTCGACGAGCTCCGGGAAGACCGCGCCCATCGTCGCGATCACCTGTGCGCAGAGCTTCGCGAAGTCGCCCTCGGCGAGGCCGAGGCGAACGCCGTGCCGGATCGCGCGACGCATGATCCGGCGCAGCACGTACCCGCGCCCCTCGTTCGAGGGCGTGACGTTGTCGCCGATGAGGAACGTCGTCGCGCGGGCGTGGTCCGCGAGCACGCGCATGGAGACGGCGTCGTCGCCGTGGTCCCGGGCGTAGGCCTTCTTCGCGTACGCGCCGGCCGACTCGACGAGCGGCAGGAGGAGGTCGGTGTCGTAGTTCGAGCGCACGCCCTGCAGCACCGCGGTGACGCGCTCGAGGCCGGCGCCCGTGTCGATGGACGGCTTCGGCAGCGGCGTGAGCGGGGCGTCCTTCGCCTTGCGCTCGTACTGCATGAACACGAGGTTCCAGATCTCCATCCAGCCGACGCCATCGGGACCGGGCTCCCGATCGAACGTCCCGAGGTCCGCCTCGCCACCGACGAAGTAGTGGATCTCCGAGCACGGTCCCTGCGGCCCGGTGTCGCCCATCATCCAGAAGTTGTCCTTGAGGCCCATGCCGATGATGCGGTCGTCGCCGAACCCGGAGACCTTCCGCCAGATCGCGCGCGCCTGATCGTCGGGACCGAGCTGCAGGCCGGCGTCGCCGCCGAAGACGGTCACCACCAGCCGCTTCGCGTCGATCCCGAACGTCTTCGTCAAGAGGTCCCAGGCGAAGACGATCGCCTCCTCCTTGAAGTAGTCGCCGAACGAGAAGTTGCCGAGCATCTCGAAGAACGTGTGGTGCCGCGCGGTGACGCCGACGTTCTCGAGGTCGTTGTGCTTGCCACCGGCACGGACGCACTTCTGCGAGGTGGTCGCGCGCGCGTAGCTGCGCCGCTCGGCGCCGGTGAAGAGATCCTTGAACTGCACCATCCCGGCGTTGGTGAAGAGGAGGGTGGGGTCGTTCGGGACGAGGGGCGCGCTGCGCACGACCTCGTGGCCGCGCTTCGCGAAGTACTCGAGGAACGTGCGCCGGATCTCGGTGCTGTTGGTCGAGCTCATGGCGCGTCCTCTATAGCACGTAGCCGAGGACCAGCATGCCGCCGTAGTACTCGTCGGTCGCGCTGTCGCGGATCTCGGCGCGGTTGCTCGGGTCGTAGCCGAAGACGAGGTTGAAGCGCTCGTACATCCCGGCCGCTCCGACGCGGATGCCGCGCCACACGAGGAAGTCGAGCCCGGCGCTGAAGCGCAGGCCGTAGCTCTGCGCGAGGCCGTACTTCAAGGGCGACTGGATCGGGCCGGTGTCGGTGACCGCGTGGTAGACGAACTGGATCCACACCCAGCTCCACTCCGCGAAGTGGATCGTCAGCGCGCCGCCGATCGAGGCGTAGACGTAGCGGACGTCGGGCACGCCGACGAGGTCGGTGCCGTCGGCCTTCTTGCCGAAGCTGTACTCGTGCAGCCCACCCTCGACGATCAGCGTCAGCTGCGGCCGCGGCATCGGCTTGTAGAGGGTGAGCTTGTAGCGCAGGCCGCCCTCGACCTTGAGCTCGCTCGTGGGGAAGCGCTGCGTCGGGTCGGCGCGCGAGGTCGAGTCGGGCGGGAAGGGCTTCGTCAGGCTGAGGCCGAGGCCGAGGCCGGAGAAGAAGCCGCGGGCGTTCTTCCACGTGAACGCGAGCGGGTAGACGACGAGGTCGACGTAGATGCCGCCCACCGCCGGCGACGAGAACTTCGGCGGCGATGGATCGACGACGAAGCCCCGCCCCGTGATCGACGCCCCGAGGCCGAGCTCGAGCCAGCGGGCCCAGCGCGGCCGCGTGGTCGGGGTCGGCTCCGCGGGCTTGCCGCCGGGCTCGGCGGCCGTGCGCTCCTCGCCCGGCTCGCCGGGGCGGCGCGGCGCTTCGCCCGGCCGCGCCGGCGGCGCCTCGTCGTCGTCTCCGAGCTTGGTGCGCGGCGTCGCGGCCGGCGCCTCGTCGTGACCCTCCGGCTCGAGCAGCGGCGTCCGCGGCGCCCGCGGCTTCGGTGGCGGCTCGTCGTCGGAGGGCGTGGGGTTCTTGAGCGCCTCGCTGAAGGCGTCCGAGATCTCGGTCGCGAGCGTGCGCAGCAGCTCCTGCGAGGGGCGCGGCGAGGGGAGGTTGTTGTAGCGGAGCTTCGCGCGGCTCCGACCGGTGCGGCCATCGCGCAGGCTGACGCCGAGCGTCCAGCGGCCCTCATCCTGCTTGATCGTCGCGGTCACCACCCACTGCGCGCCGAGCTCGTGCGCCACGGCGGAGAGGTCCTCCGGGTTCTGACCCTCGGCGAACAGGGCCTTGGCGACGATCGCGAAGCGCGTGGGCGACAGCACCAGCGCGTAGCGCTTGAGCGCGCGGATCACCACCTGCTCCGGCACCTGCGCCTGCGGCCCGCGGAACGGCGCGACCACCACCACCGGGCGGTCCCGACCGGCCGATGCCGGCGCGGCCGCCGTGATCGCCGCGGCGAAGACGAACGCGCCGATCGCGGCGTGCGGCCGCCGGGGCGCGCCTCGCCTCACCGCCGGCGGTCGAGCTCGAGGTTCCCGTCGCCGCCGGGCTTCTGCTGTGCGGGCTCGCCGGGCGCGACCGCTTCCGAGGACTTCGCGACGCCGCGGAAGTAGAGCGCGAAGTCGTCCGGCGTCGTCGACGCGGACAGCGCCGTCTCGTACGTGATGAGGCGGCGCAGGACCAGATCGGTGAGGCACTGGTCGAAGGTCATCATGCCGTACGGGTTGCGACCGCCCGCGATCGCGTCGCGGATCTCACGCGTGCGCTTCGGGTCCTCGATCAGCTCGCGGATGCGCTGGGTCATGACCAGGATCTCGACGGACGGGATCATGCCCTTGCCGTCGGCGCGGGTGACGAGGCGCTGGCTGATGACGCCCTTCAGGACGGAGGCCAGCGCGATGCGGATCTGGTTCTGCTGGTGAGGCGGGGACATGCCGATGATGCGGGTCACCGTCTCGCCGGGGTCGAGCGTGTGCAGCGTCGACATGACGAGGTGGCCGGTCTCGGCGGCGTGCAACGCGGTCTCGATCGTCTCCTCGTCGCGCATCTCGCCGACGAGGATCACGTCGGGGTCCTGGCGAAGCGCGGCGCGCAGCGCCTTCGAGAAGGTGGTCGCGTCGAAGCCGATCTCGCGCTGGTTGATCACCGAGCGGCGGTCCTTGTGCAGGAACTCGATCGGGTCCTCGACGGTGACGATGTGCGCGGCACGGGCGCGGTTGATGTAGTCGATCATCGCGGCGAGCGTCGTCGACTTGCCCGAGCCGGTGATCCCGGTCACGAGGATGAGGCCGCGCTCCTCCTCGCAGAGGCTCTGCACCGCCGCCGGCAGGTTGAGCTTGTCGAAGCCCGGCACGTCGGGCGGGATGATGCGGAGCACCATGCCGTGGAGCCCGCGCTGCTTGAAGATGTTCACGCGGTAGCGGACGCCGTCCGGGGTGCCGTACGACAGGTCGCAGTCGTGCTGCTTGTCGAACTGCTCCCGCTGCGTCTCGTTCATGAGGTTGAGCGCGAAGGTGCCGATGACCTCGGCGGTGAGCGGAGGCGTGTCGCGCAACGTCCGCAGGTCGCCCTTGATCCGGAAGACGGGTGGCAGCCCCGCCTTGAGGTGCACGTCCGAGGCCCCGAGCTGTCGGGCCGCCCCGAGCACGTGGTCCAGGATCTGGTTCATGTCCCTAGCGTACCCCATCGTCGCCACTTCCGTCGAGGAACGTGCTAGAACGAACGGCGGTTTCATGACCGCCCACTGCCCCCATTGCGGCATCGCGTTGCCGGGCGAGGAGCCGGGCGCGCCCGGCGATCGGGCGGCGGCGCCGGACGAGCGCGCCGCGGGCGCGCGCTTCTGTCCCGCGTGCGGCCGACGCGTCGAGGGATGGCGCGCCGGTGCGCGCGCGAGCCTCGGCGGCGCCGCGGTCGGTGCGCCGCTCCCCGGCGGCGAGGAGCCGACGCGCGCGGTCGCGCCGAGCCCGAGCCTGTTGCGCGCGATCGTCGCGCACAAGGACGCGCCGGCCGCGAACGAGCCGGAGCCGGGTCCGACGATCCCGCCGCGGCGCGCGCGCCGGCTCGCCGCCCTCGCGCTCGCGCTCGGCGGCGTCGCGCTCGCCGCCGTCGGCGTCGCGCTCGTGCTGCGCCCGCGCGCGCCCGCGCCCGTGCACGTCCCGCCGCCGGCGCCGATGGAGGCGCCCACCGTCGCCGCCGCGCCTGTCCCGCCGCCGCTCGCGCCGCTCGTCAAGAAGCACGGCAAGGCGCGCCGCATCAGCGCGCCGCCGATCGCGCCCGCGCCGATCGCCGTCGAGAAGCCCGCGAAGGCGGCGAAGAGCCCGGCGCCCGCCGCGGGCGCGCTCCCGCACAAGGCCGCGAAGGGCGAGTCGCTCGCGGTCGACACCGCGGCGCTCCCGTCGGGCACCGCCGCACCGCCGGCTGCCCTCGTGCCACCGCCCGCGGCGCCACCGACGCTGCCGGTCGCGCCGACGGAGACCGCCGAGGTCGCCGAGAGCGGCGCCCCGCCGGCGACGGAGGCGGACCGCCGCGCCGAGGCCGCGGCGCGCGCCGACGCCGACGGCGTGCGGTTCGTCGTGCACGCGCACCTCGCGCAGGTGCAGGCCTGCTATGGTCGCGTCTTCAAGGACGGCTCGCCCGGCGGCCGCGTGGACGTCGGCTTCACGATCGCGGCGAGCGGGCGCGCGACCCAGGTGCACACCGAGAGCAACACCTCCGGATCGACCGCGCTGGCTCGCTGCCTCGAGCAGCGCATCGCCGAGTGGGAGTTCCCCCGCCCGTCGAACGGGGAGTTCGAGCTGATCTACCCCTTCGTCTTCTCACAGGGCAGCTAGCGGGAGCGCGCGTGGCGGAAGCGGACGGACAGGAAGTCCTCGTCGTCGACGGCGACGAGAACGTGCAGCGCGGCATGCAGACGCTCCTCGCCGATCTGCGGCTCGTGCCGACGGTGATCGGCGACATCGACCGCGCGCAGGCGCTGGTGCGCGACAAGTACTTCGCGGCCGCCATCGTCGACCTCGACACGCCGCGTACGAACGGCGCCATCCCGCTCCTCAACTGGATCCACCGCGAGGCGCCGGGGACGGTCCTCATCGTCCTCACCTCGCGCAAGGTCTACGAGGCCGCGGTCGACGCCTTCCGCGCCGGCGCGTCCGACGTCATCGTGAAGGCGCCGAGCGAGATCGAGCACCTCAAGAAGCGCGTGATCGACGCCTGCGCCCACGTGCACATCTCGGCGTCGAACGAGCGGCTGCTGGCGGACGTCTTCGCGCTGCACGAAGATCTGCTGCGTCGCATGATGGAGACGTCGCGCCGCGCCGCCGAGCTCGAGCAGCGGCTGGGCGGCGGCGCGCAGACCGCGGACGCCGACGACGTCACCTCGGTGCTCCTCGTCGAGCCGAGCGACGAGCCGTGGCTCGGGAGCGAGCTCGGCAAGGCGCTGGCGGGCAACCCGGCGTACATGCTCCAGCACGCCTCGACGGGCGGCGAGGCGCTCGACGTCGGCGCGGCGAAGCGCTTCCACATCGCGCTCGTCCGCGATCAGCTGCCCGACCTGCCCGGCTCGATGGTCGTCAACACGCTGAAGGCGCACGCGCCGGAGACCATCGCGATCAAGTTCTCGCGCCCGGGGGAGCGGCCGGGGCGCGCGGACGTCCTCGAGGGCTCGCGCGTGATCCCGCTCGTGGCCGAGTTCTCGTCGGCCGCGCAGCTCGTGGCGCGCCTCGACGAGCTGCGCCAGGCCTTCGTCGCGAAGAGCCGCGAGCGCCGGTACCTCGCCGCCTTCCGCCAGCAGAACTACGAGCTCCTCAAGCGCTTCGCCGAGCTCAAGCAGAAGCTCAAGGGCGCGGTCGAGGGCTGAGCCTGTCGTGTGGATCCTGCTCGTCGCGCCCGTCGCGATCATCGCGGTGGTCACCGCGATCGGCCTCTGGCGCCGGCCGCCGCCGCTCAAGGGCTTCGATCCCGCAGGCCTGCGGAGCGTCGTCACGTGGCGCGACCCGCCCGAGGTCGCCGGCGACGTCGCGGGCGACGCGCAGGAGCAGCTGCGGCAGCTCGTCGGCGCGCTGGCCGGGCGGCGCTTCATCCTCACTTCGTCCATCGATCACGCGGCCGGCGCCGCCCGCGAGCCGTTCGCGCGCGTCGACGTGCGGGAGCGGCGCTTCGAGCTGCGCGTGCGCCTCTGGCGCGGCGGTGGCTGGCTCCTCTGGATCGATCAGCGCGGCGGCGCGCCCGACGACTCGGACGACCTGCGGCAGCTCCTCACCGGGCTCGTCCGCGTCCTCGGGGAGCGCGGCGTCGAGGCCATCGGCTGGCACCGCCGCGAGGAGCTCGACCGCGCGAAGGCGGCGCCGAGCCCCTTCTACGTCGAGTAGCGGGTGAGCCGGGCGCGCACCGCCTGCGTGCTCGCGCTCGCCGCCGCGACGGGCTGGGTGCTCTACGCGAACGCCTGGCTGGTCGACGACGCTTACATCACCTTCCGCACCGTCGACAACTTCGTGCACGGCCGCGGGCTCACCTGGAACCCGGGCGAGCGCGTCCAGGCCTTCACCCACCCGCTGTGGATGCTGCTCGTGAGCGTCGAGCACGCCGTGACCGGCGAGCTCTTCTACACGGTCCTCCTCACGTCGATGGCGCTCACGATCGCCGCGGTCGCGATCGGGATCCGCGCGCTCGGTGAGCCGCGGCTCGGCCCGCGGGCGGCGTTCGCCGTGCTGGCGGCGATCACCGCCAAGGCGGTGATGGACTACGGCTCGTCCGGGCTCGAGGGCCCGCTGTCCTACCTCCTCGTCGCGCTCCTCTGGCTCGAGCTCCGCCGCGGCGAGCGTGCCCGGCTGGTGCGCGTCGCGCTCTTCGCCGCGCTCGCGTTCGTGAACCGCCCCGACACCGCGCTCATCGGCGCGCCCGCGGTCGCCTGGGCCGCGGTCCGCGCTCGCCGGCGCGGCGCGCCCGTGGCCGGCCCGCTCGCGCTCGGCGCGGCGCCGGCGGTCGCCTGGCTGCTCTTCGCGCTCTTCTACTTCGGCTTCCCGTTCCCGAACACCTTCTACGCGAAGGTGTCCACCGGCGCGCCGCTCGGCGATCGCCTGGCGCGCGGCGTCGCCTACCTCGGCAACAGCCTGCGCTGGGACCCCGCCGCGCACGCCGTCCTCGCGCTCGCCACGGTGCTCGCGGTGCGCGCGCGCCGCCTGCGCCCCGAGGCGCTCGCCCTCGTCGCCGGGCTGTGGCTGTACGTCGGCTTCGCGGTGACGAACGCGTGCGCGACGCACATGAGCGGCCGGCTCCTGGCGGTGCCGCTCTTCGCGGCGGCGCCGGTGCTCTGCGCGCTCTGCCCGCCGCGCGCGGCGCTCGCCGGCGCGCTCGCGCTCGTCGCGTTCACGCTCTGGCATCCGCGGGCGCCGTGGAAGATGTCGACCGCGCTCTACCTCCCGGGCGCGCAGGACGAGAGCCGCATCGACACGAGCTGGTTCGTGCACCGCGAGGGCGGCACGCTGCGGCCGTTCCGGCCGGCGCACCCATGGCTGGCGATGGGCGCCGCGTTCCGCGCCTCGGGGGAGCGCTTCCGCATCGGCGGCGCGTGGGAGGCGATGGGCTGGTTCGGCTACGCGGCCGATCCCGACCAGACGCTCATCGACGTCGTCGGCCTCACCGATCCGCTGGTCGCGCGGCTGCCCGCCTGCAACGTCGATGATCCCGCCCACTGGAAGTCGGGCCACTTCTACCGCGAGCTGCCGGCCGGCTACCTCGCGACGCGCGTCGGTGGCCGGAACGTCATCGTCGACCCGGCGCTGCGTGCCTACCTCGCGCGCCTCGACCGCGTCACGCGCGGCCCGCTCCTCGACGGGCAGCGGCTCCGCGACATCCTGCAGCTCAACCTCGTCGAGCGTCGTGCGCCCGCGCCGCCGCCGCCGCCGGGCGACTGCCGTACGCGCGTGTGGCGCGCCCGCGAGGAGCTCGCGGCGCTGCTGCGCCGGTAGCGGCCGTCAGCCGAGCACGCCGATGTACGGCAGGTTGCGGTAGCGCTGCGCGTAGTCGAGCCC
>FTFF01001215.1_pt1 | contig 10101 bp, 9 predicted proteins | sample 1640361 | NCBI WGS metagenome assembly FTFF01 (sample SAMEA3914816, study PRJEB12502) | metagenome | biome: forest; material: soil | place: USA | collected 2011-09-16 | depth 0.3 m | reverse complement strand
GTCTCGAGGAACTCGGCGATGCTGGCCGCGACCTCCTCGAGCCCGCCGTCGTCGGCCTGGTAGACCGGGCACCGCCCGCCGCGCTCCTTCGTCACGTCGAGCGCGAGCGCGCCGCTGTCGATCTCGCCCTCGCCGTCGGCGTCGAAGGCGGCGAACGGGATGATGTTGGGGTCCTGCTCCCGCATCTCGTCGATGTTCTCGAAGGAGAAGTCGTCGCCGGTCGGCCAGTCCTCGACGCCGTAGATCGACGCGCCGACGAGGAACCGCACGGTCTGGGTGTCGCGGCCGCCGCCCACCGCGTTCGAGTACTGGTTGTCGTACTGCTCGTACGTCTTCTCCTTCAGGAACTTCGCGTACTCGCTCGGGAGCCGCACGTCGTAGAGCGCCTCGGTCTCCTTGATCACGTCGGCCATCAGCTCACCCCCCGCGAAGGGTCCGACCCCCGCGGCGATTCGTCGCCGCGCCACGCCACGCCCCAGCGGCCGGCGAAGGCGATCTCCTCGAGCGGCTTGCGGGTGCGCGGCTCGAGCTCGCGCTCGCGGTTGCGATCGTCGAGCGCGGGCGGGTCGCCCGGGTAGCCGAGCGCGATCATCGCGATCGGCGCGTGGCCATCGGGGACGGCGAACGCGCGGCGCACGGCGTCGTGATCGAAGCCCGCCATCGGGTGCGCGACCAGGCCGAGCGCGATCGACTGGAGGAGCAGGTTCTCGACCGCGAGGCCCAGGTCGAACCGCGCCGTCGACGATGGCTTGCCGTTGTCGCGAACGTCCTGCGCGACCGCGACGAGCAGCACGGGCGCGCGCTTCGCCCAGGCGTTGCCCGACTCGAGGCACGCCTCGGCGTCGGCGCGCGCGGCCGCGTCGGCGCCATCGAAGACGAGGAAGGTCCACGGCTGCCCGTTCCCGCTCGACGGCGCCCAGCGCGCGGCCTCGAGCACCGAGGCCAGCGTCGCGCGCGGCAGCGGCCGCAGGTCCAGCGCCCGGCTGCTCCAGCGCCGGCGCAGGAGATCGAGGATCGGGAAGCGGTTGTCGGCGAGCTTGACCGCGGGGGTGCCGGAGGGCGTGCTCATGGCGCGATAGTGGGGTGGTCGCCCCGCTTTCGCCAGCCCTGCGCCACAGCCGCGCGACTGATAGTAGTATCCGTCGCCATGCCGATCGTCCTCTACGACAAGGCCCAGAACCGCCGACTCTTCGAGATCACCACGGCGCAGCGCGATCAGCTCGTCGACGCGCTCGAGGAGGAGTCGAGCCGCGACCGCGACTACTACATCGACGCCGCGGTGCTCGACTTCCTCGACGGCAGGGTCGACGGCGAGGTGCTCGACCGGCTGCGCCCGCTCGTGGGCGCGACCGACGCGCCGACGCCCGGCGTCGAGGCCGCGGCCGACGACGACGAGCTGCCGGAGGTGGATCCCGCCGCGGAGAGCGGCGGTCTCGACATCGAGTGGCGCGAGGAGTAGCGGCTCAGCTGCCGTAGTGCTTCGCGTAGTCGGCGCGGCTGGCCTCGATGACGGCGCGCGCCTCCGCCGCGTCGTAGACCTCGGCGATCTCGACGCCCGAGGTGTTGCGCTCGGGGTCTAGCTTGTAGGTGAGGAAGTAGTGCTCGAGACGCATGCGCATCGCCTCCGGCAGCTCGGCGATCTCGCGCAGCTGGCTGAACGCGGCGTCGCCGTCGAGGACCGCGATGATCTTGTCGTCGGCCTCGGTGCGATCGACCATGCGCAGGCCGCCGATCGGCCGCGCGGTCACGATGAGGCCGCCGTGCGCGATCACCCGCTCCGACAGGACGCACACGTCGAGCGGATCGCCGTCGCCGACGACGTCCTCCTTGCCGGTGCGTCGCATGCAGCGCGCGGCCACCTGCTCCGCGCAGTAGGTCCGTGGCAAGAAGCCGTAGAGGCTGGGCGAGACGTTGGAGAACTTCTGCGGCCGATCGACCTTGAGGAGGCCGGTGGCCTTGTCGAGCTCGTACTTGACCGTGTCGGTGGGGACGATCTCGATGTAGCAGGTGCAGATCTCGGGGGCGCCGTCGCCGAGCGGCACGCCGTGCCACGGGTGAGCCGTGACCTGCGGCGGCCGCTCGCGCGCGCTCACGCCTAGAACGATCCCGAGACCGTCTCCATGATGAGACGGCAGACCACGTACGGATCCATGTTCGCGCACGGGCGGCGGTCCTCGATGTAGCCCTTCTTGTCCTGCGCGACCTGCCACGGGATGCGCACGGAGGCGCCGCGGTCCGACACGCCGTACTTGAACTGCTTGTACGAGCACGTCTCGTGCTTGCCGGTGAGGCGCTCCTCGATGCCGTGGCCGTAGTTCGCGATGTGCAGGTCGTGGCGCTTGCCGAGCGCCTCGGCGGCCTTGATGCAGGCGTCGTAGGACTCGCGCATCGCCTTCGTCGAGAAGTTGGTGTGCGCGCCGGCGCCGTTCCAGTCGCCCTTGACCGGCTTCGGGTTGAGCGTGGCCGAGGCGCCGTGGTCCTCGGCGATCCGGTAGAGCAGCCAGCGCGCGAGCCACATGTGGTCGGCGACCTCGAGCGGACCCGCCGCGCCGATCTGGAACTCCCACTGCGCGGGCATGACCTCGGCGTTGATGCCGGCGAGCTTGAGGCCGGCGCGGAGGCAGGCGTCCATGTGCTCCTCGACGATCGGACGGCCGAAGACCTCGTCGGAGCCGACGCCGCAGTAATAGCCGAACTGCGGCGCGGGGAAGCCGTTGTCCGGCCAGCCGAGCGGCTTGATCCCGTCGAAGAACGTGTACTCCTGCTCGATGCCGAACCAGAACTCCTGCGCGTCGAGCTTCTTCGCCACCTCGACGAGCGCCGCGCGCGTGTTCGACGGGTGCGGCTTCATGTCGATCGTGCGCACCTCGTTCATCACGAGGACGTCGTCGCCGCCGCGCACCGGATCGGGGACCGTGCAGACCGGCTGCAGCACGCAGTCCGAGGCGTGTCCGACCGCCTGGTTGGTGCTCGAGCCGTCGAAGCCCCAGATCGGCGGCTTGTCGCCCTTCTTCATGATCTTGGTCTTCGAGCGCAGCTTGGCGGTCGGCTCGGCGCCGTCGATCCAGATGTACTCGGCCTTGTAGAAGCTCACGCGCCCCTCCTCGTGGAAGTGTTACGCGGTGAGCTTCCCAGAATGCGCCCGGTGTTTCAACCGGCGACGGGCTCAGGGAACGGTCGAGACCAGCTCGCCGCGGAGGGTCGTCTTGAGCGTGTTCCGCAGCCAGAGGCGTTCGCTCGTGTCGACCTTCCGCGTGCGCATCCAGTCGTTGCCTCGCAGCCCGAGGTGCCCGTCGGCGTGGATGGTGAGGTCGAGCAGCCGGCGCGCGTCGACGATCAGCGGCCGCGTGAGGAAGGCGTTGCGCCCTATGAACGGCGCCGGACGGCGGTCGAGCTCGCCCACGGCGGCGCGGTAGCGGTCGTCGCCCGAGAACTCGACGGTGACCACCAGGCCGACGGTGGTCTTCATGCGCACGAGGTCGCCGGGGAGGCGCTCGAGGTCGAGGTGGATGCGATCGTCGGTGCGCTGCCCGCGGACCTGGAGGCGGGAGCCCTTGTGCCAGGTGGTCAGCGAGCCGACGAACGACGCCTTCATGATCGGGCCCTCGGCGAGGCCGTCGCCGGACGCCGCGCCGGCGCGGACCCACCTGGCGAGCTGGCCGGGCGTCCAGGCCTGCCCGATCGCGGCCTGCTCACGGGCCTCGACCGGGGTGACGAGCGCGGTTGCAACCAAGATGGAGCAGGCGCGGAGGTAGTGCATGCCTCGGAGTAGAGCAACGAGCGTGCCGCGCGGGGACGCGCTAAATGCGCGTGTCGTCGTCGCTCGGGCCGTCGAGATGGGGTCGTTCGACCTCGGCGGCGACGGCGCCGCGATGGCTCAGGCGCGCGGGCCGTCGCTGCCGGCGACCAGATCGCGCAGGATCGCGAACATGGAGGTGGCGCGCGGCTCGGGCTTCTCGACGGGCGCGGGCGCGTCGCGCTCGGCGAAGAGCACCTCGAGCAGGCGGTCGAGGCGCGGGTCGGTGGCGCTGCGGCCATCGATCGACACCGGCGCGTCGAGGAAGTGCTCGCGCTCGACGGCGGCGACGATCTCCGGATGGTCGGCGTAGCGCGCGAGCGCGTCCGGGTAGAAGAGGTGTACGAACATCTGCCGCATCGTGCGCTCGACGTCGGCCTCGAGGCCCTCCTCGACGGGCAGCGAGCTGTCGAGCACCTCGCCGCCGCGCGCGGCGATGGTCGCGCGCAGCCACGGCAGGTCGAGGGCGGGCCCGGGCCCTTGCGCCCGCGAGCCGGCGGCCTGCAGGAAGGCCTCGAGGTGGTGGGTGGTGACGACGGTGCGGCGCTGGAGCTCGCCCATCACCTCGCGCGCGACCGCGCGGACGTCGTCGCCCGGCGACAGGTGGACGGGACGACCGCAGGCGAGGTGCACGTGCCCGAGCTTGACCTGCCCGCGGAGCGCGCGGCCGATCCAGCCGAGCAGCGGCAAGAGGCGCATCTCCGGCTTGTCGCCGGTGCGCAGCTCGCTCATCAGCGCGCCCTCCTCGGGGACGCGGTCGTACGAGATCGCGACGGGGAGGATGACGAAGCGCTGCGAAGTCGAGGCCAGCGAGCGGAGCAGCCCCGTCTTGGGCTGGAGGAAGCGCCGATCGCGGCTGCGCTTGCCCTCGATGAAGAACATGAGCGTCTCGCCGCGCTCGACGAGCCCGCGCATGCGCTCGTTGAGCGTCCGGTTGGCGCGGCCGACGCCGCGCTGGATGTAGAACGCGCCGGCGCGCTCGAAGACGCGGCCGAGGATCGGGATCTTCGAGAACTCGTCGGCGGCGGCGATCTTCGGGGGCCGCACGCCCAGCTCCGGCCGCGCGAAGAAGAGCAGCGGGGCGAGCAGGAAGTCCATGTAGCTGCGGTGCGTCGGGACGACGACGACGAGCGCGTCCTTCGGCACCTCGGCGAGCGCGGCCTCGAACGACGGGTGATCGAACGTCACGTCCTCGACGCAGTGACGCAGGCCCTTCTTGACGAGGTAGGCGAGCGCGCGGACGCTCGCGTTGCCGTGGGGCTGGCCCCAGGCGAGCTTGAGATCGGCGCGGCGCTGCTCCCGCCGTCCGCCGAGCCGGGCGCGGCGCGGATCGCGGCCGAGCAGGTGCCGCCCGATGCCGGCGCAGGCGATCTCGACGTAGGCCTCGCGGTCGAACTCCGCCGGCAGCGGCAGCGACGAGCGGAAGTCGAAGGTCTTGTGCGTGAAGTACGGGAACGCCTCGTGGAGCGCCTGGATCGAATGGCCGAGGCGCATCGCCGCGCGGGCGGCCTTCTTGCGCCCGGTCGCCGCGGCGAGGTAGCGCGCGGCCGCGAGCGGGGCGCGGTGGTGGACGAAGTCGTGCGCGGTGAAGCGCCAGCCGCGCGGGCCCCGCCAGTGCAGGACGGCGCGCCGCTCCTCCGGGTGCCGCGCGAAGTAGTCGAGGATGATGCCGCAGCTCGAGTCGATGCCGTTCGAGTGGCGGCGGCCCGCGACGGCGTGCTTGATCGCGCCGCGCGGATCGTCGCGCAGGAACGCGCAGGTGATGAGGCGCTGCGCGACCGCGTCGCAGGGGACGATGTCGAGCGCGGCGCGCGGGTCGACGTTGACTGCGCGCAGGTGGCCGAGCCCGATGAGGGCGACGAAGCCGGCGAACGCGGCGCGGCTGTCGATCCAGCCGGGGAACGGCAGGGCGTGGCAGGCCGAGACGATGCTCGGGCGCACGATCGTGAGCGGGACGTCGCCCATCTCCTCGAGGAGGAGGTGCTCGGCGACGCACTTCGAGAGCGTGTAGCTGTTGGGGTGGCCAGTCTCGGCGAACAGGCGGCGATCGAGGTCGGGACCGCCGCCGACACGCATCTCCTCGTAGAGGGCGCGCGCGGCGCGGGGCAGCGGCGCGAGCACCTCGTGCACCGCCACGCCGTCGCCAGGGTGCGGCGTGACGTACGCGGTCGAGACGGAGACCATGCGCTCGAGGCGCGTGCAGCGCTTCGCGAACGCGAGCATGTGGAGCGCGGACGTGACGTTGGCCGCGGCCGCTTCGGCGACGGGCAGGTCGAACTCGACCGACGCGGCGCAGTGGATGATGTGGGTGATCTGCCCGGCCAGCGTGGTGCGGCGGGGCAGCGCGTGGGCGTCGCCGAGGTCGGCCTCGACGACGCGACAGAGCGCCTCCCAGCCCGACGGGATCTGGCTGAAGCAGGGCGACGCGGCGAGGCGCACGAAGCGGGCGCGAGCGTCCTCGCGCTTGTCCTTGCGGATGACGAGGTGGATCTCGGAGAGGTCGAGCTCGTCGCGGCGACGGAGCAGCTCGGCGAGGACGACCTTGCCGACGAAGCCGGTGGCGCCGGTGAGGAGGACCTTCTTGCCGGACCGATCGCCGTCGTCGATGGAGGCGAGGGTCGGCAGGGCGTGCGCGCGGGATGAGGTCACTGAGCGGCCTCCGGGTGGGCTGAGCGGGCGGCGTTGGGCGAGTCGGTGGGCTTCGGGGCGTGCTGGTTGTCGCAGCCGAAGACGTTCTGCGGATCGAAGGCGCGCTTGGCGTCGCGGCTCCAGGCGAGCGCCGCGGGCGAGAGGATCTCGCCGAGGTAGCGCTGCCGCAGCTTGCCGATCCCGTGGTGGTGCGAGAGCGAGCCGCCTTGCTTGAGGATCTCCTCGCGCGCGGCGCGCTCGATCTCGGCGTAGACCTCGCTCGGGTGCTCGACGCCCTCGTGCGACATGCCGAAGTAGAAGTAGACGGCGGCGCCGGTCTCGTAGATCTGCGTGACGCGGCAGGTGATGAACGGCTTGCCCGGGAGCTTGCGGGCGGCGTGCTCCTTGCGGCAGCGCTCCTTCACGTTCTCGCAGAGCGAGCGGACCTGGCTCCACGGCACCGAGGTCTCGAACGACTCGGCGAGGATGAAGTGATCCATGACGAAGTCGCGGATGTACGCGATGCCGTAGGTGAGCTGGTACCCGCGCAGGCCGTTCTCCGCGCCGGCCTTCATGCCGCCGTGGCGCGAGGCGATGCGGTAGACGGCCGCCTCCTGGCGGGAGACCTCGTCGCGCGAGCCCTCGAAGACGAGGGTGCAGGCGACCATCCGGTTCGGATCGAAGCCCTTCACCTTCGTGACGAAGAGCTTCTCGAGCGCGCTCTTCTTGGCGCGCCAGCCCTGGCTCTTGGGCTTGAGCGCCATGCCGAACTGGAACTGCAGGTTGTCGACGAGCCGGACGCTGGCGGGCCAGTCGCCGTGCTGCGTGAGCTCGTACATGAAGGAGACGCCGGCGTCGAAGTCGGGGAAGAGGATCGAGCCGTAGCGCTGCACCTCGGGGAGCGGGAAGAGCTTCACGACCGCGCTCGTGATGATGCCGAGGCGACCCTCCGAGCCGAACATCCACAGCCGCGGATCGACGCCGGTCGACTCGCGCGGCGCGGTGCCGCGGTGCTCGAGCAGGCCGCCCGCGGTGACCGCGGTGAGGTCGAGGACGAGGTCCTCGATGTTGCCGTACTTGTTCTTCTTCATGCCCGAGGCGTGGGTGGCGATCCAGCCGCCCAGCGTCGAGAACTCGATGCTGTCGGGCTCGTGGCCCATGGTAAAGCCGTGCTTCGCGAGCTGCGCCGAGAGGTGTCGCCCGACCACGCCCGCCTCGATGCAGGCCATGCGGTTCACCGGGTCGATCCAGAGGACCTTGTTCATGCGCCGCATGTCGACCGAGACGATCATGCGCGCCTCGTTCTCCGGGCAGCGGAGCGCCTCGGAGACGTTGGTGCCGCCGCCGTAGGGGATGAGGCAGACGTCGTGCTGGAGCGCCGCGACGACGAGGCCGTGCACCTGCGTCTCGCTCTCGGGGTAGACGACGAGGTCGGGGATGCGACCGAGCTGGCCGTACTTGACCGCGTACATCTCCTCTTGCGTGTGGCCGTGGCCGTGGCGGAGGCGGGTGACGCCGTCGTCGGTGAGCTGGCCGGCGGAGAGGAGCGCGCGGGCGGCGCCGAGGAAGGCGTCGTTCTTCTTCGGCGTCGGGATCGCGGCCGGCGGGAAGTCGAAGGTGTGGCGGCGGCTCGGCTGGACGTCGATGTCCATGACGTCGCGGACCCACGGCACGAGGCTCGGCAGGTCCTGACCGGAGACGAGGTAGCGGCTGCCGCTCAGGCGGACCACGCCGCGATCGTCGATGACGAAGCGGGTGTCGGCGAACCCCCAGTTCGCGTCGCTCTCCTCTTCGCCCGCGGGCGCCGGGAGGGGCGGCGGGACGAAGCGCGGCGAGCGCTCCCAGCGGGATCCGTTCGAATCGGACATCGTCGCTCCTTGCCCGCGCTCTTCACGCGAGGAGAGCGGCCTACCATAGTCTGGTCGGCGAAGTAAACGAATTTGCGAAGGAATCGAGGCGATCGGGGTCGACTGGCTCAATGGTCGTACCAGTGTCCGAGCATACCAAAAACATCCCGCAGACTTACATGTGCTTACACGGGTCGCGGCTTACCTCGCCAGCGATGATCGTTCGGAAGGGGGGGACGCCGGAGGCGTATGTTGTTCGCCACTCGTCGTTTAAAAGGGAGCCCTTCCATGCGCGCATGCGTCGCCCTTCTATACTTCGGCCTCCTGGCTGGCTGCGCTCCCAAGATGGACCGCGATGAGCTCTTCGCGATGATCACCCGGCCCGAGCACGGCCTCATGGCCGGCGTCGCGCTCGGTGACACCTGGGAGAGCGTGAAGGCGAAACACGATCCGAAGCTCCGCGTCCGCGACGACGCCACCTCGAGCGGGCCGATCCGGCAGCTACGCTTCGACGTCGGCAAGCCGATGGAAGACGACCTCTACATCACCTACACCGTCGATGCTGCCGGCGTGATCACGGGGATGGCGCTCACCGTGAACGGCGCGAAGGACAACTCCATCGTCGTGCGCGCGCTCTACGACAATCTGCTCAAGCACTACGAGAAGAAGCTCGGTCCGCCGAAGGGCTGCGAGACGGGCGCGTGCCTCTTCGACGTCGACGGCAAGCCCGGCGGGTTCGCGCTCGGGTTCCACAAGTCGGACGGGTCCTCGAGCATGATCGACGCGCGCACGACTCGCTGACCGAGCCGGTGGGATCAGCACCCAGGCCGTCGGCTGGAAGCGAGAAGGTCCGACGACTCGTGGGCGGCTTTGCCACGATATGGGTCGCGTTCTCCGGCTCGTACATGGTGGCCGATCGCTTGATCGTCCGGCGGTGGGCACTTCCGGATCCATGGGCGACGCTGATCGAAGGCATCGCGCCGGCAGTCCTCGGGCTATGCGCGGCGTTGATGGTCGAGCGCAGGATGAGCAACACATCCGTCCGCGAGAGCCTGCGCAACCTCGGCTTCGGTCTCGCCCCGAGGTCGGCCATCGCCGTTGCGCTGCTGTCGGCGCTCCCCATCGTGGGGTTCTACGTGATCCGTTTCGGCTGGCAAGGTGTGCCCGTACGCACCGTCGACGGGCTGCCGCTTCAGGTCGGCAAGTTCGTGCTCGCGCAAGGGGTGTTCGAGCAGGTGCTCTTCCAGGGCGTCTTGTTCCGACGCCTGCGGGTCGGCCGATCATTCTTCTCGGCGGCCACGATCTCGGCGGCGGTCTTCTCGTTGTCGCATCTCGCCAACCTCGTGCACGGGCTGACGGTGGCGGTGCTGGTGCGAGTAGGCATCTCGCTCGTCTTCGCCGCGGTGCTGGCCTATCCGGCAGCCTACTTGTTCGAGCGCGGGCGAAACACCATCTGGGCCTTCGGCCTGCTGCACCTCGCGATCGATTCGGTCGACTGGTTCGTCGGGATCGCAGGCTCGACGGCGATGTACATCTACCTCGGCGCGGTCGCGATCTCCGCCGGATGCGTCTTCGGCTTCGGCGCGCTCCTGCTGCCGCGCCGGCCCACACCGGCGAGACAGTGATGTCACGGCGACGCCCGCATCGAGCGCGCTAACTCGAGCGCGGACGCCACCGAGCTGGCGCCCATCTTGCGGAGTCGCGCGTCGATGCGTGTCGTTTAGCTGTCACTGGCCCTTCTCCCTGCGCCTCGATCCGACGGTGCGTCGCGAGGCTCCGCCTGGCGCGCTCCTTCGAATCGAGCAGTACGTGCACTGCCAAGCGACCGCG
>FTFF01001416.1_pt1 | contig 10136 bp, 6 predicted proteins | sample 1640361 | NCBI WGS metagenome assembly FTFF01 (sample SAMEA3914816, study PRJEB12502) | metagenome | biome: forest; material: soil | place: USA | collected 2011-09-16 | depth 0.3 m | reverse complement strand
TGGCCGAGCTGTTCCCCCACTTCGCCGCGCTCGAGGCCGCGGGCTGGAAGGGGAAGGCCGGCACCGCGATCGCCCAGGACGCGCGCCTCGAGGCGTTCTACCGGCGCCTGATCGACGACTTCGCGCCGACGGGCGCGGTGTGCATGCCCTATCTCTGGCTCGGCGATCGGCTGATCGCGGCGCAGCTCTCCTTCGTCGACAACGAGACGCTCTACGTCGACAAGCTCACCTACGACGAGACGCAGAGCAAGCTCGCGCCCGGCAACCTGCTCCTCAAGCACGTCATCGCCGCGGGCACGTGGAAGCGGGTCAACCTGGTCGGCAGCCCCGACTGGTTCCAGCAGTGGAGCCCGACGAAGACCGACGTGATCCGCGTGACCGCGTTCAACGCCACCGCGCGCGGCGCGCTGCTCCTCGCCGAGGCGCGCGCGAAGGCGATCGCGAAGCCGCTGTACCAGCGCCTGCGCGCCGTGCGGACTGGCTAGCGCCGCGCCTCGGACCAGACGTTCATCGCGAGCGCGCGCGCCGGCTGCAGGTCGATGAGGAGCTCGCGGCCGGTCTCGACGTCGAGCTCGGAGAAGTGGCGCTTGAAGTCCGAGATCCCGGCGCGCGGATCGCCGGGGCCGCCGTCGGTGAGGCCGCCGAGGTCGAGCCAGCGCGCGCCGGCGCCGCGGGCCCAGCCGATGAGCTCCCACAGGAGCCAGTAGTTGAACGGCAGCGCGCGGAGCGCCGGGTCGCCCACCGAGCCGGCGACGCCGTATTCGGCCAGCTCGCCGTGCCGGAAGCCGATCACGAACGCGACGAGCGCGTCGGGGCGATCGCGCATGAAGAGTCCGAGCGCGTTCACCCGCTCCGGCATGGCCGCGCGCAGGGCGAAGGCGGCCGCGAAGTCGAAGCGCGTCTCGCCGCCGCGCGTGCGCGCCATCGACTCGTTCGTCGCCGCCACGCACGCCGGTGCCCACCCGGCGCCGTCGAGCGAGCGGATGATCACCGCGTCGCGCCCCTTGTGCTTGAGCTTGGCGCGCGTCTTCTTGGTCACGGCGACCAGCATCTCGTCGAGGGTGGGCGCGAGATCCACGAGCAGGGTGCGCGTCACGCCGACCGGCTCGATCAGACGGTACCCGGCGCGCCGCGCCAGCCCCTCGAGGTCGCGCAGCGCCTCGATCCGCCGCCGGTAGGGCTGCAGGCGGATCGAGACGATGTCGCCGGCCTCGCGCGCGAGCCGATCGAGCGCGCCGAGCGCGGCGTGCGCGGCCTCGACGCTCGCGGCGGTGCCCATCTTGTGGGCGATCGCGCGCGCGAGCATCGGCACGCGGCGGGGTCGCTCGATGCGCAGCGCGATCTGCACCGCGGCCTTGCCGTCGGGGTCGCGCAGCTGGAAGAGGCGGTGCTCGCGCGGCGAGCCGCGGATCCAGTCGTGGCGCTGGAAGAGCGGCAGCTCGACGCCCGGCGCGGGCCCCTCCAGGTCCGCGGTCGGCAGCTCGCGCGCCAGGAGCTCGGCCTCGAACGCCTCGCTCTCGCCGTCGAGCTGGCTCGTGAGCCGCGCCTCCCAGCCGTCGGTCGCGCAGCGCAGCTCGACGGGCACGCGCGCGCGCGCCACCCACCCGTCGATGAAGCGGCTGACGATCGCGCGCACCGCTACGCGACGCGGCTCGCCGCGCCGGTCGCGGTCATCGACGCCGGCGGCGCGATCTGCATGAGCCCGAGCAGCATCGGCGCCACGCGGGTGAGCGGGAGCTTGTCGGGCGCCACCTCGTGCCGGAGGTCGGGGCGCCGCACCCAGAGCATGCCGTCGGGGTGGTGCATGCCCGACTTGATCCCGTCGATGAGGTAGAAGAGGTCGTGGAAGCGGAGCGCGCTGGCGCCGCCCTCGATGAGCGCCTCCGCCGCGACCTTGCCGTGCAGGCGGCACCCGACGTTCAGCGAATCGCCGTCGGGGTTCACCGCCATCATCGCCTCCCCGGCGACGGTGAGCGCGCGCAGCCTCACCGCGGCGGCCTCGGCACGCGCGGCGTCGGGGAAGCGCAGGTGGAAGTTCTGCGTCATGACCGGCTGCACGTCGGCGTAGCCGTCCACACCGGCGGCGGCGAGGAACCGCGGGAAGTCACGCGGGCGGTAGCAGAGCTTGCCGCCGTCGTCCTCGTAGAGGAGGTACGGCTGCTGGCTGAGCGCGGTGCAGAAGACGATCGTCGTGTCGGGGCCCGCCAGCTCGATGAAGCGGCCGAGGAGCGCGTCCATGCGGCGGTAGCCGAAGAGGATCGCGTCCTTGTGCTCGGCCTGATCCTCGGAGGTGGGCTTGAGCTTGAAGCGGTCGGGCTCGAGGTTGCGCCAGAAGTAGTGCTGGTAGTGCGCCGTCGAGTTCGCGAAGAAGGTGGACAGCGTCGGGGCGAGCTTGCGGTGGTAGTGGCGGAAGACGTCGAACTGGAGGAGGTCGAGCGCGGCGGCGCGCTTCCACCGCGCGCGCGGGTTCTGCCGCTCCTCGCCGAGCTGCAGCCCGAGGCCGATGAGCGTCTCCGGCGACAGGCCGTGCCGCGCCATGAAGAGCCCGAAGCGCGCGTAGTCGAGTCTGGAGAGCGGGATCTCGTCCTTCGTGTACTCGAGCACGTTGCGCTGCACGAAGCGGAAGTAGGCGTTGAGGACCGGGTGCGACGGCGCGACCTCGGTGGTCCACGGATCGGGCAGCACCATCCCGCGCAGGCCCGCGCGGTACGCCGCGTTCATCGAGCCGCACACCCAGCTCGTGCCGCCCTGCTCGGATACGACGTCCCACAGCTGCGGCGCGGCGAGCTTGTGGCCGTCGTTGAGGTGGAAGACCCCGTGCTCGCGGTAGGGGAGGCCGGTGTGGACCGTCACCCACTGGATCCACGGCTCGAGGAACGGCGGCTTCTCGCCCGCGTCGGTGACGAAGACCTGCGACTCGCGGCGCATGCGCGCGAAGTGCGGCAGCTCCCCGGCCGAGATGAACCGCTCCATGAGCGGGGGCGACAGCTCGTTGAGCTCGATGAGCACCACCTGAGGGCTTGGCATGTCTCGCTCCCCCGCTACCAGCAGATGCCTTCGTAGTGGGTGCCGTCGCTCGTGCGGGCGCCGAACGCGCGCACGAGGTCGATGACGATCTGCCCGTCACGCGTCATGCCGCCGACGTCTCGGAACTCCTTCGAGCCGTTGCCGATCACGACCACGTCCGCCTGCTCGAGCACCGCGCTCACCGACGCCCGCATGAGCGACCAGATGTGCGGGATCTCGCGCTCGATGTACTCCTTGTTGGCACCGATGATGTTGGCGCTCGTGACGTCGCGGTCGTAGATGCTCACCTGGCAGCCCTTGCCGATGAGCGTCTCGATGAGCGTGACCACCGGCGACTCGCGCAGGTCGTCGGTGCCCGCCTTGAAGCTCATGCCGAGGATGCCGACCTTCTTGCAGCGCGTCGCGAAGATCATGTCGGCGGCGCGCTGGATCTGGAGGCGGTTCGACTCGAGCACCGCCGACAGGAGCGGCGTCGCCACGTCGACCTGCTTGCCCTTGTAGATCATCGCGCGGAGGTCCTTCGGCAGGCAGGAGCCGCCGAACGCGAAGCCGGGCCGCAGGTACGCCGGCGACACGTTGAGCTTGCGGTCCTCGCAGAAGATCCGCATCACCTCGTGGCTGTCGATCTGCATCGCCTTGCACAGGTTGCCGATCTCGTTCGCGAAGCTGACCTTGAGCCCGTGGTAGCAGTTGCAGGCGTACTTCACCGTCTCGGCGACCTTCACCGCGACGACGTGGATCGGCGCCTCGATGCCGGCGTAGAGGCTCTTCAGCGCCTCGCCCGTCTCCGGGTCGTCGGCGCCGATGAGCGTGAACGGCGGCTCGTGGAAGTCCTTGATGGAGGAGCCCTCGCGCAGGAACTCGGGGTTCGACGCGACCCCGAAGTCGACGCCCGCCTTCTTGCCGGACGTGCGCTCGAGCGCCGGGATCACGATCCCGTGGATGGTGCCCGGCATCACCGTCGAACGGATGACGACGGTGTGGCGCGCGGCCTTGGTCTTCAGCGCGCGGCCGATCTCCTCGCACACGCGCTCGATGTAGGTGAGGTCGATGCTGCCGTTCGAGCGGCTCGGCGTGCCGACCGCGATGAGCGAGAGCGACGTGCCGGCGATCGCCTCCTCCACGCTGGTCGTCGCGCGCAGCCGCCCCGCCTCGACCATCGCCGCCACCAGCTCCTGGATGCCGGCCTCGACGATCGTGGCCTTGCCGGCGTTCACCATCGCGACCTTGGCGGGGGAGACGTCGACGCCGATGACGCGGAACTTCTCCTCGGCGAAGCAAGCGGCCGAGACGCAGCCGACGTACCCGAGGCCGAAGACGCTGACTCCGTTGATCGTGCTCATGCGTGGCTCTCTCTCGCCGAGGTAGACGTTCCCGCGCGGTGATGGATCGCCGCCTGACAGAGCGTGGCGAAGCGGGCGGCGGCCGCGTCCCAGCCGAACTCGCGGCGCACACGCCCCGCGCCGCGCTCGGCCAGCGCGGCGGCGTCGGCGGGCGCGTCGAGCAGCCGCACGACCGCGTCCGCGAAGGCGTCCGCGCCGTCGGCGAGGAGGAGATCGCGCGCGTGCTCGAGCGGCAGGCCTTCGGCGCCGATCGTCGTCGAGACCACCGGCAGCCCCATCGACATCGCCTCGTAGATCTTGAGCCGCGTGCCGCCGCCGATGCGGAGCGGGACGACGAAGATCGCGCCGCGGCCGAGGTGGGGGCGCACGTCGGGGACGGTCCCCGTGACCTCGATGCCCGGCGTCCGCGCGGCCCGGTCCCTCAGCTCCTGCGTCGGGTTGCGACCGACGATCGCGAGCGTCACGTCGCCGCGGCGCGCGCGGACCTTGGGCCAGATCTCGTCGAGGAAGAACTTCACGCCGTCCTCGTTGGGCAGCCAGTCCATCGCGCCCATGAAGACGAGGCGCCCCGGCACGGGGGCGCGAGGCTCCGCCGCACGGAAGAACTCGGTGTCGACGCCGGTCGGCACGTCGTCGACGCGGGCCGCGCCGTAGCGATCGCGCATGGCGTCGCGATCCGCGGCCGAGACCGCGACCACCTGATCGACGCGGCGGCACGTGTCGCGCTCGAACGCCTGGAGGCGCCGCGCCTGGAGGCCATAGTACAGCCGCGCCGGCGGGGCCCCGGCGTTCTCGGCGAGCCGCTCCCAGATCACCGCCTCGACGTTGTGCTGGAAGAGCACCGTCGGCAAGGCGACGTCGTCCGGCAGGTTCACCGCCGGGAACAGGAAGTCGCAGACGACCACGTCGGCGTCGCGCGTGGTGAGGCGGCCGAGGTACGCCCGCATCGCGGCGGAGCGGAAGCGCCACGCCGAGAAGGGCTGGCGCGAGGCGAGGTTCTCGGCGACGCGCACGAGGAACCCGAGCGAGCGCCGCTCCGGCGCGGCGTAGGGGAAGCGCACCAGCGTCTGCGCGTACTCGGCCGACTTCTCCGCGGCGTCCGGATCGGCGCGGCCGTCGTCGAGACAGGCGTAGGTGACGTGGTGCCGCGTGCGCAGCGCCCTCAGCATCGCGTACGTGCGGATGCGCCCGCCGCGATCGACGGGGTGCAGGAGCTCCGTCTTGAGCCAGACGATGCGCACGGCAGATCAGAATAGGGGATCTCTGACGGGGTTTCTACCCGCCCGGGCGCGTCGCTGATGCCAGGGGGCCTACTGCAACCTCCCGTCCGCCGTCTTCTCACGGTGATGTGCGCCTCTCTGCTTGGTACGGCGATTGCTGCATCTTGCGCCATGCGACTTCGCACCCTCGGGCTCGTGTGCGCGCTGGGCACGGGCTCCATCGCGCACGCGGTCAACCTCCCGGCGTCGCTGCAGGCCCGCGCCGACGGGCTGCGCGCCAAGATCGACGCGCGCCGGGCGCAGCAAGCCGCCGCGCCCGGCACGGCCACGCACGTGCAATTCGGCATCGACGCGCAGTACATCGTCGGTGGCGGGATCAGCGCTGGCCTGGCGAGCGAGCACGCCGCCGGCCGCAACCGGCTGAGCCTCGTGGTCACCCCGCGCTTCCGGTTTGGCCTCGGCGTCGGTGGGGGCAGCTTCGCGGAGGCGACGCGCTACACGCGGCAGACGTGGGCACGACCGATGCCCACGTTCGAGACCCGGTTCACCCGCGGCGCGGCGCTCGTCGTCGGCGCCGGCGCGAGCGACAAGGAGCTGCGTCACGAAGACCTTCTGTCACGATCGTTCAAGCTCGTGCACGGCTACGGGATCGACCTGGTGTCCGTCGAACAGCGCGCCAACATCAGGATCCCGCTCCTGAGCGTGCGCGACCGCGGCTCGCGGCTGCTCGATCGCGCCGCGCGCGCGCTCGACGAGGCCGACCACGCGTCCCTGCTCGGGGACGCCGCCAAGGTCCATGAGCGCATCGGTCAGGCAGAGGCGATGAGCGAGCGTTACGACCGCCTGGTCCGCCCGTAGGCGCGCCCCCGCCTTGACTTCGGTGCGCGGCGGCGGGCAGATTCGCCGCTCCGCATGGCCGACGCGCGCACGGTGGTCCTCCTGCCGACCTACAACGAGGCGGGCAACCTCGAGGCGATGCTGCGCGCGATCCACGCCCAGCTCGCCGACGCGCACGTCCTCGTCATCGACGACAACTCCCCCGACGGGACCGGCCTCATCGCCGATCGCGCGGCGGCGGCCGACCCGCGGGTGAAGGTCGCGCACCGCCCGGGCAAGCAGGGCCTCGGCGTGGCCTACCGCTGGGGCTACCGCTGGGCGCTCGACGAGGGCTACGCCTTCATCCTGCAGATGGACTGCGACTTCAGCCACGATCCAGCCGACCTGCCGCGGCTCCGCGCGCTCCTCGACGAGCACCCCGCGGTGATCGGCTCGCGGCGCGTGCCGGGGGGCGGGGCCGATGGGTGGCCCTGGTACCGCAACGTGATCTCGTCGGCCGGCAGCATCTACGCGCGGGCGATCCTCGCCTCGCGGGTGCACGACCTCACCACCGGCTACAAGGGGTTCCGGCGGGAGACGCTCGAGCAGCTCGACCTCGGCGAGATGCGCTCCGACGGCTTCGGATTCCAGATCGAGGTCACCGCGTCGCTGCTCGCCCTCGGCGTCACGGTCCACGAGATGCCGATCCGCTTCAGCGATCGCAAGGTCGGGCAGTCGAAGATGTCGACCAAGATCTTCGTCGAGGCGATGCTCAAGGTCTGGCAGATCCGCGCGCGCGCGCGCTCGCTCGCCCGTCACTCGCACCAGTGATGGGGGTAGCCCACCCAGGCGTTCGGCTGGCACGGCGCGCACGAGAAGCAGTGTCCGTTGCAGTCGCAGCGCACCGGGTTCGGGCGACCCCAGCAGTACGTGCCCTCGGACCTCGTACCCGTCGGGCAGCGGTACCCCCCGGCGGAGCAGCCGTTCACGTAGCTCACGCCGTTCCAGTAGCCGCGGTACGGGTTGTACGCCCCGCACGCGGGCGCCGCGGTGAGATCACGCGCGTAGACCTCGAGGCCGAACATCGAGCCCGCGCGGCTGTCCCAGCCGCAGGCCGCCACCTCCTCGGTGGGTGAGAGCGGCGGGTTGCTGCCGCAGTCGCGGTCGTAGCAGTCGACGGGACAATCGGCGGCGGTCTCGCCGCCCGTGCATGCGCCGTCGCCGCACGCGGTCGTGGCGGGACAGTCGTGGGCGCAGCTCGCGGTGGTCTCCGCGCCGGTGCAGAAGCCGTCGCCGCAGACCGAGCAGTCCTCCGGGCAGTGCGCGCGGTCCTCGCGCCCTTCGCAGACGCCGTCGCCGCAGACGTAGGCGCGGAAGCGGTACTGCGGACCCACGCCGCAGCCGGGGCAACCGTCGAGCGTCGGATCGGTCGCGGCGCCGAGGACGACGTACTGCGCGCCGGCGGCGACGAGCGTCGCGCCCGGCAGCGCGATCGAGAGCGCGGTCTGATCGATCGGCCCGCGCACCGCCGCGCCCGACATCGTGAGCGCGGGCGCGGTCCACAACATCGCCCGCGGCGACGCGCCGGAGAGGCCGGGGTAGATCGCGAGCTCGCCGCCCTTCAGCACCTCGGGATCGACGCCGACGAGGTCGAGGACGTGCGCGCGCACCTGGCCGGGCGCGAGGGTCGCGGGCAGACCGGCGAACGTCGGCATCGGACGCAGCACCTCGTCGAACGAGACGTGCGTGGTGCTCGGCGGGATCGGCGCGACGCGCCACGAGGCGAGCTCGCTCGGCGCGCCGTCGAGCCCGAACGCGGCCGGCTCCTGCATCGCGTACATCTCCGCGGCGAACGCGGCGAGGAGCTGGCGCGCGCGCGGGGCGCGAGCGCCGAGCGCGGTCGCGAAGAACCACTTCGCGGCGACGCCGTCGATGAACGGGAAGCTCTCGACCACGCGGTGCGGGCCGAAGAGCTCCCACGCCGGGTCGTAGCCCTGGCTCGCGGCGAGGTACTTGAAGAACGGGACGAAGCGGTACTCGTCGTGCTCCTGCGCGCCCGCCTCCTGGAACTGATCGAACATGAGCGTCCCGTCGACGACGTGGCGCACCCCGCCGAACAGGAACGGCGCGGCGTCCGGCGGCGGCGCGAGCGCGTAGGTGGGGTACCGCTCGGCCGCCGACTGCTCCGCGGTCGACTCGAGCAGCCAGGCGTTCGGGTGCTTCCACGTCGTGCCGCGCCCCGCGGCGCCGTTGATCACGGGCCGCACGAGGTTGCCCCGCGAGCACGTCACCGCCGCGGTCCCGCCGATGCCCATCTGCACGACGTGGAAGAGCTCGTGCGCGGCGGTGCTCGCGTTGACCTGCGGCACGAGCCGGCTGTCGAGCGTCATCGCGTTGACCCAGTTGCGCCAGAAGCCGAAGGGCTGCGTGGACGCGAGCGTGGGCGAGTCGACGCGTTCGCGGGGCACGCACCTGCCGAGCACGTCGGTGTTCATGCAGCGCAAGGTCACGCGGAGGCGCCGGACCGGCAGGGCGTAGCCGCGCCCGAGGTAGCGCGCGTAGCTCTCCTCGAGGGCGCAGGCGAGGTCGCGCACCGCAGCGGGGCCGCTCGCCTCGGCGAAGGTCGGGTCCGTGCAGGCGGGCGACCGGCCGCCGCGGAGGTAGGCCGCGTCGGCGACGATCCGATCGCCGTCGGACCAGCCGCCGACCGCCGCGAGCGGCGCGGGATCGTCGGCGGCCGGGAAGTAGCAGATCTCGAAGTGGCCGGCCTGCGTGACGAGCGCGCGCGGGCAGGCGGGGTCGACGATCGCGACGGGGCGGCGCGTGCTGAACTGCCGCGTGTCCTCGACGACCGTCTTGGCGTCGGTGTCGACCTCCGAGATCATCGGCTCCCAGTGCTGCGCCTGCGCCTCGAGCGGCGCGTCGAGCAGCGGCGGCGCGGCGAGGACCGCGACGTGGACCGCGTCCGCCTCGTCGACGCCGGCCGGGAGCTGCAGTGCCGTCGCGTCGTACGGGACGATGACGCGCACCTCGTCGTCGAAGATCCGGCCCTCGGGCTGCAACCGGAACGACGGCCCGAGCGGCCGGAGTCCCGCGCGCGCGTCGATCGGTGCGTCGATCGGCGCCTCGATGGAGGGGCGACAGGCGACGACCTCGTCGCAGGTGATCGCCGACTCCCACGAGGGGATCTCGATCTTCACGCCCGCGAGCGCGCCGCCGAACGCGACGGTGCAACCGTCCGCGTCGATGGAGGCGCCGGGCGTCACCGTCTTCGCCACCGGCGCGCACGCCGCGACGGCGAGATCGCGACGGACGACGGTGCTGCCGACGCCGTCGGAGACGCGCACCGCGATCGCGTGGTGTCCCTCGTCCGGATCGCCGACCGTCCAGGAGAACGTGCCGTCGGTGGTGAAGGTGAGGCCCGCCGGGGCCTCCTCGAGCGTGTACACGAACGCGGCGGCGCAGCTGCTCGACGCGACGACCGCGCCCGAGAGCGTCTCGCCCGCGAAGCCGTAGAAGACGCCGGCCAGCGTCGCCGCGACGTCGGACGACCCCACGCAGTCGGGCGCCGTCACCGACGCGCCGTCGGGCACCGTCCCGAGATCGGCGGCGCTCGCGCCGTCGACGTCGCTCGCGCTGGCGCAGGCGTCGGGCGGCGCCGCGCCGTCGACCTCCGGCGGCGCCGCGCCATCGCTGGCGCGCGCCAGATCACCGACCGGCGCCCGATCGA
>FTFF01000787.1_pt1 | contig 10175 bp, 8 predicted proteins | sample 1640361 | NCBI WGS metagenome assembly FTFF01 (sample SAMEA3914816, study PRJEB12502) | metagenome | biome: forest; material: soil | place: USA | collected 2011-09-16 | depth 0.3 m | reverse complement strand
GTGTTGCAGAGCGCGTCGGCGGCGGCGAGGCCGCTCGAGGGCGGCGGGGCGGTCCCCTCGGTCACGAAGGCGCGGCGGAAGGACGCGGGCGGGACCGCCGCGACCGTCGCGTTGAACGTGGTCTCGAAGCAGTACAGGTGCGCCGCCTGCGCGCAGTCGTGGTTGCCGGCCGCCACCCAGACGTCGGTGCCGCCGGCCGCGACGCCGAAGGCGTGCATGCCCGCCGCCGTCCAGTTGGTGCAGGTCTGCGCGCTCGCGCCGGTCTTGTCGGCACCGGTCGCGACGGTCGTCGTGCCGGTCGTGCCCGCGGGATCGTCGGCGAGCGCGGTGCCCGTCTCGTCGAGGCGCAGCGGGTAGAGGATCTTCCCCGCCGTGAGCGCCGCCTGCGACGCACAGAAGGCGCTGCCGTCGGTGCGCAGCCAGCCGTTCGCCGTGCCGAGCCGCGCGATCGCGGTCACCGTCGAGGTGGCGAGGAACGCCTTCCAGGTGCCGGGCAGCCCGCCCTGCACCGCGCGGCCCGCGCAGATCGCGTCGGCGGCGGCGAGCGGATCCGCGCCGGCCGCGCCGAGGTCCTTCGGGATGATCGTCGTCGAGGTGACGAACGCGAAGTTCTGCGCCGGCCGCGCCACGAACGCCGCGTCGAGGGTCTTGTCGCCGTCCATGGTGAGCGCGCACACGCCGAGCTTGGCGGCGCCCGCGCAGGTCGCGCCGCTCCAGGTGCCAAAGCGGCTCATCGCGTCGGGCGTGGCGGTGAGCGTCACCACCTGGCCGCGCGTGTACCCCTCGGTGCAGTCGGCGCCGCAGGCCACCCCGGATCCGGCCACCGCGCCGGCAGCGCCGCTCCGGGTCACGGTGAGCGTGACGAAGTCCCCCGCCTCACCGGCCGCGGTCGCGGTCGCGGTGCCGCCCGGCGAGCCGGTCACCGCGATGACGAGCCCGGCGGGACCGGCCTTGGTGGGCGTGAAGCGGACCGCGATCGTGCACTTCGCGCCGCCCGCGAGCGCCTGCCCGTCGCACTGATCGGCGACCGTGTACTGATCGGCCGCGCCGCTGCGGGCGACGGTGATCTTCCCCGTGGCCTCCGCGCCGGTGTTGGTCACCGTGAACGACTGCGCCGACGACATCGCGCCCGTCTTCACCTTGCCGAAGTCGAGCGTGCCCGGTGCGATCGCGATCGCGCCCGTCTGCGTCCCCCCGTCCTTGCTCAGCGTGAGCGTGCGGGTGGTGGTGCCGCCCGACGACAAGACCACGAGGTCGCGGCCCGTGGCGATCGCGTGGGCGTCCGCGGCGCGCGCGGTCACCTCGAACGTGAGCTCACCGCCCACCACCCCGGGTCGGTAGATGACGCGCTCCTCGCCGTTCGCGAACGGACGGTCGAGCTGGTACGTCGCGGTGGCGGTCTCGGCACCGGTCACCACGAACGCGAGCGTCTTGGCGACCGCCAGCTCCTCCTTGGTCACCGTCCCGTCGGAGGTGATGATGAGGTCCACCGCGTAGCCGTTCTCGTAGGGCTTGTTGCACGCGGCGGCGCAGGCCAGGAAGACGGGGAGGAGCGCGCGCATGCTAGTTGCCTGCGCGGCTGACCTTGATCGTGCGCGCGACGGTCTTGCCCAGCTCGAGCGCCACCGCGTCGCGCCCCGCGGCGAGGACGGACGCGTCCGCCGCGCGCGCGGTCACCTCGATGCTGACGTTGCCGCCCTCCGTGGCCGGGCGGTAGACGACGCGCTCCTGCCCGTTCGCGAAAGGGCGGTCGAGCTGGTAGGTGGCGTTCGCGGTCTCGGCGCCCGTCACCACGAACGCGAGCGTCTTCACCGTGTGCAGCTCCTCGTCGGTGACGGTGCCGTCGGAGACGACGACGAGGTCGACCGCGTAGCCGTTCTCGAACGGCTTGTCGCAGGCCGCGAGGCACACGACGCCGAGGCAGAGGACGCGCGCGGCCCCCGTCAAAAACGCACGCCGATCACGGTCGCCGTGGTCTTCGTGCCCGGCCCGAAGTCGGTCAAGGTCTCGTTGAAGGGCGGCGGTCCGCGCAGCCCGAGGCCGAGCCCGACGCCGAGCCCGATCCCGACCACGCCGACCGCGAGGATCGTCCACGGCCACCACTTCTTGTAGGTGGGCACCGGCTCCGGCGGCGGCTTGTCGTCCTCGACGGGTCGGCCCGCCGGCTCCGTCCCCTGCGGCACGGGGCGGTCCTCGGCGGCCTGCGTGGCCGCGGTGTGCTTGCGGTCGACCTCGATCTGTCGGTCGAGCTGCGCGAGCCAGCGCTGGATGTCGGCGAGGTTGGGCGGATCCGGCACGCGCTCGAGGAACGCGCGGTAGTTCTTCACCGCGGGCTCGCGCTCGGCGAGGAGCCGGTGGCACTGCGCGATGTTGAAGAGGAAGACCGGATCCTCGTAGAAGGCGTAGCCGCGCTTGAACGCCGCGAGCGCGCGCTTGTACTCCGCCTGCTCGACGAGGCGCTGGCCCTCCTTGTAGGCCTCGCGGGCCGCCACCTTGTTCGCGGCGACGTCCTGCGCCGAGTCGTTCGGCTGCGCCAGCGCGCGCCCGCCCACGGCGGACAGGAGGAGCAGCGTGGCGACGAGCGCGGTCCGCGCGCGATCAGACCAAGCCATGGACCCTCATCTTACTACGTACGCCCACCGTGCAAGAAACGGTGTCGGGCGCAAAAAAAAGCGCGGCGCCGACGGGGGGGTGTCGGCGCCGCGCCAGACGATTCGAAAAACGGTTACAGCCCGATGAGCTTCTTGTTGAGGACGCCGTTGTACGAGTTGCCGCGATAGAAGTCGCTCACGCGACGACCATCACCCTTCGCGATGGCGTGGAGCACCGCCGCGGAGGCCGGCGCCGCCGCGGCCGCGTGGGCCGCCGCGCTGCCCGGGAGGGTCGCGCCGGTCGTCGGATCGAACGAGTACGTCTTGCCTGCGGCGTCGATCGTGCCGAACTCGCCGCCGGCCAGCCGTCCCGAGCCGTCGTACACGACGAGACGGTTCGAGTTGTCCGGCGTGCCGTCGCCCCAGCCGTTGCGGTTGGTCGGGCTCTTGAACGTGTCGCCCGTGATCGTGAGGACCAGGTTGTCGCCGATCTTCTTCGTGGGGTCGAGCGGATCGGCCGCCGTCATCGCGTCGGAGATGAACGCGTTGAGGATGAGGCCGAGCGTCTTGACCGTGCCGGTGAGCAGGTTCATGTCGGTGAACGCGCCGTGCGGATCGTCGTTCATCGCCGGCAGCATGACCATCGAGCTCAGGTTCTGCTGGAAGGCCTTGTGCGTCTGGATGAGCACGGTGGCGATGTTGAGCAGCTTGCCCTTGTTCGCGGCCGCGCCGTTGGCGGCGAGGGTCGCGTCGTCGACGGCGTAGCGCATGAGATCCCCGGCCGACGGCGCCAGGTCGAGCTGCTTGCCGAGCAGGTTCGCGGCCGCCTTCGCCGTGATGAGCGAGCGCGTTCGCGTCGGCCGGCCGGTGGCCCGGACCAGCGCCAGGTTGGCCTTGAAGTACGCCTCGAAGAGCGCGGCGTTCTCCGGCTTCTCGAGCGCCTGACCCGCGCTCGCCGCCACCGACTTGAAGAGCCCGGCGACGCCTTGCGCATTCGGGACCGAGGCGAGCGCCGGCGCGCCGGCCGCCGTGCCGAACGGCATGGTGCCGATCGCGATGGCGGGGACGAGCGTGGGCTGCGCGGTCTGGATCGCGGCCGCGGCGGCGAACATCGCCACGTTGCCCGCGACGGCGGCCGCCGAGTTCGGCGTGCCCGTGTGCGTCTCGTTCCGGCCGGCGACGAACTGCGTCATCTTCTTGCCGTAGGTCTTCAGCGCCGCCGGTGCGTCCATGCCGAGGTTGAGCGGCGTGTCGCCCGTCGTCGGGTCCGGCGTCTGCGCCGCGAACATGCCCGGCTTGTAGTAGGACACCTGGGCGTTCGCCGTGTCCGCCGCGATCCCCGCGAACGGGAACAGCTGGGTGAACCAGGCCTGACCGCCGTTGCCGGCGATGATGCTCACCATGCGGAGCGCCGCGAGGCCGCTCGCGCCGGCGGCGAAGGCTGGGCCGAGGATGCTCTCCTGCACCTCGAAGACCTTCCACGGCTTCAGACCGAGGGCCGCGCCGAGACCGACCGACCACTTGATGAAGTCGCGGCGGGCGTGATCCGGGATGTCGATATAGCGACGACGCGTTGCCATGGGGCTCTCCTTCGTGCGTCCGGCGGATGCTTCGTCCGACGGTCGCTTTGGGGTTCTTTTGGCTCGTGGCTCCTGCGGTGCCTCGACTCTACTCGCAGCTATGACTGGCCGCGAGCAACGAGGCGACCGCGATCACCTGGCCGACCGTCGGCGCGGTCGCCGTCGTGCCGACCTTGTCGGTGGTGTTCGAGGCCACTGCGCTGTCGCACAGGTCCTTCTGTGCTTGCGTCGCCGGCGCACCGGTGAGGCAGGTGATGCCCTTCATGGTGCAGCCGGTCGCGTCGAACATCTGCGTCGCCGCCCCCGCCACCATGCAGCGGGCGTTCATCGGCATCGCGGTGATGATCTGCGGGCCGGCCGCGACGAAGATGTCGTAGAGCCGGACCGCGCCCGCCGTCGAGAGGTCGGTGCCCTCCGAGAGCCGGTTGGCGTAGTCGGGCTTGCCGAGCGCGCCCGCGCCGGTCGTGTACAGGCCGTTCGGCGTGGTGGCGCCGGTGCCCGTCATCGTCACGCCCACGTTCTTGAGCACGTTGCCGAGCGTCGCGTACTTCATCTTTGCGCACGAGTGCATGCGCGTCGAGATCTCGGGCGGTCCCTGCTCCTGGATCCGAGCGAGCACCTGGAACGGGTCGGTGTCCTCGTTCATGTGGTCGAACGTCTGGTCGGGCGCACCGCCGGTGTTGGAGCCGTTGGCGGGGTCCGTGGGGTCGTTCGCCACGGGGACCGCCGGCGTCGGATTCGACGGGTCGGCGGGCTGTGACGGGTTGGACGGGTTGGAGGACGTGGTCGGGGCACCGCCGAGGCAGCCTACGCTGCCCAGGAACCCTGCCATCGTCACCGTCGAGAGGAGCTTTTTGAGATTGCGCGTCATGACTCTCTCCTGGTTTGGCCTTGTGGTCCTGGGTCGCCTAGAACTTCACGTAGTCGTCGTGCGTGAACGCGGCCTTGATCGCCGCCTTCAGGTGGTAGCCCGAGCCGGTGTACGCGGCGAGCACCGCGTCGGTCACGCTCTTCGGCACGACCGCGGCGTCGTTGACGATCTCGCCCTTGTCCATCGCCCAGTTCCACACCCGCGCCACCTGGCAGTCGGCGGTGAGCGGGTCAGCCGCGAGCGCCGCACCGAGGTCGGTGAGCGACGCGATCGGCTTGTTGTAGCGGTACGCGAGCGTCTCGGTCGCGGGCAGCCAGTCGCCGAGGACCGCCTTCGGGTTGTTCAGGACCGGCACCACGACCTGGATGGTCGTCTGGAACACGCCGGTCGCGTTGAAGTTCGCGAAGAGCGGCGCGATGTGGTTCATCGTCGAGTGGCAGTTCGCGCAGACGACCGCGGAGGCGTCCTGGAAGTTGATCTTCGCGGCCGCGCCGCCGGTGACCGACTCGAACGGCCACGGGCTCACGTAGGTGCCGTTGCCCTTCGCGACGCCGCCCGCCGGGTTGAACTCGGCCGGGAACTTGGTGCAGAGGAAGCTCTCCTGCACCCAGCGGACGCGGCGGAAGGCCAGGTTCGAGAACATCTGCTGCATCACGCCCGGGTCGGTGAGGACGCCGGCGGTGACGAGGCCGTTCGCGACCGGGCACGCCGCGTCGGTGAACACCCCCGTCGTCGGGTCGAGCGTCGTGCACGTGTTCGTCGTCGCGGTGAAGAGCTGGCGGAAGTCCTGGTCCTTCACGGTGAGCTCGGTGGCGAAGGCCGGCGCCGCGTTGGTGCTCGGCAGCGGCGGGGTCTTCGTCATGTCGCCGTTCGAGCCGCCCATCTTCAGCCAGTCCTGCATGAACGAGAAGACCTGGCGCGAGAAGCGCGGGTCGGCGAGGTACTTGTCGACGAGCGCCTCGTACGAGGCCTTGTCGGTGACGCCGGCCGCCTCGTCGGCGGTCGGGAGCTCACCGACGAGCTTGATGGCCGCGGTGCGCGCCGCCTGACCGTAGTCGATGACGCGCGCGTCGAGGTTCAGCTGGTTCGGATCCTTCGGCGCCGGACCGGTCGGCCCCTGCGGAGACGAAGGATCGCTCCCGGTCGGGTTGCTGGGGTCGCTGCCTGGAGGCAGCTGCCCGCCGCCCGTCTGCTGGTTGCCACTCGTGCCGCTCGGGTTTCCCCCGAGGCAGCCGCCGAGAAGGGCGACGCCAGCCGTGAATGCGACCAGGGTCCGCTGCAGGTTCTTTCGCATGGTCGGCCTCGCTCCATCCGTTGGTGAAAAGGTCCGTCTCACTCTACTTCTCGCCGGTAAGCCAGGTGCTCAGCCCGTTCTGAAAGGTCGTAAGAGCCGCCGCCGGCAGCTTGCCACCGGTGTGATTGATGCCGCTCGCGCCGTCGACCGCGCGGTTGAGCGCGCTCATCGTCGGCGTCGCGGGGACGCTGTTGGCGAGCGCCTGCGCGCAGCTCGCCGCATCGTTGGCCGCGGTGGCGAACCCGTTGGTGCTAAAGCCACCGTTGCCGCCGTTGTGGCAGCTCGGGCAGTTCAGGCCCGCCGAGCCGGTGAGCTGCGGCTTGAAGGCCTGGAAGCCCGCCAGGTTCTTGCACATGCCGACCGCGGGACCCATGTCCGCCGAGCCCGACGGGTTGTCGAGCGTGTTGAACGAGAGGCCGAGCAGCTGCCCGCCCGTGTAGCCGAAGATGACCAGCGACGGGCTGAACGTGACCGAGGTGCCGGGGAACGCGGTGAAGTCCTTGTCGAGGTAGTCGTAGTTGATGTCGATCGCGACGTTCGGATCGGCCGCGGCGTAGGTGGCGAAGACCGGCGTCTTGATGTGCACGCCCTTGCCGGCAGCGGCCGTCAGCGTGAGGCTCGACAGCTTGATCTGCGTCGCGCCGACCATCGACACCGTGAACGAGACCGTCGCGCCGGCGAAGGTCGGGTCGATCGCGCCGAGGTCGAGCATCTTCGTCTCGCCGTTGTTCGGGACGAACGGCATGATGCGCGTCTTCGCGCCCATGTCGACGCCGTCGAGCGCGCCCTTGCCGCCGATCTGGTTGTAGAGCTTGATCCAGTCGGAGATGATCGTCGCGTGCGCGGCGAGGTCGGCGGGCGGCGTGTACGACGCGCTCGCGTGGTACGAGGGGCCGGCGTGCGGATCCTTGAGCAGGATGCGGCTCGCCTCGGGGGGGGTGGCGATGAGGCCCGGGAACGAGGTCACGGTCGTGAACGTGTCGGGCACGTTGTAGAGGAAGCCGGGGCCGACGCCGCCCGACTGCTGCGAGTGACACTGGCCGCAGTCGCCGACGAGGAGGTTCTTCACCTTGGCGTCGAACTCGGCCTTGATGTCGACGGCCATGTCCGGCTTCGGGGTGTTGATGCCGCCGTCGCCGAGGATGCCGGTGTCGCTGGAGTCCTGCCCCGGGAAAGACGCCTGAAAGCAGCCGACGCCGAACGCGGTGGTCACCGCGGCCGCCAGAAGCTGTTTTGACGAAAACCGGTTCATTGCCAGCCCTCCTTGTGCGAGGAGCGTGCCGAGCTGTGCAGAGTTCTGCGCACTCGTAGATCGCAAGTGATCTCAACTGCATGAGAAACAGGGACGAAGGCCTGCGGGTGGGGAGCCGACCCCCACCCAAAGCACCTAAAAGTGGGAAAAACAGGCAAAAAGTTCTTGTTTTCCATCGGTTTGGCAGACCCCCCCGAAGCCTCAAACTGGGGGGGAACCCCCGGGCTTGCGCTCATAGGATCGACCGCGCCTCGATGGGCGCCACGAGCTCGGCGACGACGCCGAAGTGATCCGATCCGAACACCGGTTTGCCGTCGGTGTCCGTCGACGATCCGGTGAAGGCGAGCCGCGCCGCGACGGGCCGTCCGAAGCCGCGCGGGTCGCGCCCGCGGACGAACACGTAGTCGATCCGGCGATCCGGCTCGCCCACTTGGGCGGCATAGGCGTTGCGACGAGAGAACGTCGCCCCGTCGCCGGCCCCGACCTCGCCGAAGGCGTCGATGAAGTAGGTGCTCGCCCCGTCGCGGACGTGCAGCCCGCGGAGGAAGCGGATCTCGTCGGCGTCGGGCTCGGCGTTGAAGTCCCCCACCACGATCGCGGGGAACCCCGCCGCCGCCTCCGCGTGCATGCGATCCACCGCCTGCGCGACGGCGACCACCTGCCGGCACCGCAGCGCGCCCTCGTCGAAGCGCCAGGCGAGGTGGGTCGAGCAGAAGAGCAGCGGGCCGAACGGGGCGTGCAGCACCGCGGCCACGAGCGCGCGCGGCTCGGCGCCGGGCGCGCCCGGCAGGCCGACGGTCTCGACCTTGCCGATCGCGAAGCGCGAGAGGATCGCGTTGCCGAACGAGTAGCCGAAGCCGAGATCGAGCGCGGCGCCGAACGCGGCGTGGAGGCCGAGCCCGTCGGCCAGCTCGAGCGCCTGGTCGGAGGTCTCGCCGCCCGCGCCTGGCGCGGCCGCGGCGTCGAAGCGCAGCACCTCCTGCAGCCCGAGCGCGTCGAGCTCGAGCTCGGCGAGCGCGGCACGTACGACCGCGCGTCGTGCTTCCCACGGCCCTTGGCGCCCCCAGAGGTTCAGCGTGGCGACGCGCAGTCCTCGCACCGGCCGCATCATACACCCTCCAATCACCGACGAGAAGCGCGGGCGCTTGCGCGCGCGTCCAAAAAATTTGGCCGGCGTAGGGGAACAGGCGATTGTGTGGGATACGATGTCGGAAGCGATCGCGACCTGCGGCAGCTGCCGCCAACCCCCGCGGGGCTGCGCGCTCCGCCGCGGCATGTGCCGCGCCTGCTACCTCCGCGCCTGGCGCGGCACCGAGCTCCCCGCCGATGCGGCGTGCCTCGCGTGCGACGAGCGCCGCCGCGTGTTCCTGCGCTGGACCCAGCTCGGCAAGGAGCGCGTGGTCACCTGCCAGAACTGCGGCTTCCTCGCGGACAAGGCCCGCCCGCGCGTCACGTGCCGCGCCGATCTCGTCGCGCGCCTGGCGCGCGAGCGCCGCCGCACCGATCGACGACACAACTACGTCGTCGAGCCGAGCGACCCCGCCGAGCGCAGGACGAACGCGCGCCGGGGAAAGAGGCGAGCGGTAGGCTGAGCGACCGACGGTCGCCGGTCGCCAGTTTCCCCTCCGTCATTGCCGGTTGCCGGTTGCCCGTCGCCCGTTGCCTGTTTCGATCGTGCTACTCTGCCGAAGCGGATGCGCTCGTTCCTCCTCAGCGCGCTCCTCTTCCTCCCGCTCCGCGCGTCGTCTCGCCCCGCCCTCGTCGTCCTCTCCACGCGCGGCGACACGACGGAGGCGCGCGTCGTGGATCTTTCGTCGTCGTCGCCGCACACGCTCGCCGTCGCGCCGCTCCTCTACCCGGCCGCCCGCCTCCCCCACGCCCGTGACGGCGCGGTCCGCGGCGCGCTCGTCGACGGCCGCATCCTCGCGGTCGTCGTCGAGGAGGACACCGGCCCCGACCGCAGCTTCGCGGGCGCGCTCTGGCGCGTCGACGCGCGCGGCGCGGCGCGGCTCCTCGGCGGGCTGGCGTACGCTTCGGCGCCGCTGGCGAGCGGCGGCCGCGTCTACGTCCAGACCGGCCGCGCGGGCCCCGCGCGCGACGACGGGCGCATGCGCGACGACGACGTCGCCATCGTCGAGGTGGAGCTCATTCACGGTGAGGCACCGCGCACGATCTTCGCGATGCGCGGTCAGCTCGCGTACCCGGTCGGCGTGGATCCCGACGCGGGGCTCGTCGCCTACCTCCTCGGCCCCCCCGGCGGCCCCGGCGACGGCGGGCGGTTGCAGATCGTCGGCGACGGCGGCGTGCTGCGCGATCTCGGCGCCGTCGGATCCGCCCGCGACCTCACCCTCGTGCGCGATGCCGGCGGGCCCGCGGTCGTCTACGAGGCGCGCGAGCCCGACGGCGGCCGCGCGGTCCGTCGCCTCGCCTTCGACGGCGCGCGCGCCCGCCTGGCGATCGGCGGGCGGCTTCCGCTCTCGCCGCGCGTGCGCAGCGGCGCGCTCTACCTCGCGGCGCCGTCGCGCGACGGCGCGCTCGACGTGCCGCGCATCGCGGACGAGGCGGGCGTCGTCCTCCAGCGGTTCGT
>FTFF01001348.1_pt1 | contig 10179 bp, 11 predicted proteins | sample 1640361 | NCBI WGS metagenome assembly FTFF01 (sample SAMEA3914816, study PRJEB12502) | metagenome | biome: forest; material: soil | place: USA | collected 2011-09-16 | depth 0.3 m | reverse complement strand
GCGCTCGCGCAGATGGCGCAGTACGGCTGGCCGGGCAACGTGCGCGAGCTCGAGAACGTCGTCGAGCGCGCCATCATCGTCGCGCGTGGGCCCGAGGTCACCGCCACCGATCTGGACTTCGGGCGGCGCGCGCAGCAGAACACGCCGCCGCAGGCGCTACCGGTCCCCGCCGGCGGGCGCCCCCTCCCGGCGCGCCTCCAGGAGCAGGAGCGCGCCGAGATCGTCGCGGCGATCGAGCGCAACGAGAGCAACATCGCGCAGGCCGCGCGCCAGCTCGGGATCAACCGCTCGACGCTGTACTACCGGCTGCGCAAGCACGGCCTCGAGCACCTGCTGCCGCAGAAGCCGAGCGAGGGCGACGGCGGCGCCGGTCCAGGGCCGGGCGAGGGCGGCTAGTGCGGGTCCTCGTCGTGATGGATCCGCCGCAGGCGATCCACCCCGAGGGCGACACCACGCTCGTCATCGTCATGGAGGCGCTGCGGCGCGGCCACGACGTCGCGGTGTGCGAGCCGCGTCACCTCGAGCTCGACGGGCCCGCGCTCGTCGCGACGGTCACGCGCGTCGTCGCCGCGCGGGGCGAGCGCCCGCCGTTCGAGCTCGGCGTCGTCGAGCGCGTGCCCGTCGCCGGCTTCCCGGTGGTCCTCATGCGCAAGGATCCGCCGTTCGACGTCGACTACTACCAGGCGACGCTGCTGCTCGATCGCGCGCGCGGCTCGAGCCTGGTCCTCAACGATCCGCGCGCGCTGCGCGACTTCAACGAGAAGCTCGCCATCTTCGAGTTCCCGACGCTGATCGCGCCGACGTTCGTCACCCGTTCGGTGGTCCGGCTCCGCGCGCTGCTCGACGAGCTCGGCGGCGAGATGATCGTGAAGCCCATCGACGGCGCGGGCGGCACCGGGGTCTTCTTCGTGCGGCGCGACGATCGCAACGCGGCGGTCATCTTCGAGACGCTCACCCACGGCGAGCGCCGCCTGGTGATGGCGCAGCGCTACCTGGCGGCGGCCCGCGAGGGCGACAAGCGGATCCTGCTCCTCGACGGCGAGCCCATCGGCGCGGTCCTGCGCGTCCCCCGCGCCGACGAGAACCGCGGCAACCTGCACGTCGGCGGCACCGCGGTGCGGGCCCCGCTCGACGCGCGCGACCGGCAGATCTGCGACGAGGTCGGCGCGCGGTGCCGCGCCGTCGGCCTCGCGTTCGTCGGGCTCGACGTGATCGGCGGCCACCTCACCGAGGTGAACGTGACCTCGCCGACCGGCGTGTGGGAGGTCAACCGCCTCGAGGGGCACACCGGCGACGCCCGGCTCGAGGCGCGCATCGTCGACTGGATCGAGCGCAAGGCGGCGTGAGCGCGCGCGGCGCCAGCGACGCCGCGGAGCGAGGCCGCGACCGTCGCGCGCTCGCCGCGCTGTGGCTGATCTCGCTCGGCGCGACGGCCGCGATGTGGCGGCACCCCGGCTGGCTCGCCGGCGGCTACGACTGGCGGTACTTCGAGAGCGCGATGGAGGCGGCGCGGCGCAGCGTCGCCTGGTTCGGGCAGTGGCCGCTGTACAACCCCTACATGTGCGGCGGCGAGCCGCAGCTCGCGAACCCGCAGTCGATCGCCGGCTCGCCGCTGTTCCCGCTCGTCGCGCTGTTCGGCACCGCGGTCGGCGCAAAGCTCATGCTCGCGCTCTTCGTCGGCCTCGGCGTCGACGGCGCGTACCGCCTCGCGCGCCGGCTCGAGCTCGACCGCACGGCGGCGTCGACGGCGGCGCTCGCGTTCGGCCTGTGCGGCTGGGTCGCGCACCACTTCGCCGTCGGGCACGTCTCGTTCTTCGGCGCGACGCTCGTCCCGCACGCGCTCTACTGCTACCTCCGCGCCAAAGAGGACCTCCGCTGGTCGATCGGGCTCGGCGCGGTGATGGCGGTGGTGCTCGCCCAGGGCGGCACGTCCACCGCGGCGATGGCCGCGATCGCGCTCGGCGCCGTCGCGGTCGTCGACGCGGTCGCGGTCCGTGGCCCGCGCCCGCTCGTCGTCCTCGCCGCCGGCGCCGGCGCCGCGCTCGGCCTCGGCGCGTACCGGCTGCTCCCCGCGCTGCAGTTCGCGATCGATCACCCGCGCCACGTCACCGAGAGCGACGGCCAGTCGCCGCTCGAGCTCGTGCGCACGGCGTTCCTGTGGAGCGCGCCGGGCCGCCTCGCCGGCCACCGCTACGGGCTGCACGAGTACGCCTGGCGCGTCGGCTACCTCACCTGGCCGCTCGCGCTCGTCGGCCTCTTGCGCGCGGGTCCGCTCCGCCGCCTCGCGATCGCGGTCGGCCTCATCGGCGCGGCGATCGCGCTCGGCGACTGGCTGCCCTACGGTCCGTGGTGGCTCATGCGCCGCCTGCCGGTCCTGCGCGACCTGCGCGTGCCGTCGCGCTACACGCTCCTCGCCGCGCTCGGGCTCGCGCTCCTCGCCGGCGCCGGCGTGGCGTGGCTGCGGGCGCGCCTGCCCGCGCGCGCAGCGCCGTGGCTCGTGCTCCTCGCGGTGCCCACCGCCATCGAAGGCGCGATCGATCTCGGCGGGCGGTTGTGGCCCGCGTTCGAGGTCCCGGAGCCGGGCCGCGTGCGCGCGCCCTTCTACCAGGAGAAGGGCCACTGGTCGCGCATGCTCGACATCGTCTATCAGAACCGTGGCGACATCGGCTGCGACGAGGAGGCGCCGCTCACCCGCGCCCTGCAGCTCGACGAGGGGCCGGGGCCGCAGGTGCGCATCGACGACGCCGCGGGCACCGCACGGCTGCGCGCCTGGTCGCCGAACCGCCTCGATCTCGACGTCGAGCTCGACCGTCCGGCGACGCTCCTCGTCAACCTCAACTGGAACGAGCACTGGAAGTCGAGCGCCGGGGAGATCACCCGCTTCGGCGACCGGTGGCCCGCCGACCGCGACGGTGGTCGCCTGGCCGTGCGCCTGCCCGCCCTGCGCGGGCCGGTCACCCTGCGTTATCGCCCGTCGATCTTCGTCGTCGGCCTCGTCGTGAGCGCGCTGTCCTTGCTCGCCGCGGGATGGGTGGTGTCCCGTCGGCGCCGGATCGGATAAAATGGAGGCGTGCGCCGCCCGCTGATCCTCGCGCTCCTGCCGCTCTTGTGGAGCGCGTCCGCGCAGGCCGGAGAGCGCTTCAAGGTCCTGCACGTGGCGGACCTCGCGGCGCTCCTCGCCGCGCCGGCGTCGCACGTCGCGCTCTTCGACGCGAACGTGGAGAGCACGCGCACCTACGTCGGCATCATCCCCGGCGCGCACCTCCTCTCCGGGCGCGCCGACGAGCTCGAGCGCGCGCTGCCTCCGGACAAGACGCGGCCGCTCGTCTTCTACTGCGCGAACACCTACTGCACCGCCTCCCACCTCGCCGCGCACCGATCGCTCGATGCCGGCTACGCGGACGTGAGCGTGCTGGTCGACGGGATCTACGCCTGGCGCGACGCCGGACGCCCGGTGCGGAAGCTCAAGGCGGCGCCGGCCTCGCTGCCGCCCGCCCAGGTGCTCACGCTACAGAAGCAGGGCCACGCCGTGGTGGTCGACGTGCGCGAGGGCGAGGAGCGGCACGAGGTGGTCGAGGGCGCGCTGTGGATCCCGATGTCGCAGGTGCTCGTCCCCGAGAAGTGGGAGGCCTTCGTCCGTGGGCTCCCGAAGGACAAGACGATCGTCTTCTACTGCGCCGTCGGCGTGCGCTCGAAGCGCGCGGCGGAGCTGCTGCGCGAGGAAGGGCTCGCCACGGCGTACTTCGAGGGCCCCGATCAGTGGCGCGCCGCCGGGCTGCCGGTCAAGCTGGGCCCCGCGCGCTGAGTCGCGCCGGCGACAGCGACGAGGCGAGCGCGACGAGCGCGTAGATCGACAGGCCGAGGATCGCGGGCGAGAGCGCCTCGCCGAAGCCGATGACGAAGAGACGCGGATCGACGTTGGGGTCGAAGGCGCAGCTCGCGACCTTGGCGAGGCCGAGCCCACACCAGGCGAGCGATCCGGCGAGCAGCGCGCGCGCGAGCTTTCCCGGATCGATCGCGCCCTCGGCATTGTGCAGCGCGCGCCGCACCGCGGCCACGACCGCGACGACGCCGAGGCCGAGGAGCGGCCACATGAGCATTCCACCCGCGTGCATGAAGTCGAGCATGACGTCTCCTGGTCCCGCGAAGGCGGGCTACGGTGCGTAGACAGCACCGCGCGGCCTTGGTTCCGCGAAATCGGTCGAGCGTCAGCGCGCGGTCGGCCCACCGCGCTCGAGCCACTCGCTCCAGCCGCCGGCCATCGAGCGCACGTTCGTGTAGCCCATCTTCTGCAGGCTCTCCGCGGCGAGCGCCGAGCGGAAGCCGCCGCCGCAGTAAAGGACGAGCGGCGTGGCCTTGTCGGGGAAGCGCTGCACGACGTCGCGCTCGAGCACCCCGCGGCCGAGGTGGATCGCGCCTTCCGCGTGGCCGGCCTGCCACTCGCCGTCCTCCCGCACGTCGACGAGGGAGAACGACGACCCGCGCCGCGCCAGCACCTCGTCGACGGAGACCTCGGTCACGTGCCGGCGCGCCGCCTCGACGAGCGCGACGAACTCCGCAGAATGATTCTTGGCCATCTCGCCTCCACCTGATAGATCGTCCTACGCCGATGACGCCGCTCAGCCTGTCCTACATCGAGAAGCTACCGAAGACGGACTTGCACTGCCACCTCGACGGCTCCTTGCGCGTGACGACCATCCTCGACCTCGGCGCACAGCAGAAGGTGCGCCTCCCGGCCGACGATCCGGACCGGCTCTTCCGTCACGTCTACGCGGGCGAGGTCGGCGGCAGCCTCGAGGAGTACCTGAAGGCGTTCGACGTCACGCTCTCCGTCATGCAGACGGAGGAGGCGCTCTACCGCACCGCCTACGAGCTCGCCGAGGACTGCGCGAAGGAGAACGTCCGCTACATCGAGGTGCGCTACTCGCCGATGCTGCACACGCGGCGCGGGCTGCGCCTGGCCGAGATCGTCGAGGCGGTGATCCAGGGGCTGCGCCAGGGCGAGCGCGACTTCGGCGTGCGCTCGGGCGTGATCCTCTGCGGCATCCGCTCGATCAGCCCCGAGGCGTCGTTGCGCATGGCCGAGCTCTGCGTCGCGTTCAAGAACCGCGGCGTGATCGGGTTCGATCTCGCGGGCGCGGAGTTCAACTACCCGGCCAAGGACCACAAGCAGGCGTTCCAGCTCATCCTCAACAACAACGTCAACTGCACCGCGCACGCCGGCGAGGCCTACGGGCCTGAATCGATCGCGCAGGCCATCCACTACTGCGGCGCGCACCGCATCGGCCACGGCACGCGGCTCCGCGAGAACGGCGACCTCCTCAACTACGTCAACGACCACCGCATCCCGCTCGAGATCTGCCTGTCGTCGAACATCCAGACGCGGGCGGCGCCGGATCTGCAATCGCACCCGCTGCCGTTCTTCTACACCTACGGCCTGCGCGTCACGATCAACACCGACAACCGCCTCATGACCGACACCACGGTCTCGAAGGAGCTCCACCTCATCCACCGCACGTACGGCCTCGAGCTCGACGATCTGAAGGAGCTCATCATCGACGGCTGGAAGTCGACCTTCCTCCCGTACCGCGAGAAGGCCGACATGCTGAAGAAGATCACCCGCGAGCTCGAGCTCTTCACCGGCGACGAGGCCGCCGACGCCGAGCGGCGTCGCAAGGCCGGCGCCCCGCACGACGCCCCGCACGACCAGCCCACCAGCAAGCACTGACCCAAGCGCTGATCCGAGTACGGACCCGTCGCGCGCGCGGGCGGTCTTGAGCTGCGCGGCGTTCCCGCGTACGATGATGACCCACGGAGAACCTAGTGCCGGCGCCCACCCCAGCAGCGACGACGGAGCAACCGCTCGAGGCGCACCTCGCCGCGGTCTTCAACCTCTGCACGCGCATGACGCTGTCCCCCGTGGACGCGCAGCACGCCGTGTACGAGACGTTCCGCCGCGCGTCGGCGGGCGAGGTGCCGGCCGACGCGAGGACCCGCGAGCTGTGGCTGCTCAAGATCGCGGCGCACGTGCTCGGTCAGATGGTCCCCGACGACCAGGAGGTCAACTTCGACCTCCTCGACGACACGCTCCGCTCGGAGGCGACGCGCACCAACGAGGTGGCGTCGCTCACCTCGCCCGAGCGCGAGTTCCTGCTCTGGGAGCTCAAGCAGGGGTGCATGACGGCGGTCATCAACTGCCTCTCGCCGGGCGAGCGCATCGCGTTCGTGATGTCGTCGGTGCTCGGCAAGAGCGACGCCGAGGCCGCCGCCGCGCTCGACATCAAGGAGAGCGCCTTCAAGGTGCGGCTCTCCCGCGCGCGCAAGAAGATCGGCGACTACCTGGCGCCGCGCTGCGAGCACATCGATCCGCGCAACCCGTGCCACTGCCCGTCGCGCATCGGGGTCGCGCTCCGCAAGGGCTTCATCGCGCCCCCGCTCAACGCCGAGGTCACGCTGCGCAAGAACGTCCGGCCGTTCGACCAGGAGATCAAGTCGCACGACGCGGTGAACATCTTCCGCACCTTGCCCGACGTCGAGCCGCCGCCGCAGCTCGTCGAGCGGGTCCGCACCGGCCTGCGCACGCAGACGTGGCAGGACGAGCCGACGCGGCCCAAGCCGACGACGTCGCCGGCGAAGTAACCGCTACCGGTCGGCCTTGGCGAAGGCCTCGGTGAGGTCGCCGATGAGGTCGTCGATGTGCTCGATCCCGACGGAGACGCGGATGAGCCCGTCGGAGATGCCGAGCTTCTCGCGCTGCGCGGGCGGCACCGAGGCGTGGGTCATGAGCGCCGGGTGCTCGATCAACGACTCGACGCCGCCCAGGCTCTCGGCGCAGGCGAAGAGCGTCGTCGAGCGGAGGAGGCCGCGGGCGCGCTCGAGGGCGCCCTTTTTCCCCGCCTTCACGACGAAGGTGATCATCCCGCCAGCCGCGCGCATCTGACGGCGCGCCAGCTCGTACTGCGGGTGCGACGGGAGGCCCGGGTAGGTGACGCGCTCGACGGCGTCGTGCGCCTCGAGCCACGCGGCCAGCTTCTCGGCGTTCTGCGTGTGGCGCTCCATCCGCACCGCGAGCGTCTTGGTGCCGCGGAGGACCAGGAACGAGTCGACCGGCGAGGGCACCGCGCCGATCGAGTTCTGCAGGAAGGCGAGGCGCTCGCGCAGGATGTCGTCGGACGTGACGACGAGGCCGCCGACGACGTCGGCGTGGCCGTTCAGGTACTTCGTCGTCGAGTGGACGACGAGCGACGCGCCGAGGTCGAGCGGGCGCTGCAGCATCGGCGTCAGGAACGTGTTGTCGATCGCGAGTGGCACGCCGCGCTTCCGGCAGATCTCGGCGACGCCGGCGATGTCGCAGAGCTTGAGGAGCGGGTTCGTGGGCGTCTCCACCCACACGAGCTTCGTGGTCGGGCGCATCGCCGCGGCGAACGCCTTCGTCTCGCGCGGATCGACGTACGTCGTCTCGACGCCGAGCTGGCGCATGACGCGCTCGAAGATGCGGTAGGTGCCCCCGTAGAGATCGTCGCCGGCGACGACGTGGTCGCCCGACGAGAGCAGGTGGAGCACCGTGGTCGTCGCCGCGCAGCCGGAGGCGAAGGCGAAGCCCCACTTGCCGCCCTCGAGCGCGGCCACGTTGGCCTCGAGCGCGTAGCGGGTCGGGTTGTGCGTGCGCGAGTACTCGAAGCCCTTGTGCTCGCCGGGGCCGCTCTGCGCGTAGGTCGAGGTGAGGTAGATCGGCTGCGAGATCGCGCCGGTCAGGGGATCGGGCGCCTGGCCGGCGTGGACCGCGAGCGTCTCGAGGTGCGTCGAGTCGGTGTCCACGCGCTACGCCTCGTCGATGAGGTCGCTCTGATCGTCGACGCCGAAGAGGTGCGCCATGGCGGTGCGCTCGACCACGTCCTGCATGCGGGCGCCGCCGTAGCGGGCCACGATGCGGTCGTCGTACTCGTCGGCGACGAGCGCGACGTCGTGGACCGTCGCGATGAGCTCCTTGTCGTCCATGGCGCCGCCGCCGAGGATCGAGTGGTGGAAGACGATCAGGTCGCCCTCCGGCACGTAGGCGAAGGCGCCGAAGCGGAGCTTGCCGTTCAGGATGAGCAGCTGGCGGAAGAGCGAGGCCTCGGGCCGGACGCCCGCGGCTACCTGCGCTACCACGCGGACGATCGCCTTGTCGTCGTGCTTGGAGCCGCGCCCGGTCGGCACGACGCTGATCATGACGTAGCTCGAGCCTTGCTTGACGACGTAGAGCGAGTCGTCGACGCGGCGGAACGCCGGGCTGCGGCCCAGCACCTTCTCGATGGTCTTCTGGCTGGCGGAGACGGCGTTCATGCACCCGTCGTACCACGCCGCTTCCCGCGACCGCAACGCGATCGTCAGCCCGAGAGGACGCGGTCGCGGCCGGCGCGCTTGGCGCGGTACAGGGCGGCGTCGGCCCGGCGGAGGAGCGCGGCGATGCCCTCGTTCCGCCGGCGGACGGCGGTGAGCCCGATCGAGACCGTGTAGCGGATGGCGCGACCGCCCCCGCGCAGCCGCTCGGCGGCGGCGGCGAGCCGGAGGCGCTCGACGACGGCCTCCGCCCCGGGGAGCGTCGTCTCGGGCAGGATCACCGCGAACTCCTCGCCGCCGTAGCGGGCGACGACGTCGTGCTGGCGGAGGGCTCGCTCGCAGGTCCGCGCGAACGCGGCGAGCACGCGATCGCCGCTGGCGTGCCCGTGCCGGTCGTTGATGTGCTTGAACCGATCGAGGTCGATCATCGCGACCGCCAGCGGCCGCCCGTAGCGGTGGGCGCGCGCCACCTCGAGCTCGGCGAGCTCGAGGAAGCGGCGGCGGTTGATGAGGCGCGTGAGGGCGTCGCGCGTCGACAGCTCCTGCAGCTGCGCGAGGAGCGCCTTCTGCGCCGTGATGTCGTACCCCGCGGCGAGGATCAGGTCCTCGCCGCTCGAGCGGGTGCGAAAGACGGAGAGAAGGTGCCACTGGGTGGTGCCGACGCCGGTGCGCGCCTCGGCCTCGAGGCCCTCGACGCGGCCGCGCCCGCGCAGCGCCTCCAGCATCGCGGCGCGCTCGTCGGGGCGCACCCAGAAGTCGGGCATGCGGTGCCCCACGAGCCGGCGCAGCGGCACCTTGAAGAGCTCGGCCGCGAAGCGGTTGGCGAGGATCACCACCTGATCGCGCTCGCGCGAGAGGATGAGCGGCACCGGCACGAGCTCGAAGAGGCGCGCGAGCAGCACGCGATCGGGCCCGAGGTCCACCTGTGTGCGACGAGGCGGCATACCTAGAAACGGATCGGGGCCGCTTGCTCGAGCGCGGCCTTCGCGCCGGCGGCGCCGTCGTCGGGACGCCGGCGCTCGGCGCTCAGCTCCTTCTGCCACTTGCCGAGCGAGACCGCGCCGGGGATGGCGAGCGGGACGCCGGTGAGGAGCAGCGAGCCGCCGCTGAAGACGATGCTGAAGCGCGCCGCCGTCCAGGTGTCCGCGTAGGTGACGCCCCAGCCGGTCAGCGCGGCGCCGGCGACGAGGAAGCTCCCCCCGATGACGGTGAGCGCGATGGCGTTGTTCCGGTGCCGGCGTGCCTTGTCGATCTTCTGCGCGTGCGTGAGCGGCGGCGGCGACGTGAGCGCGGGGGCGACCGGCAACGGCGCCGGGTACGCGTAGCGCGGGTAGCGGGGGGCCGCGCTCGGCGCGGGCGCCAGCGGCGGCTCGAGGAGCGGCGCGGGCGGCACGTCGGGCGCGGCCTGCTTGGCCCGCGCGCGGTTGGCGGCGGCTCGCGCGCGCAGCTGGGTCTGGAACGCCCGCTCCTCATCGGACTGCGGCGCGTCGATCATCTCGAGGTACCGCTCGAAGGCGATCGCCGAGTCCTCGTAGCGGCCGAGGCGCTCCTCGGCGATGCCGATGTTGTAGTAGAGGCTCGGCGCCGGCGCGATGAGCGCCGCCCGCTGGAACAGCTGCAGCGCGAGCGCGTAGTCGCCGCGCTCGAAGGCCGCCTTGCCGTCGAGGAACGCCCGCTTCGCCTCGGGCGGAGGCCCGCTCGTCGGCTCCTCCGCGCGCGCCGACGAGGCCAGCACACAGCCGACGGCGGCGTCGTCGTGTAGGATGGCCCGTCATGTCGTCGGTGGGGAGCTTGATCGTCGCCGTCGGCTCAGCGACCGCTGTGACGTACGTCGTTTGACCGGTCGACGCTCTCGAG
>FTFF01000907.1_pt1 | contig 10219 bp, 9 predicted proteins | sample 1640361 | NCBI WGS metagenome assembly FTFF01 (sample SAMEA3914816, study PRJEB12502) | metagenome | biome: forest; material: soil | place: USA | collected 2011-09-16 | depth 0.3 m | reverse complement strand
CGCCCGTCGCCGGTGAAGACCGCGGCCTCGCCGCCCGGGACGCTGAGGCCGCGCGTGGTGAGATCGGTCGACGTGGTGGGATCGAAGAGCTGCGGCGGCTGGAGCACGCCGCCGCCCTCGGGCGCGGTGGCGGCGCCGACGACGACGAGCGGCTTGCGCACCTCGGCGTCGAGCTCGTGCGCCGCGCCGCCGGCGATCGCGACGCCGCGCACGCGCGCGCGTCCGAGCAGCTGCGCGCCCGACAGCACGTCGAGCCGCAGGTCCGCGGCGAGGGTCGGATCGAGCGGGCCGAGGCCGAGCCGCCCGTCGCTGTCGCGGCCGGCGCCGGCGGACACCGCCGCGACGATCGCGCCGTCGTCGGTCTTGAGCACGTAGTCGCTCACCGCGAGCCCGAACGGATCGAGCAGCGGGTTGGGCGGCGCGCCGACGAGGAAGGTGAGCTCCGTCGGGCCGCCGCACGCCGCGGCGAAGAGCGCGGCCGTCGCGACGAGGGATCGGAGCAGACGCAGGCCCCGGTGCACGCGCGAGTCATATCACGATCTTGTCGGGCGCCGCGACGCGATCGCGGCGGCAGCTTGCAACCCGTCGGAACTTCGCGCTAACTCGGGGAGGTTCGAAGATGGCCGAGGCCGAAGGCAGACCGCGCACGGAGCCGGGCGACGCGACCGGCGCGGTCACGCTGCCGGCGGTCTTCGGCCGCTACCTGCTCCTGCGCCGCCTGTCACGCGGCGGGATGGGCGAGATCTTCCTGGCCAAGCTCGGCGAGATCCAGGGCTTCGAGAAGCTCGTCATCATCAAGAAGGTCCTGCCGAACCTCACCGCCGACGCCGAGTTCATCCGCCGCTTCATCGACGAGGCGCAGGTCGCGATCAAGCTGAACCACGCCAACATCGCCCCGGTCTTCGAGGTCGGCCGCGTCGACGGTGAGTACTTCATCGCGATCGCGTACATCGAGGGCCGCGATCTGCGGCGGACCATGGCGCGCCTGCGCGACGAGGACCGCGCGCTGACGCCCGACCTCGCGCTCTACGTGGTCCGCGAGCTCGCCGCCGGCCTCGCCTACGCCCACCGCCGCACCGACGACGCGGGCGTGCCGCTGCACCTCGTCCACTGCGACATCTCGCCCCCGAACGTGATGCTGTCGTTCGAGGGCGAGGTGAAGATCATCGACTTCGGCATCGCGCGCAGCGTGCTGCGGCTGGCCGAGTCGAACCCGAACATGGGCTTCGGGAAGTTCGGCTACATGGCGCCGGAGCAGCTCCTGCGCGGCGGCGTGATCGACAAGCGCACCGATCTGTACGCGGCGGGCGTGGTCCTCTACGAGCTCCTCACCGGTCAGCGCATGGTCGCCCAGCCGTCGAGCGGCGACTACCGCGCGGTCGCGCGCGCGGTGACGCAGGGCAAGTTCCCGCCGCCGTCGGTGAAGAAGCCGGGATCGCCGGCGGCGCTCGACGCGCTCGTGATGAAGGCGATCGCGGTCAAGCCCGAGGACCGCTTCCAGACCGGCGAGGCGCTCAGGGACGCGATCCAGGTCGAGCTGGCGCGGATCAACCCGACCTTGTCGGCGGACACGCTCTCGGCCGTGCTGCGCGGCCTGTTCGCCGACGAGGTCACCGAGGAGCGCGAGCTGCTCTCGCGGATGCAGGCCGTCGATCTCGCGCCGTTCCGCGAGGAGCTGACCGAGGCGAGCGTCTCGCACACGGTGACCTTCGGGCGCTCGGCCGAGGCGGCGCCGCCGTCCGGCCCGCTGGCCGTGCCCATCGTGGAGGCGACCGCGACGCAGCGGGAGCCGAGCGCCCCCGATCAGCGCGGGCCCGATCGACGCTGGCTCGTCCTCGTCGGGCTCCTGGCGGTGCTGGCCGGCGCCGGGGTCGTCTCGATCATCGCCTGGCGGCAGGCGCGGCGCACCGCACCTCCGGTCAGCCCGACGGCGGTCCTCGCGCCGCCCGCCCCCGTCGCGCCGCGGCCGCCGGCCTCGGCGGCCCCGCCGGCGGTCACGCCGATCGTCACGCAGCTCCCGGTCCCCGGCCGGCCCAAGCGACCGCGCCGCGTGGTCGCCGTCGCCCCGCCGCCGTCCGCGCCGTCGCGCAGCCCCGAGGCGATCCAGGCGAAGTACCAGCGCGTGCGCGGCGAGTACGCCACCTTCAAGAATCACTACGGCGGCGTCCTCGAGGAGCGCTGGAACGCGATCGCGAGCGAGATCACCTTCGGCAAGTCCGACAAGTACGAGCACGTCGATCAGATGCTCGACGGGCTCCGGCGCGAGATGCAGCGGGTCCGCGACGGTCGGTGAATTTGACCCCTCGTCGGTAAGCCGGCTAAAATGGTCGGATGGTCATGTGGGCTCGGGTAGGTGACCGGCTGGCCTACGACCTCTTGCGCTTGCTCCCCAAGGCGTCCTTCTCGTCGGGCATCGGTTGGATCGCGCGCCGCAAGGTGCCGCGGCCGCTGCGGCGTGCCGTGTACGGCGGCTTCGCCCGCTACGCCGGCGCGGACCTGTCGGCCCTCGACCGCCCCATCGAGGCGTTCGAGCGCTTCGACGACTTCTTCACCCGCCCGCTGTCGGAGGGCTCCCGCCCCGTCGACGCTCGTCCGGGCGTCGTGGTGAGCCCCGTCGATGGTCGGGTGTCCGAGGTCGGCGTGGCCGACGACGGCCGGATGATCCAGGCCAAGGGCCTCGACTACTCGGTGGGCGGGCTCCTCGCCGATCCAGAGCGGGCCGCGGTGTTCGCGGGCGGCTGCTACGCGACGCTGTACCTCGCGCCGCGCGACTACCACCGCATCCACGCTCCGGTCGCCGGGCGCGTCGTCGGCTACCGCCACGTCCCGGGCGCCTTCTACCCGGTGAACCCGCTCTCGGTGCGCACCGTGCCCGGGCTCTTCTCGATCAACGAGCGCATCGTCACGTACCTCGACAGCGACGTCGGTCAGGTCGCCGTGGTCAAGGTCGCGGCGACGGGCGTCGGCAACATCTCCCTCTCGTACGAGCCGAAGGTGCGCAGCCACCGCGGCCCCTCGGGCTCGACGCGCAGCTACCGGCCCGAGCTCCCCATCGAGCGCGGCCAGGAGCTCGGCATGTTCCACCTCGGCTCGACGGTGATCCTGCTCTTCGAGCCGGGCCGGGTCACCCTCGACGTCCGCGCGGGCGACGCGGTGCGCGTCGGCGCGTCGATCGGCGCCCCCGCCGATATGGCGCGGGCGGGGGGGCGGAGCTGAAGATGGCCGGCCCCGGACCGAACCGGGAGCACGAGGGCGAGATCGAGTTCTCGTCGGACGAGCTCGTGGAGATGAACGTCGACGTGGCAGGACGCGAGGAAGCGCAGGCCAACCGCCGCAAGAAGCGCGCGCTGCGCGTGCCCGCCGACGAGGTGCCGCGCACGGCGACGCCGGCTCTGTCGACCGAGCCCGACCTCGAGGCCATCGTCCCCGATGCCGCCGACGCGGGCGACGAGCTCGTCGAGCACGCCTTCTCGAACGGCGGCCGCGCCGAGGGCGAGGTGCGCGCGGCGGGGAGCTTCGTCGCCGCCGAGCCCGTCGACGCCGCGGCGAGCGGGCCATCGCTGGACGACCTCGAGCCCGAGATCTCGATCGACGGCGAGGCGCCCACCAAGCCCTCGTCCGGGTCGAAGGCGCCGATCCCGGCCAACCTGCGCGCGCTCATGCGCGCGCTGGCGCCGGCCTCGCGCAAGCTCGAGTCGCAGGAGGTCGAGCAGCTCGACTCCGACGAGCTCGAGGTCGTCGAGACGCGCGCGGTGCCGCCCGCGGTGCCCCTCCCGATGCCGCCGGTGGTCTCGTCGGTCGGCGCGCCGGCCCAGACGATCGTCGAGCTGGAGGCGGAGCCGATCGCGGACGTGGCCGCCGAGGACGTGACCGAGGACGACGCCGAGGAGGTCCCGGCGGTCGAGCTCACCGAGGACGACGACCAGCCGCGCGCGCGGAGGCCCACGCTGCCGCCCGCGACCCCGGCCGCCGCGGCGCTGGCGCCCCGCGCGCGCTCGATCACGCCGGTCATGGCGCCGCAGACCGGGCCGACGATCCCGCTCGCGACCGCGCCCATGTCGCCGCCGCCGGCGCCGCTCGCCGACGGCGAGGTCGGGCTGCGCCCGCGCCGCCGTCGCCGCGCCAAGCAGTGGTTCGAAGAGATCTTCGACGACGACTACCTGCGCACGCTCCCGTATCTGTCGCCGCGGCAGACCGAGCGCGAGACGTCGTTCATCCTCGAGTCGCTCGAGGCGCAGCCCGGCGCGGCGCTGCTCGACCTCGCCTGCGGCTACGGTCGGCACGCGATGGAGCTGGCCGGGCGCGGCTACAAGGTGACCGGCCTCGACCTCTCCCTGCCGCTGCTCATCCGCGCGGCGGACGCGGCGCGGCGCCTCGGCGTCGCCGTGAACTTCGTGCACGGCGACATGCGCGAGATGACCTTCGAGGCGGAGTTCGACGCCGCCTACTGCATGTTCACGTCCTTCGGTTACTTCGATGACGACACCAACCGGAAGGTCGCCGCGAACCTGCAGCGAGCGCTTCGGCCGGGCGGCCGGGTGCTCATCGAGGTCGCGAACCGCGACTACATCACCCGCGATCTACCTACCCGCGTCTGGTGGCAGGGTGAGGGCTGCGTGGTCCTCGAAGAGGTCGACTTCAACTACTTCTCGTCGCGCCTGCAGACCCAGCGCTCGATCATCCTCGAGGATGGTCGCCAGCTGGAGCAGGAGATCTCGATCCGCGCGTACTCGCTGCACGAGATCGGCAAGGTCTTGCACCACGCGGGGTTCCGCGTGATCGAGGTCTCGGGCGGCCTCGGCCTGCGTGGCAAGTTCTTCGGCGCGCAGTCCCGCCAGTTGCTCGTCCTTGCCGAGAAGAAGCCGACCCCGTAGGGGGGTCTCGCGCTCGTCGCGACGGTCGATCGACCCGCGCAGAACATTTCGCGCGGCTCGTGCGTATTAGTCGGGGCGGGCGGCGTGCAGCACACCTACACGCCCCCCGGTGCCTTGCAAAGCGAGTCGGCCGTCTTACGTTGAGAGATGCTTGCCCGGCGCGGTCGCCCGGGTTGCCGGCGCGGGGAATAAGGCGTGCGGCGTGGATGTAGTGGATGGGCGGTCGCGCGCCCAACGTGACCCAGGCCCCGGGTGTCGCAAGGGGGGTCGGAGGAGCTATCAACCGTGCGCACTCGTGTGGCCAAAGAACGTCGCCCGAAGACCGCCGCTCGGACGAGCGTGCGGGCGGGCGGTGGCGCGGCCGCCGGGGCGGGCCTCCTGTCGGCCGACGTGCTCACGAGCGCGCTGGGCGCGGACGCGGCGAACGACGACGTCCGCGCGCCCGAGGCGGCGCCGATCGAGGCGGCGCCGGTCGATGACGACGACGACGACGACGACGAGCCCGAGAGCGCCGACGCGAGCGAGGCGCCCGCCGAGCGGAGCGAGGAGCGCAGCGAGACGCCGTCGAACTTCCTGTCGATGTACTTCCGCGAGATGGCGCGGCTCGCGGTGCTCCGCCCGCAGGAGGAGTTCGAGTCGGCGCGGCGGCTCGAGGCGCTCGAGATCGCGCTGTGGGCGCAGCTGCTCTCGTACCCTCCGATGACCGAGCACGTCATGAAGGTGTGCGAGCACGTCCTCTCCGAGGAGCCGGCGCGAGGCGAGGACGACGAGGCGGAGGGGGGCACGCGCGGCGAGCGGCCGCGCGCCATCGCCGAGCTGCGCTCGCTGCGCCGCGTCCTCGGCGACAAGCGGAGGGTCGAGCGCCGCGATCGCGAGCGTTTCGACCGCGCGGTCCTGCGCACCGCGGAGAAGCTCCGCGTCCTCGACTCCGACCGCCTCGCGGTGGAGGCGGCGATGCGCGAGCTGCGCACCGTCGCGCGCGGCGGCGCGGGCCGTCTCATCGACGACAAGCTCGCGATGGCGCCGCAGGGCAAGCCGTACCGCGACTACCTCGCGGCGGTGGCCGGCGCCTTTATGCGCGTGCAGCGGGCGAAGAATGACTTCGTGAGCGCCAACCTCCGCCTCGTGGTCTCGATCGCGCGGCGGTTCAACTTCGGGCGGATGCCGCTCGCGGACCTGATCCAGGAGGGCAACATCGGCCTCATCAAGGCCGTCGAGCGCTTCGACCACCGCCGCGGCTACCGGTTCTCCACCTACGCGTCGTGGTGGATCCGCCACGCGATCTCGCGCGCGCTCGCCGACAAGGGCCGCGCGGTGCGCCTGCCGGTGCACATGATCGACGCCTACCACCGCCTCGGGAAGGCGCGTCGGGAGCTGCAGAACACGCTCGGCCGGCCCGCCACCACCGACGAGCTCGCGCACAAGACGGGCATCCCGGCGGCCAAGCTCGAGAAGATGAAGACCTTCCTCACCGATCAGTCGTTCTCGCTCGATCGACCGGTCAACGACGAGGACGGCCGCCGCTTCATCGACTTCCTGCAGGATCCGAACGACGAGGGCGTGACCACCGACGATCACCTCGTGGGCGAGACGATGTCGACCGAGGTCCGCGCCGAGCTCCTCCACCTGCGGCCCATCGAGGCCGACATCCTGCGCCAGCGCTTCGGCTTCGACACCGACGAGGAGCTCACGCTCAAGCAGATCGGCGAGAAGTACAACCTCTCGCGCGAGCGCATCCGCCAGCTGCAGGAGCAGGCCCTCGAGAAGATGCGCCGGGCGTTGCAGCGCAAGGATCTGATGTAGCCGAGCGTGGGCGGGCTACGTGCTCGCGAGCGTCGCCGAGCCCTCGAGGGAGACGGTGCCGTCGGGGCGCGTCGCGGTGAGCTTGAGCTCGACGACAAGGCGGTCGCCTTCGCGGCGGGCCTCGGTCACCTCGCCGGCCACGCGGATGACGTCGCCGGGGAAGGTGACCGCGCGGAAGCGGGCCTTGAGCGCCACCAGGCGCGCCGGTCCGTGCTCGACCGCGAGGCCCGCGGCCAGCTCGCCGAGGAACGCCATCGAGAGCATCCCGTGCGCGATGACCGAGGGGAAGCCGCCCGCCTTGGCGAACGGCTCGTCGTAGTGGATGCGGTTGAAATCGAGCGATGCGCCGGCGTACTCGACGAGCTGCCGCGTCGTGATGGGGCCGTGGTCGCGCGGCGCGAGCTTCGTGCCGACGGTGAGGGAGGCCAGGCTCATCGCCGGATCACCGCGAGCGACCGGGCCCGGAAGACGCGCGCACCGGTCGCGTCGTGGCCGACCGTCTCCACCACCACGAGGTCCATCGGCCCGGCCTTGCCGGCCTTGCAGGAGGCCTCGACGATCGTCGCCTGCACCGCGATCTCGTCGCCCACGTAGAGCGGACGGTCGAAGAGGAGCTCCTGCTCGCCGTGGAGCAGCTTCGTGAAGTCGATGTCGAGGCCGACGCGCGGGTCGGGCGCGCGGAGCGCGATCGCGAACGTCGGCGGCGCGGGGATCGCGCGGTGACCCGCGGCGCGAGCGGCGGCCTCGTCGCGGTACAGCGGGCTCCCGTCCCCCACGGCCTCGGCGAACCGCCGGACGTGCCCGCGCTCGACGGGGAGCACGACGCGCTCCCCGGAGCGACCGACCGCGTGCGCGTAGCGGCTCTGCGGGGCCTCGTCCATCGTCGCGGCCGATGGTTGCCGATGCGGGCGGCGCTCGTCAAACCGGCGCCGATCCTTGCGGACGGACGGCCCGGTTGCTACGGTTGAGCCGCACTCATGGGGGTCCCTATGTCTCGTCCGACCGGGTCGCCGCGCGCGCAGCGTGCGGGCGTGGCCCTCTTGTGCTGGCTCGGCGCGGCCGCGCTGGGCGCCTGCTCCAACGACCTCAAGGTCACCGAGATCGAGCCGCCGAACGGCACCTACTCGGGCGGCGAAGAGGTGGTGATCAAGGGCAACGGGTTCCCGCAGGGGCGCGGCGGCGTGAGCGTGCGCTTCGGGCGGCGCGAGGCGCAGAACGTCGTCGTCGACTCGCCGAGCTCGATCAAGGTGACGACGCCGGCCGGCGACAAGAACGTCGCGGTCGACGTGAGCGTGGTCTTCGACGACGGCAAGGCCTTCGTGCTGAAGAGCGGCTTCCAGTACATCGACACGACGCAGCAGCGTCAGACGATGGACAAGGCCTTCAACGCGATGGGCGGCACCAAGAAGTAACCGCCGCGCGTCCCTCGGCTCAGCCGAAGGCGACGCGGAACAGCTGCTGGCCGAGGAGCAGGAGCGTGCCGTTCGCCGCGCGCCGGGGCCCGCGCAGCCGCAGGAAGGTGCCGTTCGAGCTGTTGAGGTCCGACAGGTAGAACCGCCCGTTGCGCTGCGACACGCGCGCGTGCGTCCCGGACACGTAGCCGTCCTCGGTGAAGACGATGTCGCCCCGCTCGCGGCCGAGGACCACCGCCTCGCCCGAGATCGGGAAGGCGCTGCCATCCTGGGTCTGCGAGACGATGAGGACGAGCCGGCCCCACGCACCGCCGGGCGGGGAGCCCATGATGTGCGTCCCATCGGGGAGCGGCTCGGCGGGCGGCAGGAGCTCGAAGCGGAGGATCTCCTGCCCGACGCGGAAGACGTCGCCGTGCTCGATCGGCTCCTCTTCGGTGGTGCGCATGAAGACGCCGTTGAGGCTGCCGGCGTCCGCGATGGTGACGCCGTCGCCGTGCAGCGTCACGATCGCGTGGCGCGGCGAGAGGTAGCCGTCGGCATCGAAGAGCGGGCCGGTGCCGCGGCCGAGGACGTTGTCGCCGAAGCCGAGGGGGTGCGCGCCACCCTCCGAGCCGTCGGCGCGGATGAGGACGAGGCGGCCCTGCGTGACGGCGTCGGTGCCGAGGTTGCGGACCGTCTCCTGCGCACCGTCGACGCGCGCGCCGCACTGGCCGCAGAAGGTGAAGCTCTCCGGCACGGCCGCGCCGCAGGTCGTGCAGGTGCGCGCGGTCGGCGGGGCGGGCGACGGGACCGCGGCGGGGCTCGGGCGCGCCGCGCGCTCGGCGCCCGGGACGCCGCGGGTGGTCGGCTCCTCGAGCCAGCCCTGCGTCGTCGGTGGGGGCATCGCCGAGTCGGTGGCCACGAGCTCGTTGCCGCAGCCGAGGCAGAACTTGAAGTGGGGCTCGTTGAGCTGCTGGCAGCTCGCGCACTTGATCATGAGATCTCCACGCGCAGGAGCTGCTGCCCGAGGAAGACGTAGTCGCCGTGCTGGAGCGGGGTCTCGGTCTGGACGCGCAGAAAGGTGCCGTTCTTCGAGCCGAGGTCGGTCAGCTCGAAGGGCGCGGTCGGATCGGCGGCCGCACGCGCGGCGTCGACGGCGCAGACCTGCGCGTGCCGCCCGGAGATGAACGGGTCGTCGGGGAAGTTGACGTCGTTGCCCTCGCGGCCGATGGCGAGCGCGTCGTTGCGCGCGCGGAAGACCATGCCGGGCGCCCCGCCGACGAGGAGCTGGGTGAGGATGAAGCGCGCCGGGCGGCGTGGCGACGAGTAGAAGTAGGTGCCGTCCGCCTCGGGCGTGGGCAAGGCCTCGGGGGGGCACGCCTCGAGGCGCATCAGCTGCTCGCCGATGAGGAAGGCGGCGCCCGAGCGCAGGCGCGCGGGATGCTTGATGCGCAGGAAGACGCCGTTCGTCGAGCCCTCGTCGCGGACGAAGAGGCGGCCCTCGCGGTAGAGGAAGTTGGCGTGGCGCGGCGAGAGGAGCGTGTCCTCGGGGAAGAGCATCTCGCCCTCGGTGCGGCCGGCGACGTGCTCGGTCGCGGACAGGACGTACGAGACGCCGTCGTAGCCGTCGCCCTTGATGAGGATGAGCTTGGCGCGGCCGGGCGCCTGCATGACGCTGAAGAACATCGTCTTCGGCGCCGCTCGCTCCTTCGGCGCGGGGCGCGGCTCGCTGTCGGCGACGGGCTTGCCGCAGGCGCCGCAGAAGCGGTGCCCGGGGATGAGCGCGGCGCCACAGCTCGTGCAGTTGCGCTCGGGGAGCGTGGCCGGGCCCTTTCCGGCGGGCGGCGGCGGCACCGACGCGAGCCCCATCGCGCCGCCGCAGGAGACGCACGCGGCCGCTCCGAGCGCGTTGTACGCGCTACAAGCGTCGCAGACGAGCCCCAGCGTCATGTCGCGCAATCGTAACGCAAGGGGAGGTCACGTCAATCGCGCAGGTTGCGGCGCGCGGCCTCGGCGACGAAGGGGTTCGCGTCGCCGGCGAGCGCGAGGCGCTCCGGGCCGAGGAGCGCGCCGAGCGTGGGCTGGCGGTCGAGGCAGGCGAGCGCGGCCAGGCGCTCGCGCCAGCCGGCCGCGGCGAGCGCGGCGTCGTTG
>FTFF01000913.1_pt1 | contig 10277 bp, 3 predicted proteins | sample 1640361 | NCBI WGS metagenome assembly FTFF01 (sample SAMEA3914816, study PRJEB12502) | metagenome | biome: forest; material: soil | place: USA | collected 2011-09-16 | depth 0.3 m | reverse complement strand
TCGAGGTCTCGCGCGGGGCGGCGATGGCGGAGCAGCCGCTCGCGATCGAAGCCGAAGCGGATGCGCTCGGCGAGCGGCTCGCGGTGCGCGTCGAGCTCAACCCGGCGCGGCTCGAGACGGCCGCCACCGCCGATCTCGAGCTGGCGATCGGCGTCGGCGATCGCCGCTTCCGCCTGCGCATGGGCGCCGCCGCTCCCTGGGCGCTCGACGAGGCGGCCGCCGACGCCTGGCAGGCGCACGGCGAGGGCGGCCCCGGCGGCCGCAGCGACGGGCCACCGCCGTCGATCGAGCTCGCGGTGCCCTGGGCGCGGCTCCAGGCGCCGCCGGGCGCGCAGGTGACGCTGGTCGTGCGCCTGGTGCGCGGCGCTCTCGTCCTCGCGCGCTACCCCGCCGAGGGGACGGTCGAGCTCACCGCCCCGGACGACGATTTCGAGGCAGATCACTGGTCGGTGTGACCGCCTCGCCGCGCAGGAGCCGCCGCGCCTCGTCGGCGAACGTGCCGCGCGGCTCGAGGTCGAGGTAGGCCCGCAGCGCCTCGTCGGCGCGGGGATCGGCGAGCTCGCGGCGCGTGCGACCGAGGTAGAACTGCGCCTCCGCGAAGCGCGGATCGTTGGCGAGCGCGCCCTCGAAGGCGCCGACCGCGTCCTCGGGGCGCTTGAGCTCGAGCGCGGTCAGGCCCAGCTCGAACTGCGCGCGCACGTTGCGCGGGTCGAGCTCGAGCGCGCTCTTCAGGTTCTTCCACGCGGCGCGGGCGTTGCCCAGCTCGAAGTCCGCGCGGCCGAGCAGCCCGAGCGCCTGGGCGCGCAGCCACACCGGCGAGCGACCGGCGCGGAGCCGCTGCAGCGCCTCGTCGGCCAGCGAGCGCCCGGCGGACTGCCGCGCCTGCTCGATGGCGAGGCGCGACTTCGCCAGCGTGAGCTCGACGCCCGTGCGCGTCGCGACCGGCGCCAGCTCGACGGCGCGCTCCGCCCAGTCGAGGCGGCGGTAGTCGATGTAGGCCTCGATGAGCAGCGCCAGCGCCTCGCCGCGCGCGGCGGTGGGCACCACCTTGAGCAGGAGCTGGATCGCCTCGCCGACGCGGTGATCGGCGAGGAGCGCGCGCGCCTTCAGGCACTGCGTCGCCTCGAGATCGACGCCGCTCGGCCGCAGCTTCACCGCGCGCTCGATCCGCTCCTCCGCGCCGCGCGCGTCGCCGAGCAGGAGCCGCGCGCGCGCGCCGCCGAGGAGCGTGTCGAGGTCGGCGTCGCGCTCCGCGAGGGCGTCGAACTCGTCGCGCGCGGCGATCGCGTCGCCGAGGTCGAGCGAGAGGGCGGCCAGCTCCCGGCGCGCGGGGACGTACGCCGCGTTGGTGGCGATGATGCGGCCCACCTCCTCGCGCGCCTCGCCGAGCTGGCCGGCGTCGTGCAGCAGGCGCGCGAGCGCGAGCCGCGCCTGCAGGAGCAGCGGCTGGCGGTGGAGCGCCTCGCGGAAGCACTGCCGCGCGCGGTCCGGCTGTCGCCGCGCCAGGTACACCTGCCCGAGCGCCCAGGCGACCTCGGCGTACTTGCCCTTCTTCTCGATCTCCTCGAGGCGCCGGAGCGCGGCGTCGTAGCGGCTCTCCGCGATGTCGATGCGCGCGAGCGCGACCGCCGCCGAGATCATCGTCCCGTCGAGGCGCATGGCCAGATCCGCGTCGGCCCGCGCCTCGACGGTGCGGCCGAGCTCGAGCTTGGCGAGCGCGCGGAGCACCAGCACGTCGGGCCGCGAGCCGCCCGACTCCTCGAGCACGGTGAGCGCCTGCACGGGCCGTGAGCGGCGCAGCGCGACCTCGGCGAGGATCAGGCGCGGGGTGAGCCGTCCCGACACCGCGAGCGCGCGCCGCGCCTCGCGCTCGGCGGGATCGAGCTCGAACGCGTCCGCGTAGGCCTTGGCCAGCTCCTCGAGGAGGAGCGGGTGATCACGGCGCCGCGCCGCCGCGGAGCTGAGCGCGCTGCGTGCCGCGGCGACGTTGCCCTTGCCGAGCTCGATCTCGGCGATCCCCACGTACGCGCGCGCGAGCTGGCCGGGCGAGGCATCGCCGACCAGCTTGCCGACGACGCCCTCGAGCGAGCCCGCCGCCGCCTCGCGGTCCAGGCCCTGGTGGAGCTGCAACAGCGCACGGTCGATGATCGTCGCGACGTGGTTCGCGTTCGCGGTGAGCGCCTTGCCGTAGGCCTCGAACGCGCGGTCGTTGTGGCGCAGCGCCGCCTCGGCCACGCCGAGCGCGTGGAGGACGAGCGGGTTCTGCGGGTCCTCGGCCGCGGCGGTGCGGAGCGCGTTCGCGGCGTCCTCGGGTTGATCGAGCAGCAGCTGCGCCTGGCCGAGGAGGTACCGCGCCGACGGTCCGGGGCGGTCCTTGAGCAGCGCGGCGGCCTGGCGCGCCGCCAGCTCCAGCTCCCCCTTGGCGAGCGCCAGGTAGACGCGCGCCTCGCGCTCCTCGACGAGCGTGCCGGTGCCGAGCGCCTGCACCGCGCGCTGCGCGGGCTCGGGCGCCTCGCCGAACTCGAACGAGAGCTGCGCGAGCACCTTGGCGCGCAGCGCCGCGGCGCGGCGGTCGTCGCGCTCGGTGAGGATCTGCCGGTAGAGGAGCTCGGCGGCCTGGTAGCCGGGGAAGTTGCCCGACGTGAGCTTCTTCTGCGCGAGCTCGTGCCGCCGCTCGACGCGGACGCGGAGCCGCCACTCGCGCACGAGCAGGCCCGCGACGACCCCGGTGGCGATGACGGCGACGATGACCGCGCCGAAGGCGACCCAGCTGCGCGTGCCGCGGCCCGGCGGCGGCTGGAAGCCGTCGACGATGTGCGAGAGCAGGCCGCGGGGCCGCCGATAGGCGGGCCCACGCGACGGCAGCGGCCGCCGCGGATCGTTGCGCACCTCGCGCGGGGGCGGCACCGGCGCCGCGAACGGCGGTGCCACCGTCGGCTCCGCGGGCGGGTGGCCGAGGTGCGCGGGCTTGCGGCCGCGCGTCGGCTCGCCGAGCCCCGGGATGCGCGGGTGCAGGTCGTCGCGCGGCACCGCCATGGCCGCCCTCGAGGCCTCGAGCGGCACCGGCGCGACGAACTTCACCGGCGGCGCGGACGGAGCCGCCGAGGCCGCGGCGGCCGCGAGGCGCTCGCGACGGCGGATCGCGTCGCGCTTGGCCTCGTCGGTCTGCACGTTGAACCCGTCGTCGAACGACGGATCGGGGCCGAGGCCGTCGTCGTCCTCCTTGGGCAGCCGCGGCTCGACGGGATCGCCGGGCCGGACCTCGAACTGCTCGGAGTCGTCCGGTGCGAACACCACCTCGGCGACGGAGAGCGAGATCGAGGGCTCGGACTCGCCCGGATCCTGCGCGAACGAGCGCGGCTTCGGATCGAGCGCGTCGACCTCGCGCGTGACGCGCTCCTCGGGGCCTCGGCGGCCCGACGCCTTCTTGCCGGTGACGTCGACGGTGTTGCTGCCGCCGGGCGGCCGCGTCACCGCGCCGAGCGGCGCGAGCACCGTGAAGGCGCGAGACGGGAGGCGCCCCGGCCCGAGGTCGCGCCCCGACTGCTCACCCGACGGCTCGTCGCGGAGCTGGGGCATCTGGGCGGTCGCGCGATCGCCGCGTGGCGGCGCGAGGTCCGGCGGCGCGCTGTCGGCGGCGGGCGGCGGTTGCACGCCGCGCGGGAGCCCGAAGATCGTCGCTTCCTCGGGGCCCGACACCTGGAGCGGCGGGTGGGCGAAGAGCGGCACGTCGACGCCGGACTCCGCCTCCCGCGCGACGGCCGTCGGCTCGGGGGTCACGTCGTCCGGCATCGGCGTGATCACCACCGACGGTGGCAGCAAGATCTCGGGGGCCGGCAACATCACCACCGCCGGCCGCGCGGCGAGCGGCGGAGGGCCGTCGTCCGGGAGCTTGGTGTCGACGGTGTCGACGTGGCTCGCGCTCACGCGCAGGGGTGGATCGGCGCCCCCCGGATCGGTGGACTCGGGCGCGGACATCCAGATGCGCTCGCTCGGCTCCGGGTCGATCGACGTGAACTCCTCCCGCTCGGGCTCGTCGCTCGCGGTGTCGCGCGAGATGCGGCCGGCCGGCGGCGTCGCCGTCTCCTTCGTCGACGCGCCCGCGTCGCGCCCCCGCTCGTCCGTGGTCGTGTTCTCCTCGAGCTGCCCGAAGCTCACCGACGAGACCTGCGAGATCACCGACGAGGAGGCGCGCCACTTCACGTTCGCGGCCGCGCGCGCGGGGTACTCCTTCGTGCCGGTCGACTCGATCGGCACCTCCTCGTGGCCCTCGGCGCGCGCGCGCGCGATCGCCGCGAGCAGCTGCGCGGGCTTCGGGTTCGACGGCTCGAGCGAGCGTGCGCGTCCGAGCGCGGCCTCGGCCTGGCCGAAGTCGCGCTTGCCGATCAGCGCCTCGCCCTTCATGAGCCAGCCGAGCGCGCTGTCGGGATCGGTGCCGAGCGCGACGCGCATCTCCTGCAGCACCTCGTCGTGCTTGCCGAGCGCGGTGAGCGCCATGCCGAGCACGAGCCGCCCTTCGAGCAGCGTCGGCTGCCCGAGCAGGCCCAGGCGGCAGATCTTCACGGCCTCGGCGTACTGCCGGCGGACGATCGCGACCCGCGCGCGCTGGACGAAGTCTAGCGGTTCCCCAGCCAGGGCTCGTGCTCCAAGGGCCCCCGGTGAGGGGCTGCCTCAGTATGGCCCGTCCCCCCGACCAAGACCAGAAGTTGCGGCCGCTTGCCCTACTTCGACCAGAGCGGGCCGGGACCGCCGGCCGCCGCGCCCTGGGCCTCGCGCTCGGGCTCCTTGTCGGCGGCGGCCTCGGGGGAGCCCTCCACCGGCATCTCGGCGCGCTCCTTCCAGATCGCCAGCGGCGACCCGCGCAGCCGGACCTCCGACTTCACGACCCACTTCCCGTCGCGCTCGACCCACGTCTGCTCGGTGCTGGTCTTTTCGAGGAGGCCGCGGCGCTTGAGCATCCAGGTGTAGGTCATCCGCGCGGTCGCCTGGTCGTGCTTCTTGTCGACTTCGAGCTGCACCATCTCGCTGTCGGCGAACTCGAGCTCGTCCTCGAGCGCGGCCATCCGCTCGACGAAGGCGTGCTGCTGCCCCTTCGGGACGTAGGGCACCGCCTGGTCGAGCTTGTACCAGCGCACGCCCTCGTTGTAGAGGCGGGCCGCCTCGGTGACCCGGTCCTTCATCGAGTAGCCCTCGGCGAAGCAGCCGGTCATCCCGGTGAGGGGGGCGAGGAGCGCGAGCGCGACGAGACGCATCCTTCCAGGCTAGCCGCGGCCGGCGAGCCGACCAACTTTTTAGCGGAGCTCGGCGCGCAGGCGGCGGAGCTCGCTCGGCCGCAGATCGGGCGAGACCACGGCGAGGAACGCGAGGCCGATCGCGCCGAGGGAGAGGAGCGTGCCGACCTTGCCGCCGAGGAAGCCCGCGGTCGGCCAGGCGCGGCCGACCGCCGCGCAGGCCGCCGTCGCCAGGAGCACGCGGAGCGCGGTCGCGGTAGGGAGCACCGCGCCGAAGCGCCGCCGCACCGCGCCGCCCGCGAGGAGCATGCCGACGATCATGGCCGAGGTGGTCCCGGTCGCGGCGGCCAGCGCGGGCTCGATGCCGCGCGCGATCGCGAGCGTGAGGCCGCCCCACACCGCCGCGACACAGACCGCGACGGTGACCACGCCGGAGACGAGCGCCGCGCGGGTCTCGCCGGCGCTGTTGAGGATCGTGCCGAGGATGTTGAAGAGCGAGAAGGCGACGTACCCCGCGGCGAGGATCGGCAGCGCCGCGGCCGCGTGCACGTAGTCCGCCGGGAACAGGACGCGGAGGATCGCGGCGGGGCGCGCCGCGAGCGTCGCCGCCATCAGGCCGACGACGATGAGCGAGTAGCGCATCGTCACGACCACGTAGCGCCGCGCGCGGTCGGCGTCAGCGTCGAAGGTCGCGCGCGACATGATCGGGAAGATCACGAACGTGACCGCGAGGATGAGCTGGTACGGCAGGCGGGCGATCGTCTGCGCCGCGTTGTAGAGGCCGGCCGCGGTGTCGCCCGCGGCCGCCGCGTGCGTGTTCAGCGGGGTCTCGGCCGCGATGGTGACCATCCGCTTGAGGAGGAAGGTGTCGATGAACATGACGAGGTTCACGAGCGCGAGGTAGACCGCGACCCAGCCGAAGTAGCGCTCGAGCTCGCCGGCGGCGAAGCGCTCGTGGCTGCGCGCGCCGAGGCCGACCCAGACCGCGGCGAGGAGGAGGATGAGGACCGCGGCGCCCGCGAACCCGCCGAGCGCGGCGAGCACCGAGCCGGTCTGGTGCGCGGCGAAGATCACGAGGCCGGCGCGCAGCGTCGCGAACGTGATGTCGAGGCCCGCCTGCTTCTGGAACTGGCGCTGCCCGTTCGCGATGCCGACGTAGACCGCGTAGACCGCGTAGCAGCCGGAGACGATCCCGGCGACGCGGAAGTAGCTCGTGTACGCGGGGTCGTGCAGCGCGGCGGCGACGAGCGGCGCGCCGCCGGCGAAGGCGGCCACGAGCACCGCGCCGCCGATGAGGTTCCGGCGCAAGGCGGCGCGCGCGACCGAGCCGGCGCGCGTCGGCACCTGCGCGATGAAGCGCGAGACCGTCTGGATGCTCGCGGTGACCATCACGTTGTTGAAGAGCGAGACGAAGGAGAGGACGACGCTCCAGACGCCGTACTTGTCGGGCGAGCCGAGCGCGCGCGGGAGGCCGAAGGCGATCGCGTAGCCGGCCACCATGAACCACAACTTCGCGCCGGTGATGAACAGGAGGCCGCGCCCCGCGCCCACCGCGCCGCCTGCCTTCTTCTCGATCTCTGCCATCTTGCCGACGAGACGAGAGCACGAGCGTTTTTTTCCCGTCAAGGATAGAGTCTCCGCGCTCGCAGCCGGGAGAACGACCGATGACGCACCGCCTCCGCCCGATCCTCGTCGCCGCGGCGATCGCCGCCGGGCTCGCCGCCGTGATCCTCGGGGCCCCGGCGCGCGCCGCCTGGCCGCCGCCGAAGGACGACACCGGGTTCGACTACACCGACCCGAGCAACTGGCCGAACGACCCGGGCTACGCCGCGCAGTGGGACTTCTGGGGCTTCGTCCCGAAGCGCCTCGCGGGCCAGGTCGACGATCGCACGAAGCGCCTCGGCACCGGCGGACACTACGACCGCGCGTTCGCCAAGACCCGCGGCGATCGGCGCGTCCGCATCGCGGTGCTCGACTCCGGCGCCGAGTGGGAGAGCCCGGACCTCGTCAACAAGTGGTACCTCAACGCCGACGAGCTGCCGATCTCGAGCTGCCCCGTGACCGGCAACGGCGCGCCGCACGACGTGAACGGCGATGGCGTGTTCAACGTGCTCGACTACACGACCGCGACGGGCACCGCGCTGCCCGCCTTCACCGCGGTCTGCGATCCGCGCATCACCGCCGACGTGAACAAGAACGGCATCCTCGATCCGGAGGACCTCATCGCCGCGTTCTCCGACGGCAAGGACGACGACGGCAACGGCTACGTCGATGACGTCTCCGGCTGGGACTTCATGTTCAACGACAACGACCCGTACGACGACGTGCGCTTCGGCCACGGCACGGGCGAGGCGCGCGACTCGTCGGCGCAGACGAACGACGGCGTGGGCGACGCCGGCGTCTGCCCGGAGTGCACGGTGATGGCGCTCCGCGTCGGCGACTCGTTCGTCGTCGAGTCGTCGAGCTTCGCGCTGGCCGTCGTGTACGCGACCGACAACGGCGTGATGGTCGTGCAGGAGGCGCTCGGCGCGATCGACATGTCGCCGCTCACCCAGGCGGCGCTCGACTACGCCTACGCCAACAACGTCACCGTCGTGGCCTCCGCCGCCGACGAGAACTCGTTCCACGCCAACATGCCCGCGACGGCGAACCACGCGACGATGGTGCACGCGATCGTCTTCGACGCGGGCCGCTGGGAGGACGGCACCACCTTCTTCCAGTACAACAACTGCACGAACTACGGCGCCCAGCTCATGTTCTCGGTCCCCGGCGCGGGCTGCTCGTCGGAGGCGACCGGCAAGAGCTCCGGCATCGTCGGGCTCATCTACTCCGCCGCCCTGCTCGCCGATATCCCGGCGCCCGGCGCCGCCGCGGGCGACCCGACCGGGAGCCGGCGCCTCACCGCCGAGGAGGTGCGGCAGCTGCTCGTGCACACCGTCGATACCTTCTACGATCCGGCCGACCTCACCGACCCCACCAAGTACCCGACGCGCGACGGCTGGATGCGCCGCTTCGGCTACGGGCGCCCGAACGCGCGCACCGTCGTCGACGCGGTGCTCGCCGGCAAGCTTCCGCCGGAGGTCGACCTCGTGCGGCCGCTGCACTTCGAGACGCTCCACGCGGACCGCGCCGGCAAGGTCACGATCGACGGGCGCGTCGGCGTGCGCGGCGCGGCGCAGAACCCCGCGGGCGTGACGTTCGACTACGTCGTGGAGTGGGCGCCGGGGATCGATCCCACCGACGACAAGTTCACCCGCATCGGCGGCGCCGAGGGACAGACCGCCGCGGTGTCCGGGCCGCTCGCGGAGTGGGACCTCTCGGCCGTGACGGTCGACAACCCGGTGCCGGCGCGGGGCGACGCGACGTTCCAGCCCGACGATCCGGCCAACCGCTACCTCGCGACGATCCGCGTGCGCGCGACGCTGCACGCCTCCGATCCGCGCCTCAACGGGCTCACCGCCGAGGGACGCCGCGGCGTGCACGTCGTGCGCGATCGCGAGCTCCTGCCCGGCTTCCCGCTGTACCTCGGGGCCTCCGGCGAGTCGTCGCCGAAGCTGGCCGACCTCGACGGCGATCGTCGCGACGAGCTCATCGTCGGCGACGCGGGCGGCTACGTCCACGCCTTCACCGCGGAGGGGAAGGAGCTCGCCGGCTGGCCGGCGCACGCCTCGCTCCTGCCGCACCTCGACGCGGCGGGCCGCAAGGGCGCGTCGCACGCGACCGCGCCGGCGTTCGCGAGCGGCCGGGTCGGCAAGACGGTCTACTCGCCGGTCGTCGCCACCGTCGCGATCGGCGACGTCGACGGCGACGGCAAGCTCGACGTCGTGGCCGCCGACTGGCACGGCGCGGTCTTCGCGTTCCACGGCGATGGATCGACGCTGGCGGGCTTCCCGGTCGCCATCGATCACGACTCGGCGGCGGCGGCGAAGGACGCCGACCACCGGATGGAGGACGGCGTCTTCTGCGCGCCCGCGCTCGGCGACCTCGACCACGACGGCAAGCTCGACGTCGTCGTCGCGGGCATGGACGGCAAGGTCTACGCCTGGAACGGGAGCGGCAAGCGCCTCGACGGCTTCCCGGTGGTGGTGCAGGACCCGCTGCTCTCCGACGACCGCGCCGCCGAGACGCCGCGGCAGCGCGCGCGCATCATGAGCTCGCCCGCGCTCGGGGACCTGAACGGCGACGGGCGCCCCGAGATCGTCGTCGGCAGCAACGAGAACTACAACAGCTCGGGGCGCCTCTACGCGATCGACGCCCGCGGGACGGGCGCGCCCGGCGGGCCCTTCCTGCCCGGGTTCCCGACGCCGATCGTCACGACGCACATCCTGCCGGTGGTCGGCGAGGGGCTGCCCAACGCGCCGGCGCTGGCCGACGTGGACAAGGACGGCGTGCTCGACATCGTCACCGCCGGCGTCGGCGGGATCCCCGCGGTGTACAACGCGAGCGGCAAGCCGTTCGGCCCCGCGCTCGTGAACCGGCGCGCGAAGTACGGCGCGGCGAGCGACGCGCGCAACGAGATCACGCTGTCGCTCATCTCGAACGCGGCGATCGCGGACCTCGACGGCGACGGCGATCTCGACGTGCTGCAGGGCACGGCGGGCGGCGACGCGGTGCTGGCGTTCGCCACGTCGGGCAAGCGGCGCGACTTCGAGCACCACGTCGCGGCCTGGAAGGCGCGCACCGGCGAGCTCCTGCCGGGGTTCCCGCGCAACATCGAGGACTGGCAGTTCTTCATGAACCCGATCGCCGCCGACGTCGACGGCGACGGCGACGAGGAGCTGATCACCGGCTCGGCGGGGGACTTCGTCCACGCCTGGAACGCGGCGGGCAAGGAGGCGGCCGGGTTCCCCAAGTTCACGGGCGGCTGGATCGCCGCCTCAGCGGCGCTCGGCGACCTCGACGGCGACGGCAACCTCGAGCTCGCGGTGGGCACGCGCAATGGCTGGCTCTACGCCTGGCACCTCGCCGCGACGACGCGCCACAAGGTCGGCTGGGCGTCGTTTCACCACGACAACCGCAACACCGGCAACTACGAGGAGCCGACCG
>FTFF01001198.1_pt1 | contig 10339 bp, 6 predicted proteins | sample 1640361 | NCBI WGS metagenome assembly FTFF01 (sample SAMEA3914816, study PRJEB12502) | metagenome | biome: forest; material: soil | place: USA | collected 2011-09-16 | depth 0.3 m | reverse complement strand
GATGATGGTCGCGCTGTCGGCGCCGTTGTCGATCTCGAAGACGGTGGCGACGGCGCCGGCGACATCGAGGCTCTCCACCTCGGCCAGCGACGGCATGACGTTCGGCGTGACCGGGCGGAGGAAGAAGACCAGCGCGGCCACCGCGGCGAGGAGGCCGCCCACCGCCGAGCGCGGCACCCGGCGGCGTGGCGCGGGCGGCGGCGCGGCCGAGCGCGCGATCGCGTCGATCGTGCCGGAGAGATCGACGGCCTCGGCGGCGGCCTCCGCGCGCAGGAGCACGCGCAGCTCGCCGAGCGCCTCGAGGCGCAGGCGCGCGTCCGCGTCGAGCCGCGGCTCGAGCTCGACGCTCTCGGCGGCGCTCAGCTCGCCGTCGAAGTAGCGCTGCAACAGCTCGTCGGAGATGCCGCCCGCCGGTCCAGTCTGTCCTGCTCGTTTCATCCTTCGTTCCCTTCATCTTCGCCGCGGGCGGGCGCTTCGCCGCGCGCCGCGAGGAGGTGTGCTTGCATCTTCTTCCGCGCGTGGAACAGGCGCGACATGATCGTGCCGATGGAACAGCCGACCACGTCGGCCATCTCCTGATACGAGAGCCCCTCGACCTCGCGCAGCACGAGGACCGCCCGGTGCACGGGCGAGAGCGCCTCGAGCGCGCGCTGCAGCTGCCCGCGCAGCTCGCGATCCTCGAGGGCGCGGTGGGGATCGAACCCGAGGCGGCGCGGGCTGAGGCCGGTCGGGTCGGCGGCCTCGCCGTCCGCGCGCGTGTCGTCGAACTCGACGCGCTCGCCGCGCCGCTTGCGCAGGTGATCGATCGTGAGGTTCACGGTGATGCGGTACATCCAGGTGAAGAACTGCGCCTCGCCGTCGAAGGTGTGGAGCGCGTTGTGCGCCTTCCAGAACGCCTCCTGCGCGACGTCGCGCGCGTCGTCGGCGTTGCGGAGCATCCCCTGCGCGACGGCGAAGACCCGCCGCTCGTACTTGCGGAGCAGCTGCGCGAACGCGGCGCGGTCGCCGTTCTTGGCGCGGAGGACGAGCGCCCGATCCTCGCGCCGAGCCGCCGCGGCCTCGACGTCGCCGGCCGGCGGGGCCGGCAACGGCGGCGCGACCTGCGACTGCATGGCGACTTGCACCTTGGCCTCCGGGGTCTCTTGCCGTCTCTTGTCCGCCATCTAACGGGCCCGGGGGCTTCCATATTCAAAGGCCGGAGGCAAAAACTCCAGCGATTTTCGCGAGGAAGCACGCTTGCCTCGCGCGCGGCGGACCCGCAGACTAAAAAACCCGTGGAGCTTGATACGCCCGCCGGCGACGAGCAACCCGCGCCTCCCGGCGACGCTCCGGCGCCGGACCGGACCGAGGTGGCGCGCGGTGCGGTCTACGCCTACCTCGACGCCGCCCGGGCGCGCCTCCGGGCGCGCGCCCGCCTGCGCGGCGCGGCGACGCTGGTCCGGGCGCTCGCCGTGGGGACCCTCGCGCTCGCCGTCGGCGTCGCGGTCGCGCCCGGGCTCGAGGCCCGCGCGGTGGCGATCCCGGCGCTCCTCGCGCTCGCGCTCGGCGCGTGGCGCGCGTCGCGGAGCATGGCCGCCCGCGACGTCCCGCGGGCCGCGGCGCGCGCGCTCGCCGCCGCCGACCGCGCGCTCGCCGACGAGCTCACCTCCTTCGTCGAGCTCGACGCGCACGCCCGCGCCGGACGCCTCGCCGAGGGCCGGCCGTTCCTCCTCCTCCTCGCCGAGCGGCTGGCGGGCGCGATCGGGGCCCGGCCGGCGACGGGTGCGTTGCCGATCCGCGCCGAGCGGCGCGCCCTGCTCCTGACGGTCCTCCTCGCGGCGGTCGGGCTCGGCGTCGCCCACCGCGCGTCGCCCACGCTCCTGCCCGAGCTCGGACGCGCGCTGCGCCACGGCGTCGCGCCCGCGGCGATCGCGACGGCGCCCCCGATCGTCGGCGACATCGAGCTCGTGCTCCGGCCGCCGGCCTACACGGGCCTGCCGGACAAGACGCTGCCGGCCAGCGCGGGCGACGTCCGCGCGCTGCCGGGCACCGACGTGGAGGTGCGCGCGCGCTCGCTCGTGGGCAGCGTGCGCCGCGCGGAGCTGCGGCTCGAGCGGACGGGCGCCGCGGCGCAGGTGCTACCCGTCGAGGTCGGCCGCGCGCCGGCGGACGCGAGCCCCACGCTCCGTTCGCGGTTCACCGTCGAGCGCGCGGGCACCTACCGCTTCGTGCTCTCGCGCTGGACCGGGCGGCTGGCCGAGCCCGCCGCGCACCGCGTCGAGCTCGAGGTCGATCACGCGCCCACCGTCGAGCTGCGCGCCGCCGCCGATCCGATCGAGCTGGAGGTGCCGCGGCCGATCGAGCTCGCCTACGAGGTCGAGGACGACTACGGGGTGGGTGAGGTGCAGCTCACCTGGCGCGTCGACGCCGGCCCCGAGCAGCACCGGCCGCTCACCCCGGAGCGCCCGACGCCGCGGCGCGCGCGCGGGCGCTTCCTGTGGGAGCTCGGCGAGCTCGAGCGCGCGGCGAAGCTGCGCCAGGGCGCGCAGATCACCTACTGGATCGACGCGCGCGACAACGACGAGGTCGCCGGCCACAAGCCCGGGCGGTCGGCGGGGTGGACGATCCTGTTCCGCGGCAAGCCGGACGCCGCGGCGCTCGATCGCCAGCGACTGGTCGCGCTGCTCGAGCCGACGCTCGGGGCGCTCGCCGATCGCCACGAGCGCGCGGCGTCGCAGCGCGACGACGAGCGCCACGCCGCGCTCGCCGCGCTGCAGCAGCGGTACGCGAAGTCGGGCACCGCGGACGGCGGCGCGACGCCGTCCCTGCGGCGGCTCGCGGCGGAGATCGCGCGCCGGCTCGAGCCGCTCGTCGCCGAGGAGGCCGCCGCCGGCGCGCGCGCGACGCACGGCAAGATCGTCGCCGAGCTGGAGCACGACGCGCTCGCGCTCGACGATCTGCGCGGCCGGCGCCGCCTCGAGGAGATGGCGCGCACCGGCGAGGAGATGCGCAAGACCCGCGACGAGCTGAGGCGCCTCATCGAGGAGCTGAGGACCGCGACGAGCGAGGCGCACAAGGCGGAGCTGCGGCGCGAGATCGAGCGCCGGCTCGTCGAGCTCGAGGCCCAGCTCGCCGCGCTGCGCCGGGCCGCCGCGCAGGCCGAGGGTGAGGTGCCCGACGAGTTCCTCAACCGCGAGGCGGTCGAGCGGCAGGATCTGTCGAAAGGGATCGATGGCCTCCGCGCGACGCTGGAAAAGGGCGATCTCGACCGCACGATGGCCGAGCTCGAGCGGATGAGCCGCGAGCTCGACAAGGTGACGGGGCAGGTCAGCCGCGACCTGCAGAGCTTCCGCGGCGAGCGCAACCCGGAGGAGGAGCGCGCGATGGCGGAGGCCGAGGGCGAGCTCTTCGACCTCGCGAAGGAGGAGCGCACGATCGAGCGCGAGAGCAGCGCGCTGCGGGACCGCGCCGCCGACGCGGCCGCGCGACGCGCCGACCTCGCGGCGCTGCAGGCGCGGCTGCGGCCGAAGCTCGCCGAGCTCGAGCGGCGTGCCGAGCAGCACGAGCGCGAGCCGCCGCTCGCCGGCGAGCAGGACACGCTCGAGGCGCTGCGCGGGCGCGCGCGGGCGACGGGCCGCGCGCTCGACGCGGGCGACGTGGACGACGCCGAGGCGATGGCGGCCGAGGCCCGCCGCGTCGCTGCGGGGCTGAGCGAGCGGCTGCGGGCGCTCGTGGAGATGGCGGACGCGCGGGCGATGGCGCGCGTGGGCGACGGCCCGAGCGCCGCGCTGCGGCGCGGCAGCAAGCAGCTCGCCGAGACCGAGGGGCTGGCGCGCGAGATCGAGGCCGAGCTGCGCCGCGCGCTCGGCGATCGCCGCGACGCGCCGTCGGAGGCCGAGCGCCGCGCGCTCGACGAGCTGGCGAAGCGGCAGCGGGGCGCGCGCGAGCGCGCCGACGCGCTCCGCCGCAAGCTCGGGGCGCCCGGCTCGCCGCTCGGCGGGGTGCCGCAGGGCGTGGGCGGTGACGTCGAGGGCGCGCTGCCGCACATGGACGAGTCCGCGCGCCAGCTCGACCGCGGCGCGCCGGGACGCGCCGGCGACGGCGCGCGGCAGGCCGCGGACCGGCTCGACGCCGCGCGGAAGCGCATGGCCGACGCGCGCCGCGGCGACGATGAGGGCAGCGCGGACGCGCGCGGGCGCCGCGACGAGCCGATCAAGATCCCCGGCGCCGACGACAGCGCGGCGCCGCGCGCCTTCCGCGAGGAGCTGCTCGACGCGATGAAGCGCGGCGCGCCGCGGCGCTTCGAGGACCAGGTCCGCCGCTTCTACGAGGAGCTGGTGCGATGAGGGCGGCGTCGCTCGGGCTCGGGCTCGCGCTCGCGTTGCAGGCCCTCGCCGCGCGCGCCGACGACGCGTCCGAGCGGACGCTCGGGCGCGAGCTCGAGCTCCTCGAGGCCTCGCGGCTCGAGGACGCCAAGCAGATCGTCGACGCCGAGGCGGCTCGGCCGGGGGTCGGCCCGCTCGTCGCCGGCGCCTACGACTTCTACCGCGGCGCGTACGCCGACGCCGCGCGGGCGATCGACCAGGCGCTGGCGAGCGGCGCGCTGACGCCGCGCGTGGCCCAGGAGGCGCAGGAGCTCCGCCGGCTCGCGCACGCGACCGACGAGGTGACACACGCGTTCGTGGCGCGCCGCAGCGAGCACTTCGAGATCCGCGTCGCGCCGGGGCACGACGAGCTCCTCGCCGAGCCGGCGCTCGACGCGCTCGAGCGCGCGCTCCACGAGATCGGCGGCGACCTCGGCGAGGCGCCGCCGGTGCCGATCCGCGTCGAGATCTACCGCGGCATCGCCGACCTCGCCAAGGTCTCGCCGCTCACGGAGAAGGAGATCAAGAGCTCGGGCACGATCGCGCTCTGCAAGTTCGACCGCCTGATGGCGACCAGCCCGGGCGCGCTCGTGGCCGGCTACCCGTGGCTCGACACCCTCGCCCACGAGCTCACGCACTACCTCGTGAACCACCATTCGCAGAACACCGTCCCCATCTGGCTGCACGAGGGGATCGCCAAGCTCGAGGAGCGGCGCTGGCGCGAGCCGTTCGGCGCGGCGCTCCCGCCTTCGCTCGAGCACCTGCTCGCGAGCGGGCTGCGCGACGGGCACCTCGTCACCTTCGCGCAGATGAGCCCGTCGATGGCCAAGCTGCCGTCGCAGAAAGAGGCGGGCCTGGCCTTCGCCGAGGTCACGACCGCGGTGCAGTACCTCGTCGAGGCGCGCGGGCTCGCCGGCCTGCGCAAGCTCCTCGTGCTGCTCCGCGGCGGCGCCACCCTCGACCGCGCGCTCCAGCAGGTGACCGGCCAGGCGCTCGCCGGCTTCGAGGCGCGGTGGCGGACCTGGCTCGCCGGCCGCGGCCTGCGCACCCATCCGGAGCTCGGCATGCCGGGCCTGCGCTTCAAGCGCGGCGACGAGCTGTCGAAGGAGGAGGACGACTTCATCGCTCGCGAGCCCGCCGGATCGCCGGGCGAGGCGAAGGCGCGCGGGCACGTGCGGCTCGGGACGATGATGCGCACGCGCGGCCGGCTCGCCGCGGCGGCCGCCGAGTACGAGCTCGCGGTGGCGCTGCTCGGGGCGGGGAACCCGCAGGTCGCGGGCCGCCTCGGGCGCACCTACCTCGAGCTCAAGGACTGGGACCGCGCGATCGGCGCCGCGCGGCCGGGCATCGCGCGCCAGCCGGACTCGGCGGGGCTGCGCGTCACCGTCGGGCGGGCCCTCCTCGAGCGCGGCGACGCGGCGGGCGCGCGGCCGCTCCTCGAGGGCGCGCTCGCGATCAACCCGTTCGATCCGCAGACCCGGTGCGGGCTCGCGCGCGCGTACCGCGCGATCGCCGACGCGCGCGCGTCCCGCGAGGCCGCGGCGTGCGACCGGCTCGGCGGCGCGCGGTGAGCGGCGTGCAGAGCCGCGGCGGACATGGCAGGATCCGCGCGTGACCGCCGGATCGATCGCCGTCCCCGCGACGGACCTCGACGCCGACCTCGCGGCGATCCGCGCGGTGGCCGAGGTCCGCGCCGCGCTCCGCCGCGAGCTCGGCCGGCGCATCATCGGGCAGCTCGACCTCATCGATCACGTGCTCGTGGCGCTGCTCTGCCGCGGGCACTGCCTGCTCGTCGGCGTGCCTGGCCTCGGCAAGACGCTCCTCGTCTCGACGCTGGCCGAGGCGCTGGCCATGCGCTTCGGGCGCGTGCAGTTCACGCCGGACCTCATGCCCTCGGACATCACCGGCACCGAGGTGCTCGACGAGGACCGCGCGAGCGGCCAGCGGCGCTTCCGCTTCCTCGCCGGCCCGGTCTTCGTGAACCTGCTCCTCGCCGACGAGGTGAACCGCACGCCGCCCAAGACGCAGGCGGCGCTGCTGCAGGCGATGCAGGAGCGCACCGTCTCGGTGGGCGGCACGACCCACGCGCTGCCCTCGCCGTTCCTGGTGTTCGCCACCCAGAACCCCATCGAGCAGGAGGGGACCTATCCCTTGCCCGAGGCGCAGCTCGACCGCTTCATGCTCGAGCTCCGCGTCGAGTACCCCTCGGCGGACGAGGAGCTCGCCATCGCGCAGCTGCGGGCGCCCGGCGCGAGCGGCGCGATCGCGCCCGTGCTCGACCCGGCGCGCATCCTCCAGCTGCAGGCGCTCGTCGAGCGCGCGCCGGTCGCCGAGCACGTCGCGCGCTACGCGGTGGAGCTCGCGCGCGCCACCCGTCCGGGCGCCGGCGGCGCGGCGGCCGCCTTCGTCGATCGCAACGTCGCGTACGGCGCGGGCCCGCGCGCGTCGCAGCACCTCGTCGCCGGCGCCAAGGCGCGCGCGCTGCTCGACGGCCGGCCGACCGCGACGCGCGCCGACGTGGCGGAGATCGCGCCCCGCGTGCTGGCGCACCGGATCGTGCCGAGCTTCGCGGGCGAGGCCGACGGCCTCTCCGGCGGCGCCATCGCCGCCCGCGTGCTCGCCGCGCACCCGGCGTAGCGGCGTCGATGGACCCGGCGCCGCTCCTCGCTCCCGAGCTGGTCGCGCGCATCGCCGCCCTCGAGGTGGCCGCGCGCATGGCCGCCGAGGGCGCGCTCGCCGGCATGCACCGCTCGCCGCGCCGCGGGTCGTCGGTGGAGTTCGCCGAGCACAAGGAGTACGCGCCGGGCGACGAGCTGCGCCACGTCGACTGGAAGACCTACGGCCGCTCGGACCGCCTCTACGTGAAGCGCTTCGAGGAGGAGACCGAGCTGCACGCCCTCTTCGTCGTCGACGCGTCCGAGTCGATGCGCTACGGCGAGGGCGACCACGACAAGCTGCGCTTCGCCTCGCTGCTCGCGGCCGCGCTCGCGTACCTCCTGCTCACCCGACGCGATCGCGCGGGCCTGGTGCTCACGGGCGGCGAGGCGGTGCCCGTCGGCGCGCGGCCGGGGCACCTGCGCCGCCTCCTCGCGGCGCTCGCGGCGACGGAGCCGCGCGGCGCCGCCTCGCTCGCCGACGCGCTGCGCCGGGCCGACGCGCTCGCGCACCGCCGCACGCAGGTGATCGTGCTCTCCGACCTCCTCGATCCGGAGCTCGACGAGGTTCTCGCCGCCGCGCGCTCGCTCAAGGCGCGCGGCCACGACCCCGTGCTCGTGCAGGTCCTCCACGCCGACGAGCGCACGCTGCCCTTCGACGAGACCGCGTGGTTCGAGTCGCGCGATCCCGACGTGCGCGTCTTCGCCGACGCGCGCGAGGTGCGCGCCGCGTACCTCGAGGAGCTCGCCGCGCTCGTCGCGCGCTGCGAGACGGCGGCGGCCGCCGCGCGCATCCCGTTCGCCGCGCTCGAGACGTCGATCGATCCGGCGATCGCGGTCGCGCGCCTCCTGCGCGGCCCGCTCGCCCCGGCGGCGAGGGCCGCGTGAGGCTGCTCGCCCCGCTCTACGCCGCCGGCCTCGCGCTCGCGCTCGCGCCGATCCTGCTCCACCTCTTCGGGCGGCGGCGCGCCCCGGTGCGGCGCTTCCCGGCCGCGCGGCTGCTGCAGGCGGCGCTGCGCCGCCGCGCCCCGCGGGCCCGGCTCGAGGCCTGGCTCCTCGTCGCGCTGCGCGTGCTCGCGGTGGCGGGGGTCGCGGCGGTGCTCGCGCGCCCGGTGTGGGACCGGACCGCCACGCTGCCGCCCGGCGCCGGCCTGCGCCAGGCCGCGGTGATCGTGCTCGACGACTCCTTGTCGATGGCGCGGCGGGACCATGGCCGCGCGCTCTTCGAGGAGGCACGCACGCAGGCGGTCGACCTCGCGCGCGCGCTGGCCGACGGCTCGGAGGTGGCGGTGCTCGGCACCACCGCCCCGGCCCGCGATCCGCTCGCGCACCTCGAGCGGGACCGCGACCGCGCGGTCGCCGCGCTGCGCCGCGCGACCGTCTCCGCGCGCGCCGGCTCGAGCTCGGCCGCGATCGCCCGGGCCGAGGGGATCCTCGCCGCCTCGCCGGCCGCGTACCGCCGCATCTACCTCGTCTCCGACCTCGCCGCGTCGGGCTTCGACGGCGCGCACCCGCGGACGGACGCCCGCGGCGACGCGATCGGCCTCAGCCTCGTGCGCGTCGGCTCCACGCCGCCCCCGAACGACGCGATCGTCGCCGTCGACGTGAGCGGCGCGGGCGATCGCGACGCGCGTCGGCTCCGCGTGCGCGCCCACGCCCGCGCCGACGGCGGCCGGCCGCACGCCCGCACGGTGTCGCTGCGCGTCGACGGCGTGCCCGTCGCGCGCGGCCTCCTCGCGCTGCCGGGCGACGGCACCGCCGAGAAGGAGTTCGAGTACGCGGTTCCCGACGGCGCCGAGCCGCGCTGGATCGAGGTCGCGCTGGACCCCGACGCGACCGACGCCTTGGCCCTCGACGACGCCCGTGCGGCGCCGGTGCGCGGCACGGGCGGGCGCGTGGTGCTCGTCGACGGCGCGCCCGGCGCGGCGCGGCGCGAGGACGAGACCTTCTACCTCGAGACGGCCCTGCGCGCGGCGCGCGGCGCCGGCGCGCCGATCGAGGTGATCCGCGAGGAGGCCCTGGCCGGCCTCGCGCTCGACGGGGTCGCCGCGCTGTTCCTGTGCAACCCGCGCCCGTCGCCCGCGCTGGCGGCGCTCCCGGCCTTCGTCGCGCGCGGCGGCGGCCTGTTCGTCTCCGTCGGGGACAACCTCGACGCGCCGGCGCTCTCCGCGCAGCTGGCCGGCCTCCTGCCGAGCGCCATCGAGGCGGCGCGCGACCTGCGCGGCCCCGGCGGCGTCGCGGGCGGCGCGCTGCGCCTGGCGGCGCCCGGCGCGGCGCTGGTGGCGCGCGTCCCGGCGCTCGCCGACGAACGCGGCCGCGAGGGCTGGCGTGCCGCGCGCACGTCGAAGGTCGCGCTCTTCCACCCCCTGCCCGACGGCGCCGACGATCGCGAGGTGCTCGCCCGCTTCGAGGACGGCACGCCCGCGCTCCTCGAGCGCCGCGTCGGCGCCGGCCGGGTCCTCGCGCTCGCCACCACCGTCGATCGCGCGTGGAGCGATCTGCCCATCCAGCCGGTCTTCCCCGCGCTCGCGGTCGAGCTGGCGGAGCGGCTCGGCGCGGTGCGCGGGGGTCCCAGCGAGGCGGAGCTCGTGCGCATCGGCGACGCGCCGCGCCGCACGCTCGCGGGCGCGGGCAGCCTCGAGCTCACGCTGCCCGACGAGCGCCGCGTCCGCGTCGAGCTCGACGCGCGGCCCGCGCCGGCGTTCGTCGTCGAGGCCCCGGGGCGCCACCTCGTGCGCGCGCTCGACGGCGACGCGCCGGGCCCGCGGCCCGCGCTGACCTTCGCGGCCGAGACCGATCCGCGCGAGAGCGACCCGGGGATCCTGCCCGACCTCGACCGCCTGCAGACCCCGGCGCCCGACGCCGCTCCGACGCGCGCGCCCGCGATCGAGCTGTGGCACGCGATCGCCGCCCTCCTGCTGGCGCTCCTCCTCGGCGAGGCGCTGCTCGGCCTGCGCGGCTAGGCGAGGCGACTACGCGACGCGCGCGGCCAGCGCGCCGTGCGCGTCGAGACGTGCATCGACCGCGCGCAGCATCTCGGGCGTCGCCGCGCCGCGGAGCGTGCGGCGGAACGCGTCCATCCTCGCCGCCGCTTCGGCGACGCGTCGCGCGACCTCGGGTCGAGCCGCGGCTCGCTCGAGCGCGGCCTCCGCGCGTCGCTGGACCTCGGGATCGCGGCAGGCGAGGAACGCGTCGGCTCCGGCCATGAGGCTCTCCAGCACCGTCTCCTCGACGGGGTAGCGGTCGGCGACCGCCTTCATGTCGAGGTCGTCCGAGACGATCACGCCCCGGTAGCCGAGCTCGCCCCGCAGGACACCGGTGAGCCAGCGCGAGGACATCGTG
>FTFF01001331.1_pt1 | contig 10397 bp, 7 predicted proteins | sample 1640361 | NCBI WGS metagenome assembly FTFF01 (sample SAMEA3914816, study PRJEB12502) | metagenome | biome: forest; material: soil | place: USA | collected 2011-09-16 | depth 0.3 m | reverse complement strand
CGCGCTCGCGCCGGTGGCGATCGACGCGGCGCCGACGCCCGACCGGCTCCGCCGCGGCAAGGCGCTCGTCAGCATGCGCTGCGCCGGCTGCCACTACGATCAGAAGACGCGGGCCCTGAGCGGCATCCGCATGCTGGACGCGCCGCCCGCGTTCGGCGTCCTCTACTCGCACAACATCACCCAGCACAAGAAGGGCCTGGGCCGCTACTCCGACGGCGAGCTCGCCTACCTCCTGCGCACCGGCATCGCGCGCGACGGGCGCTTCACCGGCCCGTTCATGCAGTCGCCGCACCTCTCCGACGAGGACCTCGCGTCGATCGTCGCGTTCCTCCGCTCCGACGATCCGTGGGTCGCGGCCCGCGACGTCGACGACCGCGCGGTCGAGCCGTCCTTCCTCTTCAAGATGCTGATGCACGTCGCCTGGAAGCCGACGCCCTACCCGAGCGCCGCGATCGTCGCGCCGCCCCTCGAGGACCGGGTCGCGTACGGCCGTTACGTCGCGCACGCGCTCGGCGACTGCTATGCCTGCCACTCGGCCGACTTCAAGTCGCTCGACCTCCTCGAGCCGCAGCGGAGCGGCGGCTACTTCGGCGGCGGCAACGTGATGAACGACGCCACCTCTGCCGACGTCCGCACCACGAACCTCACGCCCGATCCCGAGACGGGGATCGGCAAGTGGACCGAGGACGAGTTCGTGACCGCCGTGCGCACCGGCATCCGCAAGGACGGCCGGGCCCTCCGCTACCCGATGGTCGCCTTCCGCGATCTCAGCCCGGCCGAGGTGAGCGCGCTGTACGCGTACCTCCGGACCGTGCCGCCGATCGTGAACGTGGCCGCGCGCGCCGGCACCGCGCTGCCGCCCGCGCGCGCGTCGGCGAGCGAGGGCGAGCACCTCTACGTGAAGTACGCCTGCGCGTCCTGCCACGGCACGAACGGCGTGGGCCTGTGCGACCTGCGCGCCGCGAGCAAGACGTACGACACCGACGAGAAGCTGGCGGCCTTCATCCACGACGCCGGCAGGTTCGTGCCCGGCACGAAAATGCCGACCTGGGACGGCGTGATCCCCGAGTCCGACTTCGCGCACCTCGTCGCGCACGTGCACCTGCTCGAGCGCCGCCCGCAACCCTGACGCGTCGTGAGAGGATCCTCGAGCGCAACAGCCGTGCGCTAGGGACAGGACGGGACGACCGTGGCGTGGTCGAGGCCGCCGGACGAGGCGACGTCGTTGACCCGGTTCGCGCACTCGGCGCCGGTCGCGGTCGTGCTGATGCACTGGCAGTAGTTGATCGTGAAGCCCTGCGGCTGCACCTGGCTCGCGCGGAAGCAGCAGGTGAACGTCCCGTCGCAGCTCGACGAGTCGCCGATGCCGGGCTGGACGCAGACGCACGAGCTCGACGAGCTCTGGCAGCGGAACGGGGGCGCGGCGTCGACGGTGCCGCCGTCATCATCGGGGGCGCCGGGCGTGCACGTGGGGATCGTGCCGATGCAGCCGGCGATCTCCGCGCAGCCCTTGTCGAGGCACGCGCCGTACGCGGAGAGGATCTCCTGCGCGTTCGTGCAAGGCTGCCCGCCGGTCGTGCCCGGGCAGACCGCGGCGCCGTCGAACCCGCAGCGCGTCCAGGTGCTCTTGGCCTTGTCGCAGACGCCGGCGGGAGAGTCGTCGCCGCAGGTGGCGAGCGCGAGCGCGAGGCCGGCCACGAGCGCGAGGCCGAAGAGGAGAGGGAACGAGCGAGTCGACATCCGTGGGCCTATGAGCAAGGGTCGAGGCAGACTGACAGTGGGCCGTAGAAGGGCTTGCAGCAGCCGGTGGCGCAATCGGACGCGATGGGAGAGCAGGCCGGCTTCTCGGTCGGCTCGCAGCTGGTCCGGCACACGCCGGTCGCCTGTCCCATCATCGTGAAGCCGGCGCAGCAGAGCTGACCGCCCGCGCACTGCGCCGAGGTCATGCAGCCGATCGCCGCCGTGCCGGCGCACACGCCGAGCGGGAAGCCGGTGTAGTGCGAGCAGTAGCCGCCGTCGCAGTCGGTGTCCTTCTGACAGCCGCGCTGCTGATCTGCGCCGCACGTCGCCTGGCAGGCGGACCTCGTGGTCGACCCGCTCACCATCTGGCTGGCGACGTCGAGGCAGCAGCTCTCACCGGCGCCGCAGTCCGACAGTCCCTTGCACATGAGCGGCATGCACTCGTTCGCGGCCTTGCACGTGCCGCCGCAACACGTCTCGCCGGGCGCGCAGCGCACCGGCGCGGTCGTACCGTCGGCGAGGCAGAGCACCGTCGGCGCGAGCGCGAGGGTCGGCTCGTGGACCACGACGCTGTCGCCGGCGTCGGCGACGCCGCCGTCGGGCACGCCGGGACGTGCGCCGCTGCAGCCCGCGGCGAGCGCGAGGACGAGCCCGAGCCAGGTGGACGTCACACGTGCCACGTCAGTACCAAGCATAGCAGGCCACTCCGATGGGGTCTCCGTACTGGTTCCGCGTCGCGGGGCCGTTGTAACCGTTCGGGCAGCTGCCCCAGCTGTTCTGGCCCCACGTGTTCGGGCAGGTTCCGTCGCACGAGTTGGCGCCGCAGGTGCCGTTCGGCGCCGAGTACCAGTGCGGGTACGGGATGCCGCACGGCCCCGCGTCGTAGCAGGTGTACGGGCGGCAGCCGAAGTACCCGGTCTGGCCCCAGCTGCAGCTCTGCCAATATCCGCCGCCTCCGCAGCTGTGCTGATCGGAGCAATAGCGCGCGCCGCGGCCCTGATCGCAGCCGCCACAGGCGTAGCTCGGCGAGCAGCACGCCTGCGTGTTGCACCGCTGGTAGTAGCTGCTCGTGGGCTGGTTGCAGCTGTTGTAGAGGGTGACGAGCTGCTGGCCGCCACCGCAGCTGGCGTTGCAGCCGCCCGTCGTCGAGTAGGCGTTCGGCGTGCAGCAGGATTGGGTGTTGCAGCTCTGCCAGTAGCTGCTCGTGGGCTGCCAGCAGCTGTTGTAGAGGGTGACGAGCTGCTGGCCGCCGCCGCAGTTGACGTTGCAAGCGCCGGTGCTCGAGTAGGCGTTGGCCGAGCAGCACGCCTGGGTGTTGCAGCTCTGCCAGTAGCTGCTCGTGGGCTGCCAGCAGCTGTTGTAGAGGGTGACGAGCTGCTGGCCGCCGCCGCAGCTGGCGTTGCAGGCGCCGGTGCTCGAGTAGGTGTTGGGCGCGCAGCACGCCTGGGTGTTGCAGCTCTCCCAGCGCGTGCTGACCGCGGTGCCGCAGTTGTCGTACTGCGTGACGAGCAGCTGGCCGCCGCCGCAGGTCACCGAGCAGGCGCCGCGCGTCGTCGTGAAGGTGCCGTTCGGCACGCACACGCACTGGCCGCCGATGCAGCTGTTGAGGACCCCGCTGCAGGTGCCGCAGCTGACCGTCTGGTTGCAGTTGTTGCCGGCGCTGCCGCAGTTCTTGCCCGCACAGGCGGTCGCGTTGTCGGCGACGCAGGCGCACTCCGGCATCGTGAACGTGACCTGCAGCGTGCTCGAGAGCCCGTTGAGCCTGAGGACGACGTCGGCGACCTTGTTGCTGCCCGCGACGGCGCAGCGGTACTTGCCGTCGTCGTAGGTCTGCGTGTTGCCGAGCTGGTCCTTGAACGTGAAGCTGAAGAAGCCTCCGCACGCGGTCGTCGACGGGGTCTGGATCTTGTCGGCCGTGTTCGAGTAGGTGCCGCTGAGCGGCGCGGCGAAGACCTTCATCTGCACCGCGCCGTCGGGCGGCGGCGCGAGGAACTGATCGGCGTAGATGCCGGCCGTCGCGTAGAAGCTGTCGCTCGGGCAGCTGAGCAAGGCCTCGACGGTGCGGCCCGGCTCGAGGTGCGCGCCCGCCTCGGGCGGCGGCGATCCGCAAGCGGCATGGAGCAGCGCAGAGAGCGCGAGCGCCCGCGCCGTGGTGGTGCGCACGATCATCGTCCCCACGATCAAACAGCAAGTTGCCGGCCAACCGCAACCCTCCGGAAGCACGTCGCGGGATCTCGCGGGGCTGCGCGAACTGCGCACCGACGGCGCAGCGTGCGCAACGCGTCAGGCGCGGCGGCGGCGCGTGATGGGCGCGAGGGAGGGCGACAGCTCGATCGGGCCGAGGTCGACCTCGACGCGATCCTTGCCGAGCGCCTTGGCGCGGTACAGCGCGATGTCGGCGCGGCCGAGCACGTTGGCGGCGACGCGCGTCACGTCGCTCGAGGTGTCGCCGTACGCGGCGACGCCGACCGACACCGTGATGCGCCCGACGTCGGCGAAGACGTGGCTGCCGATCGCGTCGCGGATCCGCTCGGCGACGACCTGCGCGTCGACGATGCTGGTGCGCGGCAGGAGGAAGACGAGCTCCTCGCCGCCGTAGCGCGCCGCGAGGTCGACGTTGCGCAGCTGCGCCGAGGCGAGGCGGGCGACCTCGCGCAGCGCGCGATCGCCGGCGAGGTGGCCGCGGCTGTCGTTCAGCTTCTTGAAGTCGTCGAGGTCGAGGAGGACGACGCAGAAGGACACGTCGAAGCGGCGCGCGCGCTCGATCTCGTCGAGGAGGCGGGTGTCGAAGTAGCGGCGGCAGTGCAGGCCCGTGAGGCCGTCGAAGTTGGCGAGCGCGTGCAGCCGCGCGTTCTCGATGGCGCTCGCGGCCTGGCCGGCGGCGGCCTCGATGAGGCGCGCCTCGTGCTCGCCGAACGGCGTGGCCTCGCGGCTCTCGACGAGCAGGACGCCGAGGGGCTCACCGTACATCTTGAGCGGCGCGAGCACGCGCGCGTGCGTGGCGCCGACCGGCGCGTCGAGGTCGTCCTCGATGGTGACCTCGGTGATGCGATCCCAGCTCTGCACCGGGACGGTCGAGGTGCGGACGCGCGCCCGGCCGCGCTCGAGCGCGTGGCGCTCCACGGCGCCGGGCGCGGCGGTGGGACCCGACTCGTCGCCGGGCGCGGGACGACGCACCGCGTGCGCGGCGAGGCGCAGCTCGATCCGGCTCGCCGACGGGAGCGCGCGCTGGAGCTCCCGCAGGAGCGCGGCGACGAGCTGCGGCACGTCGAGCTCGGCGGCCATCGCCTGCGCGGTCCGCGAGAGCGTGTGCAGCTCGCGCACGCGGCGGCGCAGGGCGGCGGTGATGCGCGCGATGCGGAAGAAGCCGAAGTTGACGAGGAGGTACGTGACGCCGAGGAGCGCGAACGCGATCGGCCGCCGCCCCGTCCAGATGAGCATCATCACGGCGCCGAGGGGCAAGAGCGTCGTCTCGGTGAGGAGCGCGACCGCGGCGCGGCGCAGCGCCGGCTCGAGCGGGTGGCCGAGGAGGCGCTGGTGGAGGATCTGCACGATGGCGTGCGCGGCGAGGAAGGTCATGCCGAACGCCGGGACGAGCCAGAGGTGACTCGCGGCGAACGCCATGCGCGCGCCGAAGGCGGCGCCGACGCCCACCATGAGCCCGCCGGCGACGCCGCCCGCGTAGAGCGCCTCGAGCGCGATCGCGGCGGTCCGCGCCGGGCGCTCCGCGGCGGCGCGCACGCGGCGACGGGCGACGAGCGCGCGCGCCGCGACGTCGATGGCGAGGATCGCGCCGAGCCCGGCGGCGATGAGCGGCGCGCCGACGGAGAGCGCGCCGGCGACGAGCACCGCGGCGTCGAGCGAGAAGACCGCGCCCGGCGGCAGGCCGCGGACCAGCCCGGCGAGCGGGAACGCGAAGAGCCGCGCGCCGGCGGTGACGAGCAGGAAGATGAGCGCGCCAACCGCGGCCGAGCCGTCGACGCGGCCCGCGCGCAGCGCGCCGAAGAGCGCGGTCGCGACCGCCGCCCAGCCCGCGGACGCGAGCAGGACCTCGAACGCGGCGCTGAGCGCCCGCGTCCCCCGCCAACCGTTTTGACGAAAGCTGCTCGTCATCTACATCCCCGTCGAGAACCGGAACCTAACCGCGATGATGCGTCGCGTCAAGGCGCATCATCGGCCGCAGTTTGACTTGAACTAGACCCCTCATTTCCTTTAGGGTTCGGGCGAACAAACGGAGGCGAAGATGGGTCTACTGGACGGCAAGGTCGCGATCATCACCGGCGCAGGCGGCGGCATCGGGCGCGCGCACGCGCTCCTCTTCGCCAAGGAAGGCGCGAAGGTCGTCGTGAACGACCTCGGCGGCGATCGCGCCGGCGGCGGTCGCGGCTCCGAGATGGCCGACAAGGTGGTCGCCGAGATCAAGGCGGCCGGCGGCGACGCCGTCGCCAACTACGACTCGGTCTCGACGCGCGAGGGGGCCGACGCGATCCTGTGGACCGCGCTGTCGAAGTACGGCAAGGCCGACGTCATCGTCAACAACGCGGGCGTCCTCCGCGATCGCTCCTGCCTCAACATGAGCGACGCCGACTGGGACCTCGTCGAGAACGTCCACCTGCGCGGCACGTGGTTCTGCTCGCAGACGATTGCCCGTCACCTGAAGGTGCGTGGCCAGGGCGGGCGCATCATCAACACCACGTCGGTGAGCGGGCTCCTCGGCAACTTCGGCCAGGCCAACTACTCGGCCGCCAAGGCCGGCATCTACGGGCTCACGCGCACCATGTCGATCGAGCTCAAGAAGTCGAACATCACGGTCAACGCGATCGCGCCGGTGGCGCACACGCGCATGACCGAAGACCTGCAGATGATGCAGATGGTGCCGAACGCGAAGGAGATGCTCGCCCCCGAGCACATCTCCCCGGTGGCGGTGTTCCTCGCCTCCGAGCTCGCGGCGGACATCACCGGAACGATCGTCGGCGTGCAGGGTCCGAAGGTGTCGCTCTACAAGATGATCGAGACGGCCGGCGCGACTCCGAAGGGCGCGACCTGGACGCCCGCGGAGATCCGCGAGCGCTGGGGCGAGATCGCCGGGAAGTAGCGGCCCAGCCGGGCTCGGCCAGCCGGCTAGATGCTAAAATCGAGGATGACCACGCCGCGCTCTTCGCCCGGGGGCGGCTCGGGGCGCGTGTCGGTCGAGGGGTGGCGCGGCATCTCGATCGGGATCTCGAGCACAGGTCGTTCGTGCTCGTGACGCTCTGCCTCTTCCCGCCGCCGAATCTCATCGATGATCCAGGGGTCGAGCATCGCGCCCTTCCTTCCCGAGGTGAGATTGCTTTCGCCTCTACTTCATACAGAAGTGCAACCGATGCGCCACGGAGTCAAGGTTGTTGTGCTCGGGCACGTGTTGCCAACTGGTTGAAGGCACCCGACAAATTCTGTAAGGAAGGGTGGGAGCGGCACCTCCGCGCGTACTCGGTTTCACGCCTGCTGGGGAGCGGCGGCCCCTCCTCGCACGCCGCGGAAGGGCCTCTCTTGACCGATCGGTCATGGATCCCAGGCGCTTGGCCCGGCGGGGCGAGGAGCCACCCGGGCGGGCAATTTATGCCCCGGCCCTCTGACCTTTTTGCGGAGCGAGATCTCAGTCGAGCGCGCTGATCTGCCAGCCGTCGATCCCACGCTGGAGCGAGATCGACGAACCCTCGCCGAGCAGCCAGCGCGCCGCGACGCCGTCGGTCACGATCGCGTGCGGGCGCGGGGCGAGGAGGCCCTGCTCGATGCGTCGCGCGGCGGCCGCGAGCGAGCGCGCGACCGTGTCGGCGGGGCTCTGTCCGAACCGCTCGCGCAGGGCCGGCGTCAAGAGCGCCACCGCGCGGGCGCGGCGGTCGGTGGCGATCGCGCGGGCGAACGCGGCGAGGACGTCCTCGGGCGCGGTCGGGTCGGCGACGCGGGCCGGATCGCGGACCGGGCGCGGCGCGGTCCCTGGCGGCGCGGCGACGAGGGCGATCGGCGGCTCCCCGTCGGCGGCGAGCTCGACGAGGACCTCCGCGATCGGCGCGGGTCGCTCGCGCCGATCGACCAGCGGGGCGCGCGCCGCCGCGAGCGAGAAGGCGGCGAGGTCGTGGTCGCGCCGGTACGCCGGCGTCGTGAGCGCGTAGGCGGCGCGGACGCGGCCGTGGCGGAGGTGCGCGACGTAGTCGTCGAGGACCGCGGCGGGGCCGGCGCGCGCGCAGCCCCCTAGGACGAAGAAGACGGCGAGGGCGGCGGGGGCGCCGCGCGCCGACGTCATTTCTTGTACGCGTCGGGCTTGTCGCGGAACACGAACCAGAGCGCCGCCGGCAGCGCGGTGAAGTCGGCGATCATCGACAGGATGAAGGCGAGCGCCGAGAGGAGCCCGAACTCCTGGATCGGCTTCAGCTCGGCCAGCGCGAACGCCAGGAACCCGCCGGCGTTGATGAGCGTCGCGAAGAAGATCGCGCGGCCGGCGATCCGCAGCGTGTGCCGCAGCGCCTGCTCCGTCGACGGGCGCGTGGCGCCGGTCTGCTTCTGCCCCTCGAGGAAGTGGTAGAAGAAGTGGATCTGATCGTTCTCGGAGGTGCCGAGCACCGTCGAGGCGATGAGGATCGTCGCCACGTTCAGCGCGACGCCGCACAGGCGCATGATCCCGAACATGACGAGGATCGCGAAGATCGACGGGATCATCGCCATGAGGCGCGCCGCGCCGTTGCGGAAGATGAGCAGGAACGCGAGGAAGATGATCCCGACGGTGAGGCAGAAGCTCTCCGTCAGCGTCGGCACCAGGCTGTAGGCGATCTTCGCCTGGAGCGGCCCCTTGCCGACGAGCCGCAGCTCGAACGGCCGCAGCGCGGGCGAGCGCTTTTTCGCCTCGGCGAAGAGGGTACGGAGGCGCTCCTTGAGCCGCTCGAAGGACTTGTAGTCGCCGGTCTGCGTGATCACGGTGACGTGCGTGCTCGAGAGCGGCTGGTCGAAGAAGCGCCGCAGCATCGGCTCGGCGTCGAGGCGCGTCTCCACCACCGCGGCCGCCTCCTCGAGCCCCGCGTCGTCGGCGGGCAGCACGTCGGAGCCGGTCATCACGTAGCGCAGCGTCCTCAGGATCACCGTCGGGCCGATGGCCGCGCCGATGGCCGGCTCGCGCTCGAGCGTCGCCTGCAGCTCGTCGAGCCCGCGCAGCACGCCCGGGTCGGTGACCGCGCCCACCGCCTTGTCGCCCTTGGCGGTGAGCCACATCTCCGTGACGGCGAGGCCGCGCACCAGCTTCTCGAGCCGCAACGTGTCGAGGTAGAGCGCCGACTTGTGGTTGAGGTTGTAGACGGCGGAGGTCTCGAGCCGCATCGGCGGGAGGAGGCCGGGGATGCCGAAGAGCGTCATCGCGCCGAGCGCCGACAGCACGAGCGCGCCGGGCACGAGCACCCAGCGGAAGCGGTAGGAGAACAGGGGCAGCCACGCGGTGAGCCGATCGAACCAGGGGCCCGCGACCTGCCGCTCGACCGACGTGGGCGTGCGCAGGATGCGCTGCAGCGACGGGAACAGCGTGAAGACGATGAGCCAGGTGAAGCCGAGGCCGACCGCCACCCACACGCCCATCTCGCGGATCGGGCGGATGTCGGAGATGACGAGCGCGGCGAACCCGACCGCGGTAGCGAAGATCGACGCGGTGCAGGCGAGGAACTTGTTGGTGAGGGCGAAGATCTGGTGATCGTCGACGTCGACGCCCTCGGGTCGATCGACGAAGCGGGAGTGGAGGTAGACGAGCGTCGCGGTGGCGGTGACGAGGATCGTCATCGGCACGAGCGCGGAGACGATCGACGTGACGCCACCGGTCACGCCGATGAAGCCCTGGGTGAGCGCCACCGCCACGCCGAGGGTGCCGAGGAAGGCGAAGAGCGCGCGCCACGAGCGGTAGAGCGCGATGTTGAGGATGACGACGAAGAGGAAGAAGAGCGGGAAGTAGCGCAGGCCGGCGCGCTTGGTGTCGGCGTCGAGGTAGGCGGTGACGTAGGGCTCGCCGACCTTGCGGATGGCGCGGAAGGGCGGCAGCGACTTCTCGTACGGCGCCAGCGCGCCGTCGACGGCCGCGATGGCGGCGTTGCGCTCGTCGGGGGAGCGCACGTCGAGGATGAGCGGGAGCCCGAGGTAGCCGTCGCCGACGAGGCCCTGGCGGCGGAAGAGATCGGTGCCCTCGACGAAGGCGCGGAAGGCGCCCGCGCTCGCGGCGCTCGGCTGGAACTCGGGGTGCGCCCGCAGGTAGACGGAGAGCACCGAGTTCACGGTGACGTGCGGGATCTTGGCGATGTGCTGCTCGAGCTCGAGGAGGCGGGCGAGCACCGACGGGGCGTACGGCTGATCGGCCTCGACGAGGACCACCACGTACTCACCGGCGCCGAAGACCTTCTCGAAGGCGCGCGCGCCCTGCAGATCCGGATCGGTGGGGACGATGAGGCGGTCGAGCGCGTTGTCCTGCTTCACCGAGATCCCGAAGTAGGCGGCCGGCACGCAGAGCAGGAGGTAGAACGCCACGATCGCCCAGCGCAGGCGGATGACCCCTCGGAAGAGGCGCGCGAGCGCGCCTTCGGCGGCGGTATGGGAGGCGGGATCCAAAGGGAGCACCATTTGAGCGGCAAAGGGGTGCGGAGGCAACTGCG
>FTFF01000883.1_pt1 | contig 10443 bp, 10 predicted proteins | sample 1640361 | NCBI WGS metagenome assembly FTFF01 (sample SAMEA3914816, study PRJEB12502) | metagenome | biome: forest; material: soil | place: USA | collected 2011-09-16 | depth 0.3 m | reverse complement strand
GGCGCGGCACGCCCGCGCGGCGCTGCTCGGCGAGCGCGAGGAGCGCGGGCGGCAGGACCTCCTCGGCCTCGCCGATGAGGAGGGCGTCGAAGAACGGGACGATCGGCTCGGCGTGCGTGGCGGTGGGGCCGCCGCCGAGGACGATCGGGTCCTCCTCGCCGCGCGCGGCCGCGCGGAGCGGCACGCCGCCGAGGTCGAGCAGCGTCAGCACGTTGGTGTACGTCAGCTCGAACTGGAGCGAGATCCCGACCACGTCGAACGCCGACAGCGGGCGCGCGCTCTCGAGGGTGAGCAGCGGCAGGCCGCGCGCGCGGAGCTCGCGCTCCATGTCGATCCACGGCGTGAACGCGCGCTCGCAGAGGATCCCCTCGTGCTTGTTGAGCAGCGAGTACAGGATCTTGGTGCCGAGGTGCGACATCCCGATGTCGTAGACGTCGGGGAACGCGAGCGCGACGCGGCAGGCCGCCGCGTCCCACGGCTTCTCGACCGACTGATACTCGCCGCCGAGGTACCGGGCCGGCTTCTCGACGCGCCCGACGAAGGAGGCATAGGGGTGTTGCACGCCGGAGTCTTTACGCGCCCCCGTCGCCTCCGTCAACCGCGGCGCGCGGCGCGACCCGGACCTCGGCCACGACCGCGTAGTGGTCCGACGGCAAGACGCCGTCGAGCGGCTGGTCGAGCGCGACCCGCGCGTCGAGCACCGCCGCCGAGCCGTCCCGGTTCATGTGCGAGACGAAGAGGTAGTCGATGCGCCGGTTCGGCTCGAGCCAGGCGAGCGCGCCGGTGTGCGGGTTGGCCGCGCTCCACGTGTGGCCGGGCTGGTCGGGGCGCCGCAGGAGGAAGGCGTCCTGGTAGTACACCCGCCGCGCGACACCATCGACGACGACGCTGCGCAGGCCGCGCAGCCACCGGACCTCGTCGCTGTCGGGCGCCGCGTTGAAGTCGCCGCCCCAGATCTTCACGGGCGCGGCGTGCGCGGCGACCGCGCGCTCGGCCGCGACGATCTGGTCCTCACGCTTCTGCCCGTCGCCGAGGCGATAGTTGAGGTGGGTCGTGAAGAGGCCGACCGGGCCGTCGGGCGTGCGCGCGGTGGCGCCGAGCAGGATGCGCCGCTCCTGCGCCGTCGCGTGCGGGAGCGGCGTCGCGGTCACGCCGTCGAGCGGGTGGCGGCAGAGGATGGCGAGCCCCTCGTCGCCGCCGCCCCAGGCCACCGTCGGGGCGAAGGTGTGCGCGAGCCCGAGCGCGCCCGCGAGCGCGGCGGCCTGGTTCGGCAGCTTGCCCTCGATCTGGCGCACCTCCTGGAGCAGCACGACGTCGGGATCGAGCGCGCGCAGCCCGGCGACGACCGCGGGCCAGCGACGGTCGAGCGGCCCCTGCTCGCCCCAGAGGTTGAGCGTGACGATCCTGAGCGCGCCCGGCTCCATCGCGCGGGAGCGTATCAAACGGCGGGCGCGGCGCGGCGCCGATCCGCCCGGCGCTGCCGCCAGACGAGGAAGGCCGGGAGCGCGACGCCGAAGGTGACGTCGATCTGCGCGAGGACGTGCTTGACCTGCGCCGAGGCCTCGCGCCAGGGGACCCGCGTGACCTCGACGATGGACGGCACGAGGAGCGCGCCGTGCACCACGAGGAGCGCCCAGAAGGCCATGCGGCCGGCCGCGGTGTGGATCTGCGTCGCCGCCCACAGCGCGTAGATCGGCATCGTCAGCGCGAGCGCGACGAGGGCGAGCGCGGACGTCCCGTCGTCGTGGGCGCGGAGGACGTGCACGACCCCGCCGCCGTAGAGCGCCCCCAAGACGCCCCACGCCACCGCGACCATCAGCGCCGCGACGAGGTGCGGATCGCCGGCGGCGGCGAAGCGCCCGCCACGGCGCGCCGCGCGCGCGGCGGCCGTGGGCGTCGCGCCGAGCACGCAGGCGACGTACGGGATGGCCAGCGCGAAGGTGAGGAGGCCGACGTGGTGATCGCGCAGCTCGTCGCGCGGGATGAGGACGCGCATGGGGACGCCGAGCGCCAGCGCCGCCAGCGCGAAGAGCGCGAGCGCGACCGGCTTCGTGAAGCGAGCCGGCGGATCGCCGGCGAGGAGGCGGCGCGCGGCCGACAGGAGGAGCGCGCTCGCCCCGGCGTACGCCGCGGTGGTGAGCGCCGGCGCGATCGCCAGCATCGAGGCGACGCGCGACTCGCGCATCTGCTCGACGCGCCAGGTGCTGGAGAACGCCTCGCGGTACGGCCCGTCGAAGGACTGGTAGAGGACGGCGAGCGCGCCGGCCGGGTGGAGGAACGCCCAGCCCATCACGTCGGGCGCCGACGCCATGACGACCGCGATGAGCGCACCCACCGCGAGGAGACCGGCCACCACGAGCGGCGACGCGCCGCCGCCGTCGCGACCGAGGGACGCGGACAGCACGATCGCGAGCAGCATGGCCACGAGCGCGCCGAGCGCGACGGTGACGAGGCTCACGAAGAGGAGCGGGAGCGGGTAGCGGCCGAGGAGCCCCGCCGCGACATGGAGCGCGAGCGGCCCCGCGCACAGGAGGTAGAGGGCCGCGGGCGCACCGACGAGGAAGCCGCTCGCGAGCGCCGTCGGCGAGAGCGGCGCGGTGCGCAGGAGGTCGAGGGTCCCGTTGCGCCGCTCCTCGGCGACCATCGCCGCGACCATCGCCGGGCCGATGACGAAGAGCGCGCCGCCCACGAAGATCATCGCGAACATGTCGGCGAGGGCGACGACGTCGACGCGGTCGCCGGCGGCGCGGGCGCTCTCGGAGATGAGGGACGAGAGGCCGAGCAACGCCACCGCGATGAGCGCCGAGTAGCCGACGAGGATCGCGCGGCGTCCGCGGGTGGCGCGGGCCGAGAAGGCGGTGAGCGCGGTGGCGACGGCTTGCATGGCGGGCCTCCTAGGCGACCTCGGCGACGGCGCTCGCGCGGTAGACCGCCTCGAGCGCGGACTCGCGCGGCCGCACGCCGCACACGCGCGCGCCGCGCAGCACGAGCTGCTCGACCAGCTCGGCGACCGCGTCCTCACCGTCGAGCGCGAGCTCGAAGCAGCCGGGCTGCGGCTCGGCGAACGCGCGCCCGCCCACGCGCTCCTCGAGCACGCGCCGCGCACGGTCCATGCCGGAGGCGAGCTCGAGCCGGTAGATCTGCGCCCCGCGCACCCCGCGGGCGACCTCCGCGATCGGCCCGGCCTGCACCATCCGCCCCTTTTCCATGATGCCGACGGCGTCGGCGATCGCGGCGAGGTCGGGCAGGATGTGCGACGAGATCACGATCCCGAGCCCGCCTCGCTTCCAGCCGAGGAGCAGCGCCTGCAGCCGCTCGCGCGCGGCGGGATCGAGCGCCGAGGCCGGCTCGTCGAGGAGGAGCAGCCGCGGGCGGTGCACGACCGCGCGGCCGAGCCCGAGGCGCTGGCGCATGCCGCGCGACAGGCTCCCGATCGCGCTCCCGCGCTTGTCGACGAGGCCGAGCTCCTCCAGCAGCTCGTCGACGCGCGGGCGGCGCGCGCGGGGCGGGAGATCGTAGAGGCGCGCCCAGAAGTCGAGGTACTCGACCGGCGTCATCTTGTCGTAGAGCGAGAAGTGATCGGGCAAGAAGCCGAGGCGCCGGCGGGCCTCCTCGGGATCGGCCACGAGGTCGACGCCGTCGAGGAGCGCGCGCCCGGCGCTCGGCGCCTGCAGCGTCGCGAGCATGCGCAGGATCGACGTCTTGCCGGCGCCGTTCGGGCCGACCAGCGCGAAGATGCTGCCCGCCTCGACGCGGAAGGCGACGTCGGCCACCGCGTCGCGCTGCGCGTCGTAGCGGAGCGACAGCCCATCGACCGAGAGGAGCGCGTCCATCTTGGGATCGTACGCGCCCCGCGTGTGTGCCCTTCCCTCGCCGTCGGGACACCTCACCCCACGAGGTGGCGACCCGCGCGGTCACCCTCGGTGGGGCCATCCGTGCGCGGTGTTACGTCGAGGTGTGCGGGACGCACGTGTCGGCGCAGGTCCGCGATCGCGGCGCGGCGGCGGCTGTCACCTCGACGGAACGCCGCGGGGCCGGCGGCGAGGTGGCACGTGCGGTGCTCTGCCGGGAGGGATGCGCACGACGCTGCTCTTCGCGACGCTCCTCATCGGCCTTCCCGCCCTCGCCGCGCCCGCGGACTTCGAGCGCGACGTCGCCACGGCCGCGCACGCCCTCGCGGGCCGCACCACGGTGGCGCCGCCGCTCGTCTTCGAGCGCGGCATCGGCAGCGACGGCGTGGACCTGAAGGGCGAGGCGACGTTCGTCTTCCCCACCGCGCGCGTGCACGAGGTGCTCGACGCCTACATCTCGAGCCACCCGAACGAGTACCTCACCGGCGGCCACCTCGAGGGCAAGCCCATCTACTACCGCCGCGATCCGCGCGGGCCGGGCGGCGCGTCGCGGCTCTTGCCGCGCTACCAGTTCGACAAGCGGGTGCCGATCACGGCCGACGTGCAGCAGACCGTCATCGATCACGGCAATGGGACGGGCGAGATCCACATCGAGCCGAGGTCCGGCCCGCTCGCGGGCAGCCGCATCCGCCTCCGCCTGAAGGAGTACGCGCGCGACGGCGCGAGCGGCACGCGCGTCGACTGGAACCTCGACGAGCTCAGGCTCACGCCGCTCCTCCGCGGCGCGCTGCGGCTGTCGACGGCGCCGCTCACGATCGCGGAGGAGACCTTCGGGCGCCTGCCCTTCGTCGGCGCGCCGTTCCGCATCCCGAGCGCGGTCGCCCGCGGCGTGCGCGGCGCGGCGCTGTCGGCGGTGTCCGGGATGATCATCCACACCGCGTCGAACGGGCCGCGCAGCCTGGCGCGCATCATCGATCTATCCCGGGCCCGGGCCCGGGCGCGCCCCGCTCAGCCGCGGTAGACGCAGCGCGCGTCGCACGTCTCGTGGAACGTGATCGCCGCGAGCGCGGGGAACTTCGCCCGGATGCGCTCGAAGAGCCACCGCGAGCAGACCTCGGACGTCGGGTTCTCGAGGCCGGCCACCTCGTTGAGGTAGTGGTGGTCGAGCTGGTCGACGAGCGGCATCACGATGGCGTCGAGGTCGCCGTAGTCGATGAACCAGCCGGTGCGCGCGTCGACGGGGCCGACGACGTGGATCTCGAACTTGAAGCTGTGCCCGTGGAGGCGGGCGCACTTGTGGCCGGGCGCCACGTTCGGCAGGAGGTGCGCGGCCTCGAACCGGTACTCCTTGATCAGCTCCACGTTCATGCGCTCCCTTTAGCACGAAGCGCGGGCCCCACCTACCGCCCGGCCGATCGCGTGTCATGATGATGGGTCGCTCGCGATGCCTCCTCCCCGCCGCAGCCTGCACCGCGTCCGTCTCCTCGTCGCCGCCGTCTCCATCGGGGTGCAGCTGCCGGCGCTGGCCCTCCTCTCCCGGCTCGCCGCGCGCCTCGGCGGCGGCTGGCTCCCCTACGCCGCCGCCGCGGCGCTGACCGCGCCCTGGCTCGCCACCACGCTGCGCCGGCCCTTCGCCGATCGCCCGCGGCCGGCGTGGCAGCGCCGCTTCCTCCTCCTGCCCTTCTTCTCGTGGTGGGCGACGAGCACGATCTACCTCGCGGGGGGCGTGCTCGCCCTCGTCGCCGCGCGGATCGCGCGCGTCGACGCCACGGCGGCGCAGGTCGCGGCGCTCGCGCTCGCCGCGCTCGGCGGGCTGCGCGCGGTGCGGCGCACCCCGCGCCTCGTCGAGGTCGAGGTCCCCATCCCCGGGCTGCCGCCCGCCTACGATGGGTACCGCGTGGGGCAGATCAGCGACGTGCACTGCGGCGCGTTCACCACGCGCGCGCGCATCTCCCGCTGGGTCGCGCAGCTCAACGCCGCGCGTCCGGACCTCATCGCCGTGACCGGCGATCTCGTCACCTCGGGCGACGCCTTCACCGACGACGTCACCGCGGCGCTCTCCGGCCTCGACGCGCCCGACGGCGTGTTCGCGTGCATGGGCAACCACGACTACTTCTGCGACCCCGAGCGGCTGGTCGCCGGCCTGCGCGACGGCGGCATCGTGGTCCTCCGCAACGAGGGCACGCGCGTCGAGCGCGCCGGTGCGGTGCTGTTCGTCGCGGGCGTCGAGGACAACTGGTCGGGCCGCGACGACCTCGACCGCACGCTCGCCGGGCGCGTGGCCGGCGAGACGACGCTGCTCCTCGCGCACGATCCGAACCACTTCCACGTCGCGCAGGACGCGGGCGTCGCGCTCCAGCTCTCGGGGCACACGCACGGCGGGCAGATGGCGCTGCCGTTCGCCGGTGGGCGCTACAACCTCGCCCGGCTGATCACGCGCTTCACCCACGGCCTGTATGCGGAGGGGGACGCGCGCCTCTACGTCAGCCGCGGCGCGGGCACGACCGGGCCGCCGGTGCGCTTGTTCGCGCCCGCGGAGCTCACCGTCCTCACGCTCCGCACCGCTTGACAGCCGCGCTGACCAGTATTAGATTCTAGTCAGTGAGTCTCGACCCGGTCAAACGCGAGAAGATCCTCGAGTCCGCGGTGCGCGAGTTCGCGCGCCACGGCTTCAAGAAGGCCTCGATCGAGTCGATCGCCGAGGCGGCCGGCGTCGGCAAGGGGACCATCTACCTCGCCGCCGAGACCAAGGAGGACCTCTTCTACCAGGCGGTCCACCGTGAGGTGCGGGCCTGGTCGTCGGCGTGCGGACGGCACATCGACCCGACGCGCGACGCCGAGGAGCTCTTCGTCGAGAGCGCGGCGGTGGCGTTCCAGTACCTCGACGATCACCCCCTCGTCCGCGACCTGCTCTTCGGGACGCACAACCTCATCTTGCAGGAGTGGCCCGATCGGCTCGAGCAGCTCCAGCAGCTCGGCCGAGCGAACGCGATCGAGATCCTCGGCATCGGCGTCCGCCAGGGGCGCTTCCGCGCCGAGCTCGATCTCGCGCAGGTGGCGACGATCATCGAGGACGTGATGATCGCGACGCACATCCTCCACCCGCTCGACGCACGCTCGCCGGAGCGGCTGGCGCAGCGCATGCGGACCGGCCTCGACCTCTTGCTCAACGGGCTGCGCGTGCGGACTCCGACCCCCTAAAAAATTTGCCAATCGATGACCGAAATACCCGTTCAGTCACACAGTCACACAGGGAGGACCACATGCCACTCGAAGATCGGCTCACCACCTTGCTCTCGGGTCGTTTCCTCCACGGACTCTTCGCGAGCCCGGCCGGCCGCGCGTTCCTCCTCAACCAGGCGGCCGACGCCGAAGGCACCGACGAGGGCGCGATCTTCGACCGGTTGCTCCGACACGTCGAGGATCCCGCGCTCCGCAAGATGATCGAGCGCCACCGCGCCGACGAGCTGCGCCACGAGGCGCTCCTCCGCGCGTGCATCGCGCGCACCGGCGTCGTGCCCGCACCGGTGCCGCCGCACCTGCGCCTGCTCGACCGCCTCGATCAAAAGCTCGGCGGGCTCATGCAGCAGCCGGTGCGCGACGACCGCGACGTCATGATGTCCTACCTCGTGCTCCTCGTGATCGAGGAGCGCGCGCTGAACCAGTTCGCGCTCTTCATCCCCGCCTTCGAGCGCGTCGATCCCGAGACCGCGGCGGTCTTCCGCGAGATCGCCCGCGACGAGGAACGCCACCTGCGCTACTGCTACGCGATCTCGAAGCGCTACGCGCCCGGCGAGGCGACGTGGGCGGCGCACCTCGATCACCTCCGCGCCGTCGAGGCGAAGGCGTTCTCCGAGACGAGCCGCGACGTGAGCCGCCACGTCTTCGAGGCGGGCCTGCACGGCGCCGGGCCGATCGAGCAGTGGGCCTGGCGGACGGTGCAGGGGCTGGTGGCGCGCGGCGGCAACGGCCAGCGCACCCGCTTCTGGGGGACGCACGCGCCGGCCACGGCCTGACCCGCGCGGCGGCTGCCTCGGCCCTGGCCTGGAAGGGGGGGTGTCGCTATAGTCCGCCGTCGCGGAGGCAGACGTGGACGTGAAGACGACGGCGACGCCGTCGAAGGAAAGCGCTCGAGGCAACGGCGCGGCCCAGGGCCGCGACGACGTCGCGCAGCGGCTCACCGACCTGTACCGGCAGATGCTCGTCATCCGCCGCGTCGAGGAGGCGGCCGCGAAGGCGTACGCGCAGGGCAAGATCGGCGGCTTCCTCCACCTCGGCATCGGCCAGGAGGCGGTGTGCACCGGCGCGATCTCGACGCTCGAGCCGACCGACTACATCGTCTGCACCTATCGCTCGCACGGGCACTACCTCGCCAAGGGCGGGACCGCGAAGGAGGTGCTCGCCGAGCTGTTCGGCAAGCGCACCGGCGCGTCGAAGGGCTTCGGCGGCTCGATGCACCTGTTCTCGGAGCGGCTGCGCATGCTCGGCGGGCACGGGATCGTGGGTGGCCACGTGCCGCTCGCCGCGGGCGTCGCGTTCTCGTCGAAGTACCGGCAGAGCGGCGACGTCACGCTCTGCTTCTTCGGCGACGGCTCGGTGCCGCAGGGCGCGTTCCACGAGGGGATCTCGCTGGCGGGCCTGTGGAAGCTGCCGATCGTCTTCATCTGCGAGAACAACCAGTACTCGATGGGGACGCCGCTCTACCGCACGATCGCCGTCGCCGACGTGACCGAGCGCGCCGCGGGGTACGGCGTCGCGCGCCAGCGCTTCGAGGGCCACGACGTGCTCGCGGTGCGCGAGGGCATCGCCGAGGCCGTCGCGCGCGCGCGGAAGGACATGACCCCGACGCTCGTCGAGGTGCTCACGTACCGCTTCCGCGGCCACTCGATGTCGGACCCCGGCAACTACCGCACGAAGGACGAGATCGAGGAGTGGAAGAAGCGGGACCCGATCACGGTCGCGCGCGCGCGCCTCGCCGAGCTCGGCGTCGCCGAGGACAAGCTGACGACGCTCGAGGCCTCGGTGCGCGCCGAGGTGAACGAGGCGGTGCGCTTCGCCGACGAGTCGCCGCCGCCGACGGTGGAAGAGATGTGGAAGTACGTGTATGCGGATCCCGCCACCAACCCGGAGAAGATGTAGATGGCGCGCCTCTCGTACCGCGAGGCGGTGAACCAGGCCATGAGCGAGGAGATGGCCCGCGATCCGGCCATCTTCCTCATGGGTGAGGAGGTCGGGCACTACCAGGGCGCGTACAAGTGCTCGCAGGGGATGCTCGAGAAGTTCGGCGAGGGCCGCGTGATCGACACGCCGATCGCCGAGTGCGGCTTCGCCGGCGTCGGGATCGGCGCCGCGATGACGGGCCTCAGGCCCATCATCGAGTTCATGACCTGGAACTTCTCCCTCGTCGCGATCGATCAGATCATCAACAACGCGGCGAAGATCCGGCTCATGAGCGGCGGGCAGTTCAAGCTGCCGGTGACGTTCCGCGGTCCGGGCGGCGCCGCCGGGCAGCTCGGCGCGCAGCACTCGCAGTGCCTCGAGAGCATGTACGTCAACTGCCCGGGCCTGAAGGTCGCCATGCCGGCGACGCCCGCCGACGCCAAGGGGCTGCTCAAGGCGGCGATCCGCGATGACGACCCCGTGGTCGTGATCGAGGCCGAGAAGCTCTACTCCCTGCAAGGCGACGTGCCCGACGGGGACCACGTGGTGCCGCTCGGCAAGGGCGAGGTGAAGCTCGCGGGGACGGACTGCACGATCGTGACGTGGGGCAAGACCGTGCACACCGCGCTCGACGCCGCGAAGGCGCTCGAGAAGGAAGGGATCTCGGTCGAGATCGTCGATCCGCGCACGCTGCGCCCGCTCGACGAGGACCTGATCTTCGGGTCGGTGCGGAAGACGCACCGCGCCCTCGTGCTCGAGGAGGGCCACGGGATCGCCTCGTTCGGCGCGGAGCTCGTCGCGCGGATCCAAGGGAGCTGCTTCGACGACCTCGACGCGCCGATCGAGCGCGTGCACCGGATGGAGGTCCCGATGCCGTACGCCCCCAACCTCGAGGCGCACGTCACGCCTGACGTCCCGCGCGTGGTGGACGCGGTCAAGCGCGCGATGTACCGGAGCTGAGCGACATGGCGACCGTCATCAACATGCCCAAGCTTTCGCCGACCATGGAGGAGGGCGTCCTCGCCAAGTGGGTGAAGAAGGTCGGCGACAAGATCGCGCCGGGGGACATCATCGCCGAGGTCGAGACCGACAAGGCGAACATGGACTTCCCGCTCGAGGACGAGGGCGTGCTCTTGAAGCTCCTCGTGAACGAGGGCGAGACCGTGAAGCTCGGCGCGCCGGTCGCGATCGTCGGCGACGCCGGCGAGGACGTGAGCGCCGTGCCGTTGGCGGTCGTCCCGGAGGACACCGCGAAGCTGGAGAAGCGGGCGGACCGCGCGGCTCCGAGCCCGAGCCCGAGCCCGAGCCCGAGCCCGAGTCCGAGCCCGTCTTTTTCTCCCTCTCCGTCTCCCTCTCCGTCTCCCTCTCCGTCTCCCTCTCCGACTCCCTCTCCGACTCCGACTCCGTCTCCCTCTCCGCCCACCAATGGCCG
>FTFF01000608.1_pt1 | contig 10554 bp, 8 predicted proteins | sample 1640361 | NCBI WGS metagenome assembly FTFF01 (sample SAMEA3914816, study PRJEB12502) | metagenome | biome: forest; material: soil | place: USA | collected 2011-09-16 | depth 0.3 m | reverse complement strand
GGAGACGGAGACGGAGACGGAGACGGAGACGGAGACGGAGACGGAGACGGAGACGGTATCGCCGCTTCTCGTCTCGCCTCCTCCGCCAGCTCACCGAGCGCGGAGAGCGCCGCGGCCTCGGGGGCGGCGGGGATCTCGACCGGCGGCGACTCGGCGCGCGGCGCCGCCTCGAGCTCCTCGATCGCCGCGCGCATGCGCAGGTTCTCGGCGGTCAGATCGATGAGCCGGTCCTCGATCGAGGCGAGCCGATACGCGAGGTCCGCGATGCGGCGGGTGCGCACGAGCGCGACGATGGGCATCACGATGACGACGCCCACCGCTCCGACCAGCAAGAAGAGCACGCCGTCCATCGCGGCCCGACGGTAGCATGACCGCCCGGCGGATCGCGGCTCAGTCGCCCGTCGGGTATGTCTCGGGCAGCTCGCCGCGCTCCCAGCTCGCGCTGCGCTCGAGCCGCTCGAGCGCGCGGGTGCGATCGAGGTGCACCAGCGCGTCGAACTGGCGCACGAGGCGCGCCTCGAAGTAGTGGCTCGCGCGCTCGAGCTCGGGGCGGTAGAGCACGCCGACCGCGCGGCTCAGGCGCGGCTCGCGCAGACCGCCCGCCGCCTCGCCGAGATCGTGCAGCGGCAAGATGAACCGCGGCAGCCCCGTCTGGTGCAGCAGGGCCTCGTAGCTGTGCGGCAGCGCAGCGCGCAGGTGGCGGCGCTCGGCCGGGCCGTCCCACGATGCCGCGGCGGTGACCGTCCCCTCGTAGGTCGTCTGCCCGACGAGCAGCGCGTCGCGCCCGTGGCGCTCGCGCGCCAGCTGCCCGAGGTTGAGCTCGCCCTCGTCGCCCATCGCGGTCGCACGCGCGTCGCCGACGTGCGAGTTGTGCGCCCACACGATCACCTTCGGCCGCGGGACGCGCCGCGCGAGGTGCGCGAGCAACGCGTCGAGCACGTCCGCCATGTGCGTGTCGCGCAGGTTCCACGAGGCGATCTGCCCCTCGAACATCGTCCGGTAGTACTCCTCCGCGGTCTTCACCACGCGCGCGTTCTGCTCGGCCTCGAACTGCGCGTCCGCCTCGGCGAGGCCCTGCTCGTGCAGGAGCTCGGTCCGCCGCTGCAAGAGGTCGACGAGCTGCGCGACCACCTCGTCCTCGCAGTCGGCCTGCAGCCCGAGGCTCGTCGTGTAGCCGTAGCGCCGCGGATCGGCGTCGAAGCGATCGAAGCAGCCGTAGCGCTCGCGCGCGCGCTGCGCCGCGCCGGGATCGACGCGATCGAGGTGCGCGAGCACCGCCGCCGCCGAGGCGTGCAGGCTGTACAGGTCGAGCCCGTAGAGGCCGACCTTCTCCGCCGCGGGCAGCGCGTCGTCGTGCTCGCGCAGCCACCCGACGAAGTCGAGCACGTCGGCGTTGCGCCACATCCACGCGGGGAAGCGTCGGAAGCTGGCGAGCGCCTCCACCGCGTCGCCGTCGTCGCCCATCCCGCGCACGTAGCGGTTGAGGCGGTAGGTGTCCGGCCAGTCGCCCTCGATCGCGACCGCCGCGAAGCCCTTCTCCTCGATCAGCCGCTTCGTGAGCGTCGTGCGCAGCTGGTAGAACTCGTGCGTCCCGTGCGTCGCCTCGCCGACGAGGACCACGCCCGCATCCCCGACGAGCTCGAGGAGCGGATCGAGATCGGACGCGGCGCCGCGCAGGAGGTGCGCGGTGTCGGCGATCGCGTGTGCGAGGAGGTGATCGGTGTCCATCTGGCCCTCCTTCCGGTCGCGCCGCGGCGTGGCGGACCTCCCCACTGGGACGTCCGTGCGCGTCGCGACCACGCCCCGAGGCGCGCCCTTCCGCGGAGGTGGCCTCGCCGAGCCGAATGGAGCATGCGCCGTGCCTACCGTTGCTCGTCCCCCCGCTTCGGGCTAAGTTGCGTCGTCGCGCGCCGGACGGCGCCGCACGCCCCATGAGCGACAAGAAGAGCATCGGCAAGAAGGTCCTCGGCTGGTTCGTCGTGAACGAGGACGAGCCCGGTCGGGCGCCCGACGCCTCGGCCGAAGAGCTCATCGCCAAGTACGCGAACGAGACCCCGCCGCCGCCCCCGCCGGAGGTGCAGCTCAAGGGCGCGCTGCCGAAGGCCAACGGTGGGCAGGTCGACTTCCCGGCGGTCTTCCGCGCCGCCGGGGTCGACGACGAGGAGCAGGGCCGCATCGACAAGGCGCGCACGCTCCTCGGCACGCTCCCGGCCGCGACGCCGAAGGACGTGCAGAAGCAGATCGTCGAAGCGTCGCTGAAGGCGTTCGGCTACCCGACCGAGGCGATCATCGAGGCCGGCGCGCAGGAGATCCAGGCGCTCGAGGTCTACATCCAGGCCGGGCAGCGCGACACGCAGGCGCTCCTGCAGCAGTCGAACGAACGCGTGCGCGCCCTCGAGACCGAGATGGCGAACGTGAAGAAGGTGATGGAGGACGGGGTCGCCGCGCAGCAGGCCCTCACCACCGCCTGCAACAACGAGAAGCTGCGCGTGCAGGGCGTCCTCGAGTTCTTCGGGCAGGACGCGATCAACCGCGTCGTGGCCAGCTCGCCCAAGCTGCACGAGACCAAGTAACAAGGAGATCGTCCGATGGCCGAGGGTGCTGGCTTTTTCCGTCGCGTGGCGAACCTCTGGAAGGGGTTCGTGAGCCTGTGGATCTCCGACATCGAGAAGGACCACCCGGAGATCGCCTACGAGAACGCCATCAACGGCATGATCGAGAAGTACTCGATGCTGAAGAAGGCGACCGCGGCGATCATCCGCCGCCGCGAGGACATCTCCGAGCGCCTCGGCACGTTACAGAAGGACCTCGCGCAGGTCGCCGGCGATCTCAACGTCGCGCTCGAGACCAACCAGGACGATCTCTCGGTCGTGCTCATCCAGAAGAAGAACGCCCTCGAGAAGGAGGTCGGCGACCTCAGGTCCGATCTCGACGTGGCGCAGAAGGACGCCGACTCGGCGAAGGCCTCGCTCATGAACGTCCAGGGCGAGATCAAGAAGCTCAAGGCGGAGAAGGACAACATGCTCGCCAAGATGGCGAGCGCGCAGGCGCGCATCCGCATCAACGAGCAGCTCGACGGCCTCTCCGTCGACGCCGAGGTGAAGGCGCTCGACAACGTCCGCGAGCACATCAAGAACACGATCGCGCAGGCGAACCTCGGCGCCGAGCTCAAGTCGACCGATCTCGACGAGCGCCTGAAGGGGCTGCGCCAGGCCTCGGGTGACGTGACCGCCAAGCAGCAGCTCGCGGAGCTGAAGGCCGCGGCCGCCGCCAAGAAGGCGGGCCAGAAGACGATGTAGTCGTGACCGTCGCCGATCCCCAGCGCACGCGCGCGGGAGCGGTGGCGTGGGCGTTCGCGACGGTGGGCTGCGCGCTCGCGCTCGGCGCGGCCTTGCTCGGCACAGCGCACCTGCCGATGGCGGACCTGCCGCAGCACGCGGCGCAGGTGGCGCTGTGGGCCCGCATGGACGATCCGGCGGTGGCGCGGATCTACGAGCTCAACTGGCTCACGCCGAACCTCGGCGCGTACGCGCTCGCGCGGCTCTTCACGCTCGCGCTGCCGCTCGATCGCGCGCTCGCGTGCGTGGTGGTGCTCGCGCTCCTCGCCACGCCGGTGGTGGTCGCGCGCGAGCTGCGCCGCGCCGGCGGCGATCCGCGCTGGGCGCTCGCGCTCGTCCCGCTCGGCTTCACGATGGTCTTCTACTGGGGGCTGCTCAACTTCCTCGTCGGGCTGCCGCTCGTGCCGTGGGTCCTCGGCGCCGCGCGGCGGCACGCGGAGCGGCCGAGCCGGCGCGGCGCGTTCGGGCTCGCGGCGCTGCTCGGGCTGCTCCTCGCCGCGCACGTGCTCCTCTTCGCGTTCGCCTCCGCGGCGGCGCTGCTCGCGCTCGCGTTGCGCCAGCGCCTGTCGGTGCGCGCCGCGTGGCCGCTCGTCGCGCTCTGGCCGGCGGCGATCGCCTGGCTGCTGGTCACCCGCCACGCCGAGGCGCTCGCACAAGAGGGCGTCGCCTGGCACTTCTCCTTCGCGCGCCTGGTGCAGCTGCCGCGCGAGGTGCTCGGCCTGTCAGCGGGCGTGGAGCCGGTGCAGCTCGTCTGTGCGCTCGCGCTCCTCGCCTCGCCGTTCGCGCTCGGCGCGCGCCCCGCGCGGGACGCCGCCCGCTGGGCCGCCGCGCTCCTCGCCGCCGTGCTCTTCCTCGTGCTCCCGTTCCGCGCGTTCGGCAACGCCTGCCTCTACCCGCGCTTCGCCGCGCTCGTCGCGCCGTGCGCGCTGCTCGCGCTCGAGCGTGGGCCGCGCGCGCTCGCGCCGCGGCTCTGGGCGGTCGTGCCGCTGCTCGTCCTCGTCTCCCTCGGCAGCGTCGGCCTGCGGCTGCGGGCCTTCGACGCCGAGGCGCGCGCGGTCGAGCCGCTCCTCGCGCGCCTGCCGCCGGGCCGCACCCTGCTCGGCCTGGCGCTCCAGCCGTTCAGCGCGCTCAGCGCGTCGCCGGCGTTCGAGCACCTCGCGATGTGGCACGAGGCGCGCGGCGGCGCGACGACCGAGCCGTCGTTCGCCAGCCGCTACCCGATGCTGGTGCGCTACCGCGCCGGCGCGGCCCACCTGCCGGCGGAGTGGGATCCGCGCTCGTTCCGCTGGGCGCGCGACGGCCGCTTCGACGCCTACCTCGTGCGCGCACCCGTCGACGTGAGCGCCGTGCTCTTTCCGGGCGCGCCGGTCCGGCTCACCGCGCGCAGCGGCGAGCTCTGGCTCTACGAGCGCTGACCCGCGACGCGCCGGCGCAGCTCGCGCACCGCCGGGTGCCCTGGCGCGACCTCGTCGAGGCGGTGCAGGAGTCGCTCGCGGGCCGCGTCGTCGCCGCGCAGGTGGGCGCAGAGCGCGAGGCCGACGAGGACGCGGACGCTCGTCGGTGAGGCCTCGCCCATGCGCAGGAGCTCCTCCTCGAGCCGCGCGATCGCGCCCGGATCGCCGCCGCGGAAGATCCGCGCCACCGAGCCGTCGATCGACCGCGGATCGACGCGCGTGTAGCGCTGCGCCGCGGCCTGCGGGTGCGCGTCGGCGCGCACCCACACCGTCGCCGCCTCGCTCCAGGAGACGAGGGCCCAGCGCGGGTCGTCGGCGAGGAAGCCGTGCGTGAGCCGGCCCGGCGCGTTGCCGGCGACCACGATCGTCGCGCCGTCCTCCTCCCGCATCGCGGCGAAGCGCGCCGGGTCGTGCTCGGCGGCGAGCGCCTGCTCGAGCAGGGCCGGCGGGTAGACCGTCTCGTTGCGCCCGTCGACGAGGACGGTGTTCTTTGGCCACCGGCGCCAGATGAGGTAGCCGCCGTGATCGAAGGCGTTGGCGATCCGCCCGTCGAGGCCTGCGCGCGCGAGGTCGTCGCAGGCGTCGCTGGGCAGCCGGTCGCGATCCTCACCGAGGCGGAAGGGCGCGGCGCGCGCGGCGAAGAGCACGACCGCGACGAGGATGAAGGCGAGCGGCGCGAGCGACCCGCGCGCGCGGACCCGCGGCGCGGCGAGGCCGGGCGCGAGCGCGCGCGCGAGGCCGAGCGCGGCCACGGTGGCGAGGTAGGGGACCCAGCGCACGCTGTCGAGCGCCGCCCCCGCGAACGCGAGGACGAGGAGCGCGTGCCAGCCGCGCGCCGGGCTCGGCGTGCCGACCCGGGCCGCGCGCGCGATCGAGACTGCCCCCGCGACGAGCGCGGCGCCGCCGAGCGCGACCGTCGCGGGGAAGGCGTGGACGAGCGCCACCGGCCCGAGGCGTTGCCATTCCGAGATGGAGGCGCGCAGCGCCGCCGAGCCGGCGACGCCGAGCGCGGTCGTGATCGCGGCGGCGCCGGCGGGGTTCGCGAACGCGAGCGCGCCGCTCGCGAGCGCGGCCAGCGACGCCGCACCGACCGCCCGTGCGCTCGGCGGCTCGCCGAGCACCGCGCGCAGCCGCCGCCACCGCGCTAAGGTCCGCGCGAGGGCGAGCTCCCCCGCGAAGGCGGCGAGCAGGAGCGGCGCGAGCGCGCCCGCGCGGTGCAGGCAGATCCACGCCCACGCGGTGAGGACGGGCGGGACGAAGCGCGCGGCGAGCGTGCGCGGGTCCGTCGCCGTCGCGTCGTCCCGCGCGCGATCGAGGAGCGCGACGAGCAGCGGGAAGCAGGCTACGGTGAAGAGGTTCGGGCGCTCGACGAAAGGGACGGTGAGGAGGAGCGCGCCGCCGCCGAGGAGCGCGAGCAGCGCGGTGCGGTGCGCGCGCGGCTGCGCGAGGACGAGCGCGCCGGTCGCGACGAGCGCGGCGACGACCTTGAGCGCGAGCAGCCAGCCGAACGACCACGCCGCGAAGCCGCGGTAGAGGATCACGTCGGCGAGGAGGTCGCGGTACGACCAGAGCGCGCCGGCGCGCGAGTACGAGAACGGGTCGCGCCACGGCCGCGCGCTCCACCCGAGCGCCCCGCTCTGCAGGTGCCACCACAGATCGGGGTCGCCGGTGGGCGCGACGGCGACGACGAGCGCGAGCGCGACGAGCGCCGCGACGGTCACGCCGGCGGCGACGCGACCACGCGCGCGGCGGGCTGCGTCGTGCTCAGCGGAGGTCGCGGGTGAGCTTGGCGTCGAGGTCCTTCTCCAGCATCTGGGCGCGCTCGGCGTCGATCATCCCCGCCGGCACGAGCTTCAGCAAGTCCGGGCCGGGCCGCGTCATGCTGACGACGATCGCCGGGCGGTACTCGATCTGCCGCGGCAGGACCGTCGCGCGGTAACGCTGATAGTTCTCGAGGCTGTACTTGCCCTCCGGCAGCTCGATGAGGAAGCGCGACTGCTCCATCCACGGCGCCATGCTGGCGGCGAGCGCGGGGGCGCGCTTGCCGAGCACATGGAAGACCTCGGACAGGCGGACCGCCTTCTCGAGGAGCGCGCGCGCCTCGACGGGCAACATGCCGGTCGTCGCGTTGCCCTCGTACATGCTCTCGGTGAGCGGGAGCGAGGACGATCGCAGCTTCACCGTGTAGTTGCCGCCGTTGGGCAGCAGCGTCCGGCCGGTCAGGTCCCAGTGGCTCTGCTCCGCGATCGCGGTGGTCCGCGAGTAGGCGGCGCCGCCGAGCGCACGCGCCTGCCCGACGCCGATCTTCGTGGACTCGCCGTGGCCGACGAGGGTGGTCTCGCTCCGCATCTGCTCGTCCGGCGCCAGCTCGCGGATCTCCTGGATGAGGTCGCGCGCCTCGGCGTGCAGCTGCTCGACGGGCGCGTCGCGCAGGAACGTCTCGAACGCCGGTCGCTCGGCGACGAGGCGCTGGGTGATGCGCGACATCATGAGGCCCTCGAGCTGCCGGACGCTCGCGCCCGGGAAGGACTTCGCGTACTGCTCGCCGACCTCGTACAGCGCGCGCGCGAGCGCCTGCGGGTCCTTCACGCGGGCGTTGCCGTAGGGCTGATCGATCCGCGCGGCGCCGGCGATCGAGCGCGGGAGCCGGTCGAGGGCGCCGTCGATCTCGCGGAGCGCCCGCGCGGCGCCGTCGAGCTGCGCGGTGTAGGCCTTGAGGCCTCGCGCCACCTCCGCGGGGTCCGCCTCCGCGAGCTTCGGCGCGCGGCCCACCATGCGCCCGAGCCGCACCCGCGCGAGGGCAGATTGCTTGGCGCGCGCCGTCGCGGTGAGCGAGGTGGTCAGCTCCTCCTGCTTGCGCGCGAGCAGCTCCTCGCGCGAGCTCGCGCCGGCGAGGTCGGCGAGGATCTTGGCGTCGAGCTGCACGGCTTCCCGCTCCGCGCCCACGATCCCGCGGAGCTTGCCGATCGCGGCCCGCGTCCGCGCCGGCAGGACGGCGTAGCTCTTCCGGTACCCCGTCATGAGCTTCTTCATCGACGGCTGCGCGGCAGCGCCCGCGCGCGCCGCGGGCAGGAGACCGGCGAGGAACAGAACGAGGGCGATGGAGCGCATGAAGAACCTCCGAGCCCATCGGACAGCAAGAATGAAACCAGTCATGGGCAGTCGATGATCCGGCAGGTTGCGCCGCTCCTGGGGTCTCGCGTGCCGGGCAGGGTGACCCGACCCCGCCGGACCGCACCGACGCCGAGGCTGTGTTACGTTCCCGCCCTCAACTCCCCGGAGGGCCGTCCGTGAAGCTCACGCCGCTCGCAAAGCTCTTCATCACGCTCGTCGTCCTCGGCGTCGTCGGCTACACCGGCTACCACTACTACGGCGACAAGCTCAAAGACTGGTCGCAGAAGGGCTCCGGCGGCGGCGGCGAGGCCAAGCGGGGCGGCACCGACTCCGCCGGCGCGAGCAAGGACGACTTCAACGGCCTCAAGAAGGCCGCCGATCCGGATCGCAACACCGGCGTCTCCGGCGTGGCGACGGCGAACGTCGGCCCCGGCAAGCTCGGCCGCCCGCTCGTCGTCGGCATCAACACCTGGGCCGGCCACGCGCCCGGGATCGTCTCGAACGGCGGCCTCGAGCCGGATCCGAAGGCCATCTACAAGACGCGCTACGGCCTCGACGTGAAGTTCGTGCTCCTCGAGGATCCCCAGGCCAAGCTGACCGCGTTCGTCAAGGGCGACATCGACGTCATGTGGGACACGGTCGACTCGTGGGCGCGCGAGGCCTCGACGCTGGCCGAGCAGGGCTTCGCCGCCAAGGCGATCATCCAGCAGGACTGGTCGCGCGGCGGCGACGGCATCGTGTCGCTGAAGACGATCAACTCGGTCGAGGACCTCAAGGGCAAGACCATCGCGACCACGCGCTACACGCCGTCGCACTGGCTGCTCCTGTACCTCCTGTCGCAGTCGGGCCTGTCGCCCGAGGACAAGAAGCTGATCGAGAAGAACCTCGTCTTCACGAACGAGGCGCCGCTCGCCGCCGCCGCGTTCCGCGGCAAGAAGGTCGACGCGGCGGTGACGTGGGAGCCGGACCTCTCGGGTGCCGTCAAGGCGCGCGAGGATGACGCCCACCTCCTCGTCACGACCGCGGCCGCCACCAACGTCATCGCCGACTGCCTGGTCGCTCGCAAGGACGTCATCGACAAGGCCCCCGAGACGGTCGCGGCGTTCGTGCACGGCTGGTTCGACGGCATCGACGAGCTCGCGCGCGATCCCGCGAGCTCGAACGCGATCGTGGCCAAGGCGCTCAAGCTCCAGGCCGACGACGTCTCCGGCATGCTCTCGGGCCTCAAGCTCACGCCGTTCGCCGACAACGCGCTCTTCTTCGGCCTGTCGGGCGGCGAGCACGCGCAGTTCTCGTCGCTGTTCGACACCGCGTTCATCGTGTGGCGCAAGCAGGGCGTGGTCTCGAAGGCGGTGGACTCGAAGGACTACGTCGACAGCCGCTTCGTCGCCTCGCTCGCCGACAAGTACCAGGGGCAGAAGGTGGTCGAGCCGTTCCGCTTCGATCCGAAGGCGGCCAAGGATCCGAAGGCGCGCGCGATCGTGAACAAGTCGCTGACGATCTACTTCACGCCCGGGTCCGACGAGATCATGACCGGCTCGCACTTCACGCTCGACTCGCTCGGCGACACGATGACCGCGTTCGGCAACACGTTCCTGCGCATCGAGGGCAACACCGACGCCAAGGGCTCGGCCAAGCTCAACAAGACGCTCTCGCAGAAGCGCGCCGACAGCGTGAAGAAGTACCTCGAGGAGCACTTCTCGATCCCCGACTCGCGCTTCCAGACGATCGGCCAGGGCGCCGAGAACCCGGTCGCCGACAACACCACCGAGGCCGGTCGCCAGCAGAACCGCCGCACCGACATCAAGGTCGTCCTCAACGCGAATTGAGCCCGCGGCTGGCTCACGACGTCGACTGCAAACGGAGCGAGGCGGCGCGCTGAGGGGGACCGACCCCAACGGACAGCCGCACCGCGGCGTGTCGTCGGACAAGCTCTCGGAAGCAGCCGTCGATGCCTTGGCAGGCTGCTTGCTGCCTTCCGCGGGGAAATGACCCGAGGTGTCCTCATGCGTCGCATCGTGCTGCTGTCGGTTGGGCTCTCGCTGGCCGGCATCGCTGGCGCCGCGCACGCGGATCCCCAGGTGCGGTTGCTCGGGGTCAAGAACTCGACGAGGAACAACTACGTGCTCGACACCACGACGGAGAAGGTCCGCTACAAGCTCAAGGGCCCCGGCGCGGCCGAGGTGGTGAGCCGGCTCTCCGCGCTCGTGATCGCCGGCGACGTCAAGGTGTCGAGCTTCCACAACCGCCTGTCCAACACCTGGACGATCAAGGCGTCCGGCAGCAACGACGGCGGGATCCACCGCTTCAAGCTGGACGCGGCGGAGATCGTCGCCGCGGCGACCGGCAGCACGGCGCGGTAGCGCTCGCGCCCGGCCGATGCGGACGACGCTCCTCGCGGTGGCGCTGTTCTCGACGTCGGCGCTCGCCGGCGCGGCGCCGGGTCTGACGTTCCTCGGTCGCCCCATCGGCGACGGCAGCGAGGACGCGGCCGCGCGCGAGCTCGTCACGCTCGGCGAACGCATCGCTCAGCCGCTCGCGGTCCCGCGCACGCGCGATCGCGACGCCTTCATGAAGTGGTTGGACGGCGCGTACCGCGCGCGGCTCGATCGCGACGAGCGCGACCGCAACACCCTGGCCGACCTCGC
>FTFF01000874.1_pt1 | contig 10574 bp, 10 predicted proteins | sample 1640361 | NCBI WGS metagenome assembly FTFF01 (sample SAMEA3914816, study PRJEB12502) | metagenome | biome: forest; material: soil | place: USA | collected 2011-09-16 | depth 0.3 m | reverse complement strand
TGCGGCGCGGGGCGGTCGACGAGCACGTGCGCGCGCTCGCCCTCGTCGAGACGCAGCTCGGGGAGGTCGCGCTCGCGCAGCACGACGGCGCCGCCGCGCTCCGCCACGCCAAGGCGGCGCTCGATCGCCTCGATCCGGTCGTGAAGCGGGACGGCGATCCGTTCGACCGCGATCAGCTCGTGACGCTCTGGCTCGCGACCGAGGCGCGGCTGGCGACCGACGCCAAGGCGTCGCTCAAGCTCCGCGAGCGGCTGGGCGCCGGGATCGCGGCGCTGGCGGCCGCCGACGAGGACAAGACGCAGGGGCTCATGCGCTGGCTCGAGATCTACCTCGGGCTCCTCGGCGATCGGCCGCGCCCGCTCGCGACGAAGGCCCGGGTCGGGGCGCGCTAGGCCCCAGCGGCGGTGGCTACCGCCGCCACCCCCGCGCGCTGCCGATCCGGCGAGAGGGCGAGCGGAGGTGCGCGGGATCGCTGGACCGGCCGGAGCATCGCCGCTGGTCCGGGAGTTGCGACGGGTCGCAGGCGATGTCCAAGCACGCGCTCTTTCTCCTCCTCGCGCCGGCGCTGACCGGCTGCCTCGGGCCGTCCGGCGGGGACGGCGGGGCGGCGTCTCGCCGATCCGCCGCGCCGCCGATCGCGGCGGCGATGCCGCACCCGTCGGCGCCGGGGACGGCGCCCATGCCGACGATCGCGGCCGGGGTCCCGCGCGGCGACGATCCGGCGACCTGGCCGTGGCTCACGCGCCACCCGAACCCGTCCTGCGATCTCTCCGAGGCCGGCAACGCGGTCTATGAGGCGGCGACGCGCGCGGCCTTCGATCGCGACCTCGTGCCCGGCGAGCTCGTCCTCACCGCGCGCAACATGGCGGGGCCCTCGTTCCTCAAGTCGGCCGATCGCTTCGCCGCGCTCGCCACCCTGATCGCGGGGGCGCAGCACGAGGTCGACCTCCAGTGGCACGAGCTCGACGTCGACTCCGACGCCTTCGACGAGGTGCTCGGCGGCCTCGATCGCCTCTACCGCCGCCTCCAGGCGGCGCCGGTGCCGGCGGCGCCGTTCGTCGTCCGCATCGTCAGCCCCGACTGGGCGCTCCGCCCCGGCAACGACGTCGAGGTGATCGGCGCCGCGGTGCGCGGCCGCCTCGGCGCGATCGATCCCCGGCGCCTCGTGCTCGAGGTGGCCGCGCACCGGTACCTCGCGCTCGCGACCATGCATGTGAAGATCGGCATCGTCGACGGCACCTACGTCCACATCGGCGGCGGCAACCTGTCCAACAAGCAGAACTACCGCCTCGATCCCACGCCCGAGCGCGACTCCGCGTCGATCGTGAAGGGCATGGTGGCGCAGTCGGCCCTCGCCCAGTTCGACCAGCTGTGGGCGATGAGCGAGACGCGCATCGAGCGCTGCGAGGTCGCGCCCTGCGTGGCGCCGGCGGCCGGCGCGCCGCGCGGCGTGCACCCGCCCGAGGTGAAGAGCCCCGACTGGGCCGCGGTCGGCATCCCGGCCGATGCCTGCCTGCCGATGATCTTCATGGCGAAGCGCGCGTCGGAGGATCCGCTCCGCTCCGAGGTCGACCAGCCGGTCGGCGCCGGCATCTCCGCCGCGTTCCGCCACGCGCACGTCGAGCTCAAGCTCTCGAGCCCCAACCTCAACGCCGAGTGGCGCGCGCCGATCCTCGACGCGGTCGCCGCGGGCGTGCACGTCGAGCTGTTGCTGCCCGACGGGTACAACGATCTCCTCGAGCGCGCGCCCGCGCTCGGCGGCGGCGGCAACCGCTCGACGATGGCCTGGATGATCGATCAGGCCGGTGCCGCGAACGTCGGCGCCGACGACGGCCGGCCGCTCGATCCGCGCTGGTTCTCGCTGGACGGCGTGACGATGCAGACCGGCGGCGGCGCGACCGGCGGGCGCCACGTGAAGTTCTACGCGGTCGACTCGCGGCTCGTCATCGTCGGATCGACGAACCTCGACAAGCAGAGCATGGACCGCTCGCGCGAGGTCGCGCTCGCGGTCGACGACGAGGCGGTCGCGCGCTGGTGGACGACGACGCTCTTCGACGGCGACTTCGGCCGCGGGATCCCGATGGGCGGCATCGAGCTCGACGGCAGCGTGCTCAACGCCGACGACCTCGCCGAGCAGTACAGCGCCGATCAGGCGATGGCGTACCTCGATCGCCTCGAGTAGGCGTGGAACGTCGGCCTCGCGGTGCGCATCCCATGCACCGTAGAGGAGGCCGCGATGTCGACGAAGGACGAGGACCGCTCATCGAGGCGATCGTTCGTGGCGGGCGTGGCCGGCGTGGGCAGCGGGCTCGCGGTCGCGCTCGGGGCGAGCGCCCGGGCGCAGAAGGCCGCGGCCGGCGGCGGCGGCGCGGCGCGGATCGCGCGGCGCAACCCCGTCGACCAGTACCCGAAGCCGCCGTTCGCGTCGCAGTCGCAGCCGTGGCCGGGGCTCGCGAGCCGCATGCACCCGCGCCCCGATCACGGCGAGCACAGCTACGTCGGCGCGGGGCGGCTCCTGGGCCGCAAGGCGCTCGTCACCGGCGGTGACTCCGGCATCGGCCGGGCCGCCGCGATCGCGTTCGCGCGCGAGGGGGCCGACGTGGCGATCGGCTCCCTCCCCGCCGAGGAGCCGGACGCGCAGGAGGTGCTCGAGCTCATCCGCGCCGCGGGCCGCAAGGCCGTCGCCATCCCCGGCGACGTGCGCGACGAGGGCTTCTGCCAGCGCCTGGTGCAGGCCGCGGTCGAGCAGCTCGACGGCCTCGACGTCCTCGTCAACAACGCCGCGCGCCAGCAGAGCCACGACTCGATCCTCGACCTCGACACCGAGCAGTTCGACTGGACCTTCAAGACGAACATCTACGCGCCGTTCTGGATCACCAAGGCGGCCGTGCCGCACCTCCCGCCCGGATCGTCGATCATCAACACCGCGTCGATCAACTCGTACGACCCGAGCGAGAACCTGCTCGACTACGCGTCGACGAAGGGCGCGATCATGATCTTCACGAAGGCGCTCGCGAAGCAGCTCGCGAAGCGCGGCATCCGCGTGAACGCCGTCGCGCCCGGGCCGGTGTGGACGCCGCTCCAGGTCACCGGCGGTCAGACGCAGGCGCGCCTCAAGACCTTCGGCGCCGACACGCCGCTCGGCCGCGCCGGGCAGCCGGCCGAGCTGGCCGGGATCTACGTGCTGCTCGCCTCGCAGGAGTCGAGCTTCGCCACCGGCCAGGTCTACGGCGCCTCGGGCGGCCGCGCGCAGCCGTAGCGGCGCTCAGTGCACCGTCGGCCGGCGCGCCTCTCCGCGCGGCGCGCCGCGGCCGTGCACGCGCCCGCTCTGGCCCGGCTCGTCGAGCGTGCCCTCCGGGTGCATCGGCGGGTCCTCTCGCTGCTGGCGATCGACGTACCTCGCCGCCATCTTGTCGGCCAGTTGCGGCGCGAGCTTCGCGAGGAGCGTGTTGAGCTTGGCCTGCATGCCCACCTTCACGTCGCGGCGGTGGTGGCACGCGGCGTCGAGGATCGCGTCGGCGACCCGCTGCGGATCGATCATCGGGTCCGGCAGCTTGGGCTCGCGGTCCATGTAGTTGCGCGCGTGCTCGGGGTAAGGCGTGTCGACCGCCGTCGGCTGGATGAGGGTGATCGACACCGGCGCGTGGTCGACCTCCTCGATCTCCACGCGCAGGGCGTCGGTGAAGCCCTTCACCGCGTGCTTCGAGGCGCAGTACATGCCCTGCAGCGGCAGCACCTCCTCGGAGGCCTCGCTGCCGAGGTTGATGATCGCGCCGCCGCGCGTGCGCAGGTGCTGGAGCGCCACCAGCGAGCCGTTCACGATGCCCCAGAAGTTGACGTCGAAGAGCCGGCGGCTGTCGGCCTCGCTCACCTGATCGAGGCGTCCGTAGATCGACACCCCGGCGTTGTTGACCCACGTGTCGATGCGGCCGAAGCGATCGAGCGTCTCGTCGGCGAGCCGCTCCAGCTGCGCGCGGTCGGTCACGTCGACGTGGAAGCTCATGGACGTGCCACCCGTCGCGGCGATCTGGCGGACGATGGAGCTCAGCGTCTCGTCGCTGCGCGCGGCGAGCACGACCTTGGCGCCCTTGCGCGCGGCGGTGAGCACCGTCGCCATGCCGATGCCGCTCGAGGCGCCGGTGACGACGATGACCTGCTGCGCGAGGGGACGCAGGGAGAGGGCAGAAGACATGGGACACCTCCGGAGTCGAGTTGCGGCGCGCGTCAGGCCCAGGGATCGAGCACGACCTTCACGCAGCCGTCCTGCTTGTCGTTGAAGATCTGGTAGGCGTGCGGCGCGCGGTCGAGCGGCAGGCGGTGGGTGACGATCTCCTCCGCGCGCAGCCGGCGATCCATCACGAGCCGCATGAGGTCGTCGATGTAGTCGTGCACCCACGCCTGGCCGGCCTGCACCCGCAGGCCCTTGTCGACCCACTGGCCGAGCGGGAAGTTCGCGTACGTGGTCCCGAAGACGCCGAGGATGCTCACGCGTCCGCAGCGGCGCGCCGCCGAGAAGCAGCGCTCGACGGACGTGATCGCGCCGGCCTGCAGGTGCAGCACGTTCGACACCTTCTGCAGGATCGAGCGATCGACCTCCATGCCGATCGCCTCGATCACGACGTCGGCGCCGCGGCCGCCGGTGAGCTCGCGGACGACGCGCACCGGATCGACCTGGCTCGCGTCGACGACCTGCGAATCGGCGAAGCGCCGGGCCATGTCGAGGCGATAGCGCTGGATGTCGACGCCGATGACCTGCGCCGCGCCCATGATGCGCGCGAGCCGCTGCGCCTGCAGCCCGACGGGCCCGCAGCCCCAGACCGCGACCGACTCGCCCGGCTTCACGTCGGCCCACTTGAGGCCCGCGTACGCGGTCGGCACGATGTCGGAGAGGAACAGCGCCGCCTCGTCGCTGACGCCGTCCGGCACCTTGCGCGGCCCGACGTCGGCGAAGGGGACGCGCACGTACTGCGCCTGCCCGCCCCAGTAGCCGCCGTAGAGATCCGTGTAGCCGAAGAGGCCGCCGCCCTTGTCGTGGAGCAGCGCGCCCTCGGGCCCGTAGTGCGCCGGGTTCGACGTCTCGCACTGCGTCGGGAAGCCGCGCGCGCAGAACCAGCACGCCCCGCACGAGATGGGGAAGGGGACGACGACGCGATCGCCGCGCTTGAGGCGCTTCACCTCGCCGCCGACCTCCTCGACGACGCCCATGAACTCGTGGCCGAGGACGATCGGTCGCGGCTGCGGGAAGAAGCCGTTGTAGATGTGCAGATCGGAGCCGCAGATGGCGGTCGCGGTGACCTTCAGGATCACGTCGGTGTCCTGCTCGATTCGCGGGTCCGGCCGCTCCTCGACCGCGACGTGCTTCGACCGATGGTAGACGAGCGCCTTCATGGGACACCTCCGCGCGGTACGCCTTTCGATCCCACCGGGGCGTTTCCCCCCGCGGGATCCGGAATCGCGCACCGCCCTCCGACCCCGCACCGCCTGGCGTTGCAAGACTCGCGCGCGTCGCCGCTGGTACGTCGCTCGCACCGCGCACGCCCGTGGCCACGTTCCCGCTCGAGCCGCCGCTGTCTCCGATGCTCGCCAAGCTCAGCGCGGGCGTGCCGCGCGGCGCGTTCCTCTACGAGCCGAAGTGGGACGGCTTCCGCGCGATCGTGTTCCGCGGCGCGCGGGGCGAGGTCTTCATCCAGAGCCGCGACGGGCGGCCGCTCGATCGCTACTTCCCCGAGCTCGACGCGGCGCTCGCCGCGCGGCTGCCGGCGCGCTGCGTCGTCGACGGCGAGATCGTGATGCCGACCGCGGGCGGGCTCGACTTCGACGCGCTGCAGCTGCGGCTGCACCCGGCGGCGTCGCGCGTGGCGAAGCTCGCGGCGAGGTCGCCGGCGTCGTTCGTCGCGTTCGACCTGCTCGCCGCCGACGGTGCGCCGCTGCTCGATGCGCCGCAGGCCGCCCGCCGCGCCGCGCTCGAGGCGGCCCTGGCGGGCGCGCGGCCGCCGGTGTACCTCACGCCCGCGACGCGCGATCACGCGCTCGCCGAGGCGTGGCTCGCCCGCTTCGAGGGCGCTGGGGCTCGACGGGGTGGTCGCGAAGCCGCTGGACGCGCCGTACCTGCCGGGCAAGCGCGCGATGCTGAAGGTGAAGCACGCGCGGACCGCGGACTGCGTGGTGGGCGGCTTCCGCTGGCACAAGGAGGGCGTCGGCGTGGTGGGATCGCTGCTGCTCGGCCTCTACGACGATGCGGGCGAGCTCCAGCACGTCGGCGTCACCGCGGCGTTCTCGATGGCGGTGCGGCGGCGGCTCGCCGTCGAGCTCGCGCCGCTGCGGGCGCGCGCCGCGGAGCGGCACCCGTGGCGCGACTGGGCCGGGGCGGACGCGCACGACGCGCGCATGCCGGGCGCCCACAGCCGCTGGAGCGCGGGCAAGGACCTGTCGTGGGAGCCGCTCCGCATCGAGCGCGTCTGCGAGGTGCGGTACGACCACCTGCAGGGGCGCCGCTTCCGCCACGCCGCGATCTTCCTGCGCTGGCGGCCGGATCGCCGGCCGCGCGACTGTCGCTACGACCAGCTCGAGGTCACGACCCCCTACGAGCTCGCGAAGGTGTTCGGCGCGGTCGCCCCGTAACGCGCCGTGACGGCGGCGCCCGGGTCGGCTCGCCGGGCCGCCGCGCGTACTGGGGCGGCCAGGCCGCCTCGCCGAGGCCGTCGCGCGCCTGGCGGGCCGACAGCTCGAGCAGCGCGTCGATCGAGCCGGCGTGCCGATCGATCCCGGCGTGCCGGTCGCCGATCGCGGCGTACCGCGCGGGCATCGTCGCGAGCGTGAAGTCGGCGGGGTCGCAGGCGGCGAGCTCGTCCCAGGTGAGGGGCGCCGAGACGCGCGCGTCGTCGGTCGGGCGCACCGAGTACGCCGCGGCGACGGTGCGGTCGCGCGCGTTCTGGTTGTAGTCGAGGAAGACGCCGTGTCGCTCCTCCTTCCACCACCGCGTGGTCGCGAGGCGCGGCGCGCGGCGCTCGACCTCGCGCGCGAGCGCCAGCGCGGCGCGGCGCACCTCGTCGTACGTCCAGCGCGGCGCGATGCGCACGTTCACGTGCGCGCCGCGCGCGCCCGACGTCTTCGGCCAGCCGACGAGGCCGACGTCGGCGAGGACCGCGCGGGTCACGGCGGCGACCTCGCGGACCTGCGACCAGGGCACGCCGGGCACCGGATCGAGATCGACGCGCAGCTCGTCGGGGCGATCGAGCGTCTCGGCGCGCACCGGGTGCGGGTGCAGCTCCAGGCAGGCGAGGTTCACCATCCACACCAGCGCCGCCGCGTCGCGGGGCACGACCTCGTCGGCGGTGCGCCCCGAGGGGAACGCGATCGTGACCACCTCGATCCAGTCGGGACGCGTCGCCGGCGCCCGCTTCTGGTAGAAGAACGCGCCGCCCACGCCGTCGGGGTGACGCACGAGGATGTTCGGGCGACCGCCCGCGCCGCGCAGCGCGCCGTCCGCCACGGCGAGGTAGTAGCGCGCGAGGTCGAGCTTGGTGTGGCCGCGGTCGGGGAAGAGCACCTTGTCCGGGTTGGAGAGCTCGACGCTGCGGCCGGCCGCCTCGATCCGCACCGCGGGCGGACGCGCGGTCACGCGATCGCCTCGGCGCGGCGGTGCGCGAGCACGCGGTCCGAGCCGGCGTCCCGCCCCCTTGCCTGCAGCGCGCGCCGCCCCGCGCGCATGAGGTCGCGGTGGCTGCGCACGAGGAGCGCGCGCACGAACGGGAGCTCGGCGAGCCAGCGGAGCACGCCGTCGCCCAGGCCGACGCGCCAGGTGAAGACGAGCTCCGTGCCGCCGTCGATCGTGGTGAGGTTCCAGATGCCGGTCCCGGTGAGGTCGCCGTCGGATCGGAACCAGAGGTACTCGCCGTCGCGCCGGCGCAGCGTGCGCTGCACGAAGTCGAGGCGTACGCCGAGGAGGCCGCGGATCCGGTAGTGCACCACCTCCGCGCCCCGCGTCGCGACGAGCACGTCGGCCCGCTCGAACCCGGGCCACCACGACGGGATCGCGGCGAAGTCGGTGAGGACCCGCCAGACCTCGTCCGCGGCCGCGTCGACGCGCCACCGGGTCACGAGCTCGAAGCGACGCATGGCCTCTCGCGTTGCAAGACTCGCGCGCAGCGCAGGCCCGCTGGCACGCGGCTGGCAACCGCTCCGTGCGGAGGTGGCAAATGGCGACACGCAGACGGAAGTCGACCCGGCGGTACGGCAAGAAGGCGAGCGACAAGGTCGGGCGCGCGATGCACGAGCGCAAGCACGGCACCTTGCGCTCCGGCGGCTCCGGCAAGAAGGTCACCAGCCGCAAGCAGGCGATCGCGATCGGCCTCTCCGAGGCGCGACGCAGCGGCGCCAAGGTGCCGAAGCGTCGCAGCGCGGCGAAGAAGCGCTGACCCCGGGCCGCCCTCGCTACGGCAGCGGCGCGGCGGTCGCCGTCTCGGCGGGGACGCGCATGCGCGGCGGCTCGCCCGCGTTCTTCAACAGCTCCGCCAGGGCCTCCATCTGCTGCCCGAGCGCTTCGCGCGCGGCCTTGTCGAGCAGCTTCTTCACCTTCGGGAAGAGCGACTTCCGCTCTTCGCGGATGTGGTGGCGGATCTCCTCACCGAGCACGGTGAGCTTCGCCTTGTAGTGCTCGTCGCTCGCATCGAGCTCGATCAGGTCCGCGATGAGACGCTTCGCGGCGAGGTGCTCCTCGACGGCCTCGAAGAGCACGTCCTCGGTCGCCGAGGCCTTCGCGGCCGGGTAGAAGATCTTCTCCTCGATCGCCGCGTGCACCGCCAGCGCGTCGCCGATCTGCTCGAAGATCCGCCGCCGCGTCGTCGGCGCGTTGGCCTTCTCCGCCTTGTCGAACAGCGCCTCGACCTCTTCGTGTTGCTCCTCCAAGAGCGCAATCGCATCCATGGGTCGCCTCCCTCTCGTCTCCCGTAGGATTGCATCGCACGTGCCGCGGCCTTGACCTCGCACGACGGCCACGGTGTGGCGGCGGCGCTCGCGGACCTCGGCCGTGGCATGGTTCCTGAACATCGTCGGACCATGGCGATCCTGCAGGCCCTCATCTCGCTCCTCGGCCGCTCGGTCGGCAAGCTGCTCAACGCCGTGTTCGGGTGGGCGGTGACCGCGCTCTTCGGGCGGACGTCGCCGCGCGAGCAGTGGCTCCTCTCGGCGGTGGTCGCGGCCGCCGCCGCGTGGCCGCTCCTGCTCCTCGGCATCGTCGTGCCGCGGGTGGCCACGTTCCTGCTCGCGTTCGTGCCGCTGTCGCGCCATGCCCCCACCGGGATCCTGCGCGCGATCTGGATCGCGCTGGCGCTCACCGTGCCGCTCTTGCTCGGCGTGGTGCTCGCGCGTCGCCGTGCGGCGCATGCGTCGGCGGAGCGAACGCTCGTCCGCGTCCTGCGCGGCTTCCCGATCACCCTCGGGATCGCGACCGCGTTCGTGCTCGTCTTCGTGATCGTGCCGGCCCTGCGGCTGGCGTCGGTGGCGCGGCGGCGCCGCGACGAGCACGTCCCCTGCGTCATCGACGGCGACGCCTACGCGCAGGTGGTCGGCCAGATCGAGGCGGTGATCCGCGACCAGGCCGTCGGCGCGGTCCGCCGGCCTCCGCCCTGGTGGCTGACGGCGCCGGGGGCGATCCTGCGCGCGCTCGGGGGTCGCGCGCTCGAGGGCTACCTGCCGCGCGAGCTGGCCTACTGGAAGGGGCCGGCAATCGAGATCGCGCTCTACCCGAGCGACGCGCTCGTGCGCGGCGCGGCGGGCGAGGTCGCGTGGGTGCACGGCGCCCTCGTCGAGGCGCTCGCCCGCGGCCCGGCGCTGCAGACCTTCGACGCGCCGACGCAGGAGCTCGAGCGCCGGCTTCACCGCATCTGGGCCGTGCTCGACGACCCGGGCACCCCGCGCGGATCCGCGGCGCAGCGCGCGCGGCTCGGCGAGCTCGTCCGCGAGCTCGGGCGGCTGCGCGCGCCCTACGACAGCTGGCAGGTGGTGTACCGCCAGGCGCTGCAGCTCGCGCGCGCGCTCGACGCTCGCCCGCAGCTCCTCGCCGGGGGCGACGCGCCGGCGCCGCCCGTGCCGGCGCCGCCCGTGCCGGCGCCGCATGCGCCGGTGCTCACCGCGCGGGCGGTCGGGCGCGCGGGCGGCCGTCCGCTCGCCGAGGTGCCGACGGTGGACCTCCTGCGCCGCGTCGTCGCCGACGCGCGCGAGCTGGTGCAGAAGGAGCTCGCGCTGGCCAAGGCGGAGCTCCGCGAGGACAAGGCGCACGAGCTGCGCATGGTGAAGGGGCTGGCGGTCGGCGTCGCGGGCGGCCTGGCGACGCTCGATCTCCTGCTCGTCTCGGCCGTGCTCGCGCTCGCGCAGCGGCTCCCCGGCTGGATCGCGGCGCTGGTGATCGCCGCGCCCGTCGCGATCGCCGCGACGATCGCCGGCGTGGTCGGCTGGTCGCTCCGCGTCCGGACGCCGCTCGAGAAGACGCGGAAGACCCTCGAGGAGGACGTCCGATGGATGCGGGAACGAACGGCGTAACAGAGTCGCCCGCGGAGCTCGAGCGCGACGTCGGC
>FTFF01001007.1_pt1 | contig 10658 bp, 9 predicted proteins | sample 1640361 | NCBI WGS metagenome assembly FTFF01 (sample SAMEA3914816, study PRJEB12502) | metagenome | biome: forest; material: soil | place: USA | collected 2011-09-16 | depth 0.3 m | reverse complement strand
TCTACGCGCACCCGAGCTACCTGCGCCTCTACCTCAACGTCGTCGGCCAGGCCGCGGCCTACCTGCCCTGCCCGCGCTGACGCTCAGCGCTCGGCGACGGCCCGCTCGCTGAGGTTGAGCAGGATCGGATCCGGCCCGAGCACGAGGCGCCGCCCGCCCGCCTTCGCCTGCGCCCAGCCGGAGCGGAATGGCTCGGCCGCCCAGTCGCCGGCGTCGAGCACCCAGCCCGACGTCCGCGCCAGCGACGGATCGGTCACGTAGACGGTCCCGCCCATGCGCGCGAGCAGCGCCCACTTGCCGGGCAGGAACCGCCCGACGAGCGACTGCGGCAGGGGGAACGGCGTCAGCCGCATGCCGAGCCCGCCCGAGCGGCCGGCGAACAGCGAGAACACCTCGGGGACGAGCGTGACGCTCACGCGGTCGCCGTACATCGGGCTGCCGTGGCCCATCGGGCCGTACTTCCACTCGACGCCGCGCAGCGCCGGATCGCTCGACACGCTGCCGCGCACGCCGACCGCGAAGGCGTGCGCCTCGCCCGACGCGAACACGCCGACCTCGCGCTTGCCGGTCTGCAGATCCTTCGGGGTCATGCGGAAGCCGACGTCGCCGATGACGCTGACGCCCACGCCGACCTGCGTCTCCACCGTCGCGACGACGCCCGTCCGATCGAACTTGCCGGGCTTGGCGATCCAGCGCTTGAGCCCTTCCCAGCGCTGCCGGGCGGTGCGCGGCGCGCCGGGCGCGCGCAGATCGCGGAGCCGCGGGTGGCGTTGCCACCACTGGCCGACCGCATCGGCACGCCGACCCGCCTCCGCCCGCGGCGGTGCGGAGAGCCCTCCTGAAAGGAGCAGGAGCGCGAGCGCGCGCGTCGAGGGCGAGGCCATCCTCGTCCTCGTAAGCGCACGCGATGTGCCAGGGAAACGCCGAGTCGATCCGGCGCCTTGCTCCCGCGCTGAGGTCTGCTCACCTCAGCGCGGGGAGCGCGTGAGCGCTCAGCTGCAGCCGGAGGTGGCGCCGCAGTTGTGGCATTTGTAGCAGGCGCCCGACCTCACCATGATCGAGCCGCACTCGTGGCACGCGGGCGCGTCGGACTCCTGCTGCCAGGTCGTCGGCCCCGCGCCGCCCGCCGCGCTCACCACCGGCGTCGCCAGCACCACCGCGGTCTCGACGAGCGCCGAGGTCTCGACCGGGAGGTCGAGCTGCTCGGGCGGCCGCGTGGACAGGAACTTCGCGCCGAGCCAGCGGAAGAGGTAGTCCATGATCGACGAGGCGCGCGGGATGTCCTGGTTGCCGGTCCAGCCCGACGGCTCGAAGCGCGTGAACGAGAACTTGTCGACGAGCAGCCGGATCGGCACGCCGTGCTGCAGCGCGAGCGACACCGCGGTCGCGAACGAGTCCATGAGGCCCGAGATGGTCGAGCCCTCCTTCGCCATGCGGATGAAGATCTCGCCCGGGGTGCCGTCCTCGTACATGCCCACGTGCATGTAGCCGTCGTGGCCCGCGATCGAGAACTTGTGCGTGATCGAGCGCCGCTCGTCGGGCAGCCGGCGCCGCACCGCCACCGGCGCGCCCTTCGGGTTCGCGTGCGCCGCGACGCGGTGCACGAGCTCCTCGGGCGTGAGCGACGGATCGAAGAGGGCGGCGATCGGGTTCTCCGGCTCGACCTTCATCACGTTCTGGGCGAGCGTGCCGTCGGCGTTCGACTTCCTCGCCGTCGACAGCGGCTGCGACCGCTTACACCCGTCGCGGTACACGGCGACGGCCTTCAGGCCCATCTTCCAGGCCTGCAGGTACGACTGCTCGATGTCCTCGACGCTGCACTCGTTCGGCAGGTTCACCGTCTTCGAGATCGCGCCCGACAGGAACGGCTGCGCCGCCCCCATCATCTTGAGGTGGCCCATGTGGTGGATCGACCGCGTCCCGTTCTGCGCGCGGAACGCGCAGTCGAACACCGCGAGGTGCTCGTCCTTGAGATCGGCCGCGCCCTCGATCGTGTCCTCGGTGTCGATGTGGGCGATGATGCGCTGCACCTGCGCCGGGTCGTAGCCGAGCCGCGCGAGCGCCTCGGGGACCGTCTTGTTGACGATCTTCAGCATGCCGCCGCCGACGAGCCGCTTGTACTTCACGAGCGCGATGTCGGGCTCGATGCCGGTGGTGTCGCAGTCCATCATGAAGCCGATGGTGCCGGTCGGCGCGAGGACCGTGACCTGCCCGTTGCGGAAGCCGTGCTCGCGGCCGATCGACAGCGTCTCGTCCCACGACTCGCGCGCGGCGGTCATGAGGTCGTACGGCACGTAGGCGGCGTCGATCTTGTCGACGGCGCGGCGGTGCTTCTCCATGACGCCGAGGAACGGCTCCTTGTTGACCGGGTAGCCGTCGAACGGACCGGTCACGTCGCGCGCGATCTTGGCGGACGTCGCGTAGGCGTGGCCGCACATGAGCGCGGTGATCGCGCCCGCGTAGGCGCGCCCCGCGTCCGAGTCGTACGGCAGGCCGCGCGACATGAGGAGCGCGCCGAGGTTGGCGTAGCCGAGGCCGAGCGGGCGGAACGCGAACGAGTTGTCGCGGATCCGATCGGTCGGGTACTTCGCGTTGTCGACGAGGATCTCCTGCGCGAGGATGGTGAGCTCGACCGCGCGCTTGTACGACTCGACGTCGAGATCGCCGTCGGCGTCCTGGAACTTCCTGAGGTTCAGGCTCGCCAGGTTGCAGGCCGAGTCGTCGAGGTACATGTACTCGGAGCACGGGTTCGAGGCGTTGATGCGCGCCGTGTTCTTCGAGGTGTGCCACTCGTTGATGGTGGTGTCGAACTGCAGGCCCGGATCGCCGCACTGCCACGCCGCCTCGGCGATCTTGCGCCACAGCGAGCGGGCGGTGTGCGTCTCGGCGATCGCGCCGGTGAGGACGGCGCGCGTGTGCCACGCGCGGTCCTGCTCGACGGCCTCCATGAACTCGTCGGTGACGCGCACCGAGTTGTTCGAGTTCTGGAAGAAGACCGAGGCGTAGGCCTCACCGGTGAACGAGCCGTCGTAGCCGGCGTCGATGAGCGCCCAGGCCTTCTTCTCTTCGCTGAGCTTGCACTCGATGAACTCGACGATGTCCGGGTGGTCGCCGTTGAGGATGACCATCTTCGCGGCGCGGCGGGTCTTGCCGCCCGACTTGATGACGCCGGCGAACGCGTCGAAGCCCTTCATGAAGGAGACCGGCCCCGAGGCCTGGCCGCCGCCGTTGAGGAGCTCCTTCGACGAGCGGATCGTCGACAGGTTGGTGCCGGTGCCCGAGCCGTACTTGAAGAGCATGCCCTCGGTCTTGGCGAGCCCGAGGATGGACTCCATCGTGTCCTCGACGGAGTTGATGAAGCACGCCGAGCACTGGGGGTGCGCCTCGACGCCAACGTTGAACCAGACGGGGGAGTTGAACGCCATCTTCTGCTCCACGAGCAGGTGCTTCAGCTCGTCGGAGAAGATCGCGGCCTCGGCGTCGCTCGGGAAGTAGCCCTGCTTCGTGCCCCAGCTCGTGATCGTGTTGGCGACGCGATCGATGAGCTGGCGGACGGAGCGCTCCCGGCTGGGGGTGCCGAGCACGCCGCGGAAGTACTTCTGCACGACGACGTTGGTCGCCATCTGCGACCACGTGACGGGGATCTCGACGTCCTTCTGCTCGAAGTAGACCTGCCCGCCCTCGCCGGTGATGGCGGCGGTGCGGAGCTCCCACTTCGCCTCGTCGTAGGGGTGGCGGCCCGCCTCGGTGAAGTACCGCGTGATCGGAAAGCCCCGCGTCCCGCCTGTGCTCGGCGACGACCGGCGCCGGCGCGATGCGCCCCTGTCCTTCAGCTCCTTCGCGGTCGGCTTCTCGCTCTTGTCCATGTGACCCCCTGGGTTCCCCGACTGACGTTCCGTCTTCGCCAACTTCGACCGTTCCTGCTGCGTATCCACCCGTCCGCGTCCGTCCGCCTTGCCGTGCTTTCGTGCCTGAGCGGCGCTGTGGGGCATGTTCCGGCTCCTCTCGCGTAAAAAGGCGCGTTCGAGAGACAAAAATCCCCAAATTGCAAAGAGTTACCTCTTTGCAAGGCGACCGGTCGGAGGGCTCGCTCGATGAAGCCGAACCCTACTTCGAGCCGGAGCTACAAATCAAGATTTTTTCGATTGATTCTAAATGCTTAGGAGTTTTGCTGTGGTTAATTATCGAGTGGGCAGTGGACAACTCTGTGGACAGCTGTGAACCCCTGTGGGCCGAGCGGCCGGGGTCCGACGGGAGAGCATCTGTGAATAGTGGGCCCGTGAAATGGCTGACCATCATTTCGTCCACCTGAGGTGCGAAGCAGGGGCGCGAGTATATGGCCACGACCCTACCATGCAATACAAAAATGCTAACCACGCGCGCCCATTATGAACAAATTTTTTGCCGCGTTTTTTTTCGCGCGGCTTTTTTGCGCCCGCCGATCATGCGTGATAACCATCTGAAAGGCTTACTGGATCGGAGGGCACCCGATGCTCGTCTTCGACGGAGTGTGGAAGTCGTACGGCGCCGCGCCCGCGCTCAAAGGGGTGTCGATCGCGGTGAGCCAGGGGGATGCGCTCCTCGTCACCGGCCCATCGGGCGCCGGCAAGAGCACGATGCTGCGCCTCCTGTACTGCGCCGAGCGCGCCGACCGCGGCGAGGTCTACGTCGCCGGCCGCAGCTTGCACCGCCTGAGCGGCGGCTCGGTGCCGTACGTCCGGCGCAACCTCGGCATCGTCTTTCAGGACTTCCGCCTCCTCGGCGAGCGGTCGGCGCGCGACAACGTCGCCGTCGCGCTCGAGATCCTCGGCCTGGGCCGCGCCGAGGTCGAGACCCGCGCGCAGGCCATGCTGGTCGCCGTCGGGCTCGGCGATCGCGCCGACGTGCCGGCGCGCGCCCTCTCCGGCGGCGAGCAGCAGCGCGTCGCGGTGGCCCGCGCGCTCGTGAACGAGCCGACCGTGGTGCTCGCCGACGAGCCGACCGGCAGCCTCGATCCGGCGCGCGCCGACGAGGTGCTCGACCTGCTCTCGGGCGCGCACCGCCGCGGCGCGACGCTCCTCCTCGCGACCCATGACCCCGCGGTCGTCGCGTACGGCGAGCGGCTGGGCTGGCGGCGGGCGCACCTCACCGGCGGACAGCTCGCCGACCTCGACCTGCCGCCGGCGCGGCCCGCGCGTCTCGACGAGGACACGCTCGGTTTCTCGGCCGGGGAGCGCGGCGACGCCACCCAGCTCGGGCGCGGGAGGCGCCTGTCCGCGTGAGCGCCGCGTCGTCGCGAGACCGCGCTCGCCTCCGCGGCCTCGGGCGGGGCCTCGCGCGCGCCCTTCGCGACGCGGCGCGGGGCGCCGCCCGTCGTCCGCTGCCGCCGCTCGCCGCCCTCGGCACGCTCACCGTGTGCCTGCTCCTCACCGGCCTCGCCGGGCTCGTGGCGTGGAACGCGGGCCGCCTCACCGAGCGCTGGTCGGGCGGCAGCCACATGACGATCTACCTCGAGGACGAAACCACCTCGCAGCGCGCTGCCCAGCTCGCCGAGGTGGTGCGCCGCCTGCCGGGCGTGCTCGAGGCGACGCTCGTCTCACCGAAGGAGGCGCACGCGCGGATGCGCGCGGCGCTCGGCGAGCGCGGCGAGCTGCTCGACGGCGTCGAGGAGGGCTTCCTGCCGGCGTCGATCGACGTGCGCACGCGGTCCGGCGTCGGCGCGCTCCTGCGCGCGCACCCGGCGTTCCAGCGGCTGTCGACGACCGCGGGCGTGGAGGAGATCGACCTGCACGTCGAGACCGCGGAGCGCCTGGAGGGGGCGCGCCGCCTCCTCGTGCGCGGCGCGTTGATCCTGGCCGTGCTCGTGGTGCTGGCCACGCTGTACCTGTTCTCGACGACCACCCGGCTCGGCGTCGAGGCGCGCCGCGACGAGCTCTCGGTGCTGCGGCTCGTCGGCGCGACGGAGCGCTTCGTGCGCGCGCCGTTCCTCGTCGAGGGCGCGGCGATCGGGCTCGTGGCCGCGGCGATCTCGACCGCGGCGGTCTGGGCGGCGTACCGCGCCGCCGCGCCGCGCATCGTCGACACGCTGGGCGGTTGGTTGGCCGCCGCGCCGATCGCGTTCCCGCCGGCGTCGGTCGTCGCGCTCGGGCTCGTGGCCGGCGCGGCGCTCGGGTTCCTCGGCGCGTCGGCGGCGTTCGGGCGGGAGCGCGCGTGACCCCGCGCGGCGCCCGCGTGCTGGCCGCCGTCCTCGCGGGCGCGCTCGGGCCAGGCGGGCCCGCGCGCGCCGCGCGCCCCGTCGAGTCCATCGAGGCCGAGCGCGAGGCGGCGGCCGCGGAGCTGCGCGATCTCGATCGCCGCGCGGCCTCGCTCGACGAGCAGCTCGGGCTGCGCGAGCGCCTGCTGCGCCGCCGCCTGCGCGCGCTCTACAAGCTCACCCAGGGCGGCGCGGTCCGCATCCTCGTCGAGGCGCGCGATCTCGACGACCTCAGCGAGCGCGTCTCCGCGGCGCATCGCGTGCTCGGCCGCGATCTCCGCGAGCTCGGGGCGCTCGGCGAGGAGCTGCTCGAGCTCGGCCGCGATCGCGCGCGCCGGGCCGACGAGCTCGGGCGCGCCGCCTCGCTCGAGGACGCGCGCGTGCGCGAGCAGGCGACGCCGCCCGTGGGCCTGCTCCGTCGCCGCGGGCACCTGCCGCGACCGGTGCCGGGCGAGATCGTGGTCGGGCTCGCCCGGGTCCGCCTGCGCGAGGCGCGCGCCGGGCTGCCGCCGCTCGAGCTGCCGCGCCGCGCGGTCGACCTCGACGCGTCCGCGGGCGAGCCGGTGCGCGCCGTCGCCGCGGGCACCGTCCGCTGGGTCGGCGAGCTCGAGGGGATCGGGCGCGCGGTGCTCGTCGATCACGGCGATCGCTACGTGAGCGTGACCGGCCGCCTCGGGCGCGTCGCGGTCGCGAACGGCGCGATCGTCGCCGAGGGCGCGTCCCTCGGATCCGCCGCCGGCAAGACGGTGTCCTTCGAGCTCAGCGAGGGTCGCATCCCGCTCGACCCGGCGCGCTGGCTGCGCCCGCCGCCGCCGCCGCCGACCGTCGCGGCGCCGCGAGCTGCTACGCTCGCGGAGTGACGCGGGACGAGCGCACCCCCCATCGCTACGCGATCCTCGCGGCGGCGGCGCTCGTCGCGGCGGTGCTCGTCGGGGCGCGGCGGCATCGCCCCGACGATGTCCCGTTCCAGCCGCGCACCGACGGCGAGGTGCTCGAGCGGATCGCCGCGGGGAGCGGCGCCGATCCGGGCGCCGACGAGCTGCGTTCGCTCGAAGCCCGGCTCGCGCGCGCGCCCACCGACGTCGCGCTCGCGGTCGAGGTCGCCCGCCGCCACGTGGCCGCGGCGCGCCGCAGCGGCGACGCGCGGCGGCTCTCCTACGCCGAGGCCGCGCTCGAGCCGCTCGCGGCCGCGCAGCCGGTGCCGACGCCGGTGCTCCTCTGGCGGGCGATCGTCCGCCAGGCGCGCCACGAGTTCGACGCCGCGCTGGGGGACCTCGACGCGCTCCTCGCGCGCCGACCCGACGACGTCGAGGCGCGACGCGTGCGGTCCGCGATCCTCACCGTGCTGGCGCGCTACGAAGAGGCGCGGCGCGACTGCGCCTCGCCCGTGCAGCTCGCCTTCGTGCCGCCCGACCCGCTGTGCACGGCGCCGATCGACGCGGTGACCGGGCACGCCGATCGCGCGCGCGCGCAGCTCGCCCTGCGCACCGCCTCGCCGGCGGCGAGCCGCGAGGAGGTGGCGTGGGGCCGCGCGCTGCTCGGGGAGGCGTCGCTCTACGACGGCGCGCCGGCCGCCGCCGAGGCGTCGCTGCGCGCCGCGCTCGACCTCGATCCGGAGGATACGTACGCCCGCGGGCTCCTCGCCGACGCGCTCCTCGACGCGGAGCGTCCGGCCGACGTGCTCGCGATCGTCGCGAGCGATGAGCCGAACGACGTCCTCCTCCTCCGCCGCGCGATCGCGATCCGGCGCCTCGGCGCGCCAGGAGCCGACGCGCTGGCCGCGCAGCTGCGCGCCCGCGACGGCGAGCTGCGGTTGCGCGGCGACGTCACGCACCGGCGCGAGGAGGCGCGCCGACGCCTCGCCCTCGACGGCGACGCCGAGGGCGCGCTCGCGCTCGCCGCGGCGAACTTCGCGGCGCAACGCGAGCCGCTCGACGCGCGCGTGCTCCTCGAGGCCGCCGCCGCGGTGCTGGCCGCGCACCCGGAGCGGCGCGCGGAGGTCCTCGCGCTCGCGGCGCCCGCGCTCGAGTGGTTGCGCGCCACCGGCTGCGGGTGGCCGCCGCTCCGCCGGGCCGCGGCCGCGCTCGGCGAGGCGCGCCCGTGAGAGCGTGGGCGATCGCCGCGCTCGCGCTGGTCTGCGCGCGGGCGGCCGCGCACAAGCCGAGCGACAGCTACCTCCGGCTCGGCGCGCCGATCGTGCGCGACGGTGGCCTCGCCCTGCCGCTGCGCTGGGACGTCGCGCTGCGCGACCTCGACCGTGCGCTCGCGATCGACGCCGACCGCGACGGCGCGATCACCTGGGGTGAGGTGCGCGCCGCCGATCGGGCGATCCGCGCCCTCGTCGTCGCGCACCTCGCCGCGCGCCTCGACGGCGCGCCGTGCGCGCTCGCGGATCGCACCCCCGGGCCGCCGCGGATCGTGCGCCACTCCGACGGCGCCTACGCGGTCTACGACCTCGAGCTCCTCTGCCCCGGCACGGGCGCGAGGCTCGCGATCGACTACTCGCTGCTCTTCGCGCTCGATCCGCAGCACCGCGGCCTCCTGCGCGCCCCCGGCGCCGACGGCGACCGGGTGTTCGTCTTCTCCCGCCAGGCGCGCCGCCTCGAGGTCGCGCTGCCGTCGGCGCGGAGCTCGGGCGGGCGACTCGGCGCGGCGATCCGCGAGGGGGTCCACCACATCTGGACCGGGTACGACCACCTGCTGTTCTTGCTCGCCCTCCTGCTCCCATCGGTGTTGCGGCGCCGTGAGGCTCGCTGGGAGCCGGTCGAGACCCGCCGGGAGGCGCTCTACGACATCCTCAAGATCGTCACCGCGTTCACCGTCGCGCACTCGGTGACGCTCAGCCTCGCGGCGATCGGCGCCCTCTCGCTGCCGTCGCGTCTCGTCGAGTCGGCCATCGCGGCGTCCGTGGTGCTGGCCGCGCTCAACAACGTCTGGCCGATCGTCCGCGCCGATCGCTGGCTCGCCGCGTTCGCGCTCGGGCTGCTCCACGGCTTCGGCTTCTCGTCGACGCTGGCCGACCTCGGCCTCTCCGCCGCCGCGCTCCTGCCCACGCTCGTCGGCTTCAACCTCGGCGTCGAGCTCGGCCAGGCCGCGGTGGTGGTGCTCTTCGTGCTCGTGGCCTACCCGGCGCGTCGGCTCGCCGCGTACCGCGTCGGCGCGCTCGTCGGCGGCTCGGCCGTCATCGCGCTCGTCGCGGCGATCTGGCTCTGCGAGCGCGCGCTCGGCGTCGCGCTGATCTCGCGCTAGCTAGAGCGCAGTGAAGACGCCCTGCGCCCGCTCGGCCTGCGCGCGGATGAGCGGCATATCGACGTTCACGATGAGCGTGAGCAGGGTCTTTCCGCGGAGGAGCAACGTGCGCCGGGCGATCGTCTTGAAGGCCTGCTGCGAGCGCGTCCGGCCCGCCTCCGCCGCGGCGGGACCCTCGAACTCGCAGATCGACATGTTGAGCCCGCCCGCGCTCACCGCCGCGACGCAGTACCGCGCGCCGATCGGCGTCGCGAGCACCTGCTGGCGCCGCGCGATCGCGATCCCCGCGCGCTCGAGCGAGGAGAGCACCTGCTCGACGGTCGGCGTCTCCGCCGGCCGCTGCCCCGCCTCGCGCCCCAGCTCGGCGAGCAGGCCCTGCTCGAGCGGCGGCGCGGCGACCGGGGGCGCGGCGGGCGCGGCGGGCGCCGGCCGATCTCGGCAGCCGCCGAGGAGCGCCGCGATCGCCGCGGCCAGGGACCGCGCGCGCACGGCGCTACACGTGCAGCTTCTTGGCGACGCCGGCGACGGCCTCGCTGTTCTTCACCGTCGACAGGTGGCTGAGCAGGTACTCCTTCACCGCCGCCTCGAGCTTGTTGAGATCCGCCGGCGCGACGCCGAGGGCGCCGGAGAAGTCGGAGATCACCTTGCGCTCGGCATCGGTGACCTTGCCATCGGCCCACGCCATGAGGATCGACGTCTTGAGGAAGAGGCTGCGCAGCTCCGGGCTCGAGAGCGCCGCGCCGAGCTCGCCCGGCGTGATCGTCGAGCCGCGCTCGAGCGCCGCGAGCGCGCCCGCGCCCCCGCCGACCTCGGCCCAGAACGACGCGACCAGCGCCTCCTCGCGCTCGTGCAGCCCGTCCACCTTGGCCACCGCGTACAGGCCGCGCGCGATCGCCTCCGCGGCCGCCTGGTTCACCTGGATCTCGGGGAAGAAGTCGATCATGACGGTACCCTCTCGTTCTCGGCACTCTACCGCAACAACAGCGCTCAGAAACAGGGGACCGGGAGCGGGCAACCGGCAATCAGCAATGTCGGAAGAACCGAGATCTGAACATTGCCCGTTGCCGGTTGCCCGCTCCCTGTCCCCTATTTCTTCCTATCTCCGATTCCCCACCAGCGCCCTCAGCGCCCCCAGCCTCTTCTGCAGCTCCTCGACGGGGATGTCGGCGTACTTCTT
>FTFF01000489.1_pt1 | contig 10730 bp, 9 predicted proteins | sample 1640361 | NCBI WGS metagenome assembly FTFF01 (sample SAMEA3914816, study PRJEB12502) | metagenome | biome: forest; material: soil | place: USA | collected 2011-09-16 | depth 0.3 m | reverse complement strand
TCGCGGCGGGCGTCGCGTACGGCGCTGACAGCGGCCCTCAGGCCGTCGTCGTCGGCGACTTCAACCTCGACGGCCAGGGCGACGTCGCCGCGGCGAACGGCAGCGGCGTCGTCAGCGTGTTGCGGGGCAACGGCAACGGAACGCTACAGACACGCGTCAACTATGCAGCGGGCAGCAATCCGATCGCGATCGCCGTCGGCGACTTCAACAACGACGGTAAACCCGACCTCGTGACCGCCAACTACGGCAGCAACAACGTCAGCGTCCTGCTCAACACGTCGATGTAGCGCCCTGCCCCTCCTCCCCCCTCGCCCGCTTCTCCTCGGGCTCGCCGCGCTCGAGGGCGCGCGCGATCGTCTCCTCGAGCATGGCGACGGTCGCGGGCTTGGTCAGGTGTGCGTCGAAGCCCGCGGTCTCCGCGCGGTGCCGATCCTCCGACAGGCCGTAGCCGGTGAGCGCGACCAGCATCACCGCGTCGCCGAGCTCGGCGCGGACGCGGCGGCCGACCTCGTAGCCGTCGATCCCCGGCAGGCCGACGTCGATCAGCGCGAGGTCCGGGCGCGCGGCGACGATGCACGCCACGCCCGATGGGCCGTCCTCGGCCACCTCCACCTCGCAGCCCAGCGCTTCGAGCACGTCGCGCGACGTCTCGCGGATGTCCGCGTTGTCCTCAACGAGCACCACGCGGACCACCCGCCGCGCGGGCGACGGCACGGCGCCGCGGGTCTCGATCGCGGGGTCCTTCGCCTCCGCCAGCGGCAGCCGCACCACGAACTCGCTGCCGTGGCCGACGCCCGCGCTGCGCGCCTCGACGGTGCCGCCGTGCAGCTCCGTCAGGCTCTTCACCAGCGTGAGCCCGATCCCCATCCCGCCCTGCGCGCGGTCCAGCGTCGTCTCCGCCTGCGCGAACAGATCGAAGATGCGGCTCAGCATCCGCGCGCGGATCCCGACCCCGGTGTCGCGCACCGAGACCTCGACGAGATCGCGCGTCACGCGCGTGCCGACGCGCACCTCCGACCCCGCCGGCGAGTACTTCATCGCGTTCGCGAGCAGGTTCGAGAAGATCTGCTCGAGCCGCACCGCGTCCCCGTCGACCATGATCGGGTCCGGCGTGAGCTGGCTCGACAGCTCGAGCCGCTGCGCGTGCGCCGAGGTCCTCACCGCCTCGAAGCACCGCGCGACCAGCGCGTTGACGTCGAGCGGCGCCCGCTGCAGCACCACCTTGCCCGAGGTCACGCGCGACACGTCGAGCAGATCGTCCACCAGCCGCGCCAGGTGCCGCGCCTGCCGCTCGATGATCGCGTGCTGATGCGCGAGCCGCGGCGCGTCTCCGCCGCTGCGCCGGACGACCTCCGTCGACATCACGATCGCGCCGAGCGGGTTGCGCAGCTCGTGCCCCAGCATCGCGAGGAAATGGTCGCGCTGCTCGATCGCCCGCCGCGCGTCGTACTGCCGGCGCCGCGCGCGCAACGCCGCCCGCACCGCGCTCACCAGCACGCGCTTCTTCACCGGCCGCTCCAGGATCGCCACGTTCCCGAGCGCCCGCAGCGGCTCGCTGTCCGACGAGGAGTACCGCTCCGACCGCGTGCTCACGACCACCAGCGGGAAGTCGGACCACGGCGGCTGATCGGCGAGCAGCGCGATGAGACGGGTCGCCGACGGCACGCGCAGCGACTCCTCCGCGACGATCGCGCACGCCGCGCCTTCGCCAATCGCGTCGCAGAGCTGCCGCAGGTCGGCGCAGACGTGGCCGACGATCGCGCTGGCCGCCAGGATCCGGTACGTCAGCTCCGCGTCGCGGCCCTGGGGCGCGACGATGAGCACGCGCTCCGTGTCGTTGCCTCGCTCCATCACTTCCTCGAGAGGCCGCCGCCGTCTCCGTGGAAGGTGGGGACGCCCGTCAGGATCCCGGTGAAGCTCTCGAGCGGCGCCCCGATGTGGATCCCGCCGCCGTCGAGCGTGAGCTCTCGGATCGTGGACTCGTGCGGGCCGCTCCGCTTCTTCACCACCGAGAGCGCCTTGCGGATGTGCCCGAACGCCTCGAAGTGGCGGAGCAACATGACCGAGTCGGCGAGGTAGCTGACGTCGACGGGCGCGGTCATCTGCCCGAACATCCCGCCCTGCGCCATCACCATGAGCGTGGTCACGCCCTGCTGGCCGAAGAACGAGAGCAGCTCGTGGAGCTGCGGCGTGAGGTAGCGCTCCTGCGGCATCGCGTTGAGGAGGCCGTTGATGCTGTCGATGACGACGACCTTGCACCGTCCCTGCGCCACCGCCTCCTTCGCGGTGAACGTGAACTCACCCGCGCCCATCTCCGCCGGGTCGATCTGCTGGACGGTCAAGCGCCCGTCGCGCAGCAGCTCCGACATGCCCATGCCGAGCGCGTCGGAGCGGGCGACGAGCGTCCGCACCGCCTCCTCGAAGGCGAAGATGACGGCGCGCTCGCCGCGCCGCGCCGCCGCGACCGCGAACTGCGAGGCGAGGATCGACTTGCCCGTACCCGCGGGCCCGGCGATGAGCGTGCTCGTGCCGCGGTCGAGCCCCCCGCCGAGGAGCGTGTCGAGCGCCGCGAGGCCGCTCGGCAGCGGCACGCGCTCGAAGGCCGTGTGGTGCTCCGACGCGACCAGCCGCGGGAAGACGACCAGCCCTCCCGTGCGGATCGAGAAGTCGTGGAAGCCGCCCCGGAACTTTACGCCGCGCAGCTTGAGCACCCGCAGGCGTCGCCGCGCCTCGCCGTACTCGGGCGCCACCTGCTCGAGCGACAGCACGCCGTGGGCGAGGCTCTGCACCTGCATGTCGGTGCCGTTCACGGAGCTGCGGTCGTCGAGCAGCAGCACCGTCGACCGCTTCCCGGTGAAGTACTGCTTGAGGGCGAAGATCTGGTGCCGGTAGCGGAGCGCGCTCTGCGACAGGAGTCGGATCTCGGAGAGCGAGTCGAAGACGACGCGCGACGGCTTCACCTCCTCCACTCGCGCGAGCAGCATCTGCATCGTCTCGCGCAGCTCGACCTCGGCCGGGTCGAAGAGCGTGTTCTCGAGGTTGACGTCGCCCGCGGCGTCGACCGCCGAGAGCTCGAAGAGCGAGATGCCGTCGAGCGACCACCCGTGCGTCTCGGCGACCTGTCGCGTCTCCTGGGCGGTCTCCGACAGCGTGATGTACAGGCCGGTCTCGCCGCGCTCGGCGCCCTCCCGCAGGAACTGCAACGCGAGGGTGGTCTTGCCGACGCCCGGGTCGCCTTGCAGGAGGTAGATGTGATCGCGCGGGAAGCCGCCGCGCAGGATGTCGTCGAGGCCGGCGATCCCGGTCGCCGCCGAGGTCATCGTCTGGGTCATCGCGGGGCCGATTTGCAGGTTCCGCGCCCGCGGTGAGCGATCGCCCGATCGGGGAGAAATGGCGCAACGGCGTCGGGGTCGAGAGCGGACGCGCCCCCCGGCGCTGTTGCAACTTGCCTCGGTCTTGCAAACCCGCCTCGCGGCGAGCCCCGCCCTACCCCTTTTCGTGGTCCTCGAGCCGCTTCTCCAGCTCGACGATCCGCTCGCGCAGCGCCTTCAGCTCCTTCTCGACCCCGGAGAAGGGCGAGACCGCCTCGACCACCTTCTGGATGCGCTCGTCGATCTTCTTCTGCCACTCGTCGAGGAGGTGCTTCACCGCGCCCGTGGCCTCGTCTTCGACGATCGGCGCCGCGACCGGGACCTCGGCCTCGACCCCGTCCTTGTCGCGGCGGAAGACGGCGCGGACCTTCTCGCCGGCCTGGGTCGCGATGTTCGAGATCGACGCGCCGCCCGACTGGATGATGTTGCGCAGCGCGGCGAGCGGCAGGAAGCCGCCCTTCTTCTCCTCCTCGAAGAGGATCTGCGTCAGCGTGAGCGCCGTGAGGTCGTCCTTGGAGTTGTTGTCGACGATCTTGACGTCCTCGCCGGCGCGGATCATGTCGGCGATCTGATCGAGCGTCACGTATCGGCTGCGCTGCGTGTCGTACAGCTTGCGGTTCGCATACCGCTTGATCGTCCGGGTCGTGTCCGCCATGAGGGGCCTAGAAGGCGCTATCTTCTAGAGTACCACGCATGAGCACGCCCTCCCAAGTTCCGGCGCTCGCCCGGCGCCTCGCCGCGCTCCGCGAGCCGACCATGCGCGAGGCCGTCCTCGCCGAGCAGCTCGGCGCGCTCTCCGCCGACGACGCCGCGGCGCTCGCCGGCGAGATCGTGCGGCGCGCGCCCAGCGGGCGCCCGTACGACGTCGCGCTGCTCGCGCTCACCGCCGTCCTCGACCGTCGCCCCGACGGCGATCGCCTCGGGTACCAGCGCCGCGCCGAGATCTACACCGCGGCGAGCGGGCGCGGCGACGTCCTCCTGCAGCGGCTGCTCCTCTCGGCACAGCCGCCCCCCGACGGCGCCGCGGCGCTGCGGCCCGTCCCGATCCCCGGGCGCGAGGACATCACCCTCGGCGAGCGCAAGGCGCTGGCGCGCTCGCGCCGCCGCGAGCTCCTCGATCGCATCCTCCGCGACCCCGACGTCTCGGTGCTCGAGATCCTGCTCGGCAACCCACGCCTGACCGAGGCCGACGTGGTGCGCCTCGCCGCGCGGCGGCCGACCTCGGCGGAGGCGCAGCGCCTCGTCTTCCGCACGGTGCGCTTCCGGTCGCGCTATTCGGTGCGGCGCGCGCTCGTGCTGAACCCGTTCACCCCGAGCGACCTCGCGGCGCAGCTCGTCGGGCTGCTCACCGAGCCGGACCTGCGGCTCGTCGAAGAAGACGCCCAGCTCGGCGACGTGGTGCGCGCCGCGGCGCGCGCGCAGCGGGCGCTCGTCGGCGAGCTCCGGCGCTAGGACTTGCCGACGTCGGTCGTCGTCGACTTGTTGGCGTCGCTCAGCTCGGCCGGCTTCGGCGAGACGTCGATCTCGTCCTGGGCGTTCGAGGCGCGCTTGAAGTTCTTGATGCTGCGACCCAGCGCGTCGCCGATTTGCGGCAGCTTCCCAGCCCCGAAGATCACGATGACGATCACCAGGATGATGAGGAGCTCACCCATTCCGAGACCCATGCCGCCAGCTTAGCACGCGGTTCCAAGGGCGTCGAATGGTGCGGCGATGCTACCGCGGACGGTCGATGAAGCGCTGCCGCAGCCGCTCGTCGACCACCACGAACCGGCCCCGGCCCTCGGCCAGGACCTTCCCCGCCCGCTCCCCGACCAGCGCCAGGATCCGGCCGCGCGAGAAGACGTAGCGCCCGGCCTTGCGCGTGACCCAGGCCTCGGCGCGGACTCGTTCGCCGACGCGCAGCGGACCGCGGTAGGTGACGTTGAGCTCGGCGGTCGCGGCCTTGCCGTCGACCGCCAGGCCCGCGACGTTGCCGAGCACCTCGTCGAGCAGCGTGGCGACCATGCCGCCGTGGATCGTGCTCGACATCCCGACGTACGCCGCCTCCGGCGTGTACTCGACGTAGACCTTGTCCCCTTCGCCGAGCGGCTGGAGGCCCAGGCCATCCGGGTTGTCCGTGCCGCAGACGAAGCAGGCGCGCGAACGGTGCAGGATCTTCGGGGCCGCCTCGCTCGCCATCGTCGTCCGCTTCGTAGCACGCGCCGCCGACGGGGCAAAACTTGAGCCCGGCCCGACGGCGCGTTACCGTCGAAGGTCGATGCGGAGGACCGCGGCCGCGGGTTGGCTCGTCTGTTGCCTGACGGCGCCGGTGTACGCCGCGCCGCCGGACGACGACCTCGTGCAGCGCCGCGCGATCCGCGGCGTCCCTGTCGAGGCCGTGCGCGAGTCCGAGCAGCTGCGCGCGCTGCGCGAGTTCGACGAGGCCAGCTTCCCGCGGCCCGTCCTCGGCGCGCCCGACGCGGCGACCGACGACCGCGCGGGCCTCGAGGAGCGCGCGGCGGCGGCCGGCGCGCCGCGGCCCGCCGAGCCGGTCGGGCCCGACGCGCTGCCCGACGTGCTGCGGTCGCCCGCGACGCCGCGCGAGGCCGCGCCCGCGCCCCCGAGCGCGATCCCGTGGCTGTCGTCGCTGAAGCTGCCCGATCTGCCGGTGCGCCTCGATCCGCGCGTCGTCCGCTACCTCGAGTTCTACAAGTCCGATCCGAAGGGCCGCGCGATCATGACCTCGTGGCTCAGGCGGCAGGGCCGCTACCGCGCGATGATCGACGCGGCGCTCGAGACGGCCCGCCTGCCGAAGGCGCTGCTCTACGTCTCCATGATCGAGTCGAGCTACGACCCGCACGATCGCTCGCACGCCGGCGCCGTCGGGCTCTGGCAGTTCATGCCCGAGAACGCGCACATCTACGGCCTCCGGGTCGATCACTGGGTCGACGAGCGCAAGGATCCCGAGCGCGCCACGCTCGCGCTCATGCGCTACATGACCGACCTCTCGGCGCGGTTCGGCGGCTGGCCGCTCGCGCTCGCCGCGTTCAACGCCGGCTACGGCGCGGTGCTGCGCTCGATCCGCAAGTACAACACCAACGACTACTGGGAGCTGTGCCGCCACGAGAACGGCCTGCCCTGGGAGACGACGCTCTACGTGCCGAAGGTGATGGCGGCGGCCATCGTCGGCGAGAACCGCGCGCTGTTCGGCTACGACGACGTGGTCGCCGATCCGCCGCTCGCGTGGGACCGGGTCTTCGTCGAGGGCTCGACCAGCCTCGCCGCGATCGCCGCGGCCGCCGGCGCGCCCGAGGCGCAGGTGGCCGCGCTCAACCCCCACCTGCGACGCGGGCGCACGCCGCCCGGCGAGGCGCGCTTCGAGGTCCACGTCCCGCGCGGCAGCGGCGCCCGCTTCGTCGCCGGCTACGACAAGACGAAGGAGGCGGTGCGCCCGTACGTGGTCCGCTTCGGCGAGCGCCTCGACGACATCGCGCAGGCGGTGGCGATGCCGGCCCGGGCGCTGAAGCAGCTGAACGGGCTCGAGGACTCGAGCGAGGTGCGGCCCGGCCTCACGCTCGTCGTGCCGGCCGGCCGCGAGCCGAAGGTGCCGCCCCCCACCGAGACGGTGATCGTCGCGGTGCCCGACAAGGACGCGGCGGTCGCCGGCCGCAAGCGCGTCTTTTACCGCACGCTGCCGAGCGACACGATCGCGGACGTGGCGCGGTTCTTCGCCGTCACGCCGGCGGAGGTCATGGCCTGGAACAACCTCGATCCCGAGGCGCGCCTGACCGGGAACCTGGTGCTCCAGCTGTGGGTCGCGCCCGAGCTCGACCCCGCGAAGGTCGCGCTCGTCGACGCCGCGCGCGTGCGCGTGGTCACCGTCGGCTCCGACGAGTTCTTCGAGCTCGAGGAGACGAAGCGCGGCCGCGTCCGCCTCGCCTACGTGGTCAAGGCGGGCGACGACCTCAAGAAGATCGGCCGGCGCTTCGGGCTCACCGTCGCCGACCTCGAGCGCATCAACCGCTTCCACGAGAAGAGCACGCCGATCGCGGTCGGGCAGAAGCTCACCGTGTACCGCGCGATGACCGCGGCGGAGAAGCAGAAGGCGATGGGCCGCCTCACGCCCGGCGGCGGCGAGCGCAAGCCCGACGAGGCGCTGCGCGGCGACGACGAGGGCGACCCGGTCGAGGACGGCGAGGCGCCGGCGGCGCCGCTGGCGCTGCCGCGGCCGCCTCCGCCGTAGCCGGGAGCGCGGACGAGCGGTGCGCTGGGACAACGAGGAGGCGGACGAGCGGCTCGACGCGATCGTCGCGCGCCGGCTCGAGCTCGGCCTCGCCGAGACGCGGCGGCTGATCGACGCCGGCCTCGTGCGCGTCGCCGGCCGCAAGGCGAAGAAGGGCGACCGCGTGCCCGCGGGCACGGCGATCGAGATGCTGGCAGAGGTCCGCGGCGACGATCGCGACGCGCGCCGCGCGCCGGTGCCCGAGCACGGCGTCTTCCTCGACGTCGTCTTCGAGGACGACGCGATCTTCGCGGTCAACAAGCCGGCGGGGATGCCGTCGCACCCGCTCATGCCCGGCGAGCGCGGCACCGTCGCCAACTCGATCGTCGCCCAGGCCCCCGCGTGCGCGGCCGCCTCCGAGGACCCGCGCGAGGGCGGCCTCGTGCACCGCCTCGACGTGGGCACCACCGGCGTGCTGGTGGCCGGAAAGACGCGCGCCGCGTGGACGGCCATGCGCCGCGCCTTCGCGGAGCGTGAGGTGGTGAAGATCTACTGGGCGCTCGTGCACGGCGAGCTCGAGCTCGCCGACGAAGCCCTGCTCGTGCTCGACGCGCCGCTCGCGACCCGCGGCGGCACCGCGCGGATCGCGCGCGACACCGGCGACGCGCTCGACGCCCGCACCGAGGTCTCGGTCCTCGCCCGCGGCGGCGGCTACTCGCTCGTCGAGGCGCGGGCGCGCACCGGGCGGATGCACCAGATCCGGGCGCACCTCGCCTCCGCGGGCCACCCGCTCGTCGGCGATCCGCGCTACGGCGCGCCATACGTCGACGGCGTCGTGCGCGACGAGCCGCTCCTCCACGCGCGGTCGCTGTCCCTGCCGCACCCCGCCGACGGCTGGCGCGTCACGATCTCGGCGCACCTGCCGGCCGCGCGACGCGCCGCGATCGAGCGGCTGCTCGGCGCGACGGCGCCTACGTGAGCGCCGCCAGCTCCGCCTCGATGATGAGGTAGAGCGTGCGGCACAGCGTCGCCAGCTGATCGGGCTGATCGTAGCGGCGCATCCACTCACCGACGGTGCGCTTGCCGTCGAGGCGCTGCCAGAGCTCGCGCGGGCCCGCGCCGACGCGGAACTGCTCCGGCGTCGGGCGCTCGACGTCGCGCCGCACCGGCCGCTTGCTGGCGAGCGGATCGAGCGAGCGCTTCACCGCCTCGATGGGCAGCCCGGCGACGCCGGCGCCGATGATCTCGAAGGCGTCGAGCCCGAGGGGGAACGACTCGCGCGAGTTGAGCGTCCCGCGCGTGTAGCAGTAGGTCCCGTCGTTCCAGGAGAAGACGTCGATCATCTTGTCGCGCACCTGGCGCGTGAGGTAGCGGAACACCTCGAGCGGGCGCAGGAGGTTGAGGCCGACGAGCGTGTCGCCGAGCTTGCCGCGAAAGCGCGGCAGGATCGCGAGCGCCATCGAGAGCTCGCCCGGCGAGATGACGCCCTGCTGCACGAGGTACTCGCCGAAGCGCTCGCTCGGGCTGTTCGACGCGATGAACTCGGGCGCGCCGTCGACGAGGTAGATCTCCTTGGTGACGGGCCCGCGCTCGAGGACGAGCTGCCCCGTCTCGCGCGCCGCGGCGAGCCGCGAGAACAACCGCACCGGCGAGGTCGACCCGAAGTCGCCCGCCTGATCGCCCGGCGCGTCCGAGGCCTTGCCGCGCTTGGGCTTCGGCGGCGGCGGCGGCGCGGCGGCGGTCACGGGGAGGTCGGAGATCGGCGAGCGGGACGGCGTCTGCTGATCGGCGAGCGTGGTCTCGTGCTCGTCTGGCGTCGGTGCGCGCCGCGCCTCGTCGGCACGGCGGGCGATCTCCGCCGCGCGCGCGACCACCGACGGCTCCTGCGAGGCGCGCGCGAGCTCGGCCGCGCGCTTGGCCGCCTCGGCGCGGTTGCGCGTGTCCTCGTCGATGTCGTCGGGCTGGCCGGGCGCGGCCGCGCTCTCGGAGCCGAGCGTCTCGAGGTAGGTGGCGAGATCGGCGCCGGTCACGCGCTGCCGCGAGTCGAAGAGGAAGTCGAACAGCGCCTCGCGCCCGGCGGCGGCGTTCGCGAAGCGCCGCTCCGGCGAGCGCGCCAGGAACCGATCGAGGAGCCCGCGGAGCGGCGCCGGGATGTCGGCGCCGTAGCGATCGAGCCGCTCGAGCCGCGCGTCGCGTACCATGAGCAGGACGTCGAGGTCGTTCGGCGCGGTGAAGAGCCGCCGCCCCATGAGCATCTCGGCGAGCACGATGCCGACGGCGAAGAGGTCCGCGCGCGAGTCGAGCGCGCCGCCCACCACCTGCTCGGGCGCCATGTAGCCGTACTTGCCCTTCAGCGTGCCGGCCTGGGTCTTCGACTGCCGCTCGCGCTCGGCGGCGCGCGCGATGCCGAAGTCGCCGAGCTTCACGTCGCCGCGGCGGGAGATGAGGATGTTCGAGGGCGAGATGTCACGGTGCACGAGGCCGAGCGGCCGGCCCTCCTGGTCGCGCTTCTCGTGGGCGTAGGCGAGCGCGTCGAGGACCTCGGCGGCGACGTGGACCGCGAGGCGCACCGGCAGGCGCACCCGGCGGTGGGCGCACGCGCGCAGGAGCCCGAGGGCGTCGAGCCCGTCGACGAACTCCATGGCGATGAAGTACTGGCCCTCGACCTCGCCGAACTCGAAGACCTGCACGACCTTCTGGTGCTCGAGCGCGCACTGGATCTTCGCCTCGTCGATGAACATCGCGAGGAACTCCGGATCGGCCGCGAGGTGCGGGAGGATCCGCTTGATGACGACGATCTTCTCGAAGCCGTGCGCGCCCGACTGCTTGGCCTTGAAGATCTCGGCCATGCCGCCGATCGCGATCCGCTCGAGCAGCTGCCAGCGGCCGAAGGGGCCCGGCTGGAACGGCGGTGCTTGCGGGGACGGCGGCGACGTCATGCCGACGGGGAAGATACCACGGCCGGGGTGCCGGGCCGGCGTCAGCCCTCGGCCGATCCGTTGTCGGACCCGGCGGGCCCGGGGCCGCCGCCGGACGTCGCCGCCGGGCGGGGGGCGCCGCGCTGCGCGTCGGCCGGACCGGGGCCGCCGGGCTGGCTCTGCTGCGGCGGACCGCCGGGGCCGCGCGGACCGCCGGGCCCGCGGTTGCCGCCGTGACCC
>FTFF01000509.1_pt1 | contig 10791 bp, 9 predicted proteins | sample 1640361 | NCBI WGS metagenome assembly FTFF01 (sample SAMEA3914816, study PRJEB12502) | metagenome | biome: forest; material: soil | place: USA | collected 2011-09-16 | depth 0.3 m | reverse complement strand
CCAGCGCCTGCGTGCGCTGGGCCATGAGCCGCCGCCGCCGCCCGCGCGGGTGCGGGTGCGGGTGCCGCCGCCGCCGATCGCGCTGAAGCCGCCCAAGGCCGATGCCGAGCCACCCGCGGCGCGCATGCGCGAGCTCGAGGCGCTGGCGCAGCTCGCCTGCGACGAGAACGAACGCCTCGAGGCACAGCTCGCGGAGGCGCGCGAGGAGAACCGCGTGCTGCAGCGCCGCCTGACGATGCTCGAGGAGACCATCGCGGATCCCCGCGGCGTCCTCGGCCTGCCGACGCTGCCCGTCTCGCTTCACGACGAGCGGCCCGCATCGGTCGAGCGCGGCGGCAACCCGGTCGCGGTCGCGCTGGTGTTCGGTCTCGCCGTCGCCATCGTGGGCGGCGCGCTGTACGCGCGCACGCAGCTCGCCGACCGCCACACCGCGATGGCCGTCGCCACCGTCGTCGCCTCGGCCCGCGACGCGATCGGCCCGCTCGTGACCCGGGCGACGAGCTTCCACCCGCGCTACGGTCGCGCCGACATCGATCTCGCGCGCACCGCCGTGGTGGCGGTGCCGCCGCCGATCGCCGCGTCGCCGCCCGCTGCGCCGGTCGTCGCCGCGCCGGTCGCGGCGAAGCCCGCACCGGTCGCGGCGAAGCCCGCGTCGGTCGCGACGAGGCCCACGCCGCACCCGGCGCGGCCGGCCAAGAAGATCGGCCGCGGGCTCCCGCGTCCACCGCGCGCCGCCGGCCCCGAGCTCTGACGCGCGGCATCGCTGGGGTCTATCGACCTCAGTCCCCGCCGCGTCCCCCCGCAACCCGCGGATCTACCTGCGCCTTCGGCCGCGCCGTCGCGGCACCGTGCTTGCTCCTCCACCCGGCATGCGACGCCTGCGCCTGCTCGTCGTCGCGCTCGTCGCGGCCTCGGTCGCGCCGGCGGTCGCGAGCACGCCGGCGCACTACGCGGCGCTCATGCCGAAGGGCTGGCCGCTGCGCTTCCGCATCAGCGCGCGGCAGTTCCTCCCGCCGGCGCTGCGCGGCGATCTGCGCGATCGCGCCCGCGCGCTGGCCGCCGCCCACGACGCCTACCTCCGGGAGACGCAGCTGACGATCGGCGACGCGGTCCTCGATGCGGCGCGGCTCGCGCCGTCGACGATGCGCCGCCTCGACTACGCGGGCAACCGCGTCGTCGGCGGGCCGCTCGTCGGCGGTCGCGCCATCGCCGACGGCATCGTCCGGCTCATCGCCGGCGCGCGCCGCGAGGTCATCCTGCAGTCCTTCATCTTCGAGGACTCGTGGATGGCGCGACAGATCGCCGACGCGATCGCGAAGCTGCCGGCCGCGGTGAAGGTGCGTGTGCTCGTCCACCCGCGGCGCGGCTACGCCTTCTCGAAGGGCGTCGGCATCCTCGGCGAGAACCCGTGGCGGACCCGGCGCCGCCTGCGCGCGCTCCTGCCGTCGGCGAACGTCGAGCTCGGCGTGTGGCGCGTCGGCGATCTCTTCGGGACGGCGTCGCTCCACACGAAGGGCGCGATCGTCGACGGCGAGCGCGCCATCGTGACCGACAGCAACATCCAGCGCAACGTCGACCCGGTCGAGGTCGGTGGCGGCGGCTGGTTCCAGCTCGGCATGGAGGTCGACGGACCGATCGCGAAGGCGCTGCGCGAGGACGCGCTCTCGGCGTGGCAGCGCGCCGAGGGCCCGAGCGACGCGGCGCACCTCGAGAAGTCCGCACCGCCCGGGGACACGCGCTTCATCCTCCTCGGCAAGGACGCCGCCTCGGGCGCCCGATCGTCGGCGAACCTCGGGTACGGCGCGCTGCTCCTGTCGGCGCGCGACAAGGTGCGCGCGATCACGCCCAACCTCAACGACAGCGCGGCGGTGCTCGCGCTCGCCGCGGCGACCGCCCACGCCGACGTCTACGTCGTCCTGTCGAAGGGCTTCAACGAGGCGGCGCAGTGGTTGTTCCAGGGCGGAGGCAACGCGCGCAACGTCCGCCGGCTGCGCGCGATGGCCGCGGACCCGAACCGCCTGCACGTCCGTTGGTACACGCTGCCCGACGGGCGCGTGCCGGTGGGTAACAGTGGCGAGCCGAGCCACGCGAAGTATGCTTCCGCGGATGGGAAGGTCATGATCCTCGGGTCCCAGAACCTCGACACGCAGTCGTGGAAGCGCTCGCGCGAGGTGAGCGTCGCGGGCGACGACGCCGCGACGACCGCGCAGTTCGACCAGGTGTTCGACGGGATCTGGGCGCGCTCGGCCATCGCCTACGAGGCGGTCGACCCCGAGGCGTCGCCGTGAGAGGCGCCGGCGCGGCGATCGGCGCGGCGCTGGGCGATCTCTTCTCGACGCGCCTCCTGCCGCTGCTCCTCGGCTGCCTCGTCGCCGCGCTCCTCCTCACCGGCGCGGCCGGCTGGGCGGCCCTGCACTGGCTCGTCCCGCTCATCCCGAGCGGGCACGGCCTCCTCGGCTGGTCGTTGCGCGTGCTCGCCTGGTTCGCCGGCGCGGGCGTGGTGGTCCTCTCCGTCCTCCTGATGCCGTCGGTCTCGATGCTGATCGGCGGCGTGCTCTTCGACGCGGTGGCCCGTCGCGTCGAGGCCGCGACCGGGATGCCGCAGGGCCGCGACGCGAGCCTCGGCGAGGGGATCATCACCGGCCTGCGCATCGGGCTGCCGGCGATGGCGCTCAACCTCCTCGCGCTGCCGCTCGCCTTCATCCCGATCGTGAACGTCTTCGCGTTCGCATGGCTGAACGGCTACCTCATGGGCCGCGAGTACTTCACGCTCGCGGCGCTGCGCCACATGAGCTGGGACGAGGCCCGCGCGCTGCGCGTCCGCGCGTCGTGGCCGGTGCTGATGGTCGGCGTCGCCGCCACGTTCGTCCCGCTCGTCGCGCCGCTGTTCGGCGCGAGCGCGATGACGCGGCTCGTCGCGCAGCTCACGGACGCGGCGCCGGCCGAGCCCGCCGCCTGACTCAGTCGCGGCGGGTCATCTCGACGACGCGGTCCTGCAGCGACTGCCCGCGGCTCATCTCGAGGAACGCGATGCCGGCCTTGCTCAGCGCCTGCAGCACCGCGACCTGCGCGGCGTCGGCGTCGCTCTCGCGGTAGTGCACGGTGAGGCGGTGCTCGCCGGGGCGGCCGCGCTCCACGCGGGTCACGCCGGGGAGCACGCCGAAGAGCTCGCCCGCGTTCTCCGGCGGATCGGCCTCGAGGCGCAGCGTGAGGCAGCTCGTGCGCGAGACGAGCTCGGAGACCTTGCGGTGCTCGGTGACCTTGCCTTGCTTGAGGATGACGATCGATCCGCACAGCTGCTCGATGTCGTCGAGGTTGTGCGAGCTCACGATGAAGGTGCGCTCGCCCGCGAGCGAGCGCACGAGCGACCGCACGTGCTCCGCCGATGCCGGGTCGAGCCCGGCGGTCGGCTCGTCGAGGAAGACCAGCTCGGGCGAGCCGATGAACGTCTGCGCGATCGCGACGCGTTTCAGCATGCCGTGGCTCATCGCCTCGGGCGGCTTGCCGGCGGCGTCCTCGAGGAGGACGCTCTTCAGCACGCGCGCCGCCTCGGCCTTCGCCGCCGCGCGGTCGAAGCCCTGCAGCTCGGCGAGGAACGCGAGCTGCACCCAGACCGGCACGCCGCGCACGAACGCCGCGTCCTGCGGGAGGATCGCGACGCGGCCGTACAGCTCGGGGTGGAGCGGCGGGCGGCCCATGACCTCGACGGTGCCGCGCGTCGGGCGGAGGAAGCCGCAGAGCACCGAGAAGAACGTCGTCTTGCCGGCGCCGTTCGGCCCGACCACGCCGATCGGCGCGCCGGCCTCGAGCGTGAGCGAGATGCCGTCGATCGCGAAGACGTCGCCGTAGGCGCGCTTCAGGTCGGTGACGCGGACGAGGGGGGTCACGCGTCGCGGCTCCGGAAGACGGCGAACCCGGCGCCGAGGTAGGCGGCCGCGTACGCGACGAGGCCGACGAGCGCGAAGGCCACGCCCGACGGACGGAGCAGCGCGGCCTTGAGGCCGGCGGGCGTGATCGCCGCGAGGTAAGCGGCGTTGGACCAGCTGATCGAGAGGAACGTCGCCGCGGCGACGACGACGAGGTAGCCGCCCAGGCCCGCGAGCAGCGACAAGCCGATCGACGCGACCAGCGCGCTGATGAGCGACATGAGCGCCACGAACGCGATCGAGTAGAGGGTCAGCGTCGTGCCGACCTGGAGGCCGAAACGGAGGACGTCGGTCGTGTCGTGGCCGCCGACGACGAGCTGGATGATCGTCGCCGCGACCGCCGACAGGAGGTGGAGGCCGCCGACCAGGATGACCGACCCGAGGAAGCGGGCGACGAAGATCTCCGAGCGTCCCACGCGCGGGATGAGGAAGCGGAGGTGCTTGGTGCCGAGATCGCCGGCGGTCTGATCGCACGAGCCCAGGATCGCGAACCAGGGCGTGAGCGTCACCGCGATCACGAAGTAGGCCGCCAGCGTCGTCGGGCGCTCGTGGATGAGCCGCAAGAGGGACCCGTCGAGGACGAGCGACAACACGACGCCGACGTCCTCGGACGCGAGCTTCTCCGCGCCGCCGCCCGCGAGCTTGCTCAGGATCCAGCTCCACACCACGCCGAAGAAGACGAGGAAGAGCACCCCGCGGGGGCTCGACAGCGCGAGGCGAAGATCGAAGCGGAGCAGGACGCCGAGCGGGCTCCGGCGCGGCGGGACGGCGGCCACGAGGCGCTACGCCGCGACGGGCGCGCGGTCGGCCCCGGCGACGATGCCGCGGGCGGCCAGGATGGCGAGGATGCCGCCGACGAGGCCGAGGATGTTCATGACGCCGAACTTCACGATCGCGATGCCGCCGATCTCGGCGGCCAGGGCCATCGCCGCGGCGATGTAGATGAACATCGGGCTCTTGCGCATGAACAGCATCACCGCGCCCGCGATCGAGGTGCCGACGGTGACGAGCAGGAAGATGCCGAAGAACATGAGGCCGCCGCCCGCGGCGGTCGCCGTCTTGTTGTCCTTGAGGGTGGCGAGCACCTTCTGCTGATCGGGCGTCGCGGCCTTGCCCTCCTTCTGCATCTCGGCCTCCATCGCCTCGCCGATCTTGCCCGCGCCGGCCGTGACGGCGCCCGCGCTGAAGTAGCCGATCGCCGCGAAGAGGTTGAGGACCGCCGCGATGATGAGGATGACGCCTGCTGCCACGCGCATGGGGGAGCTCCGGTGTGGGGTTGTGGGCCTTGCTACGGCCGGACCCGCCCGACCTTCCCACGTCATACCGCGGCGTCGTGGCCGCGGTCTAGTGGACCTCAGGGCGTGCAGTAGAAGAGGACGCCGCCGATGATCCGCGGGCTGAGGCCGCCGCCGCGGTCGACGAGGATCCGCAGGCCGTGCTGGCTCGTCCCCGCCGGGCACGAGCAGGCGCTCGTCTTCGGGTTGGGCACCCGGCACAGGTTGCCGCCCTGGCCGAGGTTGTCGTCGGTCTGGAAGGCGCCGCCCCAGGTGGTGATGGGCGCGGTCGGCGAGGTGCACATCGTGATCGAGTACGACTGGCCGCAGCTGCTGAACGCGTTGTAGACGCTGTAGACGGCGGGGTTCGTGTCGGGCGGGCAGGTGAAGGCGCTCGTGTAGGGGTTCACCTGGTTCGCGCCGCAGGAGGACGTCGGGTACGTGATGTAGGCGCCGCCCCAGGCGTTCTGCGTCGTCCGCGTGGCCGTCGCGCAGATGTTGATCGTCGTGAGCGAGCCGCTCGCGCCGCCGGCGCAGTCGTCGTAGCTGCTGATGGTCTCGGAGGTGGGGAAGTTGGGCGGGCACGCGCAGGCGTTGCCCGCGGCCAGCGGGTTGCCGTCCTGGCAGGGGAAGGTGCAGTCGGGCGCCATGTTCGGCTGGAAGATGCCGCCGAAGTTCGTGCACTTGTTCTTGAGGCAGAACTTGCCCGTCTGACAGTCGGCGTCCGCCGCGCAGCTGGTCTTGCACGTGGTGCCGCCGCACTTGTAGGGATCGCAGGCCTGCGTCGCGGAGGCGGGGCAGCTGCCGTCGCCGGCGCAGGACTGCGCGAGCGTCGCGAAGTTGGCGGTGCAGCTCGCGGCGCGGCACTGCACCGTCGTGGGGCCGATCGAGCAGGTGCCGCGGGTCGCCTGCACGCGGCAGCTCATGCACGGGTTCGTGTTGCACGCGGTGTCGCAGCAGATCTTGGCGCCGGTGACGTCGGGCTCGACGCAGTGCATGTTCTGGCAGTCGCTGTCCTGCAGGCAGCTGGCGCCGTTCGGCTTGGGTCCGCACGAGCCTGGCGTCACCGTCGTGTTGCAGGGCGCGCCCACGCACTGTGAGGAGTCGGTGCACGCGGTGAAGCACTGCTTGCCGTCCTGGCACTTGTAGGGCGCGCAGGTCAGCGCCGGCGCCGAGACGCACATGCCGGTGCCATTGCACTGGCCTTCGGCGGTCGACATGTTGGTGGCCGCGTTGCACGTCGGCGCCCCGCAGGCGGTCCCGCTCGGCCACGGCCGGCACGTGCCGGCGCCGTCGCAGAGGCCGTCGAGGCCGCAGAGGGTCGCGGCGGTCGCCGCGCACGTCGTGTGCTGCGCGCGCGGCGCCACTCCGGCGGGGAGCGGCATGCACGCGCCCTCCATGCCCGGCAGGTCGCAGGCCTGGCACGCCCCGCGGCAGCTCATCGCGCAGCAGTAGCCGTCCACGCAGCCGCCGGCGCCGTCGCACGGATCGATCTCGGTGGCGCACTTATCGCCGACGTGGCGCATCGCGCCCGGGAGCGCGAGCGTGATGGTCACGTTGGCCGCCTGACCGTCGGTGAGGGCGACCTGGCCGCTCTGCCCGGCGCCGATCTGCGCCGTGCCCGAGCGCGCCTCGGCGGTGAAGAAGAGCGCCCCGGTGCGCACCGCGGGCACGTAGCGGAACCGCAGCTCGCCGCCGCCGACGGCGCCGGCCACGTCGAGCACGGTGGAGAACTGCTCGGCGCCCTCGCTCCGCAACAAGAGGACCGAGATCTTCTGTCGCTCGGTGTCGGGGAGGGTGCGGGCGTCGATCGTGAGGTTGACCCCGAACTCGGAGGGCGGCACGGCCTCCTTGCAGCCGGCGCCGAGCGCGGCGCCCGAGAGGAGGAGGGCGACGAGCGAGCGCGTCATGGACCGGCGGCACCTCATCACCGAAGAGTGTATCGCGACGGCGCCCCGCGATACACTCCTCGCGGTGGGCCCAAGGGGTGCGATCCTGCTGTTCGCCTGGCTCGTCGCGACGCCTCTGGCCTCGGCTGCGCCGGTGGGAAAGGCCGAGGCGCGGCGCGCGTACGAGGCCGGCAACGAGGCCTTCGCGCACGGGCAATTCGGCGACGCTGCCGAGCTGTTCATGAAGGCCAACGACGCGCGCCCCGACGCGGCGTTCCTCTACAACGCGGCGCAGGCCTATCGCCTCGCCGGGAAGAACCGCCGCGCGCTGGCGCTCCTGCAACAGTACCTCGAGCGCTATCCGCGCGCGGCGAACCGCGCCGAGGTGGCGAAGATGGCCTCGGACCTGGACCAGCGCGCGACCGAGCGCGAGGCGTCCGAGGCGCGGCCCGTCCCGCAGGGTGAGGAGCCGAGGGCGCGGGAGCTGCCGGCTCGCGAACCGGCCCCGCCGAAGCCCATCTACAAGCGCTGGTGGCCCTGGACCATCCTCGGGGTCGTCGTGGTCGCGGGCGTGGTCACGACCGCGGTCTTGCTGACGCGTCCGCCGCCGGCGTGGGAGAACGTCCCGGCCACCGGCCCGGGTGCGATGCAGGGCGCGCTGAACGTGCGGCCGCTGCTCGAGCTGCGCCTCCGCTGATCAGCCGCGCAGCGGGACGCGCGACTGACGGAAGCAGGCGAGCCAGAGGTTCCGGTCGAGCTCGGAGGCGGCGTAGATCTGCAGGCCGACGCCGCGGCTCCACTCCCCGCGCGTGGCGTGCCGGGGCACCACCACGAGGCGGACGGTCGCCATCGGCAGATCGACCTCGATCTGCTGGAGCTCGCCGATGGGCAGCGCGGCGCGCTCGTCGTGGTCGTTCAGGAAGAGGCCGTGCGCGCTGATGTCCGCGACCTCGATCGGCACCGCGCCGCCGCACCGGAGCCAGCGGCCCGCGAGTCGGCAGCCGATGCGCGCGGTCCGCCGGCGCGGAACCATCGTCGCGCGCTCAGCCGCGGACCGGGCGCGTCGGCAAGGCGATGCCGAGCTCGGTGAACAGCGACGACACCTCGATCGGCTTCTTGAGCACGCACGACGCTCCCGCCTGCGACGCCTTGTTCTCCAAGGACGGGGTGACGTGCGCCGCGCTGATGATCACGGTGATCGCCTTCGTCTCCGCGTTGGCCTTGATGCGGCGGCAGACCTCGATGGCGTCGATCTCGTCCATCGAGGCGTCGAGGAGGATGAGGTGCGGGCGGAACAGCCCGACCTGCACCAGCGCGTCGATCGCGCTGCCGGCCGAGAGCAGGTGCACGCGATCGGCGTGGGGCCGCAGGCTGCGGTCGAGCGCCTTCAGCGCTGCGCCCTCGGCGTCCACCGCGATGATGCGGCGGCGCGACGCGGCGAGGAGCCGCGCCGGCACCGGCATCTGGTGCCCGTCGAGGAAGTCGACGAGATCGCGGGCACGGATGCGGCGATGACCGCCGGGGGTCCGGAAGGCCGCGATGCGGCCCTCCTTCACCCACTTGTTCACCGAGCTCGGGTTGACCTGCAGGAGCGCACCGACCTCGTGAGAGGTGAGCAGGCGCTCCGAATCAATCTCCTGCTCGAGGGACACCTTGACGCGCTGGCCTTTCATGCTCGCTCGCTCGATGTTCATGGGTCTTACTTGCCCTCGCTGCCTCAGAACTGTGTGCTATCACACTTATGTTACAATGGGGAACAAGTTTTTTGGCTCGGTTCGTCTTTTCAGGTTCGTGATGGCTAAAGACGGGATGCGAGCCCCGAAGTGAGCACCGGGAGGTAGGTGATGGCCAGGACGCCGACCGCCAGGATCACGAGGAAGACGAAGGTCTTCTTGTAGAGGTAGGGGAGCGGCTTCCCGAACCGCGAGGCCGACAGGAAGAGGTTGAGCCCCATCGGCGGGAAGAGGAACCCGACCTCGAGGTTCGCCAAGAAGACCACACCGAGATGAACGGGGTCCACCCCGAAGACCTTCCCCAGCGGCGCGACGAGCGGCGCGATGACGATGATGGCCGCGTAGATCTCGAAGACGCTGCCGAGCACGAGCAGGAGGCCGTTGAGCGCGAGGAGGAAGGTCCACTGCGCGTGGAAGTGTACCTGCACCCAGTCGACGAGCGCCTCGGGCACCTGCGCGTCCACGAGGTAGTTGGTGAGGCCGAGCGCGACGCCGAGCAGGATCACCACCGCACCGACGAGGGTCGCGGACTGCAGGAACACCTGCGGCATCCGCTTCGTCGGGTGGATCTCGCGCAGCACGAACGCCTCGACGATGACCGAGTAGAGCGCGCCGAGCGCCGCCGACTCGATGAGCGTCGCCAACCCGGTGGCGAAGGTGACGAGCACGATGATCGGCAGCGCGAGGTCGTAGCGCGCCGCCCAGAACGCGGCGACCGCCTCGCGCAGCACGAACCGCTGGCGCGGCGCGCCGACCTTGGCGCCGACGCGGATCCCGTAGGCGCCGACGACGAGGATGAGCAAGACGCTCGGCACGAGCCCCGCCTTGAACAGCCGGCTCGCGTCGACGCCCGCGACCGCGCTGTAGAGCACGACCGGGATGCTCGGGAAGAAGAGGAGGCCCAGCGATCCCGCCGCCGTCACGAGGCCGAGCGAGAAGCCCTCGGGGTACTTGTCGCGCTCGAGCGCGGGGAGGAGGATCCCGCCGAGCGCGAGGATCGTGACGCCCGAGCCGCCGGTGAAGGCGGTGAACATCGCGCAGACGCTGATGACCATGAGCGCGACGCCGCCGGGCATCCAGCCGAAGATCCCCTTGAACGCGCGCACCAGCCGCTGCGAGGCGCCGCCGGAGGCGAGGACGAACCCGGCCAGCGTGAGCAGCGGGATCGCCGGCAGGGTGGGGTTCTGCACCACCTGCAGCGTCGCGGCGGGGACCGCGGCGATCGGCGAGGTGCTGTCGAACAGCATCGTCTCGCCGCCATAGAAGAGGAGCATCGCCAGCCCCGCCATCGCGACGAAGACCGGCATCCCGGCGATGAACGCGGCCAGGATGACGACCGAGAACGGCAGCACGAGGTGGTGCGCGCTCGCGCCGGCGCAGCGGCTCGCGAGCACGACCACGCCGACGGTGAGCCCGATGATGACGAGGCGCCCGCGCCAGCGGCCCGGCGCGCGCCAGAGGAAGCGCAGCGAGATGCCCGCGACGGACAAGGGGACGATGAGCTGGCTCCACCACTCGGGGATGCCCCCCGTGAGGGTCGTCTGGCTCCCGCGGTTGGCCTGGACGACCTTCCAGCCGGCGTAGGCGAAGAGCGCGGTCACGACCGTCGCGACCGCGCCGCTGAGGAACATCGCCGCGCTGCGCGTGCGGCCCACCGGCAGGAAGCTGGCGGTCGAGAGCCCGAGGTGGCGGCCGGCCGCGGCGGCGGCGAGGGCGCCGAGGAAGCCGAGCCAGAGCGTCGCGTGCTGCGTGTAGACCGACGCGCCGGGGACGTCCTTGCCGAAGCGGCGCGCGAAGATCTGCAGCACCGGCAGGATCAGCATCACCGACGTCAGCACGACCACCAGCGCCGACTCGATCCGAGTGGTGGGCAGGACCGGCCCGCTCCCCGAGGTCGCCGCGCACGGCGACGGCGGGCCGGTCCTGCCCACCACTCGGATCGAGTCGGCGCTGGTGGTCGTGCTGACGT
>FTFF01001244.1_pt1 | contig 10823 bp, 8 predicted proteins | sample 1640361 | NCBI WGS metagenome assembly FTFF01 (sample SAMEA3914816, study PRJEB12502) | metagenome | biome: forest; material: soil | place: USA | collected 2011-09-16 | depth 0.3 m | reverse complement strand
GCGGGGCGCTACGTGCGCATCGGGCACCGCGACGGCACGGTCGTCTCGCGCTACGTGCACCTCGACTCGATCCGCGCCGGGCTGCGCGAGGGCACGGCGGTGCACGGCGGTGAGGTCATCGGCAGGGTCGGTCGCACCGGCGTCGAGCACTCGGGGCCGCACCTGCACTTCGGGCTCTCGCTCCGCCCCGGCGGACGGCCCGGCGGCGTCGAGCGCTACGTCGACCCCGAGCCGCTGCTCACCGCCTGGACGCTCGCCGCGCCGGCGCCCGCCGCCGTCGCGCAGGCCGCGCACCCTCCGGAAATCGAACGGCTCCCGCGCGCCGCGCTCTAGCCGTCGCCAGAAATTTGCTTGCGGAGCGCGGTCGGCCGGTCGTATGGGCGGGGCATGCGCACCTCCCACCTCGTCCTCGCCCTCTTCCTCTTCGCCGCGTGCACGGGACGTGTCGACGACAGCGCGGAGGGCGGCGCCGCGGCCGACGAGATCTTCGGCGGGTTCCGCGCCATGTCGACGCGCTTCGACGCGGTCGGCAACGTCGTCGAGAGCCTCAACCCCGCCGCCGCGGGCGGCCCGGCGATCGACAGCAAGTGCACCGGCACGCTGATCGGTCCGCACACGATCCTCACCGCGGCCCACTGCATCGAGAAGTACCCCGGCCGCGACTCCTTCCCTTACACCGAGCACTACTTCTACGTCGGCGGCGACTCCAAGCGGGCGCGGCACGCGATCCGCGTCGTCGGCAAGGCGGCGAGCCCGGCCGCCAAGGGCGGCATCGTCGGCTGGGGCTCGGACGTCGCGGCGTTCCAGCTCGCCGAGGACGTGACGGACGTAAAGCCGCTCGCCATCGGTGCGCCGCTCGGCGAGGCGGACCTGCACCACCTCTTCCTCGCGATCGGCTACGGCCTGCAGGCGCAGAACGGCGCCGTCGGCGAGCTCCGCGTGCGCGCGCTCGGCGCCACCGAGCTCGTCGCGGTGACCGGGCACCCGCTCCAGGTGCTCTTCCCGCAGGTCGCGGACCTCCTCGCCTTCGTCCGCGCCTTCAGCGCGACGCCCACCGACGCGTACCTGACCGCCCTGTGGAACAACCAGAGCGCGGTGCTCGCCCCCGGCCAGCTCTACGCCTCGGGGCTGCGCATCCACGGCGCCCAGGGCTGCAGCGGCGACTCGGGCGGGCCGCTCCTGCGACCGGTGGGCGAGACCTTCGAGATCGTCGGCGTCCTGAGCGCCGGCTTCACCACCGGCAGCGGCTGCTGGGGCGGCAACTACTACGGCTCGCCCGGCACCGACGAGAACCGCGCCTTCCTCGCCGCGCAGCTCGCCGACGCGACGCGCGACGTCCCCGCCGCCGGCGTCTGCAACGCGACCACCGCGCTGCGCTCGTCCGGCCCGCAGGAGGGCCCCGATCCGATCCGCGCGATCGACTGCTCCGCGCTCGGGATGGTCTGCGGCATCGAGGGCGGCGCCGCCACCTGCGTCGAGCCGGTCACCACCGGTCCGAGCTCGACCTGCACGCTCGTCGGCGCGAAGTTCATGCACCCGCGCGGCGCGGTCCTCGCGTTCCTGCCCGACGGCGGCTACACCATCCGCGACAAGCCGACCGGCGCCTACCACTACGCGGACGGCATCCTCACGCTCGACGACGCGGGCGGCTTCTGCCAGGGCACCCCCGGCGCGTACGCCGTCGAGTTCACGGCCGACTGCGCCTCGTTCACGCTGCACCTGACGAACGATCGCTGCCAGATCCGCGCGGAGGGCTTCGACGCCTATCCGTACGCGCGCCAGCCGTGAGCGGCGGATTGCTCCTTTACGCCTCGCCGGCCCTGTCGTAGCGTCCCCGGACCATGGCGGACTTCGACAAGATCATCATCACCTGCGCGATCACCGGCTCGGTCACCACGAAGGCCCAGTGCCCGGCGATCCCCTACACCGCAGAGGAGATCGGCGAGGAGTGCCGGCGCGCGTACGAAGCGGGCGCCGCGGTCGTCCACGTGCACGGCCGCACCGACGAGGGGATGCCCACGTACGACCCCGAGGTCTTCGCCGCCTACAAGCGCGAGATCGAGAAGCGATCGCCCATCATCATCAACTTCTCGACGGGCGCCGTCGGCCTCGCGCGCGAGACGCGCATCAACCACGTGCTGAAGACGCGCCCGCCGATCGCCGCGCTCAACATGGGCTCGATGAACTACTCGAAGTACTCCACGAAGCGGAAGGCGTTCGTCTTCGAGAAGGTGTTCGCGAACTCCTTCCCGGACATCATCTTCTTCCTCAAGAGCATGACCGAGGTCGGCTCGCGCCCCGAGTGCGAGTGCTTCGACACCGGCCACGTCACCTCGCTCGAGCCGCTCATCGACATGGGCCTCATCAAGCCGCCCTACGACATCAACCTCGTCATGGGCGTGATGGGCGGGATCCCGGCGACGCCGGACCACCTGCAGTTCCAGGCGACGCACCTGCCGAAGGGCGCGGTGTGGAAGACGACGCCGATCAGCCACAACACCTGGCCGATGACGACGATGGCGATCGGCATGGGCGGCATGGTGCGCGTCGGGCTCGAGGACAACTTCTACCTCCCGGGCGGCGCGATGGTGAAGTCGAACGGCGAGCTCGTCGCGCACGCCGCGAAGATCGCCGCCGCCGCCGGCCGCACCCCGGCGACGCCCGCCGAGGCGAAGCAGCTCCTCGGGCTCGCCTAGGCGCGACGCCGAGACGTACTGCCCCCAGGGCGGAGACGACCGGTCTCCCCTTCGCGGCGCCGTACGGCGCGCAACCCGCCGGAAGGCATCGCGCGGCCTGCATGGCACATGGCGTGTAGCAGACCGTGGCATGGCCTCGCCGCGGATCGCGATCGTGATTGCAGGGCTGCTCGGCGCATCGCTCCTCGGCTGTGTGGGCGCCTCCTCCCCCACGCCGCACGGCGCGTGCAAGGACGGACAGGTGAGCACGTGCGCGTGCGTCGGCGGGGGCGCCAGCACGCAGGTCTGCGAGAACGGCGCGTTCGGCGATTGCGCCTGCGAGGTGACCAGCGGCGATCTGGCGTCGCTGTCGCCGCCGGACATGGCGCCCGCCGTCGTGTTGCTGACCACGCTCTGCACGTACCACTTCGCCGATACGACGACGGGCTGGCGCAGCCACGACTGGGTCGCGGGCGACTGCTCGAACGGCTTGCCCAAGGCGGGCTGGGTGGCCATCGGTCAGGGGGAGAACGCCTCCGGCACCTCCGGTGAGCCGGACTGCGCGAACGTCGCCCAGGGCCGCCACTACACGCACCCCGGCAACGATGGCCCGAGCGACGCGACGCTGCGCTGCTGGTTCGCGCCGCCTGCCGCGCAGCCGAAGCCCGGCGTCACCGTCTGCAGCTACGCCTGGCCTGAGGTCGCCACCGGCTGGCGCTGGCACACCTGGACCGGCGCCGACTGCTCGAACGGGCTCCCAGCGGGCAGCGCGATGGGCGTCGGGCAGACCGGAAGCGGCAACGGCACGTCGCCGCTCGGAAACTGCACGAACAGCGCCCAGGGCGGCGTCTACGACCACGCGACGCTGCAGGGTGCGACGAGCGCGAGCATCCGCTGTGCGTACGTCGACCCGGTGCCGGTCGCGCGCCCCGAGCTCACCGTCTGCACGTTCCTCTTCACCGATGTCGCGATCGGGACGCGCAGCCACCCCTGGGTCGCGGCCGACTGCTCGCACGGGCTGCCGACCCCGAGCGCGCGCGCCGTCGGGCAGGCCGGCAACGGCAACGGCGCGCAGGAGCAAGTGAGCTGCACGCCGACCGCCGGCACGCACGTCAACGCGACCGCGACGCAGGGCTCCGTGCGGTGCCTCTTCCAGAACGGCGCGACGTGAGCGCGCGATCGACGCTGCTCTGCGCGACACTCGCGGTCGGCGGTTGCCTCGACGCGCCGCCGGCGGACGACGTCACCTGCACGCCCGGCGCGCAGATCGCGTGCGGCTGCGCCGACGGGTCGTTGGGCGCCAAGCGCTGCGCACCCGACGGCTCACGCTTCGGTGGCTGCCTGTGTGGCACCGAGGTCGGCCCGTCGATCGACGGCGGGATCGCGGGCGACGGTGCGATCGCGGGCGATGACGGCGGCGCGCCTGGCACCGGCACGATCTGCGTGCAGAACGATCACCCGCACGGCAGCTGGGCGGTGAGCGGCACGGAGAGCTTCGGCGGGATGGGCGCGGGGTGCAGCACGGGCCACCACGCGGGCGGCTATTCGATCGCCGCGGGCGCCGCGACGGTGAGCCCGACGAGCGCGGTCCTCGTGGGCGGCGGCACGCTGACCTTCACGGTCGCGTTCCCACAGCTGCGCTACTTCGGCTACTGGCGCGACATGGACCTCGCGAACTACGCCTGCCAGATCCAGGACCACGCGAACTACTCCATGACCGCGGAGGTCCCCGGCGTGGTCGACGCGGCGGCGAGCTACGGGCTCCCCAACCTCGGCGTGGTCGCGCCGACGAACGGCGGGCCGCCGCCGGTGCAGGTGGCGTTCCTCTGCGACGACTGCGACTCCTCCGCGTGGGGCTGGTGCCAGGGGCACGCCTGCCCGAACGGCATCCCGGACGGCTGGGCCGCGGTCAAGGCCGACGTGGAGGCGCGCGGCGCCGCGGTCCGGGCACAGCACCCGAACGCCCACCTCATGATCAACCTCGCCGATGGCGACGGCAACGGCGCGTTCGACTTCCGCATCATCCCCGGCTTCCAGCTGCCGAGCGGCGTCGACTGGATCGGGCTCGAGTGCTACCAGGGCGCGGCGATGTGCCAGGCCAACCTCGCCGCGCTGAAGCCGCTCCTGCCGGTCGGCGCGCGGATCGTCGTGCTCACGCCCGCCGCGAACGCCTACGGCGACGAGGCGACGCTCGTCGGGCACGCCCAGGCGATGTACGACTGGTCGAGGACCGAGCCGCTCGTGGTCGCGATGATGGCGTTCGTCTGGAGCAAGACGCAGCTCTGCGATCCGGGCGTCGTCCCCTGCACCGCGCTCGCCGTCCACGAGATGCCCACCCTCCTCGCGAAGTACCGCGCGATCGGCGACGCGATCACCGGACGCGTCGGCATCGCGCCGAAGCTCGACGCCCAGTGCCCCGCGAACTGACGAGGGCGCGCGCTCGCGACGCGCCTCGGGCCTGTTGACTGCGGGCCGCGGGCCCTCGACTCTTCCCGCCATGCCTACGATGAGAGACCGCGTCGCCGAGCTCGAGCGACGTCGCGCCGAGATCCGCAAGATGGGCGGCGAGGAGCGCGTCGCGAAGCAGCACGCGCGCGGGAAGCTCACCGCGCGCGAACGGATGGATCGCTTCTTCGACCGCGGCCCCGCCGACGAGCCCGCGTGGTTCGAGGTCGGCATGCACGGCACGCAGATGGCGTTCTTCGATCCGGCCGACAAGCCGCCGGCCGACGCGGTCATCTGCGGCTACGGCCACGTCGACGGGCGGCTGTGCTGCGCGGCGGCGTACGACTTCACCGTCAAGGGCGGCTCCCTCGGGCAGGTGGGGGAGACGAAGGTCGCGCGCCTGCGCGAGCTCGCGCTGCGCAACCGCATCCCGATGGTCTGGTTCATCGACTCGGCGGGCGCGCGCATCGAGCCGAAGGTCGGCCCGCAGGGCGACATGCTCTCCTTGTTCGCCGGCTCGGGCGCGCTGTTCCGCGAGGAGGTGATCATGTCCGGGGTCGTGCCGCTCGTCGCGGCGATGGTCGGGCCCGGCGCGGCGGGCACGGCGTACATCCCGGCGCTGGCCGACTTCGTCCCCATGGTGAAGGGCATCGGCTCGATGGCGCTCGGCGGGCCGCCGCTCGTGCGCGCGGTGACCGGCCAGGAGATCTCCGAGCAGGATCTCGGCGGGAGCAAGGTCCACACCGAGCGATCGGGCGTGGCGGACCTCGAGGTCGAGGACGACGCCGCCTGCATCGCGTCGATCCGCGAGTACCTCTCCTACCTGCCGTCGTCGTGCGACGGACGCCCGCCGGTGCGCGCCACGACCGATCCGATCGATCGCCGCGACGACAAGCTGCTCGACGTCTTGCCCGAGGCCTCGCGGCAGGCCTACGACATGTACGAGATCGTGAAGGTGCTCGTCGACGAGGGCCGCTGGCTCGACCTCAAGCCCAGGTTCGCGCGCTCCATCATCACCTGCCTCGCGCGCATCGGCGGGCGACCGTGCGGCATCGTCGCGAACAACCCGCGGCAGCTCGGCGGCATCCTCAACAACGACGCCGCCGACAAGGCCGCGCGCTTCATCCAGCTCTGCGACGCCTTCAACGTGCCGCTCGTGTTCCTCATGGACGTGCCCGGCTTCATGATCGGATCCAAGGTCGAGCACGAGGGGATCATCCGCCACGGTGCGAAGATGCTGCACGCGATGGCGTCGGCGACGGTGCCGAAGCTCACCGTGGTCGTGCGCAAGGGCTACGGCGCCGGCTACTTCGTGATGGCGGGCCGCGCGTACGAGCCGGACCTCATCGTCGCCTGGCCGGGCGCGGAGATCTCGGTGATGGGCGCCGAGGGCATGGTCGGCATCGCCGGCAAGAAGCTCTTCGCGGGCCAGGAGCCCCCGCCCGAGGTGAAGAAGCAGCTCACCGAGCAGATCCAGCAATACATCGACGTCTACAAGGTCGCCGGCTGGGGCCTGGTCGACGACGTCATCGATCCGCGCGACACGCGCCGCCTCCTCGCGCTCGGCCTCCAGCTCACCGAGCACCGCACCGTCGAGCGGCCGCAGCGCAAGCACGGCATCATGCCGGTGTAGGGCACCTACAGGGCGCGGGGCTTGCCGAAGTAGTAGCCCTGGAGCAGGTGGCAGCCGAGCGCCTCGACGGTGGACGCCTCGGCCTCGTTCTCCACGCCCTCGGCGATGACCTGGATGCCCTCGTCGTTGGCGAAGTCGATGATGCGGCGCACCAGGCGCGAGCGCGACAGCGACTCCTCGATGCCGCGCACGATCGTCATGTCGATCTTGAGGAAGTCCGGCTCGAGGAGCGCGACCGCGTTGAGGCTGGCGTAGCCGGCGCCGAGGTCGTCGATCGCGATGCGGTAGCCGATGCCACGGAGCCAGTCGATGCGCTCCCGGAAGCGCGCGAGGTCGCCGATCGCGCCGCGCTCGGTGAGCTCGAAGACGACGCGGCGCGCGATCGTCGGATCGGCCGACTGCTCGAGCTCCGGATCCGCCACCTCCGCCGGGTGGAGGTTCACGAACAGCGACTGTCCCGGGGGCAGGCTCGCGAGCGGCCGCGGCGCGATCTCGCGCACCAGGCGGCCGAGCCGCCAGATCGCGCCGCGTTGGAGGGCCGCGTCGAAGAGCACCGACGGGTCGCGGAAGAGCGGATCGGTGGCGCGGCAGAGCGCCTCCTGCGCGAAGACCTCGTGCGCGCCCGCCGTCACGATCGGCTGGTACACGAACTCGATCGCGCGCGCCTCGATGAGGCGCTCCAGCCGCTCGAGGTGTGCCGCGTACACGCCGGTGATCGTCCCGCCCCCGCGCAGGATCACCTGCCGCGACATGTCCTTGCGGGTGAGCCCGTCCTCGATCGCGGCCGCGATGTGCGCGCCCACGTCGTGACGCAGGAGGTAGCAGTCCACCTGCGCCGCCGCGGCGCCGCGCGCGCCGTGGAAGAGCTCCTCGTCGTCGATGATGAGCAGCCGCAGCGCCGACGGCCGCTCGTGCAGCGTCGCGGCGAGGGCGTCGATCCCGTGCTCGCCGCGGCTCTCCTTGTGGCCGGCGACGATCACGTCGAACGAGCGCTCGCGGCAGCGCAGCTTCGCCTGCTCGGCGTCGGGCGCGACCACGAGGTCGTACATCGACGACAGCGCGGTGGCGTAGGCGCTCTCGGCGAGCCAGGCCCCGCCGATCGCGAGCACCGACTTCTTCGGCGCGCGCGCGGCGACCGGCGCCGGCGTCGCCGCCATCGTCGTGGCGTAGCGGGCCGCGTGGTTCCGCCCGTGCTTCTTGACGTGGTAGAGCGCCTCGTCCGCCTTCGAGACCAGCTCCTCGATCGTCGTCGCGTGCTCGGGGAACACAGCGATGCCGAGGCTGATCGTCGGCCGTCCGTGCGCGTCGGGCGAGAGCGCGGCGAGATCGATCTGCCGCACGGCCTCGTTGATGCGCTCGGCGACCATCATCACCGCGCCCGGCTCGGTCTCGGTGAGGAGCACGACGAACTCCTCGCCGCCGAAGCGCGCGACGTGATCGGAGGTGCGCACCGCCCCCGTGATCGCCTGCGAGGTGGCGACGAGGACGAGGTCGCCGACCTTGTGGCCGAACGTGTCGTTCACCTTCTTGAAGTGATCGAGGTCGCCGATGATGAGGGCGAGGGTCCGCTGGTGCCGCCCCGCGAGCGCCATCGCCTGCGTCGCGTGCTCGTTGAAGGAGCGGCGGTTGAGGAGACCGGTGAGCGGGTCGGTGCGCGAGAGCCGCGTGACCTCCTCGAGGGCGACCTGCAGCTCGCGCGTGCGCTCCTCGACCTGGCGCTCGAGCTCGGCGGCGCGCGCCTGCTCGAGGGCGAGGAGCTCGCGGTAGCGCAGCTGGACGCGCGCGTCGTCGGTCACGTCGCGCATGTACTCGATGAGCCCGATCGCGCGGTCCTCGTCGAGGACGGGGATCATGGTGAGGAGGACGGTGAGCGGCTGGCCGGCCTCCGTCTCGAGCGCGAGCTCGGCGAGCCGCACCGGCAGCTTGGTCTCCAGGCACTGCCGGCGGTGCGCCTCGAGGCCGCCCTCGAGGCTGAGCGGGCGGACCGGCTCGCGGCCTTCGGCCAGCGTCTTGTCGATCGCGCGACGCCGCTGCCCCGTGAGGGTGAGGTAGACGGCGTTGAAGTGGATGATGCGGAGGTCGACGTCGAGGAGGATCGCGGCATCGGACATGCCGTTCACCACCACCTTGGCCTGACCCAGGCTCGCGGACATCGGGACGACTACAGTACCACCGTTCAGCGACGCAGGCCCTGGTCAGCGGCCCGCTCGGGTGCGAAACTCGCCCGCATGGCGATCAAGATGGATCTCGTCGGCAAGGTCTTCGATCCGGTGTCGTTCTCGTACACCTGGAAGGACGTCGTCCTGTACGCGCTCGGCGTCGGCGCGAAGATCGACGAGCTCGACTACCTCTACGAGGGCCGCGGGCCGAAGGTGCTGCCGACCTTCGCCGTCGTGCCCTCGTTCGCCTCGCTCATCGACGTGGTCGGCCGGCTGCAGCTGAACGTCATGATGGTGCTGCACGGCGAGCAAGGCATCCGGCTGCACCGGGCGATCCCGCCGAGCGCGACCTTGAAGACGCGCTCCACCATCAAGGGCATCTACGACAAGGGCAAGGGCGCGCTCGTCGCCGTCGAGTGCAAGACCGTCGACGACAAGGAGGAGCCCGTCTTCGACAACACCTTCTCGATCTTCGTGCGCGGCGAGGGCGGCTTCGGCGGCGACCGCGGCCCCGAGGCCGAGAAGGTGGAGGCGCCGGAGGGCAAGGCGCCCGACTTCGAGGTGACCGAGGCCATCCCCGCGGAGCAGGCGCTCCTCTACCGCCTCGGCGGGGGCGACCTCAACCCGCTGCACGCCGATCCGGGCTTCGCCAAGATGGCAGGCTTCGAGCGGCCCATCCTCCATGGGCTGGGCACCTACGGCTACGCCGGTCGCGCGGTCCTGCGCGCCGCGTGCGGCGGAGACGCGGCGAAGCTGCGCGGCTTCTTCGCCCGCTTCTCCGGCGCGGTCGTCCCCGGCGACACGATCACCACGCGCGGCTGGAAGGTCGGCGACCAGCGCTACGCCGTGGCGGTCACGAACCAGGCCGGCAAGCCGGTGCTGACCCAGGGCGTCGCGGACCTCGCGTGAGCCTCACGCGGGAGCTCGCGATCGCCGCTGCGCTGGCCCGGCGCGCGGGCGACCTCGCGCTCTCGCTGCAGGGCCAGGGGCTGCCGGTCGAGCGCAAGCTCCACGACGAGCCGGTCACCGAGGCGGACCGCCGCGCCAGCGCGATCGTCGTGGACGGCCTCGCGGCCGAGTTCCCCGGCGACGCCATCCTGAGCGAGGAAGCCGCCGACGACGGCCTGCGGCACACGCGGGCGCGCGTGTGGATGATCGATCCGATCGACGGCACGAACGACTTCATCCGGGGCGACGACGGCTTCTCGACGATGATCGGGCTCCTCGTCGGCGACCAGCCGGTGCTCGGCGTCGTCTACCAGCCGCGCGGCGATCGCCTCTACGTCGCGACCCGCGGCGGCGGCGCCTTCCTGGAGATCGGCGGCGTGCGACGAGCGCTGCGCGTCTCGAACGTGGCGCGGCTCGACGAGCTGCGCATGGTGGCGTCCAAGTCTCACCGCGACGAGGTGATCACGGAGGTGCGCCGCGCGCTCGGCATCCACGACGAGCTCAACATCGGCTCCGTGGGCCTGAAGCTCGGCCTCATCGCGCGCGGCGAGCGCGACGTCTACGTCAACCCGAAGGGGAGGTCGAAGCGCTGGGACACGCTCGGGCCGCAGGTCCTGCTCGAGGAGGCGGGCGGGCGCCTCACCGACACCCGCGGCCGGCTCATCGACTACCGCGCCGAGGAGCTGGCCAACCTCGACGGCCTCATCGCCTCGAACGGGATCCTCCACGACGAGATCGTCGCGCGCGTCGCGCCGCTCGTCGGCCCCGCGCGCTGACGGCGCGGCCCGCCACCGCGTCGGCGGCGGCTAGGGTCGGTCGTCCCCAGCGCCGCGCGCGAGGGTCAGCGCGACCGCGCCCTTGCGCGAGGCATGCGAGCTGCACGGGTCCTCCGCAGACCGACAGGAGCCCCCATGCGCCGCCCGACGATCGCCCTCCTCGCCCTCGCCCTCGCCGCGCGCGATG
>FTFF01000795.1_pt1 | contig 10866 bp, 7 predicted proteins | sample 1640361 | NCBI WGS metagenome assembly FTFF01 (sample SAMEA3914816, study PRJEB12502) | metagenome | biome: forest; material: soil | place: USA | collected 2011-09-16 | depth 0.3 m | reverse complement strand
CGCACGCTCACGATGCGCTCCCGGTTCTACCTGCCGACGCAGCGCGTGGCGCTCGCCGCGTGGCCGCGCTTCCTCGACTGGGCGGCCGCGGTCGATCGCGCGGAGGCGGCGATCGCGCGCGTCACCGCGGCTACGGCGCCTGCAGCGGGATCCCGGTGAGCGTGCCCTCGGGCGCGCACGCCGTCATGGCGGCGCCCTCGTGGCCGGTCGCCGAGAAGGTGCCGGAGATCGTCCCGTCGGCGAGCGTGGCGAGCTGCACCGTGCCCGTGTCGGCGATGCAGCTCTTGCCGCCGGTGTGGAGCTGGAGCTGGGTGCGACCGGCCGCCGTGATGGCGAGCTCGATCGTCCCGCCGGCGACGGCGAGCACGGTGACCGCCGCGCGCCCGGTAGCGTCCTCGCCGCACACGATCGAGACGACGAGGTTCGCGCTCGAGGCGCTGATCGTCAGCGGATCGCCGCTCGCGAGCGCGGGCACGTCGGCGGCGACGCCGTCGACGCTCGCGTGCAGCGTCCCGCCCGGCTCGGTGCCGTGGTCGTCGACCACCGCGCTGTAGAGCCCGCCGCAGCCGCCCCCCCCCAAGACGAAGACGAAGACAAAGACGAAGACGAGGGCGAGCGCAGGCAGCCAGGCGCGGACGGTCGGCACGTGCGTCGAGTGTAGCAGGGGAGCAGAGGCGCCGCGAAAAGGCTATGCTCGACGTGCGCATGGCCCTTCGCATCGCCATCGCCTCGGTCGCCGCGCTGTGCGCCGCCTGCGGTGCGCCACCCGCCGCGCCGCCGACCATCATCGTCGGCCGCGCCGCCGACGCGCTCGGGCTCGATCCGGCGCGCATCAGCGACGCCGAGAGCGCGGAGGTGACCGAGCAGCTCTTCGATCACCTCGTGCGTTACCGCCATGGCTCGACGGAGATCGAGCCCTCGCTGGCCACCGCCTGGGACGTCTCCGCCGACGGCCGCGTCTGGACCTTCCACCTGCGGCAGGGCGTCACCTTCCACGACGGCACGCCGTTCGACGCCGATGCCGTCGTCTTCTCGCTCGACCGGCAGCGCGATCCGCGGCACCCGTTCCACCAGCCCGACTTCAGCTACTGGGAGAACACCTTCCGCAACATCCAGGCGGTCGACAAGATCGACGGCCTCACCGTGCGCGTGACGATCGAGCGCCCGTACGCGCCGTTCCTCGCCGACCTCGCGATGTTCCCGGTGTCCATGGTCTCACCGGCGGCGGTGCGCCGCTGGGGCGCCGACTTCGCGAAGCACCCCGTCGGCACCGGGCCCTTCCGCTTCGTCGAGTGGTCGCCGGGCGAGCGGATCACGCTCGAGGCCAACCCGGCGTACTGGGACGGCGCGCCGAAGGTGCGGAACCTGGTCTTCACCGTGATCCGCGACGCGCGGCAGCGGCTCGTCGCCCTCGAGGGCGGCGCCATCGACGTCGCCGAGAGCATCGCCCCGCAGGACATCCAGTTCGTCGCGCTGCACCCCGACCTCGAGGTGCACCGCGCCGCCGGCACCAACGTCGCGTACCTCGCCATCAACGTGCAGCGCGCGCCGTTCGACGACGTGCGCGTCCGCCGCGCCGTGAACTACGCGATCAACCGCGCCGCGATCGTGCGCCTCATCTACCAGGGCCAGGCGCGCGAGGCGACGACCGCGGTGCCGCCGTCGCTGTGGGCGCACGAGCCCGGCCCGACCTACGGCTACGATCCGAAGAAGGCGCAGCGCCTCCTCGCCGAGGCGGGCTGGAAGCCGACGCTGCGCCGGCCGCGCCTGTACACCATGGACACCGCGCGGCCGTACATGCCGTCGCCCGAGACCGTGGCCCGCCTCATCCAGCGCAACCTCCACGACATCGGCATGGACGTCGACGTCATCTCGGCGCCGATGGACGCGCACCTGCACGCGGTGCAGCGCGGCGAGCACGACCTCTGCCTCCTCGGCTGGTCGGCCGACAACGGCGATCCCGACAACATCCTCTACATGCTCTTCGACCCCGACAACGCCGTGCCGGGGAACGCGCGCAACGTGTCCTTCTACAAGAACCCCGAGCTGCACGGGATCCTCACCTGGGCGCAGGAGTCCGCGGACCAGCACGAGCGCGAGCGCTTCTACCGCCGCGCGCAGAACCTCATCGCGCAGGACACGCCGTGGGCGCCGCTCGTGCACGCCGAGGTAGTGGTCGCCGCGCGCACCTCGATCGGCGGCCTCATCGTCCACCCGTCGGCGACGATCTTCTTCCAGCAGGCGTTCCGGCGGTGAGGACCGGGACCCCGCGCCGTCGCGCGACCGACCTCGTGCGCGCGCGCCCACCCGGCCCGTTCGGCCGGCTGCGCCTCCGCCACAAGCTGTCGATCGTCGTCTCGATCGCCGCGTTCGTGCCGGTGATCCTCGCCGCCTGGGTGGCGACGCGCGTCGTCGGCGAGAGCCTGCGCGCCGGCGTGCGCGCGCAGACGGACCGCACGATGGGCGTGGCGCTCAACCTCGTCATCTCCCGCGTCAAGGAGGTCTTCGAGGACACCATCCGCATCTCGGCGGTGCCCGAGCTCTCGGACCTCCTCTTCCTCGATCCGGCGTCGATCAAGGAGCTCCTGGCCCGCCACGAGGACCTGTTCCGCGGCGGCCTCGTCGAGGTGGCCGACGCGGCGGGGCGCCTCGTGACCGTCTACGCCTCGAGCAGCACCACCGCGCAGGCGCTCGGCGTCGCCGACGAGGCCGAGCCGATCCGCCGCGCGCTCGCCTACGAGCGCCGCGTGACGATCGTCCGCGCCGGCCGCGGCCTCGCCCTCCGCGCCAGCGCGCCCGTCGTCGACGACTCCTTCCGCCTGCGCGGCGCGGTGGTGCTCACGGTCCCGCTCGACGCGGGCTTCGCCGATCAGCTGAAGGCGCAGCTGTCGGCCGACGTGCTCATCTACGCGGGCTCCACCGCGGTGGCCTCGTCGATGGTCGGGCCCGATGGGCGGCGCGAGCTCGGTCTCGGGCTCCCCGCCGGCGTCGAGCAGCGCGCGCGCACCGGCCCCGGCCGCCTCGTCGAGGCCGCGAGCGGCGGCCGCATGTACTCCATCGGCGTCGCGCCGCTCAAGGACGTCGACGGCGAGCGGCTCGGCATGCTCGCGGTCGCGCTCGACGAGGACGCGCTGCTCGTCGCGCGCCGCCGCGCGCTCGTCTCCTTGATCGGCGGCGGCGCGGCGGCGCTGCTCTTCGGCCTGATCCTCGCCGCGACCCTGTCGCGCCGCCTCACCCGCCCGCTCGGCCACCTCCACCTCGGCGCGCTCGCGGTCGCGCGCGGTGATCTCGATCACCGCATCACGCCCGAGACCGGCGACGAGATCGGCGACCTCGCCGTCGCGTTCTCGCAGATGACGCGCGCCCTGAAGGAGAACCAGGAGGGCCTGGCCGCGCGCATGCGCGAGATGGTCACGCTGCAGGAGATCACGCGCGCGGTCACGTCCGTCGTCGGCCTCGACGAGGTGCTCGGGAAGATCGCCACCGAGGTCGCGACCGTGCTCGCCGCCGAGCGCGCCGCGCTGCTCCTGCCGCGGCCGAGCGGGGAGCTCGAGCTCGCCGCGGGCGTGGGGCTCGCCGGCCGCGAGCTCATCGCGGCGCTCGGCGAGGCGCTGCGCCGCCGCGGCGGGCCGGTGCGGCTCGCCGACGTGGACGACGATCCCGAGCTCCGCCTCCTCGCCAAGAACGCGGACGTGCACGGCGCGCTCCTCGCCGTGCCGCTCGAGCAGAAGGACCGCGTGCTCGGCCTCTTGCTCCTCGGCCGCGCGGGCGCGGCCTTCGCCGAGAGCGAGCAGCGCCTCGTCGTGACGTTCGCGAACCAGGCCGCCACCGCGATCTCGAACGCGCGCCTCTACGACGAGGTGCAGAAGTCGTCGGAGGAGCTCGAGCGCAAGGTGAAGGAGCGCACGCTCGACATCGTGCTCACCAACCAGGAGCTCGAGGCGGCGCTGGCGAACCTCCAGCAGGCGCAGGCGGCGCTCGTCCACTCGGAGCGCATGGCCGGGCTCGGCCAGCTCGTCGCCGGCGTCGCGCACGAGATCAACTCGCCCGCGGCGGCGATCCAGGGCGCGGTCGACAACCTCGCCGACAACGTCGCCCGCCTCGCCCGCCGCGCCCGCGCGATCGGCGACCTGCGCCTGGTCCCCGAGGATCGCGCGCGCTACTACGCGCTCGTCGAGCAGCTGGCGCCGCGGCTCGCCGGCGCCAAGGTGGAGGCGCCCGGCAAGGTCCGGCGGCAGGCGCGCGAGCTGGCGGAGAGCCTGGCGCAGCACGGCGTGGCCCAGGCCGAGGAGGCGTGCCGCACCCTCGTCGAGATCGGCGCCAGCGAGGCCGCCTACCAGCTGGCGCAGCTGGCGGAGCGCGCCGAGGCGGCCGCGCGCGCCGCCGGCGACGCCGCCCCCGAGGCCGGCGGCGCCCTCGGCGTCCTCGTCGGATACCTGGAGGAGTACGCCTACTTGTCGCGCAACTCGCACTCGATCCGGACCGCGATCCGGCGCGTCACGCGCATCGTCGGCGCGCTGAAGGGCTACTCCCACCTCGACCAGGCCGAGGTGGCCCCCGCCGACATCCACGAGGGGATCGAGAACACGCTCGTCATCCTCCACGCCGAGCTAAAATACGGCATCCGGGTGGTGCGAAATTTCGGTACGCTCCCGGCCGTTCCAGTCTACGTCGACGAGCTCAACCAGGTGTGGACCAACCTCATTCACAACGCCGCGCAGGCCCTCTCGGGCCGCGGCGAGATCGTCATCGCGACCAAGGTGGAGGCGGAGGAGGTGGTGGTGGCGATCGAGGACGATGGGCCGGGCATCCCGGCCGAGGTGATGCCGCGGATCTTCGAGCCGTTCTTCACGACGAAGCCGAAGGGCGAGGGCACCGGCCTCGGCCTCGGCATCGTGCGGCAGATCGTCGCCAAGCACGGCGGGCGCATCGACGTCGAGTCGCGGCCGGGGGCGACGCGCTTCGTGGTGCGGCTGCCGGTGAGCGGCCCGCCGCGCAAGGCCGAGGAGCCGGCGGCGGAGGCGGTGAGCTCGTGAGCGAGCCAGGCAAGACGCGCGAGCACATCATCTGCGTCGACGACGAGGAGGGCATCCTCAACGCGCTCCGCCAGCAGCTCGGCGCGCGCTTCGGCAAGGAGTGCCAGATCGCCGTCGCGCAGTCGGCGAAGGACGCGCTCGAGCTCGTCGACGAGCTCGAGAAGGACGGCGAGCCGCTGGCGGTCGTGATCGCCGATCAGATCATGCCCGGCATGAAGGGCGTGGACTTCCTCGAGGCGGTGCACAAGCGCTCGCCGGAGACTACGAAGGTCCTGCTCACCGGGCAGGCCGGCCTCGACGCCGTCGTCGCCGCGATCAACCGCGCGGGGCTCAACCGCTACATCCCGAAGCCGTGGGAGGAGCCCGACCTGCGGCTCACCGTCGAGAGCCTGCTCAAGACCTTCCGGCTCCACAAGCAGAACGAGCTGCTCGTCGAGGATCTGCGCCGCAAGAACGGCGAGCTCGAGGTCGAGCGACGCAGCCTCGAGGGGAAGGTCCAGGTGCGCACCGCCGAGCTCGAGGAGGCCAACCGCCGGCTCTCGCAGCTCGCGGTCACCGACGGGCTCACCGGCCTTTACAACCACCGCCACTTCCACGAGCAGCTGCGGCAGGCGGTCGAGCGCTCGCTGCGCGGCGCGGGCCGCGTCGCCGCGCTCATGATCGACGTCGACCACTTCAAGAAGTTCAACGACCGCGAGGGCCACCCGGGCGGCGACGAGGCGCTGCGCGCGGTGGCGCGGCTGCTGCTCGACGAGCGCCGCCAGCTCGACGTCGTCGCGCGCTACGGCGGCGAGGAGTTCGCCCTCCTGCTCGAGGGCGCCACCAAGGCGGCCGCGACGGAGATCGCCGAGAAGATCCGCGCGCGGATCGCGGGCGCCGTGATCCCGGGCGCCGCTCGGCAGCCGCTCGGTCGCCTCACCGTGTCGGTCGGCGTCGCCGTCTGTCCCGACGACGCCAGCACGGCCGAGGCGCTGCTCGAGGCGGCCGACGTCGCGCTCTACCGCGCGAAGAAGAGCGGCCGCGACGCCGTCGTCGTCTCCGGCGCGGGCTGACCGCCCCTTCCGATCCCCGTTTGCGGACGACCGTTTGCTGGGGTGAAAAGACCCCGGTCGGGCCGAGAAGCCCGCGGAATCGCGTCTAGATCGTTGGCCCTCCGGTTGCTCCTCGAGGGTGGATGCGGTTCGTGTGGAGCGTGTGTCTCGTGGCGGCGCTGATCGCGTCCGCCTACGACGCGACCGCGTCCCTCACCTCCCGCGGAGGGCCGGTCCGGGCGAGCGCGTTCCTGCGGCGCAAGCCGTGGCGGCACCCGGCGCCGCCGGCGCCGCGCACCCACCGCGCCGAGTTCCGCGCCGAGAGCGACCTCGGGGTGTTCGCGGAGCAGCACTGGCGTCGCCTGAACGCGCTCCTCGACGACGAGGCGGGCCACGCCCTCGGCGGCCGTCCCGACGAGCCCGGCGCCGCGCGCGACGCCGCCGAGCCCGTCGCCGCCGCGGCCGCGCGGATCCTCGCGGCCGCGCGCCGCGATCTGGGCTACCGCCGCCTCCTCGGCAAGCTGCGCGCCGATCCGATCGCGATGCTGCTCTTCGTGCACGTCTCGCGGCAGGCCGAGCTGCGCTACACCTACGACGATCGCCCGCCGCAGACCGCGCAGCAGCGGCTCTTCGACGACCTCATGACCCTCATGCAGGCCGATCGCGAGGCGCGGGAGGGGCGGCCGCGGCTCTTCGCCGGCGACGCGGCGCTCGCGCACTTCAAGGAGCGCTACTTCCGCCTCACCGTCTACTCCGCGCCGAACGAGCTCGAGCTCCTGCCGAAGGCGCGCGTGCGGCAGGCGGCGGCGGGGATGTTCTCGGTCAAGCAGGTCAACGAGACCTTCGACGACCTCCTGTAGCGCGCGTCAGCCGACGACGAGGACGCTCGGCTTGGCGCCGCGCGCTTGCTCGAAGACGCGCGCGACGGCACGGCGCACCGGCTCGGTCGGATCGGCGAACCCCGCGAGCGGGACGCGATCGGCTTCCTCGGCGGCGCGGCGGAGCAGCTCGGCCAGCGGGCGCTCGTCGCAGACGCCGACGGCGCGCACGGTCCAGCCCGCCGGCCCTCGCGCCGCCACGACGAGGCCGCCCTGCGCCAGGCGGAGCCGCTCGCGCAGCGTCGCCGGACCGACGTCGCCGATCGCGCGCGCCTTGCCCTCGCCCTCGATGGAGACGCGGCCGCTCGGCGCCTCGCCGATCTTGCGCGCGCCCGCGTCGTCGATCTCGACGACGTCCCCATCGCGCACCCGCACGACCGGCACGCCCCGCGCCTCGCCGAGCCGGGCCAACGCCTCGAGCTGCCGCACGCGGCCGTGGATCGGCGCGAGCGCGCGCGGGCGCAGCGCGCCGAGGATCTCGCCCAGCTCCTCGGCGGCGGCGTGCCCCGAGGCGTGCAGCTCGGGCGCGTCGACGACGTCGATCCCGCGGTCGAGCAGCCGATCGACGATGCGCTCCACGCGCAGCTCGTTCCCGGGCACCGGCCGGGACGAGAAGATCACCGTGTCGCCCGGATCGATCGCGAGCGTCGGGTGCTCGTCGGCGGCGAGCCGGCCGAGCGCGGCGCGCGGCTCGCCCTGGCTCCCGGTGACGACGAGCAGGATGGTCCGCGGCGGCGCCCACCCGGCGGCCTCCTCGCCGACGAGGAGGTCGTGGCGCGGGCGCAGGAGGCCGAGCGCGCGGCCGATCTCGGTGGTCTCGCGCAGCCCGCGGCCGAGGAAGCAGAGCTGGCGTCCGGTCGCCTGCGCGACGCGGCACAGCGCGGCGACGCGGCCCACGTTCGACGCGAACTGCGTCACCACGACGCGGCCGGTGCAGCGCGCGACGGCCTCTGTGAGCGACGCCTCGACCGCGCGCTCGGTGCGCGATCGGCCGGGCCGCGCGGCGTTGGTGGAGTCGAGCGCGACGAGGTCCACCCCGCGATCGCCGAGCGCGCGGAGCCGACCCAGGTCCGCGCGCCCGTCGTCGTCGAGCTCGAGCTTGAGATCGCCGGTGTGCACCACGCGCCGCCCGCCCGACTCGAGCGCGATGGCCATCGCGTCCGGGATCGAGTGCGCCACCGGCAGCGCGGCGAGCGAGAACCCGTCGAGGTCGACCGCCTGCCCCGGATCGAGCACGCGCAGGTCGGCGCGCTGCCCGTGCTCGCGCAGCAGCGCCTCCGCCATCTTGATCGTGAACGGCCGCGCGTAGACCGGCGCGGGACAGCGCGCGAGCGCGTGGGGCAGGGCGCGCAGGTGGTCCTCGTGCGCGTGCGTGATCACGTACGCGCGCAGCCGGTCGCGCGCGCCGACGAGCCAGTCGAGGCTCGGCAGGAAGAGGTCCACGCCCGGCGCCTCCGCCTCGGGGAACTGCGCGCCGCAGTCGACGATGACGACCGGCCGGCCGCCCGGCCCGTCGGCGCCCTCGTACGCAGTCATGTTGCGCCCGAAAACGCCGCAGCCGCCGAGCGGGATCATGCGCACAGTGGCGGCCATCTCGCGCGCATCGTAGACCGACCTCCCGTTGAGTTGGTACGCTTCGAGGAATGGACCCGCTCAAGGACGTCACGGTGCTCGGCGCGGGCAGCTGGGGCACGGCGCTCGCCAAGGTGCTCGCCGACAAGGGCCACGCCGTCACCCTCTGGGGGCGCAACCCCGAGCACGCCGCCGAGATCGAGCGCGCGCGGCAGAACGCGAAGTACCTGCCGGGGGCGGCGCTGCCGGCGACGCTGCGCGCGACCGCGGACCTGCGCGCCGCCGTCGAGCGGCGGCCCTTCGTCGTGTCGGTCGTGCCGTCGCACACGACGCGGCAGGTGCTGACCGAGGCGGCCGCGTGGCTCGATCCGGACGCGGTCGTGGTCTCGGCGTCGAAGGGGATCGAGAACGAGTCCCTCGAGACGATGGACGAGGTCATGAAGCACACGCTCCCCGGTCGGCTGGGCGCGCGCATCGCGTTCCTCTCGGGCCCGAGCTTCGCGAAGGAGGTCGGGCGCGGCCTGCCGACCGCCGTGGTCGTGGCGTCGCACGACCGCGGCAGCGCGGAGGCGGTGAGCGAGCTCTTCCGCGGCGAGCGCTTCCGCGTCTACACGTCCGACGACGTCACCGGCGTCGAGCTCGGCGGCGCGCTCAAGAACGTGGTGGCGATCGCCTCGGGCATCGTCGACGGCATGGGCCTCGGCCACAACACGCGCGCCGCGCTCATCACCCGCGGCCTCCACGAGATCTCGAAGCTCGCCGTGCGCAAGGGCGCCAACCCGCTCACGCTCGCCGGGCTCGCCGGCATGGGCGACCTCATCCTCACGTGCACCGGCGACCTCTCCCGCAACCGCACGGTCGGCTTCGGCCTCGGCGAGGGCAAGCGGCTGGCCGACGTGCTCGCCGGCATGACCCAGATCGCCGAGGGCGTGAAGACGACCAAGAGCGCGCACGATCTCAGCCGCAAGCTCGGCGTCGAGATGCCGATCATGGCGTGCGTGTACCAGATCCTCTACGAGGACCGCTCGGCCCGCGACGCGGTGCAGGATCTCATGGGGCGCGCGCCGAAGCACGAGCTCGGGTAGTGCGCGGCGCGCTGGCCCTGTGCGCCGCGCTCGCGGGCTGCGCGCCGGTCGGGCCGATGACGAGGCTCGAGCGCGCGTGTCGGCGCGGCGACGCCACCGGCTGCTACGACCTCGGGTGGCACTGCGAGAACGGCGATCAGGTGCCGCGCGACAAGGCGCGCGCGGCCGCGCTGTTCGACGGCGCGTGCGCGCGCGGCGTCTCCGAGGCCTGCATGCACCTCGGCCGCATGGCCACGATCGGCGACGGCGTCGCGAAGGATGACCGGCGCGCGCGGGCTGCGCTCGAGCGCGCGTGCGCGGCGCCGCGCCACCTCGGCTGCAACGACCTCGGGCTCCTCATCGCCGAGGGGCAGGGCCAGCCGCCCGACGAGGCGCATGCGACCGAGCTGTTCCGCGTCGCTTGCGAGGCGGGCGACGCGACGGGCTGCATGAACCTCGGCAGCCAGTACACGCACGCGCGCAGCGTGGCGCGGGACGAGGTGCGCGGGCTCGCGCTCTTCGAGCGCGCCTGCGACGGCGGCGAGGCGGGCGGCTGCGACGACGCCGGCGTGCTGCTCCTCGAGGGGCGGGGGGCGCCCGCGGATCCGGCGCGCGCCGCGGGCTACTTCGAGCGCGCCTGCGCGGGCGGCCTCGCGCGCGGGTGTCACAACCACGCCGTCCTCTTGCAGGGCGACAAGGGCGTCCCCGCCGACCTCCGGCGCGCGCTCAGGCTGCACGATCAAGCGTGCGGGCTCGGCGACATCGACAGCTGCGCGTGGCTCGGCTGCCGTTACCTCGGTTGCGACGGCGGGCCGGCGGCCGATCCGACGCGCGCCGTCGCGCCGCTGCGCAAGGCGTGCGAGGCGCAGCGCGGCGAGAGCTGCCACAACCTCGGCTGGATGTACGGCACGGGGCGCGGCGTCGAGCGGTCGCCGGCGCTGGCCGAGCGCTACTACGAGCAGGCGTGCGGACGCGGCGTCGCCGCCGGCTGCGACGGGCTCGGCCACGCGCTCGCCGAGCACGCGCCGCCCGACCTCGCGCGCGTCGCCGCGCTCTACCAGCGCGCGTGCGACCTCGACGACGACAACGGCTGCAACGATCTCGGCGTCGCCTGCGAGGACGGCAAGGGCGTGGCGAAGGACGAGGCGCGCGCCGCGGCGCTCTACGACAAGATCTGCACGCGCGGCTTTCAGCTCGGCTGCTCGAACCTCGGGGAGCTGCGCGAGTCGGGCCGCGGTGTCGCGCGCGACGGCCGCGCGGCCCTCGCCCTCTTCGAGCGCGCGTG
>FTFF01000897.1_pt1 | contig 10884 bp, 4 predicted proteins | sample 1640361 | NCBI WGS metagenome assembly FTFF01 (sample SAMEA3914816, study PRJEB12502) | metagenome | biome: forest; material: soil | place: USA | collected 2011-09-16 | depth 0.3 m | reverse complement strand
CACGCTGCGGATAGCGGTAGCGGTCGACGTACGCCGGATCGCGCGCCTTCAGCTTGGTGATGATCTCGGAGAGCGGCTCGCCCTCGACGTACTTCATGACGAAGTAGTGCCCCTCTTCGTCGGCGCCGACGTCGTGGATGGGGACGATGCTCGGGTGCTCGAGCTTGCCGACGGTGCGCACCTCGCGCGCGAACCGCTGCAGCGACTCCTCGTCCAGCCGGCCGAGGGGTCGCTTCACGGCGACGGTGCGGCCGATGTCGTGATCGCGGACGAGCTGCACCTCGCCCATGCCGCCGGTGCCGAGCTTGCGCACCGCCTCGTAGCGGAACGGCGCCGCGGCGACCGGCTCCTCGGGCGGCAGCACCGTCGGACGCCGCACCGTCGAGGTGCCGGTGGCCGGGAGCCGCGAGCGGTGGTCGATCGTGCGGACGTCGTCGGTGCGGATGCCCACGGTGCGGGGCTCGACGGTGTTCCCGTCGAGCTGCCCGGTGTCGACGTTGATCGTCTCGCCGTGCGGGTCGATCCGCGGGGCCACGGGCTGGGGTTCCTGGGTCGGGCTGGCCATCGGTCCCCTCGGGCGACGATTCCACCAGCGTAACCCCGTGCTAGCATCCGCGCCACCCACCTTGGAGTACATCATGATCGAGCCCGCGCAGCCGCAGCCGCGCAAGAACGGCAAGGGCGCAACCGAGCCGCCACCGGCGTCGTCCGCAACGCTCGAGCCGACGCTGCCGCGCGCGATCGATCACCTCACGTCGCTCCAGCACCCGGCCGGGTACTGGGAGGCCGAGATGGTGTGGAACACGATGCTCCTCTCCCAGTGGGTGCTCGTGCAGAAGATCGTCGGCCGCGAGATCACCGAGGACCGCAAGCGCCGCATCCTGCGCCACTACGAGGTGACCCGGCTCGCCGACGGCTCCTGGCCCATGCACGGCGAGGGGCCCGGCTACGTCTTCTTCACCTCGATGGCCTACGTCGCCCTGCGGGTCCTCGGCCTCCCCGCCGATCACCCGCTCTGCGCGCCCGCGCGCGCCTGGCTGCGCGCCCACCCCGAGGGTCTCCTCGGCACGCCGAGCTGGGGCAAGTTCTGGCTCTCGATGATCGGCCTCTACGAGTACGCGGGGATGAACCCGGTGCCGCCGGAGATCTTCCTCCTCCCCGAGGCGGTGCCGCTGCAACCGACCAACTACTACTGCCACACGCGCTACATCTACCTCGCGATCGGCTACCTCTACGGCAAGCGCTTCCGCGCCGACCTCGGGCCGATCACCGACGAGCTGCGCGCCGAGCTGTACGACCGTCCCTACGCGCAGATCGACTTCGCCGCGCACCGCCACACGATCGCGGCGAGCGACCTCTTCGTCCGGCCGAGCTGGCCGCTGCGCAAGGCGTACGACGCGCTCATCGCGTGGGAACGGGCGCCCGAGCTCCTGCGCGCGCCGGTGCGCCGCCGCGCCCTCGCGGCCTGCGAGGCGCGCATCCTCTACGAGCAGCAGGCGAGCCGCGGGCAGGGGATCTCGCCGGTGAACGGCCTGCTCAACTGCCTCGCGCTCCACTCGATCGATCCCGCGCACCCCGAGCTCGTGCCGTCGCTCGACGCGATGGAGGCGTGGAAGTGGGAGGACGAGGAGGAGGGCCTGCGCTTCTGTGGCGCGCACTCGACGGCGTGGGACACCGCCTTCTCGATCCGCGCGCTCAGCGCCGTGCGGCCGGTGCCGCCGCAGGCCCGCGGCGCCGTGCGCGCGGCGTACCGCTGGCTCGACTCGACGCAGATGCAGGAGGAGCTCCCCGACTACGCGACGCAGCGCCGCGCGCCGATCCGCGGCGGCTGGTGCTTCTCCGACGGGACGCACCGCTGGCCCGTCTCCGACTGTACGGCCGAGGCGTTGACCGCGATCTTCGAGGCGGAGGCGGCCGGCCTCGTGCCCGAGGCGGAGCGACTGCCGGCGGTGCGCATCGCCGAGGCGATCGAGTTCATCCTGCGCCGGCAGAACGACGACGGCGGCTTCGGCTCCTACGAGGCGCGCCGCGCGGGCGGGCTGCTCGAGCTCATCAACCCGTCGGAGATGTACGGCAACTGCATGACCGAGCGCTCGTACACCGAGTGCACCGCCTCGTGCGTCGGCGCGCTCGTGCGCTGGCTGCGGCACGGCGGCGCGCCGCGCGACCTCGCCGCGCGCGTCGAGGCGGCGGTCGGGCGCGCGATCGCGCTCCTCCGCTCGCGCCAGCTGCCCGATGGGTCGTACCTCGGCTTCTGGGGCGTCAACTTCACGTACGGGTGCTTCCACGTGATCGAGGCGCTCACGGCGGCCGGCGTGCCGGCGCGGGACCCGGCGATCGCGCGCGCGGTCGACTGGCTCGTCGCGCACCAGAAGGCCGACGGCGGCTGGGGCGAGCACTGGAAGAGCTGCGTCACCGACGAGTACGTCGAGCACCCCGAGAGCCAGCCGGCGATGACCGCGTGGGCGCTCCTCGCGCTGGCCGATGGCGCGGACCCCGCGGCGCCGAGCTACGCAGCGGTCGAGCGCGCGATCGCGCGCGGGCGCGCGTGGCTCGCGGGCGCGCAGCAGCCCGGCGGCGCGTGGCCGCACCAGGCGCAGTCGGGCGTCTTCTTCTCGACGGCGATGCTCGACTACCGGCTGTACAAGGACGTGTTCCCGGTGTGGGCGCTGGCGCGCACGCGCTAGAGGATCGATGAGGAACCCGATCGCGGTCGGTGTCGCCTACCTCCTCGTGCTCCTCTTCCTCGCGGCGCCGAGCCGGGGCGCGGCGCCCGAGGGGCAGGCGCTGACGAGCCGGCTCTCCGCGCTCGTCGCGCGGCCGAACGGGCTCTCGTCCGACCTCGTCGCCGGCCGCGCCACCGCGACGAGCTTCACGCTCCGGCAGCGCCGCGAGGAGGTCGCGGCGGCGATCGCCGGCGTCAACCAGGCGATCGTCGCGCTCATGCCGCGCCTCACGCTCCTCGCGCGCTACGTGCGGCTCTCCGACGTCGGCCCCTCGAACCTCGGCAACGTCGCGGTGCCGCCACCGATGCTGCCGCAGGGCCCGATCCCGACCGGCACGCCGCTCTTCAACGTGCCCATCGAGCTCCCGGTGATCCTCAACCAGACGACGCTGCAGGCCACGCTCGCGGTGCCGATCTCGGACTACCTCCTCAGGCTGCCGATGCTGCACGCCGCGGCGCGCGCCACCCGCGACGCGGCGCGCGCGACCGAGGCGGCCACGCGCCTGCAGGTCGCCACCGATGGGCGCGTCGCCTACTACGGGTGGGCGCGGGCGCGCCTCTCCGGCGTCGTGGCCGAGGCCGCGGTGACGCAGGCCAAGGCCCACCGCGAGGTCGCGCGCCGGCTCTTCGACGCCGGCGTCGTCTCGAAGGCCGACACGATGCGCGTCGAGGCGCAGCTCGCCGCGAGCGAGCTCTTCCTCGAGCGCGCGCGCGACCTCGAGGTCGTGCTCGCCGAGCAGCTGCGGATCGCGATGCACGACGAGCAGAAGGCCGGCTACGAGATCGGCGAGGATCTGCAGGCCGAGCTCCCGCCCCTGGCCGAGGAGCCGCTCGCCTCGCTCGCCGACGAGGCGTGGGCGCACCGCCTCGAGCCGGCGGCGCTGCGCGACGCGGTCCGCGCGCAGCGCGCGCAGACCAACGTCGTGCGCGGCGCCGCGCTGCCGCAGCTCGCCGCGTTCGGCGACCTCGTCGACGCCAACCCGAACCCGCGCTTCTTCCCCTATCGCGACGCCTACGACTTCACCTGGGACGTCGGCGTGCAGCTCAGCTGGACGCCGAACGAGAGCGCGCTGAACGGGCTCGGCGCCGCCGGCGCCGCCGCGCGGGCCCGCGCGCTCGACGCGCAGCTCGGCGCGCTCCGCGACGCGGTCCGGTTCGAGGTCGTGCAGCTCTACGAGGCGGCGCGCGAGGCGGACTTCGCGGTGCAGTCGACGCGCCGCGGGCTCGAGGCCGCGGAGGAGTCGTACCGCGTCCGCCGCGAGCTCTTCCAGCACGGCCGCTCGACGAGCTTCGAGATGACCGACGCCGAGACCGACGTCACGCAGGCGCGCCTCGGCGCGCTCGGCGCGCGCATCGACCAGCGCATCACGCGGGCGCGCCTGCAGCACGCGCTCGGCCGCGACGTCGATCGCGTGGATCCGTCGCGATGAGCCGCGCCGGGCTCCTCGTCCTGTGCCTCGCGCTGGGCTGCCGCGCCGGGGCCGTCGCGCCGAAGACGCCGACCGCGGTGCGCGTCCGCGCCGTCGAGCCCGCGCAGGCCGGCGGCGGGATGCGCTACTCGGCCACGATCAACCCCGCGACACGCGTCGAGCTCGCCTTCAAGCTCGGCGGCTACGTGCAGTCGGTCGCGACCGTGAAGGGGTCCGACGGCCGCGACCGGCTCCTCCAGGAGGGCGATCAGGTCACGGCCGGGCAGGTGCTCGCCGAGCTGCGCAAGGCCGACTACCAGCAGAAGTCGTCCGAGGCGCGCGCCGCGTTCAGCGAGGCATCGGCGGCGGCGCACCAGGCGCAGATCGAGTACGGCCGCTCGTCACGGCTCGTGGAGTCGGGCGCCGTCGCGCGCGCCGAGCTCGACACCGCGCGCGTGCGCCTCGACGGGGCCCGCGCGCGCGTCCAGGCCGCGAAGGCGCGCGTCGACGAGGCCGGCACCGCGATGGGGGACGCCGGCCTGCGCACGCCCATCTCGGGCGTCGTGCTCAAGCGCGCGATCGAGGTGGGGACGCTCGCCGCGCCCGGCATGGTGGGGTTCTCGATCGCCGACACGCAGTCGGTGAAGGTCGTCTTCGGCGTCGCCGACGTCGAGCTCGAGGGCTTCCAGCCCGGCGCCGCGCAGCAGATCACCACCGAGGCGCACCGCGGCCGCGTCTTCACGGGCCGCATCACGCGCGTCGCGCCCGCGGCCGACGCGCGCAGCCGCGTCTTCGAGGTCGAGGTGACGATCCCGAACCCGACCGGCGAGCTCAAGCCGGGGACGGTCGCCTCGCTGAGGGTGACCGCGGCGCCCGACGGCAAGCCCAGCGTGGCGCTGCCGCTCACCGCGATCGTGCGCTCCGCCGGCCACGCCGAGCGCTTCGCCGTCTTCGTGATCGACGAGACGAGCGGCGCACCGGTCGCCAGGCTCCGCGAGGTCGAGGTCGGCGACTTCGTCGGCAACAACATCCCCATCCGCAGCGGGCTCGCCGAGCACGACCGGGTCATCGTCATGGGGGCGACGCTCGTCTCCGACGGGGAGCGCGTGCAGGTCATCCCGTGAGCGGGTCGGAGCACGAGCACGACGCCGAGCTCGTCCGCACGAAGCGAAACGTCGCGCGCTACTTCACCGAGACCCGCCAGGTCGCGTGGGTGCTCCTCCTCCTCACCGTGCCGTGGGGGATCTTCGCCTACCTCCGCATGCCGAAGGCGAAGGACCCGCTCATCCCGGTGCGCGTCGCGGTCCTCACCTGCACGTGGCTGGGCGCGACCGCGGAGAAGATCGAGGCGCTCGTGACCCGCCGGCTCGAGCAGAAGATCGCCGAGAACCCGAAGGTCGAGAAGATCGAGTCGACCTCGCGCGGCAGCCTCGCGATCGTGCACATCACCCTCAAGGAGGACATCCCCGACCTCCAGCGCGAGTGGACGGACATCCAGGGCAAGCTCGACACGATCCGCGACCTGCCGGCGGGCACCGGGCCGATCAACCTCGTCAAGGATTTCGGCGACACCGCGGCGCTCCTGCTCACCGTGGCCAGCCCGCGCGCCGGCGACGTCGAGCTCGCGCTCCGGGCCCGCGGGATCGCGCGCGCGATCGCGGACGCGCGCCGCGGGGCGACCGGCCGCGCCACGCTCGTGGTGGCGTTCCCGCCGACGGTCTCGCGCCGGCAGCTGCGTCGCTCGGCCGATGCCGCGGCGTCCGCGCTCGCCGAGGGCGGCGCGGCGGGCGATCCCAAGGTGATCGAGGGCCCCGGCTTCCTCGGCATCGACATGACGACCGCGCTGGGCGACGAGCAGCTCGTCGAGGCGCTCATGGCCTTCGCGCGCGACCGGCTCCGCCTCTCCGAGCTGCACCCCGACGTCTGGCGGCCGATGGTGGTGCGCGACCCCGCGCAGACCGAGGCGCGGCTGCGCGCGGTCGCCGGCGATCGGTACACCTACCGCGAGCTCGACGAGTACACCGACGAGATCCAGCGCTACCTGCAGACCGTTCCGCAGGTCTCGAAGATCGTGCGCTCGGGCGTCCTGCCCGAGCAGATCTACCTCGAGTACTCGCAGGAGCAGCTCGCCGCCCTCGGCGTCCAGCCGAGCGCGCTCTCGGACGTGCTCGCCGCGCGCAACATCGCGACGCCCGGCGGGCAGATCGAGGTCCGCGGCAAGAACGTCGTGATCGACCCGTCCGGCGAGTTCAAGGACGAGCGCGACATCGGCGACGTCCTCATCGGCGCGACCGCCGGCGGCGCGACCCACTACCTGCGCGATCTCGTCGAGGTCTCCCGCGGCTACCAGAGCCCGCCGCGCTTCCTCAACTACCTCGTCGCGCGCGGCCCCGACGGCGCGTTCCAGCGCCAGCGCGCGATCACGCTCGCGGTGCAGATGCGCCCCGGCGCGCAGATCGCGGAGTTCGGCGCCGCCGTCGACCGGCGCCTGGCCGACGCCGCGCGCCTCCTCCCCGAGGACCTCGTCCTGCGCAAGACCTCGGACCAGCCGCTCCAGGTGCGCGAGAACGTCGAGCTGTTCATGAGCAGCCTCTACGAGGCGATCCTCCTCGTCGTCCTCGTCGGCCTCGTCGGCTTCTGGGAGTGGCGCTCGGCGCTGCTCCTCGCCCTCGCCATCCCGCTCACGCTCGCGATGACGTTCGGGATGATGCACATGCTCGGCCTCGACGTGCAGCAGATCTCGATCGCGTCGCTCATCCTCGCGCTCGGGCTGCTCGTCGACGATCCGGTGGTGGCCGGCGACGCGATCAAGCGCTCCCTGGCCGACGGCTGGACCCGGGAGCAGTCCGCGTGGCTCGGGCCCACCAAGCTCGCGCGCGCGATCCTGTTCGCCACCATCACCAACATCGTCGCGTACCTCCCGCTCCTCACGATGGGCGGCGACGTCGGCAAGTTCATCTACAGCCTGCCGGTGGTGCTCGCGTGCTCGCTCGTCGCGTCGCGCGTGGTCTCGATGACCTTCACCCCCCTCCTCGGCTACTACCTCCTGCGCGCGCCCGCCCAGCGGCAGCGCGCGCCGAGCGCGTTCGCCCGGCGCTACCAGGGGCTCGTCGGCTGGGCGATCGATCACCGCCGCCTCGTCGCGCTCGTCTCGGTGGCGCTCCTCGCGGCGACGCCCCTCTTCACGCGCGGGCTCAAGGTCGCCTTCTTCCCCGTCGACCGCTCGTACTTCTCGTACGTCGACGTCTGGCTCCCCGAGGACGCGCCGCTCTCGGCCACCCGCGACGCCGCGCGCGAGGCCGACGTCGTGATCCGCGACGTCGCCGCCGAGCTGGGCAGGCAGGAGCCCGACGGCGGGAAGCCGCGCGAGGTGCTCGAGTCGGTCACGAGCTTCATCGGCGGCGGCGCGCCGCGCTTCTGGTTCTCGGTCTCGCCCGAGATGCCGCAGCTGAACTACGCGCAGCTCATCGTGCAGGTGAGGGACAAGCAGGACACCGCGCGCCTGATCGGCCCGCTCCAGGCCGCGCTGTCGAGCCGCATCGCCGGCGCGCGCCTCGACGTCCGCCAGCTCGAGAACGGCAAGCCCGTGGGCATCCCGGTGCAGGTGCGCGTCTCCGGCGACGACGCCGCCACGCTGCGCGCGCTCGCCGCCAGGCTGAAGGCGGTCTTCCGCGCGCTGCCCAACGCCGACCGCGTCCGCGACGACTGGGGCGCCGAGGCCTTCACCGTCAACCTCGAGGTCGATCCGGACCGCGCCAACATGGCCGGCGTCACCAACCTCGACGTCGCGCTGTCGTCGGCGGTGGCGATGAACGGCCGCACGATGAGCACGCTGCGCGAGGGCAACCGCCAGATCCCGATCGTCGCGCGGCTCCGCCAGGAAGAGCGCGCGCAGCTCGATCAGATCCAGAATCTGTACGTGAGCTCGCTGCGCGGCGCGCAGAAGGTGCCCATCAGCCAGGTCTCGCGCATCGCCTACCGGCTGCAGACCGAGAAGATCCGCCGCCGCAACCAGTTCCGCACCATCACCGTCGCCTGCTTCCCCGTGCCGGGCGTCTTGCCGTCGGAGGTGCTGAAGCTCGCCGAGCCGGAGATCGCCAAGATCGCGGCGTCGACGCCGCCCGGCTACGAGATCGCGATCGGCGGCGAGAAGGAGGAGCGGCAGCGGGGCTTCGCGCAGCTGGTCACGGTGCTCGGCCTCTCCGTGCTGGGGATCTTCCTCGCGCTCGTCCTCCAGTTCCGCAGCGCGGTGAAGCCGGCGATCGTCTTCGCGGCGATCCCGTTCGGCGTCTGCGGCGCCCTCGCGTCGCTGGCGGCGATGCGCGCGCCGTTCGGCTTCATGGCCTTCCTCGGGATCGTGAGCCTCATCGGCGTCATCGTGAGCCACATCATCGTGCTCTTCGACTTCATCGAGGAGGCGCACGAGCGCGGCGAGCCCATGCGCCAGGCGCTCCTCGACGCCGGCCTCGTGCGCCTGAGGCCGGTGCTCGTCACCGTCGGCGCGACGGTGCTCGGGCTGGTGCCGCTCGCGCTGCACGGCGGGCCGCTCTGGCAGCCGCTCTGCTACGTGCAGATCGGCGGCCTCACGATCGCGACCGCGCTCACGCTCCTCCTCGTGCCGGTCCTGTACTCGATCGCCGTCTCGGACCTGCGCTGGATCCGCTGGACGCTCGCGCCCACCGCGGCGGCGGGGATGCGGATCGTCGAGCCGGCCGCGCCGCCGGAGATCTCGCTCTTGCCGACGGAGCTGGTCCCCTCCGTGCCGCCGGCGCCGAGCGTGGAGGTGGCCACCGCGGAGGTGACCGCGCCAGTGCCGGCGGTCGAGCCGGCGGAGCGCGTCTATCGGTTCGACGAGGACGACGCGGGCGACGCGACCGCGGTGGACAACCGCGCGGCGCCGGCCGACGCCGACGAGGACGTCGGCGCGCGGACGATCGAGGACACGAACGTGCGCCGCCCGCCGCGTCGCTGAGGCGCCGCTACGGGCAGCCGGCGGTCTTCGGCACGAACAGGAACCCCTTGTCCGCGGCGCACGGCGTGGTCGTCCCGCGCGGGCTGCAGGTACCGACCACCGCGGGGCCGAGGCCGGTGGCGGTGTTGCAGGTCTTGGGCGCGGAGCTCGCGCTCCCCAGCTCGACGCTGCCGCCGTTGCCCTGCAGGCCGATGGTCGAGTGCCCGCCGACCGCCCAGTTCTGATCGGCGCTGTTGCCGCTGCAGATGTCCTCGTCGATGGGCTTGTACCGGAACTCGATCTGGTTGCTGCCCTCGTAGAGGATCATCTGGATCGAGGTGTCGATGCACTCGTAGCTGCTCGCGTTCACCGAGCCGTCGTACGTGTTCCACTCGATGGTGAACGTACGGTTCGGCGTGGTCCCCTGCGTGTACACGTAGGTGTCGCCGCTCGTCCCCGTCCGCGCGGTGAGCCAGCTCCAGAACGGCGCGATGGTCTCCGTCGGGAGGGTCGCCGTCGGCAAGCAGGTGTTCACGTGCGTGTTGAGCACGGCGCCGAACGCGAGGTAACCCGACTGATACACCGTGAGCGTCTCGCCGGCGGTGTGCTGCGTCCCGAAGTACTTGAAGTCGAACGGGAGCAGGACGCTCGCCGTGCCGTTCTCGAGCACCGAGTTCGCGATGACGGCCGCGCCGGCGCTCGGCGCGATGCTGATGAAGGTGGGCGTCGTCTGCACGACGCCATAGGAGTTGGTCCCCTTGGCCGCGCCGGTCTTCAGCGTGACCGAGTAGTTGGTCGTCGTGCTCGCCGTCGAGTTGTCGATGACGAGCTGGTAGCTGGCGGTGACGCTCGGACAGTAGACGTACCGCGACGCCGTGCAGATCGCGCTCGCGCTGTCGAGCGAGCACATGCTCGCGTTCTCGGCGCGCAGGTCCATGCCCGCGCCCGCCGACGGCGGGCCACGGTCGAGCAACATGAACTGCGACGCGACCGAGAACCGGTAGACGTGCTCGGGGCTGTCGACCGCGGAGCAGACCGGCGTGTAGAGGTGCGACCCAGCGCTGGTGTCGGAGCTGATCGCCGCGGCGCCCGCGGTGAGCGTCCCGTTCGACGGGCAGCCCAAGAACATCACGGAGGCCGGGCTGCCGGTCGTGACCGCGACGCCGCCGGCCGTGGCGGTCACCGTCTTGGCCCCGGACTGGCTGGACTTGAGCGTGGTGGCGTAGACGCCGGAGGCGTTGGTCGAGCCGCTCGCGGCGGCCAGGCTCGCGCCCGCGCCGGACGGCGTGAGCACGACGGCCGCGCCGGAGACGAGGTTCCCGTTGACGTCCTTCGCCGTCACGGTGACGGTCGAGGTGGCGCTGTCGTTGGCGACGACGTTCGTGGTCGGGCTGGCGGCGATCGTCGACTGCGCGGCGTTGGGCACCCCCGCGACGAAGTCGACCATGCCGGTGAGCATGAACGCGCCGACGGTGCCGGTGACCGTCTTGGTCTCGGCCTTGGTCGTCTTCAGCGTCGCGGTGAAGACGCCGTTCGTCGTCGTGCCGCTCGCCGGCGAAAAGGTGTTGGCGCTCCCGTTCGAGGCCAGCGACACCGCCTGGCCGTCGACCAGGTTGCCGTTGACGTCCTTCACCGTGACGGTGACCGTGGTCGTCGCGACGTTGTCGGCGGTGACCATGTTCGGCGAGGCCGTGAGCGTCGAGCTGCCCTGCGCGGCGTTGCCCGAGGTGAACGTGACCGGCGCGGTCAGCATGAAGCCGCCGACCGACGCCGTCGCCGTCTTCATCTCCGCCTTGGTG
>FTFF01000886.1_pt1 | contig 10916 bp, 7 predicted proteins | sample 1640361 | NCBI WGS metagenome assembly FTFF01 (sample SAMEA3914816, study PRJEB12502) | metagenome | biome: forest; material: soil | place: USA | collected 2011-09-16 | depth 0.3 m | reverse complement strand
TGCTGGGGCGAAGAGCTCACGGGACGGATCGGATCGGAATCAGGGGACCGGCAACGGGCAGCCGGCGATGGGCGGAAGGTATACGTGGGAGTCGTCGAGTTGTCGACGCGGGCCGGGCGTTGCTACGCTCTGGATGGTGCTGGCGCAGCTCGGGTGGGTGGCGCAGGCGGCGGTCGCGGTGGTGCGCGTGCGCGGCCGGGCGGCGCGGCTGCTGCTCGGGATGATCGCGGCGTCGGCGGCGATCGCCGGCGTGACGCTCGTCGCGCTGCTGCGCTTCGAGGGGCCGCTCGTCGACTGGGTCCTGCACCACGTGCTCCGCGACGCGTGGGTGGCGGTCGCGCGGGTGCTCCTCGATCGGTTCCTCGCGCCGCGCCTCTTCGAGCTCGTGGTCAACGCGACCGCCGCCCTCTCGCTCAACCTCATGTCGCTCGCGCTGTTCGTGCCGCGCGAGCGCGCCTCGACGGCGTTCGAGGTCGATCGCGCGCTCCTCGCCGAGCCGCCCCGCGCCTCGCCGCTGCGGCACGACCTCGCCGATCTGGCGACGACGCTGCTCGCGATCGTCACCGCGCAGCTGGCGGTGTTCGCGATCGGCTACCCGCCCGATCCCTCGCGGCGCGCGCTGGCGCACGCGCTCAGCTACCTCGTGCTCTTCGCCGCGACGGCGCTCGATTTCGTCCCGCCGCTCCTCGCGCGCCACGGCGTGCACGGCTCGGCGGCGTACCTCGCGCTCCTCCGCCGTCCGCTCGCCGCGCTCGGCTTCGGCGCGTGCTTCTCGCTGCCGGTCGTGCTGGTCGGCGCGCTCGCGCCCGGGAGCCCGCTCGTGCGGCTCGCGCTGGTGGTGGGCACCGGGGCGCTCGTGATCGCGTGGGCGACGATCGGCGGCACGCGCCTCGCCGCGCGCGTCCTCACCGACGGGCGTGGCGTGCCCGCGGCGTCGCGGCCGGTCCGCGCCGCGGCGTGGGTGGCGCTGCTCGCGGCCTTCGCCGGGCAGGCCTACGCCTACGGCGCGGTCGCCGTCTCGCTCGCCGGGAAGACGCAGCTCCTCAAGTGCCGCTACCACGTCGAGGACGGCTCGTTCTCGGTCGACCTCCCCGTCCTCGGCGCGCTGCTCCAGAAGCGCGTCGCGACGACGCTCAGGCTCACCCTCGAGATCGAGAACCCGACCGCGCACGACGTCTCCGTCGAGGACGGGCGCCTCGAGGTGCGCTACGGCGGCGCCCGCCTCGCCGAGGTCGCGGTCCCGCCGTTCGCGGTGGCGAGCGGCGCGCACGCGCGCGTGCCGCTCGCGGTCCCCATCACGGTCGATCTCGCGACGGCGCGCGGGCTCCTCCACGCGGGCGTGCGCGAGCTCGACGCGACGCTGTACGTCCAGGTCGCGCGCGGCTTCGAGCTGCCCGTGTACCTCCTCCACCGCGGCGACTGAGGCCCTGGGGTATGCTGCGCGGCATGAGCGCAAAGCCGCGCCTGCTCACCGGCGACACGCCGACCGCGGGCCTCCACCTCGGCCACTGGGTCGGCTCCGTCGAGAACCGGTACCAGATGCAGTCGACGCACGAGTGCTTCTTCCTCATCGCGAACAAGCACGCGTTCACGACCCGCGCCGACCGCGCGGGCGAGATCCGCCGCGACACGATCCAGATCGCCAGCGACTGGCTCGCCTGCGGCCTCGCCCCGAGCCAGGCCTCGATGTTCGTGCAGAGCGAGGTGCCGGCGATCGACGAGCTGACCTTCTTCTTCTCGATGCTGCTCCCGTTCAACCGCGTGATGCGCAACCCCACGCTGAAGGACGAGATCCGCGACAAGGGCCTCGGCGACAACTACCCGTTCGGCTTCCCGCTGTACGCCGTGGGGCAGTGCGCCGACATCCTCGCCTTCCGGCCGGACGTGGTGCCCGTCGGTGAGGACCAGCTCCCGCACCTCGAGATGACGCGCGAGGTGGCGCGCCGCTTCAACCACGTCTTCTGCGGCGTCGATCCGCAGGCCGCCGACGCGGACCACCTCGCGCTCGGCGGGGTCTTCCCGGTCCCCGAGCCGAAGCTCGGGCGGATCAAGCGGCTGGTGGGCATCGGGCCGCCCGATCCGGAGGGGCGCCTCCCGAAGATGTCCAAGTCGCTCGGCAACGCCATCTTCCTCGCGGACGATGCGGACGTGGTGCAGAAGAAGGTGATGGGGATGTACACGGATCCCAAGCGCCTCCGCGCGACCGATCCCGGCAACGCGAACCCCGAGGAGAACCCCCTCTGGGCGCTGCACGCGGCGTTCAACCCCGACGCCGCGTGGGTGGCCGAGCAGCAGGAGGCCTACCGCCAGGGCAAGGTCGGCGACGTCGCGATCAAGCGGAAGCTGATCGAGGTCCTGAACGGGTTCCTCGAGCCGATGCGGGCCCGTCGCCGCGCGCTGGCGGCGACGGACGAGGACGTGATCGCGGTGTTGAAGAAGGGGACGGCCGAGGCGAACGCCGTCGCGGAGCAGACGCTGGCGCTCGCGAAGAAGGCGATGCGGCAGGACTACTTCCCGCGCGTGCTCTCGCTCTGAGGCTACTTGCCGGTGGTGCGCTGCCGGAGGTACCGCGCGACGTAGTTGCCGGTGATGCGGCCGCACTCGGTGACGCGCATCCCGATGGCGGGTCGGAAGAGGTCCGCGGCCACGGCGCACTTGATCTCGATCTCGTCGACCGCCGTGCCGCTCGCGTCGGTGATCGCCACCTTCGTGCGCATCTCGGTCGGGACGTTGAAGAACCCGTTGAAGTTGCCCGGCTCGAGGAACTCGACGTTCGAGCGGATCGCGAAGCGGCCCGTCAGCTGATCGGGACCGGCCACGTCGAGCGGGCCGCGCTGCCCCTGCACGCCGCCCATGAAGCCGGCCATGAAGGTGAGCTTGTCGTTCTGGAAGCTCTGCTGCGTCTCCGGCTTCTTGTCCGCGAGGTACTCGGCCTCGGACTTCCTCGCCACCATGAGGTTGTTGAAGGTGGTGTTGTCGAGGGCGAACTGCGACTGCGGCGTGAGCGGGTTCGGGTTGCCCTGGCGGACGATCACCCAGGGCGTGCAGCCGGTGACGAACACGATCGGGAGCGCAGCGACGAGTGCCTTGAGCGAAGCTCGCATGGTGATCCTTCCTCCGTGAGTGGGCGGGATTTCCGCCGGCGGATTCATATCACGATGACCGACAGCGCCGCAATCGCGCGACGGCCGCGCCCGCGCTAGACTCATCGCCGATGGTCCCCACGCGCAGAAGCGGTGCCCTTGGGTTTGCGGCCCTCGTCGTCGCGGCGGTGGTCGTCGCGTGGGGCGCAGGGTCGGCCTGGCACGCGCGCCGCGGGCCGCGACCCGCCGAGCTCCTCGGCCTGTGGATGGAGTCGGACCCGCGGCAGATCTCCGACGAGATGCGCTTCTACTACTTCCACCAGGGCGGCAAGGGGCTCTACCGCTACGGGCAGGTCGGCCACAACCAGACCCACTCCTTCGACTGGCGCGTCGACGACGGCGGCCGCCTCGAGCTCGCGTTCCGCAAGCGCGGCGAGCGCGGGGTGACGCGCGTCGTCCTCGGTGACGAGGGCGGGCGCCGCACGCTGACGCTGCTCGACGATCCGCGCGGCCCGAGCGGCCCCGGACGGGTGCGCTACCGGGCGACGCCGACGTCGCTGACGAGCGGCGCGGACGAGCTCGTCGCGCTCGCGGGCCCGCTGGCGCTCGTCGAGCGACCCGCCATACGCGATGATGCGGAGGCCGTCGCCGGCCGGATGTGGATCGACCTGCGCCGCTGGGCGACGGGCGGCGTGGGCTTCGTCCTCTACCAGCTGTCGGATGTCACGCCGCGCGGCTGGCAGGCCGGGTGGAAGCTCGGCTGGCACCACGTCGGCGACTTCGACGACTGGACCACCGAGACGCTCGCGTACCGCGCGGAGCCGGGCGCGCTGCGCCTGCGCTTCCTCCTGCGCGGCGACGAGGCCGTCACGCCGGCGGAGCTCGGCCGCGTCGACGGCACCCGCACGCTCACCGTCCCGCGGGATCCGCGGAACTTCCGCCACCGCACGCGCCTCGTCGACGCCGGACCGTCGTTTTGAGTCGCTAGCCGTGCTCGCGCGGTTCGGGCCGTTCGCGGTCTACTTCTCGTTCGCCGACGGCGCGCTCGGCTACCACTGCCGCGAGTGCGGCTACCGCTGCTGCCGCGGCGCGGGCTTCGGCGCGACGCGCGACGAGCTCGTGCAGCTGTCGCGTCGCTACCCGCTCCTGCCGATGTTCGTCGTCCCGCAGCGCGATCCGGCCGAGCCGCTGGTGAACCTGACGAACTTCTCGCCGAGCTGCTTCTTCCTGCAGGGCGACGGCCTCTGCCGCGTCGAGGTCGAGCACGGCCGCGAGCTCAAGCCCTACGTCTGCCGCGCGTTCCCCGCCAACCAGCTGCAGCGCAGCGGCGTGCTCCTCGTCGCCGAGCTCAACTTCCTGTGCCCGCTGCAGCCGGCCGCGGGCAGGGGCGACGTGGTGCCGGTGCGGCACGCGCAGGTGATGGCCGATCTCCACGCCGCGATCGAGGTGCCGGCGCAGCTGGCGAGCCAGCCCGAGACGCTGTTCCCGCTCGCGCTCCTCGAGCACGAGGCGCACCTGCGGGACCTGCCCATCGCGGAGGACGAGGACCTGCTCGGTCGCCTCGCCTACGCCGACCTCGTCGCGCCGCGCTGGCGGAGCGAGCCGCAACCGCCGAGCGCGCCCTTCGTCGCCGCGCACCGCGCATACCTCGCGGGGCTGCGCGGGCAGATGCTCGCGCTGCTCGGCCTCGACGGCGCGGGCGAGCCGACGGGGCCGCGCTTCGGCCGCGAGCTCGCGCTCATGATGCCGCGCCTGCGCCTCGCGCTGCTCCGCCAGCGGACGGACGGCGACGACGGGATCGATCGGCTGCTGCCGCAGCTCGGCCGCCGGGTGCTCGCCGTCTCCGTCTACGTCGAGCTCATCGCCCGGCTCGGCGCCGAGGTGACGCTCGGCGTCGTCGACCAGGCGTCTCGGCAGGGTCAGCTCTTCTGCGAGCTCCTCGCGATGGTCGATCGCGTGCCGACGCTGGTGCCCACCGACGACGCCGCGCCGATCGTCCTTTACCGCACGCAGGAGGCGGCGATGCAGCGCCTCCTGCGCTTCCTGCACGAGGAGAACGCGCACCGCCGGCTCACGCTCGGCGAGGTGCTGCACGAGATCGGCGTCGACGACCCGGCGGCGCGCGCCCAGCTGTGCCAGAGCTTCACGCGCGAGGCGCTGCCGCGCTTCCGCTTCGACCCAACGTAGTCGAGGCGCCCCTCTTAAAACGCCGCGTCCGCGATCTCGAGCGCGGTCGTGTCGGACTCGGCGAGGACGCGCGCCTTGTCCTCGACGCCCGGCAGCACGTTGCGCGCGTAGTAGCGCGCGGCGGCGACCTTGCCGCTGTAGAAGGCGTGGTCCGGGTGATCGGCGGCGACGGCCTTCAGCTTCTCGTCGGCGATGCACGCGCCGTCGAGGAGCAGCCACGCGACCGCGGTCTCCGACATCATCTCGAGGAAGCGGTTCGCGTTGAGCGGCACGCGGTCGAGGTGCCCGGTCTGCGACCAGGTGAGGAGCTGCATCGCCGAAGCGATGAGCGCCTCCTGCGCCTTGCCGAGGCGCTTCACGTCGCCCCCGAGCGTCGCGTGCGCGCCGTGCTCGGCCACGAACTTCCCGACGTCGGCGGCGAAGGCCTGGAGGTTCGCGCCGCCGGCCTGGCCGAGCTTGCGCCCCACGAGGTCCATCGCCTGGATGTGGTTCGTGCCCTCGTAGATGGAGAAGATCTTCGCGTCGCGGCAGTACTGCTCGACGGGGTAGTCGCGCGTGTAGCCCGCGCCGCCGAAGACCTGGATCGCGGTCTCGCAGACGCGGAAGCCCTGATCGGAGCCGTACGCCTTCACGAGCGGCACCAGCAGATCGACCTGGCCCTGGTGGTAGGCGGCCTTCGTGTCGTCCTTGCCGGCGAGCGCCTTCACCCAGTCGGAGTGCACCGCGAGCTTGAGCGCGAGGGCGCGGACACCCTCGACCTTGGACTTCATGTCGAGGAGCATGCGCCGCACGTCGGCGTGGTCGATGATCGGCACGCGCGGCGCGGTCGCGTCCTTGAAGTTCTTGATCGACGCGCCCTGCTTGCGCTCCTTCGCGTACTCGAGCGCGTTGAGGTACGCCGACGAGGCGACGGAGAGGCCCTGCACGCCGACGGCGATCCGCGCGCCGTTCATCATGACGAACATCTGCGCCATGCCCTGGTGCAGCCGCGCGTCGCCGCCGACCGGCCAGCCGACGCAGCCGTCGGCCTCGCCGAAGTTGAGCACGCAGGTCGCCGACCCGTTGATGCCCATCTTGTGCTCGATGTTGCCGAGGTTCACGTCGTTGAGCTGCCCCAGCGCGCCGTCGGCGTCCGAGCGCACGCGCGGCACGATGAAGAGCGTGAGCCCCTTCGTGCCGGGCGCCGCGCCGTCGACGCGCGCGAGCACGAGGTGGATGATGTTCTCGGCGAGATCGTGATCGCCGGCGGAGATGAAGATCTTGGTGCCGTGGATGGCGTAGCTGCCGTCGGCGTTGCGCGTCGCCCGCGTGCGCGCCGAGCCCACGTCGGTGCCCGCGTGCGGCTCGGTGAGGCACATCGTGCCCGCCCACTTCCCGGAGAACATGCGCGCAAGGTAGAGCGCCTTCTGCTCGGCGGTGCCGAAGCGCTCGATGACCTCGGCGGCGCCGAAGGTGAGCCCCGCGTACATCGTGAACGCGGTGTTCGCGCCGGAGAGCATCTCCTCGACGAGGACCGCGAGCGCGAGCGGGGCGCCGGCGCCCCCGTAGGCCTCGGTGGCGCCGATGGTGCGCCAGCCCGCCTGGAAGAGCTGGTCCCACGCCGCCTTGAAGCCGGACGGCGTCTTCACGCGACCGTCCTCGATCCGACAGCCCTCGGCGTCGCCGATCGCGTTGAGGGGCCCCGTGACCTCGCGCACCCACTTGTAGCACTCGGCGAGCGCGGTCCGCGTCTCATCCTCGCCCCACGCCTCGTAGGGCGCTTGCCCGAGCAGCGCCCGGAAGCCGAGCTGCTCGAACAGGAGGAACGTCATCTCGCGGACGTTGGCCTTGTAGCGGTTGATCGCGGAGATTGGCTTCGCCACCGGCGAGCTCCCTACGCGCGACGATCGGCCACCGCCCGTCGGGGCTGTCGGCGCGCGATATGAATGAATGCTCATTCAGCATACGGCAGCGCCCCGGCGGGTGCAACGGCGCGCGCGTTTTGCGCGGCCGGCCGGCGCCGCGGAAGGTACGATGACGGAGCCATGCCCCGCGGCTCCGGGAAGCGCGTCAGCCCACCGCCTTCGGATCGAGGTCCGCCCGCGGCGGACGCGGTGGCGTGGCTCGACGCGCTCCTCGATGCCGTCGAGCACGGTGCGCAGCCGACGGCGCCGCGCCCGGACGGCGACGTCTTGGCCGCCGTGGCGGACCGCTTCGGGCTCGACGACGTCGAGCGCGGCGCGCTGTACCTCCTCGGCGCGCTCGAGCGCTCGCTGGGCGGCGCGCGTCGGGCGCGCGCGCTCGCCGGCGCGGCGCCGATCTCCGTCGAGGTCGTGCGCGAGCTGCTCGCGGCGGCGGGCCTCCCGGGCCTCGTCGAGCGGCTCGGGCCGCGCGGCAGGCTCCGCGTCCATGCGCTCGTCGCGGTGGGCGGGGCGGAGGAGCGGCTCGCGGCGGCCGCCGATCCGCTGCGCCTCGAGGTCGGCCTCTTGCCCCGCGCGCCGATCGGCGCGGAGCTCGCGGCGGAGCTGCTCGAGCCGGCGCCCCTCGACGGAGAGCGCCCGCCGTTCCTGCAGCGGTTGGCGGGCAAGGTCCCGGCGGTGGTCTCCCTCGAGCTCACCGGCGCGCCATCGCACGCGGCGATCGCGCGGGTGATCGCCGACGGCCTGGGACGCCGCGTCGTCACCTGGGCGGGTGCCGCCGCGGGCCCCGGGCAGCTCGCCCGCCTGCGCCGCGACGCGGATCTCGCGGGCGCGGCCCTCGTCGTGTGGGGGCCGAGCGCGATCCGCGAGGAGCTCTTCGTGCCGCCGCCGGCGCGCGCGGAGGGGAGCTCGCTCATCGTGGTGCTCGGCGGCGCCCTCGACGAGCAGCGCGTCCGCGCGCCGTGGACGCTGCGCCGCGACCGGGTGGCCGCGGTGGCCGACCCGACGCGCGCGCCGGCGCCGCTCACCGAGCTCGATCGGATCCGGCAGCTCGCGCAGCGGGACGCGGAGCGGGCGCTCGGCATCGGGCGGCCGGAGGCGCCGCCACGGCCGGTCGTGCCGGGCAGGATCGTGGACGCGAGCGTGCGGATCGCGGAGGTGCCGAGCGCGCCGCCCCCGGCGATCGCTCCCATCAAGCCGGCAACCGAGCCGGCGAAGACCGAGACGAAGACCGAGACGAAGACCGAGACGGCGAGGGTGACCGCGACCGCGACCGCGCCGCCCTCACCCGACGACGGCGAGCGCCTCGAGGTGGCGGAGAACGCTTCGCCGGAGGTGCGCGCGCGCGTCGCGATGCAGAGCCCGAGCGTCACGCAGCGCATCGAGCTCCTGCAGGGGTTGGTCGGCGTGAAGAGCAGCGCCGTCGTCGCGGCGCTGCGCCATACCGTGAAGAGCGAGCACCCGGCGTTGCGCGCGATCGCCGAGGGGATGATGGCGCAGCTCTTCGGCGCGGCGTGGAACCGCAACCGCGCGATCGCGCCGCCGGCGCAGCCGCCGCCGACCGACGATCCGACCTAGGGAGCGATGGGGACGGCGAAGCGGACGGTGGTGCCGACGCCGACCGAGCTCTCGATCTCGAGGCGCGCGCCGACGGCGCCGAGCAGGCGGTGGCACTGCGACAGGCCGAGGCCGGTCCCCTGCGCGCGCGTGGTGAAGAACGGGGTCCCCGCCTTGCGGAGCACCTCGGGCGGCATCCCGGCGCCGTTGTCGGTGATCACGAAGCGGACCCCCTCGGGCACCACGCTCGTCGCCACGACGACGCGGCCGCCGCTCGGCGGCAACGCGTTCGCCGCGTTCGCGATCACGTTGATGAGGACCTGCGTGAGCTCGGTCGCGCCGATCTTGATGCGCGGCAGCTCGCTCTTGCCCTCGTAGTGGACCTGTCCGGCCGTCTTCGCGGCGACCTGGCGGCACACGGAGCTCGCGTAGCGGATGATCGGCAGGGGATCGACGCCCTCGTCGGACGGCGGCGTGCCGTCGCCGGCCGCCTGATCGGGCCGCAGGAACGCGCGCAGGTGCTTCACGATCCCCTGCATCACGTCGCCGGCGAGCCCGAGGTCGTCGATCAGCTCCGGCAGCTCCGCGAGGGCCGTCTCGACGCCGGCGCGCTCGGGCAGCTCGGCGACGCGGGGCGCGAGGACCCGCGCCAGGAGCGCGGCGTGCTGCGCCAGGCGGTCGACGTTGAGCCGCATGCTCGCGATCGGCTGCTGCAGATCGTGGAGGACCGCCGCGCCGATCGAGCCGATGGTCACCAGGCGCTCGGTCTGCATGAGCCGGAGCTGCAGCGCGGAGTCGCGCCGCGCGAGCGAGTGCGCCTCGATCGCCCAGGCGAGGATCTGCTCGAGCTCGGCGCGGTCCCAGGGCTTGACGAGGTAGCGCGCCACGAGGCCGTCGTTCACCGCGCGGAGGATCGGATCGACGTCGCTGTACGCGGTGATGACGACGCGGACGACGTCGGGATAGAGCACCCGGGCCTGCTCGAGGAGCTGGTGGCCCGACATCCCGGGCATGCGCTGGTCGGTCACGAGCACGGCGACCTTGCCGTCCTTGAGGATCGCCAGGGCCTCGTCGCCGTTCGAGGCGCAGACGATCGTGAACTTCGCCCGGAACGCCTTCTCGAAGACGATGCGGTTCGCGCGCTCGTCGTCGACGTACAGGATCGCCTCGCTCATGCGCTCATCCTCGGGCCGGCCAGGGCTCCGCCCTGCGGCAGCGGCAGCTCGAAGCGGAAGACGGTGCCCACCTCGGCCGCGCGGACGAAGAGCCTCCCGCGGTGGCGATCGACGATCTGGCGGGAGGTGGACAGGCCGAGGCCGGTCCCCTCGCCCGCGGCCTTGGTGGTGAAGAAGGGCTCGAAGATGCGCTCGCGCAGCTGCACCGGCACGCCCGCGCCCGAGTCGCCGACCTCGCAGACGAAGCGATCGCCGTCGGCGAAGGTCGCGATCGTGATCCACCCGCCCCGGCCGGCGGCGTGGACCGCGTTCTCGAGGAGGTTGGTGAGCACCTGGAGCAGGAGCGTCGGCGCGCAGGTGAGCGGCCCCGGGTAGCGGAGGTCGAGGCGCAGGTCGATGTCCTTCAGCGCCGGGCGGAGCATGCCGAGCGCGCGCTCGACGAGGCGGTTGGCGGGCAGGCTCTCGTAGGCGACGTCGTCGCCGCGGCGGAAGCCCAGCAGCTGGCGGGACAGCTGCCCGATCTGCACGCTGCAGTCCTTGATCACCGACAGCAGCTGGGCGACGTCCGAGTCGGGCTCGCGCAGCTCCGGCGGCAGCAGCTCGAGGAGCGGCTCGACGGCGTTCACGATCCCGTTCGCCGGGTTGCGCATCTCGTGCGCGAGCCCCGCCGACATCGTGCCGATCGCGGCGAGCTTCTCGCTCTCGTGGAGCTGCAGCGCGAGGCGGCGCCGATCCAGCTGGGCGCGCACGCGCGCGACGAGCTCGCCCGGCTCGAACGGCTTCACCATGTAGTCGACGGCGCCGGCGTCGAAGCCGCTCAGCCGCTGCTCGAGCGAGCCGAAGGCGGTGAGCACCAGCACCGGCGCGAGCCGGTTGCCCTCGAGGGCGCGGAACCGGCGCGTGAGCTCGAGCCCGTCGATGCCAGGCAGGCCGATGTCGGTCACGAGCATGTCGGGGCGGTGCGCGTCGGCGAGCGCGAGCCCCTCCTCCCCGTTCACCGCGAACCGCACGTGGTG
>FTFF01000898.1_pt1 | contig 10955 bp, 8 predicted proteins | sample 1640361 | NCBI WGS metagenome assembly FTFF01 (sample SAMEA3914816, study PRJEB12502) | metagenome | biome: forest; material: soil | place: USA | collected 2011-09-16 | depth 0.3 m | reverse complement strand
GCTCGAGCGCGCCCGCGGGGACCTACGTGACGCACTGGACTCAATCCCCGCCAGGCGCCTCGTGCGGGAGCTCGGCGTCCCTCGCCGTGGCTCCGTGAACAGCGGGTCGCGCGACCGTTAACTACGGCGTTGCATCCCCCAGGGCCCAAGCGACGTCGGTGGCGCCATCGGTCATCGCGATGAGCACCGTGGCGTCCTTCACCGCGACGCTCTGGCTGCCGAGGGCCGTGAGCGCGACGCCGGCGACGGTTCGCGCGCTGGACGGGTCGTCGAGCTCGATGCGCCAGCTGACCGTGGTCGCGAGCGAGGCGCTCGTATAGACACGGAGGCGATCGGCGCGCCAGGTGAGGGCGAGGTCGCCTGATCCCGTGATGCTGTTCGTGCTCTTGGCGAGGAACAGGAACATGCCGAACGCGCCCAGCGAGTTCGACCCGATGAGCGTCCATCCCGGCGGTGCCGCGGGTGCCGGCACGTCGATCGCGGCCGCCACCTCGTCGACGGCGCCCTCGACGCTGGCCATCAGCGCTCGCGTGTCGGACGGCGGCATCGTCAGGCGCGCACGGACGGCCTCCCGTCCGCCGGCCTCTCGGATGTGATTCAAGTAGCGTGCCCCCCACTCGTACGGGAACGTGTACCGCCGTCGCGTGTATGGGGAAGGCGCCGCGAGCAGCTCCTGCTCGTCCAGCTCGAGGACGCGCTGGAAGCGACGCACCCAGTCGACCTTCGCCGGATCGATGCCGAGCACCGTGGCGCCGTACTGGGTCTCGTGCATCCTTGCCTCGCCCTCGATGAGCGCGTCCGCCGAAAGCACGGCCTCGTCCGACCCGAAGTGGGCGTGCTGGAACGCCGCTAGATCGATCTGCCGGTCCTGGAGCAGGTGGACGAGCTCGTGCACGAGCACCGGGCTGGCCGACTCGGCGTCGAAGACGTCGCCATGATCGATGATGAGGATGTCCTTGCTCTGTGAACGGTACTGACCCCAGATGAACGCGACGGCTTCGCTCGCCGTGGTGGCGGGGCTGAAGGCCATCGGCTGCACCAGCCCGAGCAAGACGAACGCCTGCTCGTAGGCGTGCTGCGCCTGCATGGCTTCCGGCGACGGGGAGACGCCGCTCTGCTGCGCGGCGAGGTAGGCGGCGTACTCGGCCTCGGTGAGGAGGGTGACCGGAGGCATGGGGCCGGGGGCTTCGCCGCGCAGGCACGCCGCCACGGCGAGGAGGCGCGTCTGGCACGTCGCCTGGCGGACGTCGCAGGCCTCGTGATCCACCGCCTCGCAGCCCGGGACGCGGAACTGCGGCCGGCTGCCGAGAGGCTGCGAAGACTCGCAGCCACCCAGGAGAGCGAGGAGCGTGGCGAGGGTCGGGGCCCTCATCGTGCGAAGACCCCGTCGACGCAGGCGAGGACGACGGCGCAAGCGGTCTGCTTGCCGCACGCCGCCAAGCCGTCGAGGACCTCGTCCGACCACAGGGCGTAGGTCCGCTCGCAATCCTCGCTGGAGAACCAGCCACCGCACTCGAACCACACGCGCGAGAACTCCGTGCAGAAGCCACGGACCCGAGGCGTCACCTCGACGTCCCGCTTCGCCTCCGTCCAGCAGGCGTCGTACGCCGTCTGCCATGCGCCATCGTCGAGGAGGGCTGCGCAGGGCAAGGCGCTGAGGCATGGTGCCAGCGCGTTCGCTCCCGCGGCGCTGTAGTCCAGGCCTTGCCACCCCGCCGCACAGCTCTCGACGCACACGCTGCCGAGGGCGCCTACCTGGCAGCGATCCTGTGCGGCGCACTCAGCCGAGCACCAGATCTCCCTCGACGAGCCGCCGCCGCACCCAAGCGCGCAGGTCACCGCCCACAGCAACAGCCGCTTCGACATGCGCGTCCGCAGCCTAACGCAAAGCACGGCAACCCACCTCATTGACGCCTGCGCGACAGTAAACGACGGCCCCGCGAAACTCGGGGCGCGGTGCCCCGTGCTACGGCGCGGGTCGAGGTGACCCCATGTACGCAAAGACCATCGCGGCGGCCTGCGCGCCGCTGCTGTCGCTCCTCGTCGGCTGTACCGCCCCGGCGGACCCCGCCGAGATCTCGAGCGAGGTGACGAGCGCCGTCGAGGTGCCGGCCGGGCACTACACGCGGACCGAGCTGCCGCCGGGCTTCCGCTGGATCAACGAGCTCAACCTGCACGCCGATGGCACGTTCGAGGCCAGCTTCGGCAACGGCGCCTCCGAGCTCAGCGGCCACGCCTTCCTCGCCGACGGCACCTATCGGGTCGATGCGCGCGCGGCGACGATCCGCTTCTCTTACGCGTTCGTCAGCGACGAGGTCGACACCTACCGCGTGCGCTCCTCGGCGGGCGGGGTCGAGCTCCGGTTCGTCAATGCAGACGAGCAGGAGAACTACTCTTGGTTCACGCTGCGTCGCGGGCCGCGACCGATCTCGATCACCTTCGGCGCGGACTGGTCGGTCACGCAGAGCGGACCGCTCGTCGCCGGCGCGCCGCTCCTCGTCGAGTACGCCGCCGCGCGCGCGGTGTGCCCGCAGGTGGCGACGGCGAGCTCGCTCGCGATCACGCTCCTCGGCCGTGTCGACGGGAACACGACCCAGTACGCGGTCGCCACCGCGTTTCCCGCGGCCCCGGCGGGCGGCCACTACCGCGCCCTCGGCGTCGTCCCGGCGGGCCACACGCTCGCCCTGTGGCTCGACGTCTCCGCCGTCGACGCGCAGCAGCAGGCGCTCTGCCACGGCTGGGACTCGCACTTCGGCGACAACTTCAACTTCCCGATCGCCGCGCCCTGAGCGAGCTCTCCGTCAGCGCCGCTCGCCGGCCAGGAACGCGAGGACGCGCGCGGCGGTCCCCGCGGGATCCTCGAGCGACAGATCGTGCCCGACGTCGGGGAGCACCGACAGCACCGCGTTCGGGATCCCCTGGATGAGCTCGCGCTGCGAACGAGAGCGGACCAGCGGATCGTGGCCGCCGAACAGGAGGAGGGTCGGCGCCGCGATCTCGGTGAGCCGAGGCTGCGCGTCGTGGCGCGCGGCCGCGAACGCCAGCTTGAGGAGGTTGCCGCGGGAGGTCGGGTGGGCGCGGACCAGCGCCTCGATCTCGGCGAGGCGCTCCCGGTGCCGCGCCCGCCACCCGCGCGACAGCATCTGCCGCACGAGCCCCACCTCCGCGCCGGCGCCGGGGTGGGCGAACCAGCGCAAGAGGGAGAGCCCGTCGCGCAGGCCCCGCCGCGAGATCGCGCCCGCGCGCGGCGGCGTCGACGCCAGCACCAGCTTCTCGACGCGCTCGCCGGCGTCGATCGCCAGCCAGGACGCCACCATGCCGCCGAGCGAGAGCCCGAAGACGTGGACGCGCGGGAGCGCGAGCACCTCGAGCAGCTCGCGGACGTCGCCGGCCATGCTCCTCGTCGAGCCGTCGATCGGCGCGTCGCTCGATCGGCCGACGCCGCGCGGGTCGAACACGAGCACGCGGTGCCGCGCCGCCAGACGCTCCTCGAGCTCGCCCCACAGGGCCATCGAGCCGCCGAGCGGGCGGAGCAGCACCAGCGGCGCGCCCGTGCCCTCGCCGCGGAAGCGGTAGGCGAGGTGCCCTCGCGGGCCGAGGTCGGCCAGCCGCTCGGGCTCGGTCACCGCGCCATCTCGTCGAGCGCGGCCTGCATCTGCGCTTGCACCAGCTGCGCCTCCTCGCGCGCGTCCGACCCCTCCGCCGGGTGCATGGGCGGGAGGATCCGCAGCCGGATCGGCAGCGGCAGCGGCAGGTAGGGGAGCCAAGGTCCGGGCGCGAAGATCCAGGGCAGCGCGAGCGCTAGCGGGAAGCGCTTCAGCCGCGCCCAGCGCGGCAGCCCCAGCCGCCGCGCGATCTCGGTGCCCTCGCTGAAGATGAGGGCGCTGCGGTGGGCGCCCTGCGCCACGATCGGCACGATCGGCACGCGCGCGCGCCGCGCGATCTCGATGAACCCGGTGCGCGGGAGGAGGACGACCTGGTTGCGCCGCTTGAAGTGGCGGTAGGCGTCGAGGTCTCCGCCCGGGTAGACGAGCACGCTGCCGCCGCTGGCGAGGACGCGCTCGGCGTTGGCGGGCGTCGCGCGCAGCGCACCGACGCGCGCCAGCTGGCGACCGAGCGGCGTCAGCTGGCGCATCGCGAAGTCGTGGGCCATGGCGTAGAGCGGCGCGCGCGGGCCGAGCGCGTGCCAGAGCAGGCCGAGCGTACAGAAGAGATCGGGCCCCAAGATCCCGCCGTTGTGGTTGCCGACGAACAACGCCGGCGACCTCGGGATGTGCTCGCGACCGTCGGAGGTGAGCCGCAGGTACCGCCGGTTGAACTGCAGCAGCCACGGCAACACGCGCTCGATGAGCGCCGGGTCTCGGTGCGCGAGCGAGTCGGGATCGAGCCCCAGGCCGAGCTGGCCACCGAGCCGCCGCAGACGAGACCCGCGCACGGGCAGATCAGACGCGATCTCGGGCGCCGCGTCGAGCGCTCCGCTGGATCGCCGGGTCGAGGTAGGCTCGCTCCCCTCATGAGCCAACCCCCTCTGCGACCACGCGTCACCCTCGCCGGCATCGCGCGGCGGGCGATGATCGAACGCGGCCTCCTGCCCGAGTTCTCCCCCGCGGTCGAGGCGCAGCTCGCCACCATCGCCGGGCCCGCACGCGTCGACGGGGCGTTCGCGCGCGACCTCACCGCGCTGCTCTGGTGCTCGATCGACAACGACGACTCGCGCGACCTCGACCAGCTCTCCGTCTCGGAGCCGCTCGCGGGCGGTGCGGTCAAGGTCCTCGTCGCGATCGCGGACGTCGACGCGCTCGTCGAGCGGGGCACGCCGATCGACGACCACGCCCGCACCAACACCACGTCGGTCTACACCGCGGCGCGGATCTTCCCCATGCTGCCCGAGCGGCTCTCGACCGATCTCACCTCGCTCAACGCCGACGAGGACCGGCTCGCCGTCGTCACCGAGATGGTCTTCGACCGCGACGCGACGCTCACCTCGTCGGCCGTCTACCGCGCGATGGTGCGCAACCGCGCCAAGCTCGCCTACGACGCCGTCGCCGCGTGGCTCGACGGTCACGGCGCCGAGCCCGCACCGGTGGCGGCGGTGCCGGGCATGAGCGCGCAGCTCCGCACGCAGGACGCGATCGCCCAGCAGCTCCGCGCGCGCCGGCACGAGCACGGCGCGATCGACCTCGAGACCTTGCAGCCGAAGGCGCTGTTCGCCGGGGAGCAGGTCGTCGATCTGCGACAGGAGGCGCACAACCGCGCGCGCCAGCTGATCGAGGACCTCATGATCGCCACGAACGGCGTGACCGCCCGCTTCCTCGCCTCGCACGGGCGTGTGTCCCTGCGGCGCGTCGTGCGCTCCCCCAAGCGGTGGGATCGGATCGTCGAGGTCGCGAAGGAGCACGGCGGGCGACTCCCCGCGGCGCCCGACTCGAAGGCGCTGCAGGACTTCCTGGCCGAGCGCCGCAAGGCGGATCCGCTGCGCTTCCCCGACCTCTCGCTCGTGATCGTGAAGCTGCTCGGCGCCGGCGAGTACGTCGTCGAGAAGCCCGGGGACACGCAGATCGGGCACTTCGGACTCGCGGTGCGCGACTACGCCCACTCGACGGCGCCGAACCGCCGCTTCCCCGATCTGATCACCGCGCGGTTGATCAAGGCGACGATCGCGGGCGCGCCCTCACCGTACTCGGAGGCCGAGCTCCAGCAGCTCGCCGCCCACTGCACCGAGCAGGAGGACGACGCCGATCGCATCGAGCGGCAGGTCCGCAAGTCCGCCGCCGCGCTGCTCCTCGCCTCGCGCATCGGCGAGCGCTTCGACGCGATCGTCACCGGCGCCTCGGACAAGGGCGTGTGGGTGCGGATCCTGGTGCCGCCGGTCGAGGGCAAGGTCGTCCACGGCGACCAGGGGCTCGACGTGGGTCAGCGGATCTCGGTGAAGCTCCTCGCGACGAACGTGGAGCGCGGCTTCATCGACTTCGCGCGCGTCAGCTGACCCGATGGGCGCCGACGCCAGCGACGATCCCGGTCGATCGCCCCCCGCCCCAGGGCCGGTGCGCGATCCGGATCCCGACTGGGGCAAGGGCTCCGCGGATCACGCCGAGCGCCGCTTCCTCCTCGGTCCCCACCGGCGCGGGTCCGAGCTCCTGTTCGCCCTCGGCGTGCTCGCCGAGCTCGTCCGCGGGTTCCGGCGGCTGCACTTCGTCGGTCCGTGCGTGACCGTGTTCGGCTCGGCGCGCTTCGCGCCGGAGCATCCCTACTACGACCTCACGCGCAAGCTCGGCGCCGAGATCTCGCGCGCCGGCTTCACGGTGATGACCGGCGGCGGGCCGGGGCTCATGGAGGCCGCCAACCGCGGCGCGCGCGACGTCGGCGGTCGATCGCTGGGCTGCAACATCGTCCTGCCGGTGGAGCAGCGGCCCAACGCCTACCTCGATCGCTTCGTGACCTTCCGCCACTTCTTCGTCAGAAAGCTGATGCTGGCGAAGTACTCGTACGCCTTCGTCGCCATGCCGGGCGGGCTCGGCACGCTCGACGAGCTCTTCGAGATCGCGGTGCTCATCCAGACCGGCAAGATGCAGGGCTTCCCCGTCGTGCTCATGGGCTCCGATCACTGGGCGCCGCTCGTCACGTACCTCCGCGATCGGCTGGTGCAGGCAGGGACGATCGATCCGGTGGACGTCGATCGGATCGTCGTCACCGATTCGCCCGTCGAGGCGGTCGCGCGGATCCGGGAGCAGGCGCTCGGGCAGTTCGGCCTGACCTACGGCCCGCGCGCGCGGCGCCAGTGGTGGCTCGGCGAATGAGCTCGGCGTCGGTGCGCCGGTGCGCAGGTTGGGCAATGTAGCGCGCTATCTGCGCAAGCCGTACATCAGCGCAAGCGAGTGACGCCTGTGTGATCAGTAGGTTGTCTCGGCATCGCGCCCGGCTCTGGGCTTGCAGAGCGAGCGGACCGTGCTCGTCCGCCTGATGCTCGTCACCTTGCTCGCCGGCTGCGCCGCCGACGACGCGTCTCCCGGCGCGCAGGCGACGTCGGCGCTCGATTCGACCGGCGCGATCCCTTGCGCGGCCGTCGCCGTCGCGAGCGCGTCGGGCAGCTACAACGCCGCGAACGCGCCGATGCGGGCGTGTGACGACGACGCGCAGACGTTCGGCTGGGGGAACGACGCCCACCTCCCCGCCTGGCTCGCCTACGAGCTCGTCGAGCCGGCGGTCGTGACCGGGTATCGGCTCTCCGTGAGCGGCGCCCAGAGCGGCGGGTGGAACAGCACCGGCTACAGCCCGACGACGTGGCAGCTCCAGGCGTCGAACGACGGCGTGTCGTGGACGACGCTCGACGCGCGCACCGTCGCCGCGCAGCTCGGCACGCTGCCCGACTTCACGTTCGTCAACACGGCGGCGTTCCGCCAGTACCGGCTCTCGATCGTCGCCAATGGCGGCGGCGGCGCGTGGGTGCACGTGACCGAGCTCGTGCTGCTCGGCGAGCTGGCGCCGCCTCCACCGTCGCCGCCCGCGCTGCCCTGCGACGCCCTCGACGGCGCGGCCGCCTCCTCGAGCTACAACGCCGGGAACGCGCCTTCGCTCGCCTGCGACGGCGACACCACGACCTACGGCTGGGGCAACGGCAACGCGCTGCCCGCATGGCTCGAGTACGACCTCGCGCGGCCTGCGGTGGTGAGCGGCTACCGGATGTTCATCGGCGCCGCGCAGGTCGGCGGCTGGGCGAGCACGCAGTACAGCCCGACCCGCTGGGAGCTGCAGGCCTCCGACGACGGCGTCGCGTGGGTCACGCTCGACACCCGCACGTACTCGGCGCGGTTCGGGCAGCTCCCCGACTTCGTCTTCGCCAACACCACCGCGTACCGCCGCTACCGGCTCGCGATCGCGCAGAACGGCGGCGGCGCGGCGTGGGTGCACGTCACCGAGCTGCAGCTCCTCGGCGCGCTCGCGCCCGCGCCGCCGACGCCGCCGACGATCGCGTGCGCGCAGGTGAGCGACTTCACCGCCTCGTCGAGCTACCCCGCGAACGAGCCCGCGCGTGCGTGTGACGGCGACGCGACGCTGTCGGGCTGGGGCAACGCGAACGCCCTGCCGGCGTGGCTCGAGTACGACTTCCCCGGGCCGGCGGTGGTGAGCGGCTACCGCATCTCCGTGAGCGCGGCGCAGAGCGGCGGCTGGACGAGCACTGCCTACAACCCGATCGGCTGGCGGCTCGAGGGCTCCGACGACGGTCAGGCCTGGGTGACGCTCGACGCGCGCAGCCACGTCGTGGCGCGCTTCGGCCAGCTCCCCGACTTCGTCTTCGACAACGCCGTCGGGTATCGCAGGTACCGGCTCGCGATCACCGAGAACGGCGGCGGCGGGGCGTGGGTCCACGTGACCGAGCTGCAGCTGCTCGGCACCGCGCCGCCCGTCCCCCCGACGCCGCCGACCGTGCCTTGCGCCGGTGTCGCCGCGACCGCCTCGTCGAGCTACGCGCCGAGCAACGCCGCGTCGCGCGCGTGTGACGGCGACCTCGTGAGCTTCGGCTGGGGCAACGCGAACGCGTTGCCCGCGTGGCTGCAGTACGATCTCGCCGTCCCGACGGCGGTCGGCGGGTACCGGATCTTCGTCAGCCCGTCGCAGGTCGGCGGCTGGGGCAGCCCCGGCTACAACCCGGTGAGCTTCCGCTTCCTCGGCTCGAACGACGGCGCGACGTGGACGGTCCTCGACACGCGCGTGCGCGCGGTCAACCGCTACGGCGCGCTGCCCGACTTCCTGTTCGACAACCACGCCGCCTACCGCAGCTTCCGCCTCGACGTCTCGGAGAACGGCGGCGGCGGGCAGTGGGTCCACGTCACCGAGCTGCAGCTCCTCGGCGTTCCGACGCCGCCCGAGACGACGTGCGGCAACGGGATCACCGAGGCCGGCGAGGCGTGCGACGGCGGACCGTGCTGCACCGCGACCTGCACGCTGGCCGGCGCGGGCCTGCCCTGTCGCGCCGCCGCCGGGGCGTGCGACGTCCCCGAGCTCTGCACCGGGACCGACGCCGCGTGCCCGGAGGATCGTCGCTCGGCGCCCGGGACCGAGTGCCGCGCCGCCGCCGGCGCGTGCGATGTCGCCGAGCTCTGCGACGGGGTCGCCGCGGCGTGCCCGCCCGACGCCTTCGCGCCCGCGCAGGCGACCTGTCGCCCCGCGGTCGGCGCGTGCGACGTCGACGAGCGCTGCACCGGCCTCGACGCCGAGTGTCCGCCCGACACGCTCACCGGCGCGGGCACGCCCTGCCGCGGCGCCGCCGGCCCCTGCGACGTCGACGAGGCCTGTACCGGCGCCGACGCCGAGTGCCCGGTCGATCGCCTCCTCCCCGCCGGCGTGATCTGCCACGCGCCCGTCGGCGCGTGCGATCTGCCGCAGGCGTGCACCGGCGACTCACCGGCGTGCCCGCCCGAGGCGCTGGCCGTGGCCGGCACGATCTGTCGCCCGTCGCGTAGCGACTGCGATCCGGCGGAGGCGTGCGCGGGCGCGATCGACTGCCCGCCGGACCGCGTCGCGACGAGCGGCACCCGGTGCGGCGCCGGCGCGTGCGCGAGCTGCGACGACGGCGGGCGCTGCGTCGACGGCGGCGACAGCTGCTTCGCCGACCGCTGGTTCCACACCGACCGCGCGGGGAGCGTGATCGCGATCAGCGACGAGCAGGGCGCGCTGAGCTGCGCCGCGGACTACCAGCCGTTCGGCGAGGCGCAGGGGCCGGGCTGCGGCGAGCGGCAGTACAACGGTCGCGTGAAGGACGAGGGCACGGGCCTGTACGAGTACGGCGCGCGCTACTACGACCCCGACGTCGGGCGCTTCATCAGCGCCGATCCGGAGCGCGGCACCACCGGCGATCTGCAGTCGCAGAACCGCTACGCGTACGTGCTCGACAACCCGTACGGGCACACCGATCCGAGCGGCCACGCGCCCGACGAGCGCCAGGCGCCGGTGCCGTCCTACCTCTACGCGTACGTCGAGGCGATGAGGGCCGCCGCCGACGACTTCGAGATGCAGGTCGGCGCCACGCTGCACCTCTTGACCAAGGGCCGCGTCTCGATCGGTACCGGCGCGATGCTCGCCGGCATCGGGATGGCGCTCCTCCCCGGCGGCGAGGAGGAGGCGGCGGGCCGCCCGGCGCTCGCGGCGCTGGCGCGCGAATCACAACGGATCGGCGGCCTCGTCAACCACATCAAGAACAACCTCGGCCTCGAGCTGCAGCGCGCGGCGCGCGCGCAGGTCGAGGTGATCGCGGTCAAGAGCGCGCAGGACGTGGCCCGCGCGGCCTCGTACAACGGGGGCATCATCTGGGTCGTCCGTACCGACGGACAGCTGGTCGTCGCGCGCGCCAGCGAGGCGATCCATCACTCCGTCCTCGCGGGCGGCGCGAACGTCGCCGCCGCCGGCGAGGCCGAGTTCGTGAACGGCGTCCCGCACCTCATCGACCGGCGGAGCGGCCACTACCAGCCCGAGGCCCAGTGGCTCGAGCTCGGCCGCGCGGCGTTCGAGAGCGTCGGGATCGTGTTCCCCAAATGAGGACCGTGATGCGAGCCGCCTTCGTCGCCCTCCTGGCGATCTCCGCGACGGCGCACGCCGCCGACGACGTGCCCGACGTCTTCCGTCGCCGCGCCGGCGTCGAGCCGAACAAGGTCTACGCCTCGGCGGCGCCGTCCGAGGTCGTCGATCCGTTCACCGGCGTCCTCAACCTCAAGCAGAACGACCTCGCGCTGAAGGGACGCGCCGGCCTCGACCTCGAGATCGCGCGGCACTACTCGAGCCGGATCTGGGGCCGCGCGAACCCCACCCTCACCAGCGGCGGCCTCATCGCCGCCAAGGAGCACGGCCCGCTCGGCTGGGGCTGGACGATGCACCTCGGCCGCCTGCGCAACCCGCGCGGCATCGGGTCGCCCGGCACCTGCACGCCGGACAACCCGACGTTCGAGGCGCCCGACGGCGCG